>ENA-ORCV01000519-ORCV01000519.1-marine-metagenome-genome-assembly--contig:-NODE-519-length-23836-cov-2.903952_pt1 | contig 23836 bp, 22 predicted proteins | sample MGYA00237779_ERZ508509 | MGnify/ENA primary metagenome ERZ508509 (study PRJEB26180, sample SAMN06268772) | marine metagenome | isolation source: Bioluminescent Bay, La Paraguera, Puerto Rico | place... | reverse complement strand
GTGAATTTGTTTGAAGAGGCGGGATTGGTCACAAAACATGACTTCAAAGATGGCCGCGCGCGATTTGAACAAATTCCTGATGAACACCACGATCATTTGATCGATGTGCGATCTGGCAAAGTGATTGAATTCCGCAACGAGGAAATCGAAGCAATCCAAGAAGTGATTGGCCGCAAACTCGGCTACAAACTGGTTGATCATCGCCTAGAGCTTTATGGCGTGCCGCTCGATGCACCAGCGAAAAAAGATCAGGACGCTGAATGATCGGCCGCATTCTTCTTTTCGTTTTTTTCGCGCTGCCAGCAATCCTCATTCTGATTATCTGTCAGGTCGTAGCGTTAAAATTCGGCGCAAAAAACTGGAACTTTTTCCCGATTTTGGCGCACCGCGCGCTGGGGTTTGCACTTGGCTTGAAGGTCAAACAAATCGGCAAACCCGCATCGGATAAGCCAACGCTTTTGGTGTCCAACCATATTTCTTGGCTCGATATTCCGGCAATTGGTGGCCTTGTGCCGCTAAGCTTTGTGGCAAAGGCGGAAGTGGGGCGATGGCCAGTTGTCGGCTTCTTGGCCAATCTTCAAAAAACCATCTATGTGGACCGCCAAAAGCGCACTGACACAGGTCGCGTGGCCGAAGAAATGGGCGAGCGCATGTCTGATGGCCGCGCCGTGGTCTTGTTCGCCGAAGGCACGTCAGACATTGGCCTGCACGTTCTTCCCTTCCGCTCTGCACTTGTTGGGGCAACACAGGCAGCCATGAAAAATGACAATCTCACCGAGATGTATATTCAGCCCATGGCGATTGCTTACACCCATTTAAACGGCTTGCCGATTTCAAGCGCCGAGCGCTCAAAAATTGCCTGGGTGGGCGATATGGGCATTGAAGACAATATTGGCGACATTTTAAGCTCGGGCACCAAGTCGATCTCAGTGATGTTTGGTGAGCCAATCCTTGTCAAAAAGGGCGATGACCGCAAACTGGTCACCAAGCAAGCCGAAGAAGCTGTACGAGAAATGTTGGTGGCATTGAACAGACAAACTGAACTGCCGGCGGCGCACGGCTAAAACGCCCCTTTTCTCTATTTGCCAATTGGTGTAACAAGGCGCGTCTTCAAGTGACGAGGCATTTTCGCGACATGAACAAACCGCAAGATATGAAAAAGCTGTTTATCAAAACCTATGGCTGTCAGATGAACGTTTATGACAGTGATCGCATGGTCGATGCGCTCGCACCTGAAGGCTATGAGGCGACAACAAATATCGATGATGCGGATTTGGTGGTACTCAACACCTGCCATATTCGCGAAAAGGCCGCGGAAAAGGTTTACTCTGAGCTCGGGCGCTTGCGCATTATGCGCCAGAAAAAAGAGCAAGCTGGCGGTGAAATGATGATCGGCATCGCTGGTTGCGTGGCGCAAGCCGAAGGCGAAGAAATTGTTCGCCGCGCACCAGTGGTAGATTTGGTTTTTGGCCCGCAATCCTATCACAAACTGCCCGAACTCGTTGAAAAGGCGCAGCGCGGCAAAGTGGTGGAAACAGATTTTCCTACCGAAGACAAATTTGAACATTTGCCGAAGCCCAAAAAAGAAGCAACCATTGCGCGGGGTCTCACTTCGTTTCTAACGGTGCAAGAAGGCTGCGATAAATTTTGTACCTTCTGTGTGGTGCCTTACACCCGCGGCGCGGAAGTTTCGCGTCCTGTGATGCAAATTCTCACCGAAGCGCAAGATCTGGTGGATGCAGGCGTGAAGGAAATCACGCTTCTGGGGCAGAATGTGAACGCCTATCACGGCGAAGATGCGAACGGGAACACCAATGGCCTTGCGGATTTGCTTTACAAATTGGCAGATGTGAAGGGCTTGGAGCGCTTGCGCTATACCACTTCGCATCCGCGCGATATGGATGATGCGTTGATTGAAGCGCACCGCGACCTAGATTTGCTGATGCCTTATTTGCATTTGCCTGTCCAGGCGGGATCGGATGGCATTTTGAAGGCAATGAACCGCCAGCACACGGTGAAAGAATATCTTGATTTGCTGGATCGCATTCGCAAAGCTCGCCCAGACATCGCAATGTCGGGCGACTTTATTGTGGGCTTCCCCGGTGAAACCGATGAAGACTTTGAAGGCACAATGCAAATTGTGCGCGATGTGGAATATGCGCAAGCCTATTCATTCAAATATTCAACTCGACCAGGCACACCGGGCGCGGCACTTGAAAACCAAGTGCCGGAAGACGTGAAGTCTGAACGTTTGCAGCGTTTGCAGGAACTGTTGAACCAGCAACAAAAGGACTTCAACGCCTCACGTATTGGCACCACCATGTCTGTTCTTTTTGAAAAAGCGGGCCGCGAAGAAGGGCAGCTTGTGGGCCGTTCGCCTTACCTTCAGCCTGTGCAGGTGCAAGCAGATGCGTCCCATATTGGAACAATTCAGGACGTGGAGATCGATTCGGTAGGGAAATTTTCACTTTTTGGTAATATTGTCACACAATAGCCAGGTGAAATGGTGCATAGTGAAATCATCTTGCACTTTAACCCGCACTGAATAGAGGAGTTTTGTTTGACAAAATCATGGTCACCGCAAGGCCATAAGCCAGATACAACAGATTTGGAAATGGCGTTTGAAGATAACCGTTTGGCCTCTCAGCTTTATGGCGAATACGACCAAAATCTGGCCCTGATCGAACAAAAACTCGGCGTGCGCGCCAACCCTCGCGGCAATCATGTTATGGTGTCTGGATCAGCGATTGCTGTTGATCAAGCGCGCCGCACACTGGAATCGCTATATTCTCAGCTTGAAGAGGGTCAAAACATCACTGTGGGTGATGTAGATGGCATTATTCGCATGATTTTGACAGATGACAGCCAGTTGACGCTGCCAACAATTGAGAAAAAGCGTGGTCATGTGCGCATGGCGCAAATCGCGACGCGAAAAGCCACCATTGTGGCCCGTTCGCCGGCGCAGGACGGCTATATTCGCGCCATGGATCGCACCGAATTGGTGTTTGGCGTTGGTCCGGCGGGTACCGGCAAAACTTATTTGGCAGTGGCCTATGCCGCGACCTTGTTGGAACGCGGCGACATTAACCGCATCATCTTGTCGCGCCCAGCAGTTGAAGCAGGCGAGCATTTGGGCTTTTTGCCCGGCGACATGAAAGAAAAAGTCGACCCATATTTGCGGCCGCTTTATGACGCGCTGTACGATATGATGCAGCCCGAAATTGTTGATCGCTGTATTGAGCAAAACACAATTGAAGTGGCGCCATTGGCCTTTATGCGTGGTCGAACCCTTTCAAATGCTGTGATTATTTTGGACGAAGCCCAAAACACCACCACACAGCAAATGAAGATGTTTTTGACCCGGTTGGGCGAAAACTCAAAAATGATCGTGACCGGTGACCCGTCGCAAATCGATTTGCCGCGTGGCGTGAAGTCGGGCCTTATCGAAGCGCTTGATTTTCTCTCAGGTGTTGAAGGCATTCACATGACACGCTTTAGCGATAAAGATGTGGTGCGTCATGAACTGGTTGCCCGCATCATTAGAGCCTATGACAAAAAGGCCGATGCTGAGACCAAAGCCGACAAGAGTAAAGCCGAATAGGCAATGTCTAACTTTCCGATAGAAATTGACATTCTCATTGAGGATGATCGTTGGTCTGATGAGTTAAGCGACAGTGTAGAGCGCGCGGTAAAAGCCGCGATCGCGCACTTGAAATTGGTGCCGGAAGGCCCTTGCGAGCTTTCCATTTTGCTCACAAATGATGCGCATCAGCATGAGCTAAATGCGCAATGGCGCGAAAAACAGTCCTCGACCAATGTGCTGTCTTTTCCGCAGATAGAGCCATTTGCGCCACTTTTTGGTCTTTTGGGCGATATATCATTGGCCTACGAAACCGTCACAAAAGAAGCACATGACGAGCAAAAAACACTCAAAGATCATGTCACACATTTGTGTGTTCATGGATTTTTGCATATTCTAGGCTATGATCATTTAACCGATGACGATGCCGAGGAAATGGAAGGCTTGGAGCGCAATATCCTCAAAGACCTTGAAATTGCCGACCCCTATGCCGAATTGGTGTCGTAGAGTTGAAACAGTATTAGGAGCATAAACGGCGAAGGCCGTACGCAAATGAACGACAAAGATCAATCTATCGCCGCGGCGTCAGGGCCGCATCGCCTTTCAGGCGACAGTGCACAATCCATTGAGAAAAAACTTTCTATTTGGGACAAGATCCGGTCCAGACTTTCTGTGCGCGCGCCAACACTGCGCGAAGATCTGGAAGAAGCGCTGGAAACCGCTGCCGAAGCGGGACCAGAATCCGCATTTTCGGATGGTGAGCGTACGCTCATCCAAAACGTCCTCAAAATTTCCCATACTCGTGTTGAAGACGTAATGGTCAATCGCGCCGATATTGAAGCGGCGGATATGAACGATGCCGTGTCGGTTTTGATCGCCAATTTCCGTGAAGCTGGGCATTCCCGCTTACCGGTTTATGACGATACGCTCGACAATATTATGGGCATGGTTCACATCAAAGACCTGCTGCTCAGCCTTTCCGAACCACAAGAAGTGGAAGAAAAAGGCCAGCACCCAGAAAAGCTCAAAACAGGTTCATTGCGCACAAAGATTGTCAATTCAGGTCTTGTGCGTGAAGTGTTGTTCGTGCCGCCGGCAATGCCGGTTTCTAATCTTTTGCAATCAATGCAAGCGACCCGCATCCATATGGCGATTGTCGTTGACGAATATGGCGGCACTGATGGCCTTGTAACGATTGAAGATTTGATCGAAGAAGTCGTCGGTGAAATCGAAGATGAGCATGACGAAGATGCCGACATCAAAGTCTCTCAAATCGATGAAAATACCCATATTGTTGACGCGCGTTGCGAACTTGAAGAATTGTCTGAAGCACTTGGCCCTGATTTTGATCCAGGCGAAGAAGCAGAAGATGTGGACACTTTGGGTGGTCTTGTTACGTCGCTCGTCGATCGTGTGCCGGTGCGCGGCGAGGTGATCACAAAGCTGAAAGGCTTTGAGTTTGAGATCGTTCATGCTGATCCGCGACGTGTGCGCACCATTAAGGTAACCCGCTCACGACGTGGCATTCGCCAACGTCAACGCATGATACGACATGGCGACGCGGACAGCACAACTGGTGCAAAAACAGCCGCAGAATGATCTTTTGCACTTGACGGTTCGCTGGCGAACAAGGAGCAATGTGCAAAATCAAATTGTTCGTCAGATAGGGCCATAAATGCTGGATCGTTTTGCGCAGTGGTGTCACCTGGTTTCGGGTTGGCAGCGTCAGGCCGTTGCTTTTGTCGCTGGTGCCATTGCCGCCCTCAGTATGCCGCCGCTCAATTTATTGCCTGCCGCCTTTGTTGGTTTCCCGATCATTGTCTGGCTTTTGGATGGCGTTGAACGAAAGCAAACCCTAGTAGCGCGTGCCTTTGGCCCTGCCTTTCGGATTGGTTGGGCGTTCGGTTTTGGCTATTTCACTATCGGCCTTCATTGGATGTCAGGCGCTTTTTTTGTAGAGCCGGACCTTTTTTTGTGGGCCCTGCCATTGGGATTGTTCGGGCTTCCTGCTCTTTTGGCGATTTTTTGGGGGCTGGCGACGGCGTTCGCCCATCTATTTTGGTCTGACTTTGGCCAGCGAATTCTCGCTCTTGCCGTCTCAATCGCCTTGTTTGAGTTTTTGCGCGGGCATCTGTTCACAGGCTTTCCATGGAACTTACCCGGGATGATGTTTGCGCTGTCGCTAGAGACCATGCAGCTTGGCGCGCTCATCGGCGTATACGGCATGAGCTTTATTGCGGTTTTGCTGGCGCTGACGCCCGCCGCGATCTGGCCAAACCTTGAACAGCCAACCTCCGCCCGTTTCGGACCGCTTGGCGCCGCGATAATCGTCTTGTGCGGCATTTTCTCATTTGGCTATTGGCAACTCGGACAATCACCGACCACCTATCGTGACGATGTGAACTTGCGCCTTGTCCAGCCCAACATTCCGCAGGCGGAAAAGTGGAAGCCTGAGAATGCTGAACTGATTTTCAGCCAATTGTTGGCGATGTCCGCTGAAAAGGCATCGCCAGCCGATCCCGGCATTATCGCTGCGACACATGTCATTTGGCCCGAATCGGTGTTTCCATTCTTCATCGATGATCACCCAGACGCATTGGCGCGCATCGCCCGCATGTTGCCAAATGGGACGAATTTAATTGCCGGAGCTGCGCGGGAAAATCGTGACTTTGCCGGATTGGATGAGAATGCTGGAGGCATTCACAATGCGATCATTTCTATAAATGACCAAGGCGAAATTAACGCCGCCTACAATAAATATCGCCTAGTTCCTTTTGGCGAATTTGTACCGTTCAAACCCATATTATCGCTGTTTGGCATTCGTGAGTTGGTCACCGCGTCCGACAGTTTTGTGCATGGTCAGCGTCCAAATACGCCCATGAACCCGCTCGGCACCCCACCATTTTTGCCGCTTATTTGTTATGAAGTGATCTTTTCAGGTGGCATGGGCGCATCGATTGCGCAGTCGCAATGGATGCTCAATCTCACCAACGATGCATGGTTTTCTGGCACTATTGGCCCAAGCCAACACTTCGTTCACGCACAGATGCGCGCGATTGAGGAAGGCGTGCCTCTTGTCCGGGTCGCCAACACCGGCATCACTGCAATTATTGACCCAGTTGGCCGTGTCGTCGCGCGCCTTCAAAGTGATGAACCAGGTGTCCTAAATTCAAAACTCCCTGAAAGACTTGAGCAAACTGTATTTTCGTCATATCGTCACAATGTATTTTATTTGATGATTTTCGGCAGTTTTTTGCTCGTACTCCTGCGTAATAGATGGCGCAGATATTGGGAGAACATAGATTGACAAATGCGCGTCCGCGCCAACCAGATGAAACCGACCAGATTGTAGGGAACAAGGTACGTGAAGTGCGTAAGAGCCGCGGCCTGACCATGAAGCAATTGGCGTCGCATCTGGGCGTTTCTTATCAACAAGTTCAAAAATACGAAATCGGGAGCAATCGTATTCCGGTTTCACGTCTTGCGACCATTGCGCAATTGTTAGGCGTTTCGGTTGGCATGTTTTACGACCAAGTGCCTGGACAGCATTTTGCAGAACAAGATCAGCAAGGCTTTTCCATTCTTTCAACAGATGAAGAACGCCTGCTCGCGGCTTTTTCTGCGATTTCCTCACCAGAAGCGCGAAAATCTCTATTGGCTGTCGCCGATCAAATGGCGCAATCCTCGAAAGAGATGGACGCGACAAATAAATCTTTGCAGATATAACGAAATCTTTATATCCATATTGCAATTATGGCGGCCAGCAAATATTTGTTGGCCGACTAAAGCCGCGCCATTAAGGCTGCAGGCTTGCAATAGAAAGGCTTGATTGTGGCAAGTTCGTCTTATCTCTTCACTTCAGAATCCGTGTCAGAAGGTCATCCGGACAAAATTTGTGACCGGATCTCAGACGCCATTTTGGACGCCTATCTAAAAGAAGACCCCTATTCACGGGTGGCGGTCGAAACACTGGCAACCACCAATAAAGTTGTGTTGGCGGGTGAGGTTCGGGGCCCAGAAAACATTGATAAAGCGCGCATGGAAGAAATTGCGCGCAATTGCATCAAGAAAATCGGCTATGAACAAGAAGGCTTCCACTGGGAAAACTGCGACATCGACGTTTATGTGCACGAGCAGTCAGCGGAGATCGCGCAAGGCGTAGACGCGTCCGGCGACAAAGATGAAGGCGCAGGCGATCAGGGTATCATGTTTGGTTACGCTACTGACGAAACCGAAGAGCTAATGCCGCCAGCGATTTTGTACGCCCACAAGATTTTACGCACCATGGCAAGTGCGCGTCATGCCGGCGAAACACCTCAATTGGCTCCGGATGCAAAAAGTCAGGTCACCTTGCGTTATGAAGATGGCAAGCCTGTTGGCACCTCTTCTATCGTGGTCAGCACACAGCATATTGAAGGCGTAAGTCAAAATGAGGTGCGCGAGATTGTGCGCCCATTTGTTGAAAATGCTCTGCCAAAAGGCTGGATGTGCCCGGAAGACGAGTTTTACGTCAATCCGACAGGCGCTTTTGTAATTGGTGGTCCGGATGGAGATGCGGGCCTAACAGGACGTAAAATCATTGTGGATACTTACGGTGGGGCTGCACCACACGGTGGTGGCGCGTTTTCTGGTAAAGATCCAACCAAGGTTGATCGGTCAGCTGCATACGCGGCGCGCTATTTGGCGAAAAATGTTGTCGCTGCGGGCCTTGCAAAGAAATGTGTGATCCAATTGTCTTATGCGATTGGTGTATCCAAACCGCTTTCGACATTTGTTGACCTATTTGGCACAGGCAAAGTCGACGAAGAGAAACTAGCAAATGTCCTCAATAAGGTCAGGAACCTTTCGCCACGTGGCATCCGCGAGACATTGCAGCTCAATAAGCCAATTTATGAGCGTACCGCAGCTTACGGCCATTTCGGGCGCAACCCAACAAATGACGGCGGTTTTTCTTGGGAACGCGCCGATTTGGCAGATGCAATATTGGCGGAACTCAGCTAATAGCTCTTGGCTATGAGCAAAGAGCCAAACAAATTCGGATTAGAGGCAGAGCGGCGTGCCTTTTTTGGTCGCCGCAAAGCCCACAAATTGCACCCGACCCAACAGCGGCTGCAAGGCGAGCTGTTGCCGGCTATCTCCATTCAGTTACCAGAAACTGACATCCAACTGGCAGATGTGTTTGACAAACCGGCCAGTAAGAATTTTATCGAAATCGGCTTTGGCGGCGGTGAGCATTTAGCGCGACAAGCGCGCGACAATCGTGATGCCAACTTTATCGGCTGCGAACCGTTTGTTGGCGGCATTGGCAAAATGTTGTCAGCCATCGAAAACGATCAGCTAGACAATGTTCGTCTTTACACAGACGACGCCCTCCATTTGCTGCGCAAGTTGCCAACAAATGGGTTTGATGGTGCATTTTTGCTTTATCCCGACCCTTGGCCAAAGAAACGTCACCATAAGCGGCGCTTTGTAAATCCTGTCACGCTGACCGAGCTCGCGCGCATATTGAAGTCTGGCGCTGAGTTTCGTGTTGCAACAGACATCGAGGACTATGCCACTTGGTCACTAGGGCAAATTTTGCGCCATGACGACTTCCATTGGCCGCAAGTGCCACCGGCAAGCTGGCACCAACCGTGGGACGGGTGGCAGGCCACCCGGTACGAACAAAAGGCGCGCAAAGAAGGGCGCGAAGTTTCGTTTTACTTTAGCTTCATACGCAACTAATCACGGGCTTATTCAACCGTTTGATATTCAAAGTTGGTCACCACGGCTTTGAAGAACGGAAAATAGTCAGCTGTCCCAAAATGATTGCCAACCTCAACTTCGCTTACAATGGTAATCCCTTGAATGGTTTTATATGCCTTTGCAATGCCACCAAAAGGTTGAAGCCTAAACTCTTTGTCCTCATTGGCATCACTCCAGCGTTCAATTGAAAATGACAGCGGTGCCCCATCGGCGCCAATTTCAATGTCGACACTTTCGGTCAAACCGGCATGGCGAACTGTGACCCGAATATGGTTGTCCCCGACGCTCTCCCATTCGCCACCAAATTGAGGCAGCAATGCAACCGGCGACCACGCCGCCATTTCAATTGCGAGGCGACCAAACGCGGAACGTAAATGATCTTGGTTGTTTCCAAATCTTGCCACTGGCAATACGCCAAACAACCAAAACTTGGTGTGTGACGTCTTATCCCAAAGCACATCACTGCCATTCATCGCCATCACAGTGTCATGAGTTTTCATCGTCCAGGTGAAGGCGGCTGGTGCCGCGTTATATTGTGTTGCGCTTATGGGGTAATAATTGTGAGACTTCGCATCGCCTAATCCAAACTCGCCAAGCATTTCAATACGATTGATGGTACGTAGAGGTGTCCCTTCGGCGATCATGAAATTGAAATAGCGCTGCACGTCAGGGGGCAGATGTGCGACCATAGTGCGACTATAGTTGCCAGATGTCGGATCTTTTCTCGACCATAATGCCCAGTTTAGTTCTTCAACATGCTTTGCATCGGAGAAATTTGTCCAAAGTGCTGCGCCGCCTGCAAATGTTACAACAAGCAGTGAAAATAGCGCACCAGACAACAAAATTGTTTTTAACATATAAAGACCATCCCTCATCAAACGCGACAACCAATACGCGCTTTGTTCTAAAGGGCTTTGACTAAGGTCAATCTCCAAGTGGCCCTCGCCGAGAGGGCGCAATTTGCTTGCATCAGCGCCCAATTGGCACTATAAGCCATTCAAAATCTCAAAACATAATGAGAGTGGGTGCCAACCGGCCCCGCTCTTTTTTAATAGCTGAACGGATCAAATGCAGGTCGAATTGGACTTAAACGAACCACGTTATTGTCGCGAAACTGGACAGGAAGAGCGCGTTTCCGCCATTCTTGAGCCTGTGGCGTTAGACATGGGCTATCGGCTTGTTCGTGTGCGCGTTAATGGCGATAATGGCTGTACCTTGCAGATTATGGCGGAAAATGCACGCGGCGACTTCACCATTGAAGATTGCGAGCGCTTTTCGAACGAGATTTCGCCGATTTTGGACGTCGAAGATCCAATCAATCGCGAATATCATTTGGAGGTTTCTTCGCCAGGTATCGACCGTCCTTTGGTGCGCAAATCTGACTTTGAGCAATGGATCGGTCACGAAGCGAAAATTGAAATTGCCAACATGGTGGATGGACGTCGGCGCTATCGCGGCACCATCGACAGCGTTGCGGACAATAAAGTGATGATCTTTTTGCCGGACGTGCCGGAAGGCGGCCAGCAGATCCATGAGATTGAAATTCAAAATTTGGCGGAAGCCAAACTGATGATGACAGACAAGTTGCTCGATGAGGCGCGCGCTCGACAAGAGGCGGCGAACCCATTGGACAACCCTGAAATTGAAACCGAAATTGATCAGTCAAATGAGACTGATGAACAACCAAAGGATGCCTAAGAGGCATCCAACTGAAATCCCATTGAGGAGACTTTGAAAAATGGCTGTTAGTGCTAATAGGCTCGAGCTTTTGCAAATCGCAGATGCTGTGGCGCGCGAAAAGTCAATCGACCGCATGATCGTCATTGAAGCGATGCAAGACGCGATCCAAAAAGCGGCGCGCTCTCGTTATGGCGCAGAAACAGAGATCAAGGCTGAGATCAATCCTTCAACCGGCGAATTGCGCATGTGGCGCTTGCTTGAAATTGTTGAGGACGTTGAAGAATATGGTCGTCAAATCTCATTGGAAGAAGCGCGGCACCGCAACGCCGAAGCAAATCTTGGCGATTTCATCACAGAGCCTTTGCCGCCGATCGAATTTGGCCGGATTGCCGCACAATCAGCAAAGCAAGTGATTGTACAAAAAGTGCGCGATGCTGAACGCGAGCGCATGTACGAAGAGTTTAAAGATCGTGTTGGTGAAGTGATCAACGGCACGGTGAAGCGTGTTGAATATGGCAATGTGATTGTTGACCTTGGTCGTGGCGAAGCGATTATTCGTCGTGACGAATTGATCCCGCGTGAGACATTCCGCTATGGCGACCGTGTTCGAGCTTACATCCACGATGTGCGCCAGGAGCAGCGTGGCCCGCAAATCTTCTTGTCACGGACACACCCGCAATTCATGGCGAAATTGTTCACCCAAGAAGTGCCTGAAATCTATGACGGTGTGATCTCTATTCGCTCCATCGCGCGTGACCCTGGTAGCCGTGCGAAGATCGCGGTTACATCGACAGATTCATCAATCGACCCAGTGGGCGCTTGTGTGGGTATGCGCGGTTCCCGTGTTCAAGCGGTTGTTAATGAACTGCAGGGCGAAAAAATCGACATTATCCCTTGGACCGACAGCTTGGCAGATTTGGTTGTTTCAGCTTTGCAGCCGGCGGAAGTGGTTAAAGTGGTGATCGACGAGCAAGCCGAACGCATCGAAGTGGTGGTGCCGGACGAGCAATTGTCTTTGGCCATTGGTCGTCGTGGTCAAAACGTGCGCCTTGCGTCACAATTGATCGGTTGGGACATTGATATCCTAACTGAACAAGAAGAATCAGAGCGCCGTCAGAAAGAATTCGTTGAGCGTTCAGAATTGTTCATGAACGCCATGAATGTTGACGAAATGGTCGCACAGCTTTTGGCCTCAGAAGGCTTCTCCTCTTTGGAAGAAGTGGCTTATGTTGAGCCGATCGAAATCGCTTCTATTGAAGGCTTTGACGAAGATACAGCTGGCGAAATTCAAGCACGTGCTGCTGAATATCTTGAACAGGCTGAGCGTGAGCGCGATGAAGAGCGTAAGAAGCTTGGTGTTGAAGACGAACTTTATGACATTCCAGGTCTAAACGCTGCCATGCTTGTGGCGCTTGGCCAGGAAGAGATTAAGACCGTTGAAGATTTCGCAGGTTGCGCCGCTGACGATTTGATCGGTTGGACCGAGAAAAAAGACGGCGAAACAAAGCGTTTTGAAGGCACTTTTGAGAACTTCCCAGTTAGCCGCGAAGAAGCGGAAGAAATGATCATGGCGGCACGCTTGAAAGCGGGCTGGGTCACGCTGGAAGAGACTGAAGAAGAAATCGTCGACGGTGACGAAGTTGACGCGGACGAAAGTGACGCTGAAGCTTCAGAGGCACCGGCAGAGTAAGAAGGGAAAAATCGGGCTCAATGGCAGGCAAAAAGCAAACGGCAACGCGCGAATGCTGCGTCACCAAGGCGAATTTGCCAAAAACCGAGCTAATTCGGTTTGTTGTTGGGCCTGACGGGCAAATTTATCCAGATGTGACTGGAAAAGCGGGCGGACGAGGCGTATGGGTAACCGCAAACGCTAATCATGTCGCTGAAGCGCAAAAGCGCAACGCATTTGCCCGCGCCCTGAAAATGCAGGTTAAACTACCTAATGATTTGGTAGAGCTGACCCGCATCCATTTGCAAAAACACCTTATGGGTGCGCTGCAATTGGCCCGAAAAGGCGGTTTTCTGGTGCTTGGCGCCGCAAAAGTGCGCTCCGCACTTGAGAAAGACAAAGTCGCCGCGCTCATCACGGCAAAGGATGCCAGTGAAGATGGGCGGCGAAAAATGCAGCAACTTGTCCGCGTATTGGAGCTGGATGGTACGCTGCCCCAAATTGATGAGCTAGATGCCGAACAATTGAGTTTGGCATTTGGCGGCAAAAATGTGATACATGCAGCGCTGACAGGTGGCGCTGCGGCAAATTCGGCAAGAGAACGGCACAAAAGGCTTGTGCAGTTTGATGTCAAAACAGATGGGTAATGGCACGAAATATGAGTGACAACGATAAAAGATCAGATGCAGCACCAGGCGGGGGCAAGAAAACCCTGTCGTTAAAGGGCGGGCCAGGTGGTGGCGGACGTCCGGGTGGCGCGCGGTCTTCCCGGACCGTCGTGGTTGAAAAACGCACCCGTCAGTTTACAACGCCGGCCGCAGGTGGCGCACCTCGTCCAAAGGGAAGTGAAGCTTCACGTTCTGGCCAGCCTCAAGGGCAGCGTCCACAAGGTCAAAAGCCGCGTCAACAGCAAGGCGGTCGTCCGGGACAGCGTCCAAATGGTGGCAAGGGTCAAAACCGCTCACCAGAAGTGAAACAAGGTCTAACCAGTTCAGAATCAGCTGCACGTGAGCGCGCATTGCGCGCCGCTGCCGCGCGCGCTGAAGAAGAGCGCCGCGAGCACGAAGAAGCTGAACGCCGTCGGATTGCCGATGCGGAACGTCGTCGCCAAGAGCGCGAAGAAGCTGAACGCATTAAAGCTGAAGAAAATGCGCGTCTTGAGCGCGAACGCCAAGAGCGTGAGCGTGAAGAAGCTGCAGAAAAGCAAAAAGCAGCTAAAGCAAAGGCCAAGCCTCAGCCAAAGGCGGAAACGCCAGAGCCTGCTGCGCCGCCAACCGAGCGCGCAAATTCTAAGACGGATCACGGCCGCAAAAAGCCGTTGGTGCGCGAGGATGAGTTGGAACGTGCAAAACGCGCGGCGAAGCCTCAGCCAAGCAAACGCGCAGGTGGTAATGACCGCCGTCAGTCTCGTTTGACGGTAACATCGGCAACGCGTGGCGAAGGTGAGCGAGATCGCGGTCCTTCATTGGCCGCGATGCGTCGTCGTCGCGAAAAGCAACGTGGCAAAGGCCCATCAACGCCTAAAGAGAAGATTTCGCGTGAGGTTACAATTCCAGAGGCCATTACGGTTCAAGAATTGGCCAACCGGATGGCGGAACGTGCTGTGGACGTGATCAAACTGCTTATGCAGCAAGGTCAAATGGCAACCATCAACGATGTGCTGGATGCCGACACTGCAGAATTGATCGCAACAGAATTGGGCCACACCGTTAAGCGTGTTGCAGAATCTGATGTTGAAGAAGGTCTGTTCGAAGAACAGTCCGATCAAAACCCAGATGATTTGAAGCCACGTGCGCCAGTTGTGACCATCATGGGTCACGTTGACCACGGTAAAACATCGCTACTTGATGCGATCCGTGAAGCCAATGTGGTTTCGGGCGAAGCCGGTGGTATCACGCAGCATATTGGTGCTTACCAAGTAGAGCGCGATGGCCACAATATCACCTTCTTGGACACACCTGGTCACGAAGCCTTTACGGCCATGCGTGCCCGCGGTGCTCAGGCAACAGATATTGCCATTCTTGTGGTGGCGGCTGATGACGGCGTGATGCCGCAAACCATTGAATCGATCAAACACGCGAAAGCGGCGGAAGTGCCGATTATCGTGGCGATCAACAAAATGGACAAGCCGGAAGCCGATCCAAACCGCGTACGCAACGAACTTCTTCAGCATGAAGTTTTCGTTGAAACCATGGGCGGTGAAATTCTCGACGTTGAAGTATCCGCGATGCAAAAGAAAAACCTTGATGGTTTGCTCGATGCAATCGTGCTTCAGTCAGAAATTCTAGAGCTGAAAGCCAACCCTGAGGGCCGTGCACAAGGTATCGTTGTTGAAGCGAAACTGGATAAAGGTCGTGGTTCAGTTGCGACAGTTCTCATCCAAAATGGTGAATTGGCTGTTGGTGACATCGTGGTCGCCGGATCACAGTGGGCGAAAGTCCGCGCCTTGATCAACGACAAGGGCGAGCAAATTAAACAAGCTGGTCCATCAACACCTGTTGAGATTTTGGGCTTTACTGGCGTGCCGGATGCGGGCGATTTGTTTGGTGCGGTTGAGCACGAAGCAAAAGCGCGTGAAATCACCGAATATCGTCAACGTGCAAAACGTGAAAAATCTGCTGCTGGTGGCGTAACGTCGCTTGAGCAAATGATGACGCAGCTCAAAACCGAAGATCAGGCAAAGATCCCTGTTGTCATCAAAGGTGACGTGCAAGGTTCTGTTGAAGCCATCGTTGGCGCGCTTGAAAAGCTCGGTACAGACGAAGTGTCAGCACAAGTTCTTCTGGCTGGTGCGGGCGGTATCACCGAATCTGATGTGACCTTGGCGGCAGCCTCTGGAGCAATTGTGATCGGCTTTAACGTTCGTGCGAATAAACAGGCTCGTGAAGCGGCAACGCGCGAAGGCGTTGAAATCCGCTACTACAACATCATCTACGATTTGGTAGACGATGTGAAAGCGGCGATGTCTGGCCTCTTGTCACCAGAAGTGCGCGAGACCTTTATCGGCAACGCGGAGATTTTGGAGGTGTTCAACATCACCAAAGTTGGCCGTGTGGCTGGCTGTAAAGTTGTCGATGGCATGGTTGAGCGTGGCGCAGGCGTCCGTTTGATCCGTGACGATGTGGTGATCCACGAAGGCAAGCTTTCAACATTGAAACGCTTCAAAGATGAAGTGAAAGAAGTGCAAGCTGGTCAAGAGTGCGGCATGGCATTTGAGAAATATGAAGATATGCGCGCAGGAGACATCATCGAATGTTACCGTGTTGAAGAAGTGGCTCGCTCACTTTAAGCAATCATTTCTATCGCGCGCGTTCAGTTTATGTACGCGCGCGCTTTTTGTTTGAGGGTATCAAAATGAGCGGAGAAAAACTCCCATCCCAACGTCAGTTGCGTGTCGGTGAATTGGTGCGTCATGCCCTTTCTGCCTTTTTGTCACGCGATGAAATTTTGGACCCAGATTTGGATGGCGCGTTTATTACGGTGCCAGAGGTGCGTATGACGCCTGACCTCAAGCTCGCCAAAGTTTATGTGATGCCTTTGGGTGGCCAAAAGGTCGAAACCGTCGTTGAAGCGCTCAACCGAAACCAAAAATTCATCCGTGGTCAGGTGACGCCAAAACTTGACCTCAAATATGCCCCACAGTTTCGCTTTTACGAAGACGAGACATTTGATGAGGCAAGCCGCATCGATGAAATTTTGCGCTCTGACCATGTGGCGCAAGACCTTGATGCCGACGAAGAAGATGACAGCCAGTCATAAGAACTGGGCAGAGTAACTGAAACATTCATGACACAGCAAAAGCGTCAAAAACGCCAGATTTCTGGCTGGATTGTGCTCAACAAACCCTACGACATGACTTCAACCCAAGCTGTTGGGAAAATGAAGTGGCTATTTAGCGCCAAAAAAGCTGGTCACGCGGGCACCCTTGATCCTTTGGCCACGGGCATTTTGCCGATAGCGCTCGGCGAAGCTACCAAAACCGTGCCGCACGTCCAAGATGGCGTGAAAGTCTATGAGTTCGATATCAAATGGGGTGAAGCCACCTCCACAGATGATGCAGAAGGCGAAATTGTCGGCACATCCGATGTACGGCCCACCCAAGACGAATTAGAGGCTGTGCTGCCGAATTTCATCGGCGTCATAACGCAAATCCCGCCTGCCTTTTCAGCGATTAAAATCAACGGCGAGCGGGCATATGATTTGGCACGTGCTGGCGAAAAGGTAGATGTTCCGCCACGTGAAATTGAGATCGACGCGCTTGAAGTCACCGCACACGACAAAGAGAAATCCTCTTTGCGTGTCACCTGCCAAAAAGGCACCTATGTGCGGGCATTGGCGCGAGATATTGCAGAAAAACTTGGCACAAAGGGCCATGTCTCGCGTCTTCATCGCGCGCAGGTTGGCTTGTTCACTGACGATGATGCGATAACGATTGCGGAACTTGAAGAACTAGAACTTCGCGACCGCGACGCGCAGCTTCGACCGCTTAATGACGCGCTTTCAAGTTTGGATGAAGTTTCACTTGATGATCGGCAAGCCCAATTGGTGAGAATGGGCAATCCCGCGCTTTTGATCGGTCGTAATGCACCGATCAAATTGGATGTGGCCTATGCCACTCATAAGGGTGATGTGGTGGCGATCGGATTTGTCGAAAAAGGGCAGTTTAAGCCCAGCCGCGTTATCGTTGCGTCTTAGCTTGATTTCCTGTATAGACGAGCTCATTCGTCACATGTTGATGAATATGTTGGCCGGTGCTGAACGACATCTCGGTGCCCGGCGTCTTGATTATCCTTAAAATAGAAAGGAAGGCCGATGTCGATTACGCCTGAGCGCAAACAAGAACTGATTAAAGAATACGCAACTAAAGACGGTGACACAGGTTCACCTGAAGTACAGGTTGCCATTTTGTCAGAGCGCATCTCGAATTTGACCGAACACTTTAAAGGCCACAAGAAAGACAACCACTCTCGTCGTGGTCTTTTGAAGATGGTTAGCCTGCGTCGTCGTTTGCTTGACTATGTTAAGAAAAAAGACGAAGCGCGCTATAAGTCGCTTATCGAGCGTCTCGGTCTACGTCGATAAACAAAAAGTACGGCAGTTCAACGGAGCTGCCGTACTTTTGATTTAAACGGCGGAAGGGTTTTGGTGAGCAGGATCGTCGGTCGCTTTTTTTGAACTTTCTTAATTTCATTCAAAGCGCCTTGCCATCTTGCTGGCCAAGAATTTCCGCAAAAAATGAACGATTGCTGCATTGCTTGATGCGCTTTGCCATACGGGCAAACGCAAAGATGTGGCGAAAAGGAATAGATATATGTTTGAACACCATAAGGTGGAACTAAACTGGGGCGGTCAGCCGCTCACTCTCGAAACAGGTAAAATGGCGCGTCAAGCTGATGGCGCTGTTGTTGCAACATTGGGCGAAACTGTTGTTTTGGCAACTGTTGTTTCTGCGAAGTCAGCAAAGCCTGGCCAAGACTTCTTCCCGCTAACAGTGAATTACCAAGAAAAGTTCTACGCTGCGGGTAAAATCCCTGGTGGTTACTTTAAGCGCGAAGGTCGTCCGACAGAAGCAGAGACATTGATCTCTCGTTTGATCGACCGCCCAATTCGCCCGCTTTTCCCAGAGGGCTATAAAAACGAAACGCAAGTTGTTGTTACTGTCCTTCAGTACGACCTTGAAAACCGTCCTGACATTGTTGGTTTGGTTGCGGCATCTGCAGCGCTCACTATTTCTGGTGTGCCGTTTATGGGCCCAATCGGCGCAGCACGCGTTGGCTATATCGATGGCGAATATGTGTTGAACTTTGCACCAGAGCAAGAAGCTGATTCAAAGCTTGATCTTGTGATGGCTGGCACACAAGACGCTGTGTTGATGGTTGAATCTGAAGCTAAAGAGCTTTCAGAAGACGTGATGCTTGGCGCGGTAATGTATGGTCACCAAGAATCGCAAAAAGTTATCGATGCGATCATCAAGCTTGCTGAATTGGCTGCAAAAGAGCCACGCGAGTTTGAGCCAGAAGATCTATCAGAACTAGAAGCCGAAATGCTCAAAGTTGCTGAAGGCGACATTGCAGCGGCTTACCAGATCACAGAAAAAGCTGATCGCTATGACGCGCTTGATGCAGCAAAAGCAAAAGTGAAAGAACACTTTGCGCCAGCTGAAGGCGAAGACGCGAAGTATGCGGACGAACAAATCGGCGCCGTATTTAAATCGCTTCAAGCTAAAGTGGTTCGTAACAGCATTCTTGATACCGGCAAGCGTATCGATGGTCGTGATCTTTCAACAGTTCGTCCTATCGTCGCAGAAGCTGGCGTATTGCCACGCACGCACGGTTCAGCTGTGTTCACACGCGGTGAAACTCAAGCACTTGTTGTGGCCACATTGGGCACAGGCGATGATGAGCAATTCATCGACAGCCTTGATGGCACATACAAAGCAAACTTCATGTTGCACTATAACTTCCCTCCATACTCTGTAGGTGAAGCTGGTCGCATGGGCGGTACAAGCCGTCGTGAAACAGGCCACGGCAAATTGGCATGGCGCGCGATCAATCCAGTGCGTCCAAGCATTGAAGAGTTCCCATACACAGTGCGTTTGGTGTCTGAAATCACGGAATCAAACGGTTCGTCTTCAATGGCGTCTGTTTGTGGTGCATCACTTGCGCTTATGGATGCAGGTGTTCCATTGCCACGTCCAGTTTCTGGCATCGCAATGGGCTTGATTTTGGAAGGCGATCGTTTCGCGGTTCTTTCAGACATCTTGGGTGACGAAGATCACCTTGGCGATATGGACTTTAAAGTGGCGGGTACCGAAGAAGGTATCACATCACTTCAGATGGACATCAAAATCGCTGGTATCACTGAAGAGATCATGAAAACAGCGCTTGAGCAGGCAAAAGGCGGTCGTCACCATATTCTTGGTGAGATGGCGAAAGCCCTTGACGGTGCTCGTGATGAGGTTGGTGAATTTGCACCACGCATCGAAAGCTTCCAGATCCCTACGGACAAGATCCGTGAAGTGATCGGTTCCGGCGGTAAAGTGATCCGCGAGATCGTTGAGAAAACTGGTGCGAAAGTCGACATCGATGATGACGGCACCATCAAGGTTTCATCTTCAGACGGCAAAGCGATTGAAGCGGCTGTGAAATGGATCAAGTCAATCACAGACGAGCCAGAAGTTGGCGAGATCTACCAAGGCACGGTTGTAAAATGCGTTGATTTCGGCGCATTCGTGAACTTCTTTGGTCCACGTGACGGCCTAGTGCACATCTCACAATTGGCTGACAAACGCGTTGAGAAAACAACCGACGTGGTTTCTGAAGGTCAAAAAGTTTACGTGAAGCTTATGGGCTTTGATGATCGCGGCAAAGTTCGCTTGTCGATGAAAGTTGTCGATCAGGAAACTGGCGAAGAAATCAAAAAAGAAGAAAAAGACGACTAATCGTTTTGTTCTATGCGAATTTAAGAGCCCGGCCTTTTGGTCGGGCTTTTTGTTTGCCGTCTCAAGGTCGCCTAAGCGAGCGGCTTATGCACCTATTTTTGATCCTCATCATTCTCGTCTTTGACGTCCTCAATACCTTTGCCAAACAACACCAAAACAAGGCACGCTACGCCAAAAATGACTGCGAAAATTGTGTAGCTCACTGGTCCTCACTCTCGTCCTGTTTCTTTTTGCGTTTGCCATAGGGCGGCAGAACGAATTCGACTATTGCTTGAACGACGTATTCAAAAAATTCTGACATGAAACCTCACCAAAGTATGAGATTAATGTGGGGAGGTTGGCATTTATTTCAAGCAAGCGGCCTGCATGGCCATAAAGGTTCAAACCTATTTCGGTTCTCCAACACCTCTATAGAATTGTATATGAGTAACTAATTTCGCCGCTGCCGACTTGAAGCGGACCTTGATCGCAAAATATTCGTCATTCTCACCAAAACTGGCAACGCCGTCGATAAATCCTGCTCTGCCATGGGTGGCAACATCTATGAGCGATATCTTTGACGGCGGTGATGAAGACGTAATGTCCTGCATGAAAGCGGAAAACCCGCTAACTATCTCTCCGTCAAGTCGAACAAATGTGACGTTGTCATCGATTGGGATATCAATGGGCAGCTTGGCTAAATTGAAAACCGCTATGCACAATTCCGCCAAAAACTTGTTTTTTGGCGAGTTCCCGCAGCCCGGCGGCATTTCAATTTGAGGGGCGCTCATGCTCAGCCCGCCCGATCAGGTAGCACCCGATGCGGCGGTTGGTGCCCATCCATAAAGGTGCGGATGTTAACAATAACTGTCTCGCCCATCTCAATGCGCGATTCGAGTGTGGCCGAGCCCATATGAGCGGTTAAGACCACTTTGTTTGCCCGTGCCAACTCGAGTAAACGCGGATTGAGTTTTTGGTGATGCTCAAAGACATCCAGTGCCGCGCCGCTGATTTGACCGCTTTCGATAGCGTCAACCAAAGCGGCTTCGTCAATCAATGTCGGACGCGCCAAATTGACGAGATAGGCGTCATCTTTCATCAAAGCGAGGCGTTCTTTATTGATGATGTGGTGGGTTTTGTCCGTGCTTGGTGTGTGCAGCGTCACAATGTCGATGGCCGCCAGCATGTCATCAAGACTTTCCCAATGCTGGGCGTCGAGCTCTTCTTCAACCACTGCTGGTTTTCGGGATCGACCGTAATAATGGATTTCGAGCCCAAAGGCGCGAGCGCGACGGGCAACCGCCATACCAATGCGACCAAGGCCCACAATGCCAAGTCGCTTGCCGGCCAATCGACGGCCAAGCATCCAGTTTGGTGACCAGCCGGGCCAAGTTCCATCTTTTAATAGCGTTTGCGAGCCTTCTATGAGGCGACGAGGTACGGACAGGATGAGCGCCATTGCCATGTCGGCTGTGTCATCGGTTAAGACACTGGGGGTATTGGTGACGGTAATGCCGCGCGCAGCGGCAGCGTTAATGTCAATATTATCCACGCCATTGCCAAACTGCGCAATCAGGCGAATATTGTCACCCAAATGCTCAATCACACTTGCGTCAAGCTTGTCTGTGATGGTGGAGACCAGAACATCACAATCTCTTGATTGCTCAATCAGCGCGTTTGGATTTTGCGGGACATCTTCGCCAATAAACCGACAATCGAACAATGCGCCCATGCGCTCCTCGATCAAATCTGGTAGACGGCGCGACAGAAAAACCTTTGGCGATAAACCTGTCATTCAGGCCTCATCAGTAAACTGCACAATTGCGAGGGTACAATGAGAATATCATTGAGGCCCGCGCATGTAATTGTTAGGTGATATTTCGCGCGCTGCAAAGGGTTTGATCATTATGACTGTAAAGACAGGGTTCTCATTGCTCAAATCATTGAAATGTTATGGCCTTTTAGCTGTCCTTTTGCTGCTCTTGCATCCAAGCTGGGGCTGGGCACAAACCCTTGGGCCTTCTGGCTACCCATTGCCGCGATTCGCTTCACTCGGATCTTCGAAAATTAACGTCCGTCACGGCCCCGGGCAGAAATATGATGTGGCTTGGATTTTCGTTCAAAACGGCCTGCCGGTGGAAATCATCCAAGAATTTGATGCATGGCGCAAAATTCGCGATTCGGAAGGGGCAGAAGGCTGGGTACACAAAACGCTGCTTTCAGGCCGACGCACAGCGCTCGTGACACCTTGGCTGGTTGGCAAAGAGACCGAAGGTACGGTGCTTTTCGCGCGCGCGGATCAAAGCTCTGCGCAACGCGCGGTCCTACATCCAGGTGTTTTGTTGACCATCGACAAATGTGCTGACAATTGGTGCCAAATCACGGGGCGATATAAAAAAGAGCCTACGGATACACGCAGCCAAAATTTCTCAGGCTATATCGATCAGTCTGCGCTTTGGGGTGTCTATCAAAATGAAGAGCTGGACTAGGGCCAAAGCGTGAAAAACTAGCTTTCGCTTTTCACGCGCACAACAACATCAACATGAGTAATCTTCATGCCCTTTGGTGCTTCGGGCAGCCCAAGGATTTCGATGTCGTTGGTTGGAATGTCCACAACGCGATCCTCATCTTCAATGAAGAAGTGATGGTGATCGGATGTGTTGGTATCAAAATAGGTGCGCGCCGCATCCACGGTCACTTCGCGCAGCAACCCAGCTTCTTTGAATTGACGAAGGCTATTATAAACCGTTGCAAGTGAAACACTTACGCCAGCGGTTTCCGCTTCTGCATGCAATGCCTCAGCTGAAATATGTCGGTGCCCGCCACCATAAATAAGGTCCGCAAGCGCCAATCGCTGCCGCGTTGGGCGTAGCCCAGCCATACGCAACACTGCCGTCAGACATGGGCCTTTAGAGGTCGCATTTGCGTTTTTTGCACGAAGTGGAGCTGTCATTTCAACTTGGTCAATAGGTTGCTTTAACTTGCGAATTATAAGCATTTTCACCAGGCCGAACAACATCCCATTCGTCGCACCCAGTTCACTGCTTTGTGTCTTCTACACCTTTTGGTGCATTAAGAGCAAGCATATCGCTTGTTTTTGCCGGATTTGTGGGGGTTTTGGTTAAATGTGGGCTTTTCGGAAAAATGAACATTTCACGGCAGCAATTGCTTTGCGAACTTAACCAAAAATGTTATGCACGGCCAAAGCATGTCTGGGCCGAGCCGAGGTTTATCCTATAAATATTTGGTCTCAGGGAACAATTGACGAGGGAAAAGTTGGCTTATGACAGAGCGCGCCAATCAGTTTAACTACGAAGAATTGATTTTGCACGGAAAAGGCGAATTGCCGGGCCAAGGCGATGCACGCCTGCCAGCACCGCCAATGTTGATGTTTGACCGCATCACCAATATCGATGAAGACGGTGGCGAGTTCGGCAAAGGTAGCGTGACCGCTGAGCTGGATTTGAACCCAGACCTTTGGTTTTACAAATGTCACTTCATTGGTGACCCAGTGATGCCAGGTTGCTTGGGTCTTGATGCCCTGTGGCAAATGATTGGCTTTTTCTTGTCTTGGGCCGGTTCGCCAGGTCGTGGTCGCGCATTGGGCGGCTCAATCAAGTTTGTTGGCCAGGCCACAAATGACAAAAAGCTTTTGCAATATCATGTGGACATCAAAAAGCACATGAAGGCACCCCTTCCATTTGGCGTGGCCAATGGCTGGGTAAAAGCAGATGGCGAAATC
>ENA-ORCV01000512-ORCV01000512.1-marine-metagenome-genome-assembly--contig:-NODE-512-length-24037-cov-2.715484_pt1 | contig 24037 bp, 16 predicted proteins | sample MGYA00237779_ERZ508509 | MGnify/ENA primary metagenome ERZ508509 (study PRJEB26180, sample SAMN06268772) | marine metagenome | isolation source: Bioluminescent Bay, La Paraguera, Puerto Rico | place... | reverse complement strand
GGGGCGCGCCGAAACTGCTGTTCGGCTCCTTCCTCGCCGTGCTCGCGACCAGCCACGGGGTGCCGCTGCTGCACGCCGCCGAGCCGGCCTACATGTACAACGTCGCCTTCGGCTACGTTTTCAGTTCCACCCAGCTCGTGCTGGCGACGACCGCGATCCTGGTTGTCGTCTCGCAGCTCAAGATCAACGTCATGAACGCCTATGCCGGGTCGCTGGCCTGGTCGAATTTCTTCGCCCGCCTGACCCACAGCCATCCCGGCCGCGTCGTCTGGCTGATCTTCAACGTGGCGATCGCTCTGCTGCTGATGGAACTCGGCATCTACCGGGCGCTGGAACAGACACTGGGACTGTTCGCGATCGTCGCGGTCGCCTGGCTCGGCGCCATCGTCGCAGACCTGGGCATCAACAAGCCGCTCGGCCTGAGCCCGCCGGGCATCGAGTTCAAGCGCGCCCATCTCTACGACGTCAATCCCGTCGGCGTCGGCGCGATGGCGATCGCCATCCTCGCCGCCCTGCTCGCCCGCATGGGCCTGTTCGGCGCGGCAGCGGAGGCGCTGGCGCCCTTCGTCGCGCTCGGCACCGCCCTTGCCGCCGCCCCCGCGATCGCAGCCGCGACGCGCGGCCGCTTCGCGCTGGCCCGCAAGCCGCGGGCGCACTGGCAGTCCCGGGACACGATGACCTGCGGCATCTGCGAGAATGCGTTCGAGCCGGAGGACATGGCATTCTGCCCGGCCTACGGACGGCCGATCTGCTCGCTTTGCTGTTCGCTCGACTCGCGCTGCCACGACCTGTGCAAGCCGCACGCGAGGTTCAGCGTCCAGGTTCTCGACACGCTTCAGGCGCTGCTGCCCGAGCCGCTCGCAACGCGGGCGACGCTTCGTGTCATCCAGTATCTCGGCGGCATGTTGCTGTCGGCAAGCATCATCAGCCTCGTCCTGTCGCTGCTCTGGTATCAGCTCGCATCCGGCGACCCGACCTATGACGAGGTCATCGCCCGGGCGCTGTGGGCGGCCTTCTTCATCCTGCTGATCATCGCCGGCATCGCCACCTGGTTCGTTGTGCTCACACATGAAAGCCGTCGCGTCGCGGAGGAGGAGTCCGGCCGCCAGACAAAGCTGCTGCTTAAGGAAATCGAAGCCCACAAGAAGACCGACCTCGCTCTCCAGAAAGCCAAGGAAGTCGCCGAAGCCGCCAATCTCGCCAAGAGCCGCTATGTGGTCGGCATGAGCCACGAGCTGCGCACGCCGCTCAACGCCGTGCTCGGCTATGCGCAGCTTCTCGAGCACGATGACGGCGAGGATGCCGCGACCCGCCAGAACGGTGTGCGTGTCATCCGCCGCAGTGCCGAGCATCTGTCGGGGCTCATCGACGGCCTGCTCGACATATCCAAGATTGAGGCCGGCCGCCTGCAGATCCGCAGCGACCACGTCCGCATCGCCGAGTTTCTCGACCAGCTCGTCGACATGTTCCGCCTGCAGGCCGAAGCGAAATCGCTGGCCTTCCGGTTCGACTGTTCCGAGCGCCTGCCCGAAGTGGTCCGCACCGACGAAAAGCGGCTCAGGCAGATCCTGATCAACCTGCTCTCGAACGCCATCAAGTTCACCGACGAGGGCGAGGTCGCACTGACCGTCGACTACAGGAACCAAATCGCGACGCTCACGGTCTCGGACACCGGCGCCGGGATCGCCGAGACCGATCGCGAGACGATCTTCGAACCTTTCCAGCGGATCGCCCGGCCGACCGGCGCCGGCAAGACCCCGGGGCTCGGCCTGGGGCTGACGATCACGCGGACACTGGTCGACCTGATGGGCGGCGACCTGACGCTGGAAAGCGAACCGGACCGCGGCAGCCGGTTCTCCGCACGGCTGATGCTCGCAGCCGTCACCACGCCGCAGGCGGCAACGCAGAAAACCGGCCGCCCGGTCGGCTACAAGGGTCGCCGCCGGACGGTGATGGTCGTCGACGACGATCCCACCCACCGCGATCTCGTCTGCGAGATCCTGCGCCCGCTCGACTTCGCCGTCCTCACCGCAGAGGACGGACCGTCCTGTCTCGCCATGCTGGAAACGGTGACACCCGACCTCTTCATCCTCGACATCTCGATGCCCGCCATGGACGGCTGGCGGCTGGCGCGGCGCATCCGCGAGGCCGGTCATGGCCAGGTTCCGATCCTCATGCTGTCGGCAAATGTCGGTGAAACCCATCCCGCCCCGAGCGAGGATACGCCTCACGACGACATGATGGCGAAGCCGTTCAACCTGCAGCAATTGCTGGACCGTATTCAGGCCCTGCTCCAGATTTCGTGGGTCAAGGAACAGGCGAACGCGACGACATCGGAACCGTCACCGGATTCGATCCGGAGCCCGGGCGCCGAGCACGTTGCCGAACTGCACCGGCTCGGGTCGATCGGCTATGTGCGCGGGATCGAGTCCAAGCTCGACGACCTCGAAACCGACGAATCCAATCGTCCTTTCGTCGTAGAAATGCGCAGACTGGTGCGAAACTTCGATTTTAAGCGCTATATGGCCGTTCTCGAGGCGATCGGACATGACGACTGAAACATCGAAGCAGCGCGACATCATTCTCGTCGTCGACGATTCGCCGGAGACGCTGAGCCTGCTGACCGACGCGCTGGAGCGATCCGGCGCCACGGTGCTGGTCGCCATCGACGGGGATTCGACCCTGTCGCTCGTCCGGAAGATCACGCCCGACATCATCCTGCTCGACGCGGTGATGCCCCGGATGGACGGCTTCGAGGTCTGCCGGCGGCTCAAGTCGATCGCGACGGTGTCGCACGTGCCGGTGATCTTCATGACCGGGCTCACCGAGACCGAACACATCGTACAGGGGCTGGAGGCCGGCGGCGTCGACTATGTGACCAAGCCGATCGTTCCCGACGAGATCATCGCGCGCATCCGCGTCCATCTGGCCAACGCGCGTGCCGCCCAGTCCGCGCGAAGCGCGCTCGATCCGGCGGGCCGCTACCTGCTCGCTGCCAGCCGGAACGGCGAGATCCGCTGGAGCACGCCGCAGGCCGTCCGCCTGCTGCAGTCCGCGTTTCCGACCGCCGGCGACAACGTGCTGCCCGAGACGATTCGGACCTGGCTGACGACCTCGGCCGACGGCGCCGACGGGCGTCAGGCGCCTGAGCTGGAAACCCCCGCAGGGACGGAACTCGCCCTGACCTTTCTCGGCAGGACGGGAGAGGACGAATATCTGTTCCGCCTGACACGCGACGACGGCGACGACGCGACCGGCCGCCTGCGCGAACACTACGGTGTCACCGCCCGGGAGTCCGAAGTCCTGCTTTGGATCGGCCGGGGCAAATCGAACCGGGATATCGCGGAAATTCTGGGGCTCAGCCCGCGCACGGTGAACAAGCACCTCGAACAGATCTATACGAAACTGGGCGTCGAAAACCGCGCCTCGGCGGCCGTCCTTGCCATACGCGTCATCGACGCGCGATAAGGGCGGCCCGCCCGCGTTCGGCGCGGCGACCGCATTTCGGATCGCTGCCTGCCGCCACCCTATAAAGGTCCAGCAGCGTGAAGCACCGCCTGCGCACATGGATTTCGAGACTGATCGTCTGGCCGCTCGCCCTCATCGGCGTCGCTGCGCTGGTCGTCGCGGCACTGGTCGCCGTCCCGGTCGAGAAACCGCACGTCAATCAGGAAATCCAGGACGCCGTTGCCGAACTCGACCGCTCCGGCCTTCCCGGCGTCTCCCGGTTTCAGGCCCGCGACGGGACTGAACTCGCCTACCGTTTCTATCCGGCGGAAGGCGCAAACCGCGACACCGTCGTCGTCACGGTCCACGGGTCGGGCGGCAATTCGACGGCAATGAACGCGCTGGCCAAGGCGCTTTCGGCGGAAGGCATCGCCGTCGCCGCACCCGACATCCGGGGCCACGGATATTCCGGCAATCGCGGCGACATCGGCTATATCGGCCAACTCGAAGACGATCTTGAAGACCTTCTCGACCAGGTCCGCAAACGCACGCCCGATGCACGCTTGGTATTGCTCGGCCATTCCTCCGGCGGCGGATTCGCATTGCGGGCCGCGAACGCACCCGTCGGCAAGGCGTTCGAGCGCATCGTCCTGCTCGCCCCCTTCCTCGGCCCGTTCTCCCCGACCACACGCGATCCGGAGGGAGAGGACGCCTGGGCGGCGCCCGACATCCCGCGCATCATCGCGCTCAACCTTCTGCGCCAGCTCGGCCTGACCTGCTGCGAGGCGCTGCCCGCCATCGCCTTCGCCCTGCCTGCCGATGACGCCCGTTTCGCCACACGCGGCTATTCGTATCGATTGCTGGTAAACTTCGGCCCGCCCGAGGATTACCGGGCGGCGTTCGCGGAGGCTGCGGCTCCGGTCACCGTTCTCGCCGGCGACGGGGACACGCTCATGGTGTCGACGAAATATGCCGAGGTCGTCGAAGGCCTCGAGCCGAAGACGGAGGTCGCGGTGGTGTCCGGCGTCGATCACATGGGGATCATCTATGATCCGGCCGCACTTGCCGATGTCGTCAGCGCGGTAAAGGGCGAGTAACGGCCGTCGGGGCTCAGGCAACCGCGACGACCATCGCCGGCGCTTCCGCGGTTCCCTTGGCGAAGCGCCGGACCGCGCCGCTCGCCGCGATCTCGCCCTTGTTCGCATAGGCCTCGTGGTGGCGCTCGATCAGCTTGGGATCGTAGAGATAGTTGACCATCAGGCCATAGGATTCCGCCAGTCCTTTGCGGGAGGGATCGCCGAGGAAATCGAGCTGCTCCAGCCGCGCGCCGTTGCCGAGATGGAACCGTGCCACGGGATCCGGCGGCGTGCCACGATCGGTCTTGGCGGCGAGGTAATACTGCGCGGCTAGGCGCAGCAGGACCGGCCGCGCCCGCTCGACAATGCGCGGATCTTCGATCCAGTCCGGCGTTTCGAGCAACTCGAGCACCTCCCGGTCGCCGTCCCGCAATACATGGGACTCCCCGTCGGCTTCCTGCCGGTCGATCCAGGCACGGAAGGCGGGCGCCGGGGACAGCGTGACGAAGGTCTTCAGGCTCGGGAAGGTCCTCGCCAGTTCCTCGACCACCTGCTTGATCAGGAAGTTGCCGAAGGAAATGCCCTTCAGGCCGGTCTGGCAGTTGGAGATCGAGTAGAAGACGGCGGTCGTCGCGTGCTCGGGATCGATCGGATCGCGGGTCTCTCCGAGGATTGGACCGATGGCCTCGGGAATGCCGTTGGTCAGCGCGACTTCGACGAAGATCAACGGCTCGTCGATGAGGGCGGGATGAAAGAAGGCATAAAGCCGCCGGTCCGGTGGATCGATGCGCCGGCGCAGGTCCTCCCAGCCGTTGATCTCGTGGACGGCCTCGTAGCGGATGATCTTTTCGAGGATCGCGGCGGGCATCGACCAGTCGATGCGCCGCAGCACCAGGAAACCCCGGTTGAACCAGGACGCCAGCAGGTGCGCAAAGTCGTTGTCGACGGGCCGGAAGTCGGGATGGTCACGCAGCCGCTCGAGCAGGTCCTGGCGCATCGCCACCAGCGCCGCCGTTCCGCCCGGCGCCCGGTTGAGCCGGCGGATCAGCTCCTGCCGGCGCGGCTCCGACGCCGCATGGAGGCGCAGGCCGTTGGCGTCTGTCGGGTCTTCCAGATAGGCCGTCGCCGCGGCCTGGACGGCCTCCGGATCGGTGCCGAAATTGGTCGCCAGCGCCCGAAAGAAAGCCGTGCGTCCGGCCGAATCGAGTTCCGCGTAGCTGTCGAGCAGATCGCGCGCGATCGCCACGCCGGTCGCCTCGCCGCGGCCCGAAAGGAGCTCTTCGGCGAGCCCGGCGAGATTTCCGCCGGACGGCCGCTTGTCGCGGCCCCGTTCGACGATTGCGCGGCCGCGGTCGACGATGGTCGACAACAGATCGTTGAAAAACGACGTATCCATAGACCGCTCCCCATCCGTGGCTCGACCGAACGGCATGCTGCCTTATGGTCATGCTGCACTGCAAGATGCAGCATCCCGCGATCAGGGCAACCCGGCGCCGGCCGAAAATTCACACACGGAACACCGAAACGGACACCCTGACGCTGGCGATCGGCCAGGTTCACAGCCTAGCAGCGGAAGCTTAACGTTCGATTTTCCCGGATGTTCCTTCGCTTCCCGCTGCCGGACCGGATTCGATCCTTGCATGCATCTGCGGCGAAGGCATGAAGGCGAAATTACCGTGAATAAATTCGGTTCGACGAGAGCCGCCGGGTCACGTGTAAAATCCCGCTTGCAAAATTACGCAGAAATGAAAAACTGACCGCTGTTTTTCATTCACTGGCGGTCGGAGCGATGTCCACGGCTGTGCTGAAAAGCAGAACGAACACGCCGGACACCGCCGACAGCGGATCGTCGGAGCGCCCCGGGCCGCACGCGCCAGGTGGCGTCGGCCACGAACTTCGCGCCTTGCGCAAGTCCCGAAACCTGACGCTGTCCGAACTGGCGGAGACGATCGGCCGTTCGGTCGGCTGGCTCAGCCAGGTCGAGCGCGGCGTATCGGAACCGGCCATCCGCGACCTGCGCAAGATCGCCGCCTATTTCGGTTTGCCGCTCGGCTTCTTCTTCCGCAACGACGAAGCGCCGGCCGAGGAGCGCGGCTGGATCGTTCGCGCCTCGGCGCGCAGGCCGCTCGGCGGCGGCGAGGACGGACTGGTCGAGGAATTGCTGTCGCCGGACCTCGGCGGCAGCTTCGAGATGGTTCGGTCGGTCTTCGCCGCCGGCACCGAACTTCCCGAGCCGCACCGACGCGAAACCGAAGAAGCCGGCTATGTGGTCAGCGGAACACTCGACATCGAATTGCGCGGCACATGGTTCCGGCTCGGACCCGGCGACTCGTTTCGCTTCGAGGCGGAGCCGTTCCGCTGGCGCAATCCGGGAGACGAGGACGCGATCGTGATCTGGGCGATCTCGCCGCCGGTCTACTAACACGAGGGAGCGACACGATGGCGGACCTGCCGTCGACGGCCGAAGTGGTGATCATCGGAGGGGGCGCCGTCGGCTGCTCGCTCGCCTACCACCTGGCGAAGATGGGCGACACGGACGTCGTGCTTCTCGAAAAGAACGAACTGACCGCCGGCTCCTCCTGGCACGCGGCCGGCAACTGCCCGAACTACTCGACCTCCTGGTCGATCATGAAGATGCAGAGCTACTCGACCGAGCTCTACAGGCGGCTCGGCGAGGAGGTCGACTACCCGATCAACTACCACGTCACTGGCTCCGTCCGGCTCGCCCATTCCGCCGAGCGGATGCGCGAGTTCGAACGCACGGCCTCGATGGCGCGCTACCAGGGCATCGACGACTTCCGCACGATGACCAATGCGGAGATGCGCGAGGTCTACCCGTTCCTGGAAACGCACGACCTGGAGGGCGGCTGCTGGGACCCCTACGACGGCGACATCGACCCGGCCCAGCTCACCCAGGCCTTCGCCCGCGGCGCCCGCAACCTCGGCGCCAGGGTCGTTCGCTTTAGCCCGGTGACCGGTATCCGGCGCGAGGGCGGCGAGTGGATCGTCGAGACTGGAAAGGGCGAGATTCGCTGTGAGAAGGTCGTCAACGCCGCCGGTTATTACGCCGACAAAATTTGGCGGATGTTCGAACCGTATTCGGCCTATCCGGAACGGCACATGCCGATCGTCACGCTGGCGCACCAGTATCTGATCACCGAGCCGATTGCCGAACTGAGCTCCCGCGACAGCCTGCTGCCGCTGCTGCGCGACCCCGACTCCTCCTATTACCTGCGCCAGGAGAAGGACGGATTGCTGCTCGGACCCTACGAGCGCAACTGCCGGGCCCACTGGCACGAACCCGACGACCCGACGCCCGACGACTTCTCGTTCCAGCTCTACCCCGACGATCTCGACCGACTCGAATGGTACATCGAGGACGCGATGGCCCGCGTGCCGCTTCTGGGCACCGCCGGCATCTCGAAGGTGATCAACGGCCCGATCCCCTACGCGCCGGACGGCAACCCCCTCATCGGGCCGATGCCAGGCGTTCCCAACGCCTTCGAGGCCTGCGTCTTCACCTTTGGCATCGTTCAGGCCGGCGGGGCCGGCAAGGTCGCCGCCGAATGGGTGGCCAATGGCGAGACCGAGTGGGACATGTGGTCCGTCGACCCGCGCCGTTTCACCCGCTTTGCCGACCACGACTATGCGGTCGCCAAGGGCATCGAAATCTACAGCCACGAATACGCGATGCACTTCCCGCACTACGAATGGCCGGACGGGCGGCCGAAGCGCCTGTCGCCGGTGCACGACCGGATCACCGCGCTCGGCGCCCGCTTCGGCGCACGCGCCGGATGGGAACGCGCTGTCTGGTATGCCGAAGGATCCGAATATAATAGCTGGCTAAACAATGTCGCAACATGGGAACGCGATGACGCGACATACGATGCAGTCCGCGCCGAGTGTCGCGCGGTCCGCGACGCGGTCGGCTTGTGCGATCTGCCTGGCTTCTCAAGGTACCGGCTGACGGGACCAGGCTGCGCCGACTGGCTGCGCGGCATCGTCACCGGCATCGTGCCCCGAACCGGCCGCATCGGCCTGATTTATTTCGCCGACGAACAAGGTCGCATCGTAACCGAGATGACGGCGATGCGGTTAGCCGACGATGAGATCCTTTTGCTCAGCGCGGCGGGTGCCGAGTGGCACGATCTCGACTGGCTGAAATCGAGATTGCCCGAGGACGGTATCGCGATCGAAAACGTGACCGAAGACGTGTCCTGCCTGGTTCTGGCCGGGCCGCAGTCGCGCGAGCTTCTGGCCGGCATTTGCGCAGCCGATTTGTCTGAGCCCTGGCTGACCCATCAGGAAGCCGAAATCGCCGGCAGGCCGCTGCGCCTCGTCCGGGTCTCATATGTCGGCGAACTCGGCTGGGAACTCCATGCCGCCAACGCCGACATGCCCGCGATCTTCGACGCGGTGATGGAAGCAGGGCTCCCGCTCGGCCTTCGCCCGTTTGGAATGTACGCGATGGACTCGATGCGACTCGAAAAGGGCTACCGCTCCTGGAAGCAGGATCTGTCGACCGACTATACGATGCTCGCCGGTGGCCTCGACCGCTTCATCAGGTGGGACAAGCCGGGCTTCGAAGGCAAGGCGACGCTGGAACGCATCCGTCAGGCGGGATCGCCCGAGGGTTTCGCGATCCTGACCGTCGATGCGGATGAGTGCGACGCCCCGTATCTCGCAACCGTCTGGATGGACGACGAACGGATCGGCCTGGTCACGTCGGGCGGCTGGGGTCACCGGGTCGATAAATCCATCGCCCTCAGCGTGATACGGTCCGACTGCACGGCGCCCGGCACGGCGCTCGAGGTCGAGATCTACGGTGAGCGCAAGCCAGCCGTCGTCGAGGGCGGCCCGCATTACGACCCAGACAACGCGAGGCTTAAGTCATGAGTTTGCCCGACCGCGCCCGCGTCGTGATTGTCGGCGGCGGCATCGCAGGCTGCTCGCTCGCCTATCACCTGACGAAACTCGGCTGGACCGACGTCGTCCTGCTCGAGCGCAAGCAGCTCACCTGCGGCACGACCTGGCATGCCGCCGGCCTGATCGCGCAACTGCGCGCCACCGCCAACATGACGCGGCTCGCCAAGTACTCGCAGGAGCTCTACGGCGACCTGGAAGCCGAAACCGGCATCGCCACCGGCTTCCGCCGCTGCGGCTCCATCACGGTTGCGCTGACGGACGAGCGCAAGGAAGAGATCTGGCGCGGCGCCTCGATGGCCCGTGCCTTCGGCGTCGAGATCGAAGAGATCGGACCCGACGACGTCAAGGTGCGCTATCCCCATCTCGACGTCTCCGACGTCGTCGGCGCCGTCTGGCTGCCGAAGGACGGCCAGGGTGACCCCTCGAACATCGCACTGGCCCTTGCCAAGGGCGCCCGTCAGCGCGGCGCGACGATCCTGGAAGGCGTCAAGGTCACGGCGATCCGCACCGGAAACGGCCGCGTCAGAGGCGTCACCGCCGAGCAAGATGGCGAGATCACCGAAATCGCCTGCGAGCACGTCGTGAACTGCGGCGGCATGTGGGGCCGCGAGATCGGCGCAATGGCCGGCGTTTCGGTCCCGCTCCACGCCTGCGAGCACTTCTACATCGTCACCGAACCGATCGACGGCCTGACGCAGCTTCCGGTGCTGCGGGTGCCCGACGAATGCGCCTACTACAAGGAGGACGCCGGCAAGATGCTGCTCGGCGCCTTCGAGCCGCAATCCAAGCCGTGGGGCATGGACGGCATCCCCGAGGACTTCTGCTTCGACCAGCTGCCTGAGGATGTCGTCCATTTCGAGCCGATCCTCGAAAAGGCGGTTACCCGCATGCCGATGCTGGCGGAAACCGGCATCCATACCTTCTTCAACGGGCCGGAAAGCTTCACGCCGGACGACCGGTATCTGCTCGGCGAAGCGCCGGAAGTGAAGAACTTCTGGGTCGCCTGTGGATTCAATTCGGTCGGCATCCAGTCGTCGGGCGGCGCCGGCATGGCGCTCGCCCAGTGGATGGAGGACGGCCAGCCGCCCTTCGATCTGTGGGACGTCGACATACGAAGGATGCAACCCTTCCAGTCGAACCGCACCTATCTCTTTGAGCGGTCCAAAGAGACGCTCGGCCTGCTCTATGCCGACCACTTCCCCTATCGCCAGCCGGAGACGGTGCGCGGCGTCCGCCGCTCACCGATCCACGAACACCTGAAGGCCCGCGGCGCCTGCTTCGGCGAAATGGCCGGCTGGGAACGCGCCAACTGGTTCGCGCCCGAGGGAGTGAAACCGGAGTATCGCTATTCCTGGGGCCGGCAGAACTGGTTCGACTACGCTCGGGAAGATCACATGGCGGTGCGCATGGGCGTCGGCCTGTTCGACATGTCGAGCTTCGGCAAGATCCGCGTCGAGGGCAGCGACGCCGAGGCGGTGCTCCAGACCATTTGCGCCAACGACATCGCCGTTGCCCCCGGCCGCCTCGTCTACACCCAGTTCCTGAACGAGCGTGGCGGCATCGAGGCCGACGTGACGGTTGCCCGTCTCTCCGACACTGCTTTCCTCGTGGTCACCCCCGGCGCCACCCTGGTCCGCGACCTGGCCTGGATCCGGCGGCATATGCCCGACGACGCCAGGTGCGTCGCCACCGATGTGACGGCCGGCGAAGCCGTGCTCTGCGTCATGGGGCCGAAGTCCCGCGACCTGCTGGCCCCGATCGTCGACACGGACCTGGGCAGCGGCGCCTTCCCGTTCGGCTCGGTGAAAACGGCCGGTATCGGCATGGGCGAAGCGCGCCTGCACCGGGTTTCCTATGTCGGCGAACTCGGCTGGGAGATCTATGTGAGCGCCGACATGGCCGCCCACGTGTTCGAAACGATTGAGGAGGCAGGCCGGCCGCACGGCTTGCGGTTGTGCGGCCTCCACGCTCTCGACTCCTGCCGCATCGAAAAGGCATTCCGCCATTTCGGCCACGACATCACCGACCAGGATCATGTGCTGGAAGCCGGCCTGGGCTTCGCCGTGAAGACCGGCAAGGGCGGTTTCATCGGCCGCGATGCCGTGCTCAGGAAACACGACGAAGGCCTGTCCACGCGGCTCGTACAATTCCGCCTCACCGATCCCGAACCGCTGCTCTATCACAACGAGCCGATCGTCCGCGACGGCGAGATCGTCGGCTATCTGACGTCCGGCAACTACGGTCATTTCCTCGGCGGCGCGGTCGGCCTCGGCTACGTGCCCTGTTCCGGCGAAACGCCCGCCGACATGCTGTCGAGCCGCTACGAGATCGAGGTCGCCGGCCAACGCTTCGCCGCCGAAGCAAGTCTGAAACCGATTTACGACCCGAAGGCGGAGCGCATGCGGACCTGACCGTCTTCGCTAACAGAACACAAGGCCAGCAAGGGAAAACGACATGCTCAGTCATGCGGAAAAGGGAAAGGCCTTCCGGGACCTGCATAAGGCGCCCGAACCGTTCGTCATGGCCAATGTTTGGGACATCGGCAGCGCGCGGCTGTTCGCCGGCCTCGGCTACCAGGCGCTGGCGACGACGTCTGCCGGCTTCGCCTATCTTTCAGGCCGCCGCGACGGCGTCGGCGACATCGGCCGCTCCGAGGCAATCGACCATGCGCATACGATCGTCGAGGCGACCGATTTGCCGGTGAACGGGGATCTGGAAAACGGCTATACCGACGATCCCGAGGGCGTCGCCGAGACGATCCGGCAGTCCGCAGCTGCCGGACTGGCCGGCTGCTCCATCGAGGACACGCATCCCGGCGACGCCAAGTTTTATTCCTTCGACCACGCGGTCGCGCGTATCGAGGCGGCCGCCGAAGCCGCCCGCGCCGCCCCCTTCCCCTTCACGCTGACGGCACGTGCCGACGGCCTGATCGCAGGCCACTACGATCTGGACGAGGCCATTCGCCGCCTGCAGGCCTTCGAACAAGCCGGCGCCAACGTGCTCTACGCACCCTTCCTCAAGAGCCTCGACGACATCGCGCGCGTCTGCACTTCGCTCAGCAGGCCGGTGAACCATCTCGGCGGCCTCGGTGTCCCGGGCGAAACGGTGACCTCGCTCGGCGAGGCCGGTGTCAGCCGGATCAGCCTCGGCGGATCGACGACCCGCATCGCCCTTGGCGCGCTCTACCAGGCCGGCATCGCGATGGCCGAGACCGGCAGCTTCGAGTCCTTCACCTCCAGCCCCGGCTGGAAGCCCATTCTCGAGGCAATCCAATCGGGGACCCCCCGCTGAGGGTCGTAGAACTGTCCAGACAGAAAAGGACGCGGCCATGAACGAGGTCGCAGTAAGAAAGAGCCGCCGGTCCGGCGGACGCGAGGCCCGCAAGGCCCTGCGCGCAGCCCCCCTTGCCGAAGACATCAGGCCGATCCGCGCCGGGATGGAGGGAGGCCTGTACCGGCCGCTTACCGAAGCCGGAGCAAGGCGCATCAACGAGGCGGCCCTGGAAGTTCTGGAGACCATCGGCCTCGCCGACGCGCCGCAGTCCGGCATCGATCTGATGACCGCCGCCGGTGCAATCCTTGGCGACGACGGCCGGCTCCGCTTTCCCCGGGCGCTGGTAGAGGACATGCTGGCGGTAGCCAACCGGGACCTGACCCTGCACGCCCGCGATCCCCGCCACGACCTGCATCCCGGCGGCCGGCGCGTTCACTATGGAACCGCCGGCGCGGCGGTTCATCTCGTCGACGTCGAGAGGGGCGAGTACCGGGAGTCCGTGCTTGCCGATCTTTACGAGGCGGCCCGCATCGTCGACACGCTCGACAACGTCCACTTTTTCCAGCGCACCGTCGTGCCCCGCGACATCGCCGATCCGACGGACATGGACATCAACACGCTCTATGCGTGCCTGGCGGGGACGTCGAAACATGTCGGCACGTCCTTCACCTCGGTCGCACGGGCCGAGATGGGGCTCGAAATGCTGGCAATGGTGGCAGGGTCCGAGGACGTCTGGCGCGCCCGCCCCTTCGTCTCGAACTCCAACTGTTTCGTCGTGCCACCTCTGAAATTCGCGACAGAGTCCTGCGAGATCATGGAAACGCTGATCCGCGGCGGCATGCCGATCCTGCTGCTGTCGGCCGGACAGGCGGGCGCCACGGCACCTGCGGCGCTTGCCGGTGCCGTCACCCAGGCCGTCGCCGAATGCCTGGCCGGCGTCGTCTACGTCAACGCGCTCAGGCCCGGTCATCCCGCCATCTTCGGCACATGGCCGTTCGTCTCCGACCTCAGGACCGGCGCCATGTCCGGCGGATCCGGCGAGCAGGCGCTTCTCACCGCCGCCTGCGCCCAGATGGGCCAGTTCTACGACCTGCCCACGGGATCCGCGTCCGGCATGGCGGACGCCAAGCTGCCCGACGCCCAGGCAGGCTACGAGAAGGGCATTTCAAATGTCATGGCGGGCCTCGCCGGCCTCAATCTGGTCTACGAGAGCGTCGGCATGCACGGCTCGCTGCTCGGCTTCTGCCCGGAAAGCCTGATCATCGACAACGACCTGATCGGCCAGGCACTGCGCTGCGTGCGCGGCATCGAGGTAACCGAGGATTCGTTATCGATCGAGGCGATGCGCAGCGTCTGCCTGGAAGGTCCGGGCCACTATCTGGGATCGGAACAAACGCTGGCCTTGATGCAGCGCGACTATGTCTATCCCGCGATCGGCGACCGTTCGAGCCCGAAAGAATGGGCGGAACTCGGCCGACCCGACCTGGTTGCCAAGGCAAGCAAGGCCCGCCGCCGCATCGCCGCCAGCCCCCGCATCGACCATATCCCACACGAGGTGGACCGGACGATCCGCGAGCGGTTCAACATCCTGCTCGCAAGCGCGGGCAACCGGTCGTAAGAGGCAATCGGGATGCCGGGATGAAGTCCGGCGGAGCGGTTCACGACCGCCGTGCCGGAACCGTCTCTCCCGGTCGCTCGATACCACGATCGCGGACATCCTGCCCGTCGTGCCGGGACGCCACGTCCGCACCCGTTTTCCGCGCAGCACGATTGGTGCGTAGCGACATCAGTCCAACGATCGCCGCCGCTAGCAGCGCGAGCAGCCCCACGACCATGAACTTCTCCTCGCGTGTGACGCTTCCGATCGCATACAGGCGCGAGTGCCCCGCGATGAAGTACGCATAGGAAAGGATCGCCCACAGGACCAGCCACAACTGGATCTTTCCCCGCTCGAACAACTGGAGGCCCCTGGTGGGAGGAACGAATTTCCTCAGGGCCAGAGCCGGTTTTTCGACAACGTGCCAGGAAAACACGGCGATGAGCACGACGACCGGTAGCGAAAAAGCAATGTTCCAGTACCATTCCCTGTAACCGGGAAAAAGGTAGACCATCAATTGCTGGATCGGGAAACCGTACAGGTAGATCCCGTAGGAATAATCACCGGTGCGAAAAATCTTCGCCGTCGGAATTCTCGTCATCCCCAGGAAGACGATCGCATAGGTGATGAAAAACACCCCGATGTATCCCAGCCCGACGGTACGCATCAGCGCAAGGCCAAGCACCACGGACAGGGCGAACGCGCCCCAACCATAGGGAATGTGGTACCGCGCCGCATATATCAGCGTCCCGAACACATAGGACATCAGCAAGTACTGCATCGGCATCCGCTGACCGACGAGCTCGGCCCCGAACGTCAGGTCGGCCCAAAGGAACACTCCGCCGAGCAGGATTGCCGAAGCCAGGATCGCCCGCGTACTCAGATAGGTGCCCGTGACCATGAGTACGGCCAGGTAAGAATAGCTCAGCAGTTCGCCGGGTATCGTCCAAAGCGAAATATTGACGATTCTGGGGAACGGATTGTCTTCGAAGACTCCCGGGAGGATATAGCGGATCCGCCCGACCAGGCTGCCGAAATATTCGAAGAACTCGTTGCTGGTGAAGTACTGGCCCAGCGGAACGGTCGTCAGTATGGCGCCGAACAACAACGCGGAGATCGTGATTTCCACCGCCAGCGCCGGGATCATCCGGGCGCCGCGAAAGAAAATGAAGTTCTTGAGGTTGCGCTGCCGCAGCGCGCTTCCCATCACCAGGAAGCCGCTCAATCCGAAGAACATGGGAAGAATTGCCGAGGGGATCGCCGACCACGGGTTCATCAAGGCCTGCTCGTCGCTGCCATAGCTGGCCACGACGCTGTGCCAGCACACGACAGAAATCGACAGGAATAGTCGTATGACGTGAAATCCGGGACCGATGCCATCATAACGGTCCAGAACTTGCCCAATCGACCGCATCTTACGCTCCCCGGCGGCTACACGTGACCGGCAGCGACAGGCCAGAAGGCGCAGACAATGATGGCAGGAAAACTGAATCGACGACGCCGTTATCGAGGAGAATCCACGACGCGAGCGATCGATAACTAAAACTCAAATTGTTCGGATTTGCCATATTGTTACGCTAGACACCGCCACACGCGTATATTCTACATGTCACAGATCAACGGAACCAAATATCTCAACCTTCGATTCCACACGAATATCGGATACAAGCGAAATTATCTGTTGCCTCCGGCGAAGAATATTGTTTCCGGACACGACAGAAATGTCGATTCAGTTATTTCGCCCAATCCATATCAGTTCAGCACAGCAGAATTCACAGGATTACGGTATTTTGATCGCTGGCCGAAAGTCAGCACACCTTACTGAGCTCGGTTATCTGTGTATACGCTACCGCATTTGCTGCGCTGAACCGGGACGATAGCAGCCTACACGGTGCCGATTGCGCCAATCAATCGATATACACGCCGCGAAGCCGACAAATTTAAACTATGCTTAAAATGCAGGATTTGGCCTTCGAAGCGCCTTGTCGGAATTCCGTCGTTACCTGCCTCTGCAAATCTACCTGCAGGAAACAGGCACTGCGGACCGACGATACCGCGCGTCATCGCCAGAAGCAGGATTAAGTCACCGGTCGTCCGATATCGAGCAACGCCGGTCGCTTTCGGCTGCGATTCGGGGCAGAACTTTTTTCGACCCCGACTAGGAACCAACTTGCCGACGACATCGCATGAGGAGCGCAGCTATGCCCCGCCGTATCGTTGACCTGTCAGTCGCGCTGGAGACCGATATCGCTTCGGACCCGCCGGCAATGTTGCCGCAGATCGAGTATCTCGATCACAAAGATACCGCGCCGCAGGTGGCCGCCTTTTTCCCCGGCCTCACCGTCGATCAGCTCCCGAACGGAGAGGGCTGGGCCATTGAGCGACTGACGGTCGCCACGCACAACGGCACCCATCTCGACGCGCCCTACCACTTCGCCTCGACCATGGACGGCGGCAAACGGGCCATCACAATCGACGAGGTTCCGCTCGAATGGTGCTTCAATCCCGGCGTCAAACTCGACTTCCGTCACTTCGAGGATGGCTATGTCGCAACGTCCGCCGATGTCGAGGCGGAACTCGAGCGCATCGGTCATGACCTGAAGCCGCTCGACATCGTGGTGGTCAACACGTCGGCCGGCGCCGCCTACGGATCACCCGACTACCTCTCCAAAGGCTGCGGCATGGGCCGCGACGCGACCCTCTGGCTGCTCGAACGCGGGGTGCGGGTGACCGGGACTGATGCCTGGAGCTGGGACGCCCCGTTCCTCCATACCGCCCGCCGGTTCGCCGAGACCGGCGATTCCTCGATCATCTGGGAAGGTCATCGCGCCGGCATGGACATCGGCTACTGCCACATCGAAAAGCTCGCCAACCTGGAAATCCTGCCGGCAGACGGCTTCACGGTCGCCTGTTTTCCCTTCAAGATTAAGTCCGCCTCCGCAGGCTTCACACGCGCCGTCGCAATATTCCAACAAGAGGACTGACAATGCCATCTAACGGTGACATCACCGTCTACCACATACCCGTCTGCCCGTTCAGCCAGCGGCTGGAGATCCTGCTGGAGCTGAAAGGCCTTAGCGACAAGGTGAACTTCCACAAGGTCGACATTACCGTTCCACGGCCCGACTGGCTGCAGGCCAAGCTGCGGACGACGACGGCTTTGCCGATTCTCGAGACCGAGGATGGCCACATCATCAAGGAAAGCCTCGTCATCCTGCGCTACATGGAAGAGCGCTTCCCCGAACCGCCGGTCAGGCAGCGCGATCCCTATCGCCACGCTGTCGAGAACATGCTGATCGCCTTCGAAGGCGACTTCACCATGACCGGCTACCGCTATGTCATGAACCAGGACCGCGACCAGATCGACGCCTTCAGGGACGCCATGCTCGCGCAGTACCACAGGCTCGACGAATTCCTCTCGCATCACAGCCCGGACGGCACATTTCTTTTCGAGGAGTTCGGGCTGGCCGAAGCCGTCTTCACGCCGATGTTCATGCGCTTCTGGTTCCTCGACTACTACGAGGACTTCGCCTTGCCTGGGTCGCCCGACTACGCCCGTGTCGCAAGATGGCGCGACGCCTGCATGGCGCATCCCTCGGCCCAGCAGGTGACGCACGACGAGATCGTCAAGCTCTACTACGACTACGCCAAGGGAGCCGGCAACGGCGCGCTGCTGCCCGGCCGCACCCGCTCGAGCTTCGTGTTCGAGCCGCAGTGGAACACCCGTCCGATGCCGCCGCGCGACAAGTACGGCTACAGCGCGACGGACGCAGAACTCGGCCTCATCGCGTGAGGAAAACTGTCGGGGATGCCAGCTACGACAAACGTCTCCGGGCAATCGGGCGCCGCAATCCGCTTGCTCGGGTAGAAGCTTCGGACAGGACCCTGTCTCCGGTCAGCGCCACAGGATGTCGCTGGCGATCTTCGCGCCTTCGCAAAGCGACCTGAACTTCGCCCAGACGATCCGCGGCTCGACCTCCGTCCTGTACATGGCCTGCGAGGAGAAGCCGCAATCGGCGCTCGCGATGACGTTCTCCCGGCCAACCCGTTCGGCAAAGCGCACGATCCGTTCGGCCACCAGTTGCGGATGTTCCACGACGCTCGAGGCGTGCGTGATGACGCCCGGGATCACCAGCTTGCCATCGGGAAGCTTCACGGTCTCCCACATATGATACTCGTGCTCGTGCCGCGGGTTGCCCGCTTCGAAGGAGTAGGCACCGGCATTCACCCTGAGGACCTGGTCGATCATGTCGGGCAGATCCGGTTCATAGATGCGCGGCCCCTGGTTGATGCCATAGCAGGTATGGAAGCGCACCTTTTCCTCGGGAATGTCTCTCAGGCTGTGATTGACGGCATCGACATACATAGCCGCCTTGGCAATCCGCTCCTTTTCCTCCAATGACTTGTCCATATAGAGGTTCGGCAGGAACGGATCGTCGACCTGCAGAAGGAAGCCTGCGTCGACAATCGCTCTGTACTCTTCGTTGAAGGCGTCTGCGAGGGCGAACGCATATTCCTCCTCGGTGGAATAATATTCGTTGAAGCCGACGCCGGTCACCGCGGCAGACGGCATGAACACCTCGACACAGTCGACCTTGTCAGCCGCGGACCGCAGGTTCTCAAGATCGGTCTGCAGGTCTTTCTGGCCGACATACCGGATGGGGCCGACGCAGCACATGGGAACCGATGGCGCGATGGCGCCGCCCAGCATCGCCCGCTGGAAATAGTCCTCGTAGTACTCCGGAAAGGCTTCGCGCTCCTCCAGGTACACGTCTGACTTGACGTCCGGCCTGGGCTCGAAGCCCTCGAGCCGGTCGTTGATATAGACCGCATGACCGGGCTTCGACATTTCGCCGTCGGCGACGATATCGATGCCGACCTCGGCCTGCTTGCGGACCATGTCCTCGACGGACTGCTTCAGCTTCTTATCGAACGCATCGTCGTCAACGGATTCGCCGTTCAGACGCGCCTTGAGCATGTCCAGGAGATCGTGCGGTCGTGGAAGGCTCCCGACATGGGTCGTCAGGATACGGTCGGTGCTATGTCTCATTGACCTGTCTACCTCTCTGGACGATCAGACGTCTGCTGCGTTTCCCTGCAACCGATCCGGACGCGCGCCGATGTGACGCGCGGGCCGGCCCCTACCGGCGCCGCCTACTTTCGGCGGAACACCGGTGCGCGTTTCTCCTTGAAGGCGCGTCGCCCCTCTTCGGCATCTTCGGTGGCAAAGCACACCGTCTGGAGATCGCGCTCGTACTGGACGGCGTTTTCCAGCGGCATCGCGTAGGCGGCCTTGAGGTTGAGCTTCGCGGTTTCTGCGGCGATCGGCGCGCGCGCGGCAATTGCCGCCGCGATTTCCCGGGCCCGGTCCAGCAGCGTGTCGGCCTCGACGATCTCGCTGACGAGCCCCCAGGCAAATCCGCGATCGGCCTCGACGGGATCTCCGGTCATCACCATCAACGCCGCGTTGCTCGGCCCGATGGAATGAGCGAGCAGCGCCGTCATGCCGCCGCCACCGATCCAGCCGAGCTTGATCTCGGGTGCGGCGAACCGGGCGTTCGGCGAGGCGATCCGTATGTCGCAGGACATCGCCATCTCCAGCCCTCCGCCGAATGCGTAGCCGTTGATGGCCGCGATCGAAGGCTTGGTCAGGCTGCGCACCGCATCGCAGTAATCGGGCCGCCCGCGAAACGACCAAGCCGTCGGATAGGCGTCGAGTTCGCGGATGTCGCTGCCCGCACAGAAGGATTTAGGCCCCGCGCCCGTCAGCATGACGGCCCGGATCTCATCGTTCCCGTTGACCGCGGCCACATGGGCGCGCAATTCGTCGGTCATTTCCGGCGTCATGGCGTTGAGCTTGTCCGCCCGGTTAAGCGTGATCAGGGCTATATGGCCGTCGATTTCAAGCGTAACGCTGCTCATGGGCTGATCCTCTCATCGCCTGCCCCAACACACTCGTTCACCGCTCGGCCGATGCCTCGGTCGGCGCCAAGGGAGGCTGCTTCCACGCGGCTCTGCGCGTATCGGTCCTGCAACTGCGACAGGATCGTTTCCGCCGCCGCGCCGTCCGCAAGGCCGGCGCGCAGCATCGCCGCGCCGTCGGACTGGAACGCGATGTAGCCATCGTGTCGCGGGCGCACCCAGGCGGCCTCGAGCGTCGCCGCGGTGTCCCGGTAGAAGTTCCCCCAGGCCGCGTTGACCTGGGGGTCCAGCCATGCCGCGCGACGGCTCGGCTGGCCGTCATGGGAGGGAATGAAGACGCGCTGCGTCTCCGCCGACATCAGCCACCGCAGGTGATCGAGCAGGGTAGGTGTGACGACGGCACGCCGGCTTACGGCAAGACCGGTACTGCCGAGCGTCGAGCCCGGCAGGTCACGGCCGGCAACGGTCGGCGCGTTGGCGAACCGGACGACGCGCTTCCCTCTTCTTCCCGGCGCCGCATAGTTCACGTAGCCATAGATTAGCGGGACGAGAGCGAGGTCGTCGCCGACAGCCATCGCCTCCAGCAGGCCGATCGGATTGAGAGCCCTGGTCCAGTCCGGCGTGGATGCAGACAGTTCGGACAGGATGGCGAGCGCGACCAGCCCCGTCTCGCGTGACACCAGAATTTCGGGATCGCGGGACGCCGGTGCTTCTCCGAGCGCGACGCAGATGCTCATGAAGCTGAGCAACGCATGCGGACCGGCAAGCGACAGCGCGACGGGCTTGTACCGCGCGGTTTCGATGACGGATTGCCAGTCTGCCGGAGGCGGCGCGTCGAGAAGGTCCGGAACGTACGCCATCACCTGCGTCGCCGCATCGAGCGGCAACGCCCAATGGCGCTCCGCATAATTGTAGCAGTCGAGGCACGGCCCGATCGTCGCCAGCCGCCAGCCAACTATTTCGTCGGCTGAAAACATATCCTCCAGCGGTACGAAGCAGTCGCTTTCCAGCGCTTCACCGAGATGCGGATGGTCGATCACCACGAGGTCGTAGCGCTTGGCGAGATCCACGATCGGATGGGATTCGAACCCTTCCAGCGGCTGCTTCGACCAGTTGATCGACAGTCCGTCGCGGTCCGGATCCAACGCGGCCGCCGCGGCGGCCAGCGCGTTGTAGCCGCGCGGATGGTTCCAGGTGAGACCCTCGTAGTGCATCGCGGTCACGGCCGCTCCTCGTTGACGATTTTTCGCGACAGCAGGTCGTCGATGCGGGCGGCTTCGTAACCTATATCGGCGAGGATCTCCCGCGTGTTTTCGCCCGTTACCGGCGCGCCGCGGGACACCTCCGGCTGCGTCTTCGACATGCGGAACGGGAAGCCCGGCGTCTTGACCGGCCCTTCGGTCGGGTGCTCGTACTCGACGAACGTGCCGTTGTGGCGGATCTGCGGATCCTCGACGAGCTCGGCATAGCCGTAGACCGGGCCCGCCCAGATATCGGCGGCCTCGAACGCGGCGAGCCACTCCGCGCTCGTACGGGTCTTCAGCCGGTCACGCGTTTTGGCGAACACCTCGTCGCGTCGCGCCCAGCCGTCCACCTCCTCGTTCATCTCCAGGAACGACGGCTCGCCGATCACCTCGCCGAGTTTCTTCAGCGGCGGGAAAGCAACGATGATGTAGCCGTCGCTCGTCGCGAACGCCCCGTAGGGCGAGCGGATATAGACATGGGCGTGCGGCTCGGCGGAGCGCGCCTGCGGCTTGCCGGCGACCGTAAACACCGACAGTTCCTGCATCTGCAGCGTCGTGATGGCGTCAAGCATGTTGACGTCGACTCGCTGGCCCTCGCCGGTCCGCTCGCGGTGCAGAAGCGCGGCGAGCGCGCCCTCGAAGGCGGTGTAGGCGGTGACGGCATCGACCAGGTACTGGCCGGCCGGCGTCGGCGGTTCGCCCTCGCGGCCTGCCGACAGCATCGCTCCGCTCATGCCCTGCAGGACCAGATCCTGGCCCGGCCGGTCGCGGTACGGCCCGTCTTCGCCGTAGCCCGACATCGAGACGTAGACGAGCTTCGGATTGATCGCCGAAAGCGTGTCGTAGTCGACCCCAAGGCGTTCGGCGACGCCCGGCCGGTAGTTCTGCAGGAAGACGTCGGCGGTCTTCACCAGATCGAGCAGGATCGCCTTCCCCTCGTCGCTCTTCAGGTCGACGGCGAGGCTGCGCTTGTTCCGGTTCAGCGACAGGAACGACACGTTGACCCGGTTGCCAGTGGCCCCGCCGGCGGCGGTGTGGCGCTGCCACTCGCCGGTCACCGGCTCGACCTTGATGACATCGGCGCCGAGATCGCCCAGCCGCTGTGCCGCGAAAGGTCCGGCCATGGCGATCGAGCAGTCGAGAACGCGATAACCCGTAAGAACACCCATGCTACCTGGTTCCTGGAATTCGAGGGTGCCGCCTCAGGCGGCTCACTTCATCACCCATCCGCCGTCCACGTTGATAGTCTGGCCGGTAATGAAGGACGCATGGTCCGAGGCCAGGAACATCATTGTGCTGGCTATATCCTGCGGGCTGCCGCGCCGCTTCAGCGCCTGATGGTCGAGCACGAAGCGCGTGTAGCCTTCCGGGTCGGGATGGATCTTCTCGGCATCGGTGGGAAACGCACCGGGCGCGATCGCATTGACCGTCACCCCGTAGGGCCCGAACTCGCGCGCCCAGGCCCGGGTCAGTCCGACCAGCGCGCCTTTCGAGGAGACATAGGGAAACAGTTTGTCCCAGCCGCCGTAGAAGGTGATGCTCGCCACATTGACGATCCGTCCCCAGCCGCGCTCGCGCATGCCCGGCAGGAGCGACAGAGCGCACTGGATGTGTGCGTCGACGTTGACCGCCTGCACCGCCCGATGCTCGTCGACGGTGAATTCCTCGAACGGCTTGGCGGGATAGATCGCCGCGTTGTTGATCAGGATGTCGACGGGCCCCTGCTCGGAGAGGATCCGGTCGAGTTCACCGGCGAGATGCGCCTGGTCGGACAGGTCGACATGCTCGTAGACGACGCTTCCCGAGGACAGCCCCTGCGCCCGCGACATCAGCTCGCCGCCGCGATCGTCGCGGATGTCGACGGCGATCACCGTGGCGCCTGCGCCGGCGAAGCCGAGGGCGGTGTCGATCCCCAGCCCGCCGGCTCCGCCTGTCAGGAGGACCGTCTTTCCGGTAAAATCCATGTGCGCCTCCCTCGCAGCGCCCGAACCCGCGTTGACGTTCATCGCGCGATCGCCTCCCACTGGTCGGTCGGTTCGGGATAGTCGTCGGCCGGCTGTTCCGCGATCGACGCGATACGCTCAGCCGCCGCCGCGATCTCTCCGGCCCCCTCCAGCACCGCGAAGCGCGTCGTGTAGTCACGTCCCTCGCCATGCTCGAGCCAGATCAGTTCGTCCCGTTCCTTTGCGAACGGTTTGCCGAACACGTGGTTGGTGGAGGGTTCGATGCCGATCGCATACTGGCCTTCCTGGAAGTTCTGCCACTCGTACTGACAGGGGAATTCCGCCTTATCGGTCTCCACCAGGAACCCGAGGCCGCGCCCTTCGTCATAGCCGTCGTTGACGACCGCGACCGGCACCTTGCCGTTTTCGTCCGCGGCCATCTCGTGCTGCCAGACCTGCTCATGGAATCCCTGCTTCGGGCCGGGCAGGTTGCGATAGCCGACCCCTTGCCTGCGGTACTCGTCGGCATGCGCGGCCCAGACCGTCTGGCGGACCGGCGCCAGATAGCGGCTGCCCTCGGCCAACACCGGATGGCCCCGATTGATGTGG
>ENA-ORCV01000511-ORCV01000511.1-marine-metagenome-genome-assembly--contig:-NODE-511-length-24054-cov-4.423239_pt1 | contig 24054 bp, 27 predicted proteins | sample MGYA00237779_ERZ508509 | MGnify/ENA primary metagenome ERZ508509 (study PRJEB26180, sample SAMN06268772) | marine metagenome | isolation source: Bioluminescent Bay, La Paraguera, Puerto Rico | place... | reverse complement strand
TCGGCGGCGGCCTCGCGTGGGGGAGCGCGTTAGTGCGGTATTAGTGCGGTTCCGGTCGCTTGCGGTTCGCGGCGACGTTTAACCCGGAAGAGAAACGCCATATCGCTGACCGATGACGATGATGCCGGCGATCTGGGCGATAATGCTCGTTGTGACATTCAGGATCACCACGATGAGCGCAAGCAGCCCTGCGCGCCACACTCTCTGAAAACCGGATACGGTTGCGAAGCCGCCTCTCAGGCCAGTCTGAAAGTCGACCAGCAACGTAAGAACGGCAAGGACAATTCCGTAGAAAGACAGGCCCTGGCTCGGCACGATCATCATCAGCGTCATGAAGACCGGCATTAAACTCGCGCTCGGTACGATAACACTGAAAAAATAGCGCTGCCGGAGAGCGATCGTCGTGCGCTCGCCCCAAAACGGGAAGGCCAGCGATAGCGCAACCATGCAAAAGATTTGCAGAATGGGAATGAGGCCGAACACCCACAGAACAGCTTCTTTGCCAATATCCCGATAAGTCATTCCTTCGGGAAGCGCGACCGCGGCCTGCGCAAATCCGTCAGAGTAGGCTGTGATCATCCCGTCATTGCCGCCAAGCCACCAGAACTTGAGGGCCGAGAACAATGCAAAAAACGACAACCAGAGTCGGATCGACGGCGTATAGACGCCGGCCCAATCAAGTGTTTTCGCCGCCTCAAAGTAGCGTCTTGGAGAAACCCAAAGCGTTTTGACGGAACGCAAGGCGCGGAAGCTGAGCCCGAAAAGGTCTTCTGATAAGGCGTCTAGTGAAAGCGGTGCAAGGCTGCTTTCTTTTGCATTCGCACTCATGTCAGCAGTTCCTGTCCGTCCTGATCCCCGATTTCTCGCCTTGGGTAGCCAATACCATTACCGGACATCCCGCCAATCGAAAAATTGCGTTCATGCCTGCGCACAATCGTTCTCTGACACGGGAAGAGACGGATTGATCGCTGCCTTCGCTTTATCAAAGCTTTTACATGATCCCCAAAGTCTAGCTGCTCTACGGAAAGCGAACAGGGGTGGTTTTTTCAGATTACTTTTTTTGTAAGGCCGAGGCGATCTTCGCTAATCCTGAATTAACGGCGCCGCCGATGATAACCGATCCAACAATGATCCCCACAAAAATCAAAATCGCGTCAGGTTCCATGATTTCCTCCATCAATTTCAGCTAGGTGAAGCGTAGTCCGACTTGTCGGCATAAACAACGTCTGTTGGCGCAAGCCGGCTGCGCCTGCGAAAGACGGCGTAATATCATCGATGTTCGGCGAACACCTATCATTCGTGCGCTAATCAAAGCTTCTGATTATAGTCGCCGACTTCCGGATGTTTCTTTAGCTCCGCGTCCATTTCGGCGAACATCGCCTTCATGTTCTCTTCCGAAGCCGGGCTTTCGACGACGACGACGAGTTCCGGCTTGTTGGACGATGCGCGAATTAGGCCCCAGGTTCCGTCTTCGGCGGTGATCCTGACGCCGTTAACGGTGACGACGTCGCGCACTTTCTGGCCGATGATCTCGTTACGCTCGGAGAGCGCTTTGACGACCTTTTCGACGACGCCGTATTTCGTTTCGTCAGCACAATGCGGCGACATGGTCGGCGATTGCCAGGTCTTCGGCAGGGACTTGCGCAAGTCCGAAAGTTTCTTCGCCGGATTGCGGTCGAGCATCTGCAGAAGCGCGATGGCGGCGACGAGGCCGTCGTCGTAACCCCGACCGATTGGTTTGTTGAAGAAGAAATGACCGGACTTCTCAAACCCGGCGAGCGCGCCCATCTCGTGGCTCTTGCGCTTGATATAAGAGTGGCCGGTTTTCCAGTATTCGGTTTTCGCGCCGTTTTCGATCAACACCGGATCGGTCATGAACAGGCCGGTAGATTTTACATCGACGACGAATTGCGCGTTGGGGTGCAGGGCGGAGAGGTCGCGAGCGATCAGCACGCCGATTTTGTCGGCGAAGATTTCCTCGCCCTCGTCGTCGACGACGCCGCAACGGTCGCCGTCGCCGTCGAAACCGAGCGCGACGTCCGCACCGTGTTCTTTTACGGCGGCCTGCATCGCGTGCAGCATTTCCATGTCTTCCGGGTTCGGATTGTAGCGCGGGAAGGAGTGGTCAAGGTCGGCGTCCATCGGAATGACGTCGAGCCCCATCCGTTCAAGCGTTTCCGGCGCAAAGGCGCCGGCTGTGCCGTTGCCGCAGGCGGCGATGACTTTCATCTTACGGCTGAAGGAGACGCCCGTGACGATGTCTTCGATGTAGCGCTCGCGCATCCCCTTGATGTAGTTATAGGCACCGCCCGGGAATGTCTTGTACTCGCCCCTGAGGACGATTTCCTTGAGGCGGCCCATTTCGTCCGGTCCGAAGGTGAGGGGGCGGGCCGCGCCCATTTTGACGCCCGTCCAGCCATTTTCATTGTGACTGGCGGTCACCATGGCGACGCAGGGAATGTCGAGGTCGAACTGGGCGAAATAGGCGACCGGCGACAGCGCGAGGCCGATATCGTTGACCTCGATCCCGGCGGTCATCAGCCCGACGGTAAGCGCCTGTTTGATCGAGGCTGAATAGGAGCGGAAATCGTGGCCGACGACGATGCGCGGGTCCTTGCCCATTTCCCGGATCAGCGTGCCGAGGCCCTGGCCGAGGGCCTGAATACCAAGGAGATTGATCTCCTTCTCGAACAGCCAGCGCGCATCATATTCCCGGAAGCCGGTAGGCTTGACGAGGGGCGTGATTTCATAGGCGAGGGTGTTGGAGGCGAGGTCGGCGCGGGGGCTCGGCAGCATCGGAAAATCCTTTTGGCGGGTCGTTGGCGGCGCACTTTAGGGGGCTCGCGCCGAGACGCAACCGGGAAAGAAAGGCCACAGAATCAGTGACATTTCCCGTCCGCTTGCCCATAGTCGGCTGTCATACGGAAGACACATTGGGGCCGGGAGACGAGAGATCGCGGCGCATGGGGAAGAGGGGTAAATGGAATTGCCGTTCGATTTTGGCGAAATCGGCCTGAGGGGCCAGAGCGCCATCGGGCTCGTCGCCTTTGTTTTCATCGCCTGGATGTTTTCCGAGAGAAAACTTCAGTTTCCTTTTTTCAGCGCCGTCTGGACCATTGCCGCGCAAATCCTCATCGCTGTTCTTCTGCTCTACACGCCGGGCGCCCGGGAAGCGCTGGCGTTCCTGAATGTCGTCGTGGCGGCGCTGCAGCAGGCGACCGAGGCCGGCACGTCATTCGTCTTCGGTCATCTTGGGGGCGCTGAGCCGCCGTTCGAAGTGACGAACCAGGGAGCGATGTTCAATTTCGCTTTCGGCGCGCTGCCGCTGGTCATCTTCTTTTCCGGGTTGTCGGCGCTGCTCTGGCATGTCGGCCTGTTAAAGATATTCGTGCGCGGACTCGCGATATTGTTGACCCGCGTTTTCAATGTCGGCGGCGCGGTGGCGCTTTCGGCCGCTGCCAATACGTTTCTCGGGCAGACCGAGGCGCCGCTTCTCATTCGCGCTTTCCTGTCGAAGATTTCCCGGGCCGAGCTGTTTATTGTCATTACCGGCGGTTTCGCTACGGTCGCCGGATCAGTGATGGTGCTCTACGCGACGCTGCTCGAACCGCAGCAACCCTCGGTGCTTGGCCACATTATTGTCGCCTCGCTGATCTCCGTGCCGGCGGCGATCTTGATGGCGCAAGTAATAATCCCGGCGCCCAAAGGCGAAACGCCGACGCCGTCGACGGCGGCGGACGATTTCAAATACGCCAGCGCCATGGATGCGTTCATGCGCGGCGTGACCGACGGGCTCGGTCTTTATCTCAACATCATTGCATCCCTGATCGCCTTCACGGCTTTCGCTGCACTGGTCAACATCATGCTCGGGGCCGCCCCGGATGTCTGGGGGGAGCCGTTGACCCTTGAGCGCATATTGGGCTGGATTTTTGCGCCGCTCATGTGGCTCGCAGGCATTCCGTGGTCGGAAGCCTTCGACGCCGGGTCGCTGATGGGTATCAAGACGGCGGTCAACGAAGTCGTCGCCTATGTCGCGCTTGCCCAGACGCCGGACGGGGTTTTCAGCGAGCGCACGACGCTGATCCTGATTTACGCGCTTTGCGGCTTTGCGAATTTCGCAAGCCTCGGCATCGTGATCGGCGGACTGACGGCGTTGGCGCCCGACCGGCGGCAGGATGTGATCGAGCTGGCGCCGAAGGCGTTGATCGCCGGCACCCTCGCCACCTTGATGACGGGCGCGGTGATCGGTCTCATCTGGATGGGGTGACGTTCGCGCGGGATGACGCTTTGACGCGAAAGCTGGGAACGCTTCTTAAAGACATCCGCGCTTGCCGGATCTGCATTGATGATCCGATCAGGATGCCGCTGCCGCACGAACCGCGGCCGGTATTGCAGGCGTCGGCGTCGGCGCGTCTCGCCGTCTTCGGGCAGGCGCCGGGCAACCTCGTTCATCAGACGGGCGTTCCTTTCAACGATCCGTCCGGCGAGCGTTTGCGCGACTGGATGGGCGTTACGCGCGATGAATTCTACGACGCCGCCCGTATCGCCGTGATACCCATGGGGTTCTGTTTCCCGGGCTACGATGCGAAGGGCGGCGACCTGCCGCCGCGGAAGGAATGCGCGGCGCAGTGGCGAGCGCGATTGATGGCTGCCTTGCCGAACCTCGAGACCTGCATTCTCGTCGGCGGCTATGCCCAGAAATGGCATCTTGGCGAACAGGCGAAGAAGTCGCTGACGGAGACCGTGCGTGACTGGGAAACGTTCGCCCCGCTCTGGTTCCCGACGCCACATCCGTCCTGGCGCAACAACGCATGGCTGAAAAGAAACCCGTGGTTCGAGGCCGACCTGCTGCCGGTGCTTCGCCGCCGCGTCCGTAAGCTGCTGAAGCGCTGAACGCCGTTCACCGGCCGTTTACTTCAGTGAACAAACTCTCAGTACTCGCCAGCGGGCCTGTTTAACCATTTGTCAGCCATAAAAAGCGAGGATTTCCGCTGGCAAAAAACGGCGATGCAATGACTGCAAATGCGGAGAAATTACCGGGCTTGAAAGCGAAACTCGCTTTCGCCGGGCGTAAATTCAACGCCTGGTGGGAGGGATACGCTTTCGACGAAAATGCGGAACGCGCGGCGCTGCAGGCGAAGTTTCCTGCTGCAGAGCGAGGAAGCCGCCGTCCGGTCGAAGAGATTGTCGGCGAAGCCATCTGGGGTGAGGGAAGGCTGGAGCCCGGCTCGCCCGCCTGGACGATGCGTTTTGCACGAATGCTGTCGCTGCCGGTCCGCGCCAATGTTGTGATATTCGGCGCCGGCGCCGGCGCGCCTTTGAGCGACCTGAAGCATGGCACAAGATGGAAAGCCTTCGGCTTCACGCACGCAAAAAACATCAGCCAGGGGAATTTGCGCAGTTACGATATGGCGATGCGCAGCACTGACAAGTCAGGCTGCGCCGGGGCGCTCTCCCTGTTCGAGCTTCACCGCGACGCCAACCCGTCGGCGTTCGCCGGGTTCGCCTCTAATCTCCTGTTACCCGGCGCCAAGGCGGTGTTTGTAGATTACGCAACGGTGCGGAAGGGCGTGCGTTTGCGCTCCTGCTTTCCTTCCGTCCATCACGGCGCGCCGAAAACCGATGCAGAATATCGCGCCGCGCTCGCCGGCGCCGGTTTCACGCTCGAAGAAACGCTGGATGAAACCGCTTCCTTTATGGCGCTTATCGCCAAAGGCTGGGCCGGCTGGCGTCAGGCCTATACGGCGATTTCGCAGGTCGAGAACGGAAAGCTGCGCGCCGAAATGATGCGCGCCATGGCCGCCAACGCCGCGCTCTGGGCGGAACGCTTTGAAGCCATGAAGTCCGGTCAGGTGCGTGTTCTGTGTTTCCGGGCGACCCGTAAATAACGATCAGCCCCGATCACGCCGTCAGCAATTTAAGTACTTACCGCATTTGCTTGCTCAGCCGAGCCGCCAACTCGTCGAGGCTAGGCCTCAGCCGATAATCCTGTTAGGCTCACTCGCTCGGGGTTTGGTTGAGGGAACTATGCGCAACTTATTGGTATTAAAGGCGGCCTTGCTCTTCGTAGCCGCCGGGTTTTTCGCCGTTTGCGGGTCCGCAGCCGCGCAAGGGGCATCTAACAATCAGTTGATGGGCGGCGGTGCGAAAACGAAATTCAGCGCCGCAGAGATTTCAGCGATCCTGGCGGAGTTCGAAATCACCACAACGATGGAGCCCTATCAGGGCGGCGCGACATCGACGATTTATGCGGAGACACCCACCGGCGCGCGGTTTATTATTACACTGATCGAATGCGATGACTTCGCAGCGGCGACCGGCTGTATGGCGGCGTCGTTTTATACCGGCTCGACCAACGCCGGGCTCGCATATGAGGACCTCAACACGTTCAATATGGAATCCGACGTAACCCGGGCGGTGAATGTCGCCGAACAGCGTCTGATCATTTATGAAACGCGGCTGATCTTCATTGGCGGCGTCAGCCCGGAACATATCAAGGCGATCGCCTATTTCTTCTTCATGGATATGGAGCGCCATTTCTCCAAGCAGGCAGGCGCGAGCGTTCAGGTCTCGGCGTCAGGTCTGCGTTCAGAACCCGGCAAGATCGATAATCTGACCGTTGGCGATCCGAAGACGAGGGTGATGACGGCCAGACCCGCCGCATACAAGATCGAGCATGCATTGTCTGCGGCGGTCGCCAATAACTGGAATGTCCGTTTTCTGACCGACGATCAGAAATAGGCGATCATCAGGCGTTTTCATCAACGCTGACGGGCGTTGAGGGCGCGGCTTTGCCGTCGCCATAATTGGGCGTGGCTTCAGCGGCGGCGGCTTCTTCGGCGATCGACTTGACGACGCCTTCCGTCGCCTGACGGGCGCCGTCCAGAAGCGCCCGCTGGCGGGCGGCGCGCTCCTCAAACGTCCTTGTGATATCGCGTAACTCCGAAAGCAGGGCGGAGTCTGCGCCGTCGACTATTCCGCGATTGGCGGCAATGTCCCGGATCGACTGCGCGTATGCGGCGGCGAGCCGCGCTTTTTCAGCTTGCAAGGGCGCAAGCTCGCGCGGGCGCCGGCTGGTGAGGAGGTCGTTTTCCCTGGAGAATATGTTGCTCAAGGATTGGGTCAGGTCGATCAGCGTTTGCACCCGTTCGGCGGCGGCGACAGTGTGGGTTTCCGGTTCCGTCATGATCTCGTTCCTTGCAGTGAGTTGTTTTCGCTCTGTAGGCGGATGAGAGCGGCCTGAACCTGATCGGCGACGCCGACCCCGCCGCGCGCCGCGATCGCCCTGGCGTATTCATCGTTGAGCATCACGCCGAATGCATCGGCTCCTGGCGCGTCGCCGCCCATAAGGCGCGGCGTATTCACGCTTTCAAACATTGGCTTCAGCAGTTGCGCGAGGACGAGCGCCTCGAACTCCTCCGCCTTGCGGGCGATTTCGGCCCGTTGCGAAGGCGGCGGCGTGAATGCCGGCGTGACGGCGGAGAGGGCTTCCATCACATCACCTCGATGTCGGCTTGAAGCGCGCCGGCGGCCTTGATGGCCTGCAATATTGCGATCATATCGCGGGGCGGGACGCCAAGCGCGTTGAGGCCGTCGACCAGATCGCGCAGGCGTACGCCGCCTTCGATCAGTCTCAACTGCGCCGGGTTTTCATCGGCGCCGGCGGTGGTGCGCGGCACGACGACCGTGCGGCCGCGTTCGGAGAACGGGCTTGGTTGGCTAACCTGGGGGGTTTCGGAGACCGAGATCGTAAGGCTGCCTTGCGCGATCGCCACGGTGGAGACGCGCACGTCGTCGCCCATCACGATGACGCCGGAGGCTTCGTCGATCACGACCTTCGCGGTCTGGTCGGGTTTCACTCTCAATCCCTCGATGGCGCTCATCAGCGCGACCATGTCGCCATTGAAGCTTTGCGGGCGCGTGACCCGCACAGTGCCGGGATCGTTGACCGTGGCGGCGTTAGTCTTGAGACTTTCATTGATCGCTGACGCGATGCGCTGGGCGGTGGTGAAGTCGGGATTGCGCAGGGCGAGCTTGATGCTCTCCAGGGCGGCGATATCATAGGCGTGTTCTTTCTCTACAACGGCGCCGTTGGCGATGCGGCCATTGGTGGGGACGCCTCGCGTCACCGAGGCCGCCTGACCGCGCGCCGAAAATCCGCTGACCGCCACCGAGCCTTGCGCGATCGCGTAGACCTCGCCATCGGCGCCGTGCAGCGGGGTCACCAGAAGAACGCCGCCGCGCAGGGATTCAGCATCGCCGAGCGCGCTCACCGATACGTCGAGGCGCGTGCCCTGGGTGGCGAAGGGCGGCAGATTGGCCGTCACCATGACGGCGGCGATATTGTCCGTGTCGAGCGCTTCGGATCGGATATTGACGCCCATGCGTTCCAGCATGGAAACGAGGCTCTCGCGGGTGAACGGCGTGTTGCGGATGCGGTCGCCGGAGCCGTCGAGGCCGACCACGAGGCCGTAACCGATCAGCATGTTTTCGCGCACGCCTTCCACGTCCGCGAGGTCCTTGATGCGCGAATCGGCGCTCGCTGCGAACGGCGCCGCAAGAACGAGAAAAAGAATCGAGAGAACTGATTTCAAACGCACGGGGATCTGACCGGTCAGGTTACGGGGCGCAACGTCGCCCCTCATCGGATTGCGACCCGCGTGCCAGTTCGGGGCGTCGGCGCAAACGCAGCAATGACGCCATTTTTTGAAGGAAGAGGGCGGTCAGGACAGGACGAACCTAGGCCGCAACGGCAAGTTCTGCCGGGAACATTCTGCCGTATTTAACGAAACCTTTATGCGTCGGAATGAAGATTGCGGCGTTTGAGGATTGATGACGAATGATCAAGGTTCACGGCTCTTCGGAATCGCCGCCGGCTTCCCGGGTGAGGAAAAAGTCCGGCGCTTCCGCGCCGTTCAAACCCGGCGCCGCGCAGCAGGGCAAGAGCGCCGCGCCGACGGGCGAGACCGCCCCGGCGGCCATGATGAGCGCGCTGATTGCGCTGCAAAGCGACAGCGGCGGCGCTGCGAAAACCCTTGCTGCAGCGCAGCGCACGCTCGATATGCTTGACCGATTGCAGATGCGTCTATTAGACGGTCGCGCAAGCCCCGCCGATCTGGATGCATTATCGGCGGCGGCGTCAGCGCGCGCCCACGCCGGCGCCGATCAGGCGTTGCTGGATATCTATGACGAGATCGCCCTGCGCGCGCGTGTGGAACTCGCAAAACTCGGCCGCTAGGGGACGGGCAACCAAAAATCAACAATTGATTTTTATTGAAGAAATGTGACGCCGACAGGGGCGAATAATTCCTTGAGCCCCACTGGTGCCGCCGTTATACAGGCCGCGCAATCGTCGGGGGAGCTGACGCGAAGGTTTGCGTAACCGGGGAGTGTAAGGATGTCGGCGAGTGAAGTAGAAGAATACCGTCCGTCAGAAGACGAACCGTTTATGAACGATCGTCAGAAAGAGTATTTCCGGCGGAAACTGTTGTCCTGGAAAGACGAGATTATTCGTGAAAGCCAGGGCACGCTGAATAATCTTCAGGAAGAGAACAATCATCTCCCTGATATCGCTGACCGTGCTTCGAGCGAAACGGAAAAGGCGCTGGAGCTGAGAACCCGCGACCGGCAGCGCAAGCTGATTTCAAAAATCGACTCCGCGCTGCGCAAAATCGACATGGGCGAATACGGCTACTGCGAGGAAACCGGCGAGCGGATCAGCATTCGCCGGCTCGACGCGCGGCCGATTGCGACCCTGTCGCTGGAAGCACAGGAACGTCACGAACGCGACGAGAAAGTTCATCGCGACGACTGAGCGCGTCCGGGTTATTCCGCACGAAAAAAAAGCGCCGCATGCGGCGCTTTTTTGTTTTGACTATTTGCGGCTCTTTAGCCCAGGGAAGGAATGCGCAGCGTCTGGCCGGGATAGATCTTGTCAGGGTCCGACAACATGGGCGTGTTGGCTTCGAAAATCACCGGATACTTCATCGCGTCGCCATAATGCTCCTTGGCGATTTTCGACAGCGTGTCGCCGCTCTTGACCGTGTAAAACACCGTCTGGTTCGGTTCATCCTCAATATCGAGCTGTGACTCGACTTCCTCAACGCCCGGCGTATTGCCCGCGGCGACGATCGCTTTTTCCGCTTCAGCGCGATTTCTTGCCTTGCCCTTGAGGACAATACGGTCGCCGCTTTCTTCCACATGCAGGTCTTTGACTTCGGTCTTGTGTCCCTGAATGCGTTCCTTGATGCCTTCGGCGACGTTGGCGATGCCCTCGCGAAGTTTCTCACCGGCTTCTCTGGCGAATTTGAACAACATGTCGATGATCCTTTCTCGAGATTATGACCGGCCGAAAAGTCCGCCCAGAAGTTTCTTTCCCGCCGCTTCAAGAAGGTCGTCCTTGAAGTCGCCGTCTCCGTCCTGATCGATAAATTGCATCAGGCCGCCTAGTTCGGCGGGCGCGGCTTTTTGCGCTCGGACGCCTTCTTCCGTGACGAGGCCGGCTAGCGCTGACGGGTCGAGGCCTTGTTCGCGTTTGGCGCGGCCGAGCGAGGCCAGCACCGCCGGCGCCGCCATCGCCAGGAGTTGCGCAATCTGGGCCTGGTCTACGCCGGCGGTTTTCGCGAGCGCGCGTTCGGTCTGGGCCTGCTTGCCCCCAAGGACATGCCCCAGGATTTTGCGGCCGTCGGCGAGAATGTCATCCTGGCCCAGTTGCGAGATATTGTTGAGCAGGCTGCCGTCATGGCGGTCGAGCGCGCTGGCGAGCGCTTCGGCGCCGTTCGGTTGAGAGGCGTTCTTTTTCAGCCCGCCCATGATCGCGGCCATCGCCATCGGCATGAGCTGAGCGGCCAGCCCTTCATTCATGCCGGTCTTTTGCGCCGCCTGTGCCGTCACCTGCTGGGTAACAACAGTCGATAACTGGTCCAATAATGACATAGAGTGTCCCACTTCTGCTGCTTGGCGCCCGGCTTATAAAAAACCGGGCGGCTGCGCCCCGCCCGGTTCCGGTGTAGAATGTATGAAGACCGCTGGCAAATACGAGCGGCTCAGCGCTTGCGGACCATGCTCACCAGAAAGAGCAGTACGGCGCCGCCGACAAACGCCGCGATGATGCTCATGACAATACCGCCGCCGCCAGCGCCGATCAGGCCCAGGATGAAAAATCCGATGCCGCCGCCCAGAACGCCGACGACAGCATTCCATAGGTGGCCTAGGCTTTTTTCTTTCATGACCATCCCCGCGAGATTGCCGCCGACCGCGCCGATCACCAGCGTGATAATGAGACCAAGAACGCCTTCCATGGAGCGCCTCCTTTGATTGCCGATGGGGCCGAGGCTGGGCCGCGCCGCCGCCACGGGCAAGCGGCGCCGCAATATCGCAGTTGCGAAAAAATCTCCTGAAAACCGCTTGCGAACGCCCTCGACTCCGCTATGAAGGCCCATGGAGCGACGCAATTCTTCATCGAGGCCCCCGAAACGGCCGAAGCGCGCGAAAAAAACCGACATCGCGACGACCGCCCTCGGCCAGGAGCCGGCAAAACGCGCGCGCAAGAAAGATGCGCCGCAAAAGGGCGAGGCTGGCAATCGCGAGCTCAATGTCCACGTCAAAACCGCCAAACGGCGCGAATACGGCTCCACCCTGTGGCTCAAGCGTCAGCTCAACGATCCATATGTCAGAAAGGCCAAGGCTGAGGGCTGGCGCAGCCGTGCGGCGTTCAAGCTCAAGGAGCTCGACGAGAAATTCGGGCTCCTGAAATCCGGCGGGCGGATCGTCGATCTCGGTTGCGCCCCGGGCGGCTGGTGTCAGGTAGCTGCGAAGGCTGTAGGACGGAGCGGCAAGGTCGTCGGGATCGACTATCTCAACATGCCGGCGGTCACAGGCGCTGATGTTCTCGAGATGGATTTTCTCGACGAGGCCGCGCCGGAAAAGCTGAAAGCCATGCTGGGGGGTGAGGCGGATGTGGTGCTCTCTGATATGGCGGCGCCGACGACTGGCCATCGGTCCACGGACCATCTGCGGATCATCGCGCTCGCCGAGGCCGCGCTCGATTTCGCCGAGGACGTGCTGGCGCCTGGCGGCGCCTTCGTCTGCAAGGTGTTCGCCGGGGGCGCCGAGGGCGATCTCCTTACGCGCCTCAAGGAACAATTCGATGTCGTAAAGCATGCGAAGCCGAAAGCGTCGCGTTCTGACTCGGCGGAGAAGTATGTGGTGGCGACAGGCTTCAGGGGGCGGGGATGACCGTGATTACCGCTGTTCATGATACGGATAATGCTTGCGTCTGGGTGGGATCGAACAGCCGGGCCACGCTTGGCAGCATCGCCGGGCCGCCGACTGACAAAAAATGGGTTCCGCTGGGGCCGTGGCTGGTCGGCGTGACGGGCACCGGGCCCAAACCGGAAGCCATCGAAGCGATCCGGTCCGAAACCGACGCGATCGGCGACCGCGCGGTCGATATCGTCAAGCTTTTGAAAAAAGCCTACGAGATTTTCGATATCGGTGAGACCGATGAAGGCCTCAAGCGTTATTGCGGCAGCGGGATCATCGTTCACAAGAGCGCCGCCATCTGGGATTTCGACGACAGTTTCTGTTTGTCGAGCGTGCCGAGCGGTATGTTCTGGGCGCGCGGTTCCGGCATGGACATGGCGATCGGCGCCGGCCGGGCGCTTGAGTCGCTCGTTCAATCGAAAAAAGACATCACCGCGCGTGTCGTTGAAATCGTTATCGCCAACGATATCGATTGTCCCGGCGAGCCGGTGATCCAGAAATTCGATGCTGAAGGAAAACTTTCATTCGTGAGGCAAGCCAATGCAAATTCGTGAAGCGCTGACATTCGACGATGTGTTGTTGGAGCCCGGTCCGTCGGAAGTGATGCCGAGCCAGGTTGACGTGAGGGCGCGGCTGACCAAGCGGATCACGCTCAACATCCCGATCCTGTCATCGGCGATGGACACGGTGACCGAAGCGGAAATGGCTATCGCCATGGCGCAGAACGGCGGCATTGGCGTCCTGCACCGTAACCTTTCCATCGCGGAGCAGGCCGAGCATGTGCGCAGGGTCAAGCGCTTCGAAAGCGGCATGGTGGTCAATCCTTTGACGCTCACCCCGGATGACACGCTGCAGACCGCTCAGGAGATCATGCTTGAGCGCAATATTTCGGGCTTTCCGGTGGTCGAGAACCGCGACGCCAACGGCGTCGGCAAACTGGTCGGCGTGCTCACCAACCGCGATATGCGGTTCGCCCGCAATCTCGACCAGCCGGTGCGCGATCTGATGACGGCGGTCGATCTCGTCACCGTATCGCCCGGCGCGACCCAGGACGAAGTACGCGAGCTTTGCCACAAGCGCCGCATCGAGCGCGTCATCGTCGTCGATGAGGACTATCGCTGCGTCGGACTGATTACCGTCAAGGACATCGAGAAGGCGCAGAAATATCCGAACGCCTGCAAGGATGCGCAGGGGCGCTTGCGCGTTGCGGCGGCGTCAAGCGTCGGCGATGCGGGGTTTGAGAGAGTGGAAGCCTTGATCGACGCCGGTTGCGATGTCGTTGTGATCGACACCGCCCACGGCCATTCCTCGAAAGTCATCGAACAGGTCGCGCGCATCAAATGCGCGTCCAACGAAACGCAGGTCATCGCCGGTAACGTGGCGACCTTCGAGGCGGCGAAAGCGCTGGTTGAAGCCGGCGCCGACGCCATCAAGGTCGGCATCGGGCCGGGCTCGATTTGCACGACGCGGATCGTCGCCGGGGTCGGCGTGCCGCAATTGACGGCCGTGATGGATGCGGCGCGCGCGGCGAAGGAGGCCGACATACCGGTGATCGCCGACGGCGGCATCAAATATTCAGGCGATGCGGCGAAAGCGATCGCCGCCGGCGCCGACTGCGTGATGATCGGCTCGCTGCTCGCTGGCACCGATGAGGCGCCGGGCGAAGTCTTTCTCTATCAGGGGCGATCCTACAAATCCTATCGTGGCATGGGGTCGATTACGGCGATGTCGCGGGGTTCGGCCGACCGCTATTTTCAGGCCGACGTCACCGAGCAGATGAAGCTTGTGCCGGAAGGCATCGAAGGGCGCATCCCTTACAAAGGCGCGATCGGGCCGATCCTGCACCAGCTTGTCGGCGGCGTGCGCGCCTCCATGGGCTATGTCGGCGCCCCGACGATCCCCGAAATGCAAAAGCGCGCCAGGTTCGTGAAGATCACCAATGCGGGGCTCAAGGAAAGCCACGTACATGACGTCGCCATCACCCGTGAAGCGCCGAATTATCCGAGCCCCAACTAGTTTTCCTGTCGGAGATAATGATGGAATATTTTGGTCTACTCGGCTTTCTGCTTGCGGCCGCCGCCTATTATCGGATCGACAAGCTCGAGAAAGAACTGAAAAAGAAAAACCTCCTGGACAACGATTTTCGTTCAGAGTGAGCAGACGTTACAGCCATTATGCAAATTTCCGGGCGACTTTCCGCCGCCATCGAAATTCTTGAAGACTTCGATAAACGCCGCGTGCCGTTAAAGACGGCGCTCGCCGACTGGGCGCGAAGCAACCGTTACGCCGGCGCCAAGGACCGGGCATGGATTTCGGGGCTGTGCCTCGATGTTTTGCGTAAAAAACACTCGCTCGCCGCCGCTATGGGCGAAGACGCGCCGCGCGCCATAACGATTGCTGCGCTTCGCTTCCTTTGGGAATTCGACGCCGGACGGCTTGAGGAGGTCGCCGCCGAGGAACCGCATGGGCCGGGCGCGCTGTCGTCGGACGAAAGGAAAATGCTGTCCGCTGTTGTAACTCGTGAAACCGCTTCAGCGCCATGCTACGCCGCCGAATTCGAAACCTATATCACAGGCATAGCGCCGCCGGCGACGCACATCGCCGGAAATTTTCCGGAATGGCTGACGCCGCAGATTGAGCGCGTCTTTGGCGACGATGCAGCGAGTATTATGGCTGCGTTTGCAAGCCGCGCTGATGTCGATCTTCGTCTCAACACGCTTAAAGCGGAACCAGAAAAATCTCTCGCGGCGTTGAAGAAAGTGAAAGGCGAGGCGGCGCCGGTCCTCAAGACCGCGGCGCGGATCGCCGCGCCTAATCCGTCGGAGCGCGCACCTTCGGTGACGGTGATCCCCGCCTTCAACAAGGGGTGGGTCGAGGTGCAGGATCTCGGCAGTCAGATCGCCGCTGCGGCATCCGGGGAGATAAAAGGGGCGCAGGTTCTCGATTATTGCGCCGGCGGCGGCGGCAAGACGCTGGCGCTCGCTGCGCTGATGGAAAACACCGGCCAGCTCTACGCCTATGACCGCGATGCACGGCGCCTGAAACCGCTTTACGACCGCGCAAAACGCGCCGGCGTTCGTAACCTGCAGGTGCGCTCGCCGGCCGGCGACGAAGGGCTCGACGATCTTGCCGGGAAAATGGATGTCGTATTTGTCGATGCTCCCTGCACCGGCGCGGGGACATGGCGGCGTCATCCGGACACCAAATGGCGCCTTACGCCACAGCAGTTGGAGCGCCGCATGGGCGAGCAGGACCGGGTGCTGCGCGAGGCGGCGCGTTTTGTAAAAACCGGCGGGCGTCTGGTGTGGACGACCTGTTCTTTCCTGATCGAGGAAAACGAAGACCGGCTTGGCGCTTTTCTGAAAGAGCTGGGCGGGTTCGGCGCGACATCGGCGCTCGATCAGGTCAGGGCGTCAGGATTGCTCACGCCTGAAGGGGAGGATGCGCTCAGGAGCTGCGTGACGCCCGACGGCGCGTTGCGGCTGACGCCGGACAAACTGCGCGCCGACGGGTTTTACATCGCAGTGTTGACCAAGAACAGCTAGAGTTCAGTTTTTACGGACTTTGCCCGGCTTCGTTTTATGGGCGAAGATTGTCATGCTGTCGCCGGTCTTGAGATCGGGATGCTCCAGAGAGCGTCCGAGGTCGATCGTTGCGGTGTTATAATCCTGCTTTGCGGGGTCCGGATACCAGAGCTGAACCGTGCGGTCGTGAACGAGGCTGAAGCCTCTATAGGCGGGGTGAAGCTCAAGCAGCGCCGTCGCCGACTCGCATTCCATCGGGTCGGTGAAATGCGTGGTCTTGCCTTCCTTCTTTTCAAGGAAACATGCGTCGTTGACCGACAACACCTGGCCTTCGACCTCGACGTAATTGACTTGCTTATCCACCGCGCTGACGACAAGCGCGGTCGCAACCAATACGCCGCCTGCACCCAACTGCAGAAGTTTTGTCATCCCCGTCTCCCGGTCTTGCGGCGGCAGAATCGGTGAAATGGGTGTCCATTCGGTTAGCCGGTAAGGTAAATATCGGCTGAAAGCGGCGTATTTTCTGTCATGAAACGGTCAAACGCCGCGCTTTTGATAAACGCCCGTCCTAAAATCCGTTTACGAACTGAAAGAACTTGCAAGCAGCAGCCCGACATGGGTGGCGGCGTGCGCAACCATGCCGGCTTCGAGAGAATTGCGCGCATAAGCGACGCCATAAGCGATGCCGAGCGCGGCGTTGAGGAGGATAACGCGAGCAACCATTTCGCCCGGCACGAACTCAAAGGATTGATAAAGGGCCGGCAGATGCCCTGCGCCGAAAAGAAACGCGGCGAGGGGGATAGCGACCCAGAGCGCGCCGGCGCGGTTTTTGGTTATCGCCCAGATGACCCACGCGATGAGGCTGAGCGCGCCCCAGCGCAACAGCACCTCTTCTGTAATGCCGCCATAAAGGAAACGCACTTCCGGCGGCTGGTTGCTGGCGGCGATCTCGGCGCTTTGCGTTTCAGAGAACGCTTTTAACGCCTCGATATTGCTGAACGCCCAGAGGTCGGCGCTCGCGACTGCGAGGCCGAAAGCGACGCCGAGGGCTGCATAGACGGGGAATGCGGAAAGCCTGCGTCCGGCGTCCTCGACGCGGTGGGCGATCAGCGACATGAGGCCGACGCGATGGGCCGTGAGCGCGCCGATCACCACAGCGCCCCCGACCAGCAGCGTGTTGTTTAGAAGAGAAAGCAGAATGATCGTCTTTTCGGTCAGGCCGGTTATTTCGACGGCCTCAGATAGATCTGCCCGCAACAGGATGGCGGCGACCCCGACCATGGCCAGCAGATACAAAATAAACGCGCGGAAAATCCTCATGACCATCGCCCGTATTCCCATATTTCTTTATTTCGCTAAAATCCGAAATAAGGCTTTCAGGGCAAAAGTCAATGGCGCGCCGTTTCGGTCCCTAAACGGGTGACGGCTCAAAAGCTTTGGGCTATGGCGGGACATGAGCCCACACCCTGATTCTGACCATCACGAACGCGTCCTGATTGTCGATTTCGGCAGCCAGGTGACGCAGTTGATCGCCCGGCGCCTGCGCGAAGCGGGCGTCTACTGCGAAATCCACCCTTTCAATCGCGTCGACAAAGCGATGCTCGACGATTTCGTTCCGAAAGCGGTGATCCTTTCCGGCGGCCCGGCGAGCGTGAAAGCCGAGGCGAGCCCGCGGGCGCCGCAGGATGTTTTCGAGCTTGGCGTTCCCGTTCTCGGTATCTGCTACGGCGAACAGACCATCTGCGCCCAGCTCGGCGGCGATGTCGAACGGTCAGACCACAGAGAATTCGGGCGCGCCGTCGTTGAGGTGATCGAACAAAGCCCGCTTTTCGAAGGCGTGTGGGAGAAGGGATCAAGTCATCAGGTCTGGATGAGCCATGGCGACCGGGTGAACGCCATTCCCGAGGGTTTTAAAATCATCGCCCAGTCGGAAGGGGCGCCGTTCGCCGCGATCGCCGATGAGACGCGGCGCATCTACGGCGTGCAGTTCCACCCTGAAGTAGTGCATACGCCGGACGGCGCCAAGCTGCTCCGTAATTTCACGCGTAACATCGCCGGCCTTACCGGCGACTGGTCCATGGCGGCGTTCCGCGAGGAAGCGATCGCCAGAATTCGCGAACAGGTGGGCGACGCCCGCGTTATCTGCGGGCTTTCCGGCGGCGTCGACTCGTCCGTCGCGGCGGTGCTGATCCATGAGGCGATCGGCGAACAGCTCACTTGCGTTTTCGTCGACACCGGGTTGATGCGCGCTGGTGAAGGGGAGGAAGTCGTCCGCCTCTTCCGTGACAGCTACAACATTCCGCTCATTCATGTGGAAGCCGAAGACCTCTTTCTGGGCAAGCTTGCTGGCGTCGATGATCCGGAGAAAAAGCGCAAGATCATCGGCGCGACCTTTATCGATGTTTTCGACGCGGAAGCCTCGAAAATCGAGAACGCGGAATTTCTCGCGCAGGGCACGCTCTACCCGGATGTCATTGAAAGCGTTTCCTTTGACGGCGGGCCTTCGGTGACGATCAAGTCGCACCATAATGTCGGCGGCCTGCCGGAGCGGATGAACCTCAAACTCGTCGAACCCTTGCGCGAACTCTTCAAGGATGAGGTGCGCGCGCTCGGCCGCGAGCTCGGGTTGCCTGAGCATTTCGTGGGGCGCCATCCGTTTCCGGGGCCGGGCCTCGCGATCCGTATTCCCGGCGAAGTCACCAAGGAAAAGGCCGATATTCTCCGCAAGGCCGATACGATCTATCTCGACGAGATACGCAAGGCCGGACTTTACGACGCGATCTGGCAGGCCTTCGCCGTGCTGCTTCCCGTTCGTACGGTCGGCGTCATGGGCGACGAGCGCACCTACGATCATGTGCTCGCCTTGCGCGCCGTCACCTCGACCGACGGTATGACCGCCGATTATTATCCGTTCCCCCACGAATTCCTCGGCCGCTGCGCCACGCGCATTATCAACGAAGTGCGCGGCGTCAATCGCGTCGTCTATGACGTGACGAGCAAGCCGCCGGGAACGATCGAGTGGGAGTAGGGACGGCGATAGCAAGCAGATATGCCTGAAGAGCGTTTCAATCTTTTCTTCGCGCTCTTGCCTGATCAGGGTGCGGCGATGAAGATCGAGCGGTTGGCGGCGACTCTCAAACGGGTTCACAGGCTGAGCGGAAGACCGATAACCGCTGATCGGTTTCATGTTTCACTGTATACACTTGGGCGTTACGCGCATAAACCGCCAGAGATAATTGATGCGGCTGGAAAGGCCGCCGCCGCCATATCGGCGAAGCCCTTTGCCGTGACTTTCGACCGGGCTGAAAGCTTTAGGGGTAGGGAGAAGCGTCACCCGCTGGTTTTGTCTTGCGGCGATAGCGTCGCCCCGCTGCGGGCGTTTCATAAAGATTTAGGAGTCGCGCTCAAAAAAGCAGGACTTGGGCGTTTCGTATCCGCCGGTTTTACGCCCCATATTACATTGTTATACGGGGACAGCATAATAGAGGGAGAACATCCCGTCGTTCCTGTCAGTTGGAATGTCAGAGAGTTCACGCTCGTCTGGAGTCATTACGGGAAGTTGCGTTATGAATTTCCTGGCGACTGGCCGCTGCGTGGCGCAGCGAGTAATAACAGTGATTGAGCCATCATCATAAAGGAGCCCACCCATGCCCACAGTTCTTGTCACCGGCGGGTCCGGGTTTATCGGGAGCCATGCAATCCTGCAGCTTCTTGCGGCGGGCCATCAGGTCAAGACGACGGTGCGCAGTCTGAAACGCGAGGGGGATGTTCGCGCGCTGCTGAAAGCGGGCGGCGCTGAGCCGGGGGGCGAGCTTTCCTTCTTCGCGGCCGATCTTGAAAAGGATGAAGGCTGGGCCGATGCCGTCGCCGGTTGCGATTATGTTCTGCATGTCGCGTCTCCCTTTCCATCGTCGATCCCGAAACATGAAGACGAACTGATCATTCCGGCGCGCGACGGCGCGTTACGGGTCCTGAAAGCGGCGCGCGATGCGGGCGTCAAGCGGGTGGTGATGACGTCGTCCTTCGCCGCTGTCGGATACGGCCATGCGGAACAGGAAAAGCCCTTCGATGAGACATACTGGACCGATGTCGGCGGGTCGGATGTGCGCCCCTATATCAAGTCCAAGACCGTCGCCGAACGCGCCGCCTGGGACTTTATTGAAAAGGAAGGCGGCGGGCTCGAGCTTTCCGTCGTCAATCCTGTGGCGGTGTTCGGGCCGGTGCTGGGGCCTGATTACTCGACATCGATCCTGCTGGTTCAGCGGTTGATGAATGGAGACATGCCCGGCTGTCCGCGCGTTTCTTTCGGCGTGGTCGATGTACGCGACGTCGTCGACCTGCACCTGCGCGCCATGACCGACCCTGCGGCGAAGGGCGAGCGCTTCATCGCGACGGTTGGCGATACGATGTGGATCAGGGAAATGGCCGAAACCCTCAAAAGCCGTATGGGCGATGCGGCGAGGCGCGTTCCAACCAAAGAGCTTCCTGATTTTATGGTCAAACTGGCCGGGCTCGCCGATCCGGAGGTCAAGCAGATCGTTCCCGAGCTTGGGAAATATAAAAACGCCACGAATGAGAAGGCGCGCCGGATGCTCGGCTGGGCGCCGCGTTCGCGCGAGGATGCGGTTGTGGCGACAGCGGAAAGCCTGCTGGCGCTGGGACTGCTCAAGCCGTCGAAATAAGTCGTTAGCGGCGCTTCACCTGCATCTGGATCGGGCCTTCCGCCCTACCGTGCACGAACTGGTCGACCATCGGGTTGCCCGAGTTCTCCATCTCTTCCGGCTTGCCGCGCCAGATGATTTGTCCCTGATAGAGCATGGCGATGTCGTCGGCGATCTTGCGCGCCGACGCCATGTCGTGGGTGATCGAGATCGCCGTCGCGCCAAGCGCTTTCACCCGCTCGAGGATGAGGTTGTTGATTACGTCGGCCATGATCGGATCGAGGCCGGTTGTCGGTTCGTCGAAGAAAATGATCTCCGGATCGGACGCAATGGCGCGGGCGAGAGAGACGCGCTTTTTCATGCCGCCTGAAAGCTCCGAAGGTGAAAGGTCGCCGACCTCCGGCGAAAGGCCGACCAGCGCAAGGCATTCGATCGCCTTTTCCTTTGCCGCCTTGCGCGGTTTTTTCTCGGCGTAGAGCAGGCGGAAGGCGATGTTCTCCCAGACGGGCAGGCTGTCGAACAGCGCCGAGCCCTGAAACAGCATGCCCGACTTGCGGCTCATATAACGCTGGTCGGCGCTGGTGTGGCGCGAGATGTTGCGTCCGTCGATATCGATGACGCCGCTGTCGGGCTTGATGACGCCGAGGAGGCACTTGATGAGCACCGACTTGCCGGAGCCAGACCCGCCGATAATCACCATGGACTTGCCGTCTTCGACGTCGAGGTCGATGCCGCGCAGGACTTCGTTCGAGCCGAACGCTTTTTTAAGGCCGCGCACATGGATCTTTTTCTTCGCCTCGCTCATCGCCGGTCTCAGATTTCCACCAGAAGCGAGGTCATGAAATAATTCGACGCGAGAATGGCGACCGCCGAGGCGACGACGGCGGTTCGCGTCGACGAGCCCACCCCTTGAGCGCCGCCGCGCGAGTAATAGCCGTAGTAACAGCCCATCAGCGCAATCAGGAAGCCGAAGACGCCGGCCTTGATCAGTCCACTGATGATATCCCGGTTTTGCAGAAACTGATCGATGTTCCGGATATAGGCGGGGCCGGAGAAATCGAGGGCGTAAACAGCCACGAGATAACCGCCGTAAATGCCGATAATGTCGGCGACCAGAACCAGCAGGGGGAGAGCGATGGTGGTCGCCAGGATACGCGGTGCGACGAGATAGCCCATGGGATTGACCGAGAGGGTCGACATGGCGTCGATCTGTTCGGATGCGCGCATCGCGCCGATCTCCGCCGCCATGGCGGAAGCGCAGCGCCCCGCGACCATCAGCGCCGCCGAGACCGGCCCCAGCTCGCGTACGATTGAAACGCCGACGATCTGCGGCAGGAACGATTCCGCATTAAACCGCAGGGAGCCGTCATAGATGTTGAGAGCGAGGGCGGCGCCGGTGAAGATCGCGGTGAGGCCGACCACGGGCAGCGAGGCGTAGCCGATGCGCAAGAACGCGCTCCAGAAAGCCCGGCTGAAAAACGGTCCCGTAAAGAGGCTCGCGCCGCTCCTCGCTGCGAATTGCGCGATCCGGCCGATCTCCGCAACGGCGTCGAGCGTCAGACGGCCGGTCGTTGCGAATGGGTTCATGCGTTCTGTCCCTCAGGGTTTGCGCCCCTAGAGGTATCGGCGATCACGGCGTTCGCCAAGCCCACAGCGCATTTCGGCGCGCCAGCGGCCGGGAAGGGCTGGTTTTGCACAGGCGGCGGGGTGATTATTGCGAATATCGGTCGTCGGCGAGATCGGAGAATTTCGTGAACTTCTCCTCGAAATGCAGGTCGACTTTCCCGATGGGGCCGTGGCGCTGTTTGCCGATGATGACTTCGGCCGTATCGCCCACTTCGTCCATCTTGGCCTGCCAGGCGATATGATCTTCCGTGCCCTCGCGCGGTTCCGAGCGACTGAGATAATATTTTTCGCGGAAAACGAAGAGGACGACGTCAGCGTCCTGTTCGATGGAGCCGGATTCGCGAAGGTCCGCGAGCTGCGGGCGTTTGTCTTCGCGCTGTTCGACCTGACGCGAAAGCTGCGCAAGGCCGATGATCGGGATGTTGAGTTCCTTGGCGAGCGCTTTGAGGCCTTGCGAGATTTCCGTGATTTCCTGAACGCGTCCGTCATTTCTTTTGCCGGAGCCGGTCAGAAGCTGAATGTAATCGATCACCAGAAGGTCGAGACCGTGCTGGCGTTTGAGGCGGCGCGCGCGGGCTGCGACCTGTGCAATTGAAAGCCCGCCTGTGTCGTCGATATAAAGCGGCAACTTTTCCAGTTCGCGCGCCGCATCATAAATTCTGTCGAACTCATGCTGTTCGATCTCGCCGCGTCGGATTTTTTCGGACGGCACACGGGCGAATTCGGAAATGATACGGGTTGCGATCTGTTCGGCCGACATTTCGAGCGAAAAGAGGCCGACGGCGCCGCCGGCGACGGTTTTGAACGTTCCGTCGGGCTGTTTCTCTGTCTTGTAGGCCTTGGCGGCGTTGACGCCGATATTCACGCCAAGCGATGACTTTCCCATGGATGGGCGTCCTGCAAGGATGAGGAGGTCGGAAGGATGAAGCCCGCCAAGCTGGCGGTCGAGGTCGCGTAATCCTGTTGAAATGCCCGCAAGACCGCCGCCGCGCCGGAACGCTGCGTCCGCGAGAACGATCGCCTCCGTGAGGGATGACCGGAAAGTCTTGAACCCGCCGCCATATTTGCCGGTCTCGGCGAGCTTGTAGAGCGACTGTTCGGCTTCCTCGAGCTGGCGCGCCGGGTTATCGTCAAGCGAAGAAACGCGCGCGCGGTCAACCATCTCCGAGCCGATATTGATCAGGCCGCGGCAAACAGAAAGATCAAAGACGATCTTTGCGTAGTCGATGGCGCCGCTGGTGGAGGGAACGTTCGCAGCCAGAAGTTCGAGATACTTTTTGCCGCCGGCCTCCACATATCCTTCGGAACTCGAAAGATAAGTGTCGAGCGCGACGGGCGAGGCGAGCCGCCCGCTGTTGATGAGATCGCCGCAGGCTTCGTAAATCATGCGGTGAACAGGGTCGTAAAAATGCTCGCCTTTCAAAAAGGCGGCGGCGCGATAAAAAATTTCATTGTCAAAAAGGATTGCACCTAAAATCGCCTGTTCGGCGTCGAGACTGACCGGCAGTCTTTCTTCCGTGTTCTGATCAATCGACCCTGGTGTGTTCGCGCCGTCCGCCATGGATCAGGTTAGACCAAAAAAAACGCCGGCTGAAAAGACAGCCGGCGTTTTATATTTTTCCCCGCACTGGGTGCGCCAGGGGGAGGCGATAGACGCGCGTGGTTACGCGTTATCGTCTTTTGTTTCCGCTTCCGCGCCTTCACCGCTTTCATTTCCATCGGCGGCGACTGCGGCTTGCGCTTCTGCGTCGAAGAATTCGGCTTTCGCGTTTTCCGTTTCCTCTTCGTCCGCTTCCTCATCAGTCCGCGCGAGAACATTTTCACCGCGCGCCTGCCGTTCGGCTTCGTCATCCGAACGGGCGATGTTAACTTCGATGCGGGCGTCGACTTCCGGGTGCAGTGCAATGCGAACCGGGAAAACGCCGAGCTCCTTGAGCGGCTTTTCGAGCCGCACCTGCGCACGCTCGCGGACCGCACCA
>ENA-ORCV01000510-ORCV01000510.1-marine-metagenome-genome-assembly--contig:-NODE-510-length-24111-cov-4.313889_pt1 | contig 24111 bp, 19 predicted proteins | sample MGYA00237779_ERZ508509 | MGnify/ENA primary metagenome ERZ508509 (study PRJEB26180, sample SAMN06268772) | marine metagenome | isolation source: Bioluminescent Bay, La Paraguera, Puerto Rico | place... | reverse complement strand
AAACGTCCGGCGCGTAGATCACGCATCAGCGCGTTGATGAAATTCGTGCAGCCATTGTTGCGCGCGGCATCAATAAAGTCACGTGTATCTTCAACAACCAACACACTGTCAGAGGATCGCCTCAGAATGCGTACAAGCTTTTGGAATGACTCGCTGATGACTGCATGGTCGCCCGACGCAAAAAGCCCATCACTATCAAGCCAATAAAGTCGCTTATTGATGATATCAAACGGCACATCAGGGTCGTTTTTGCGGGCTTGCAAACCAAGACACAGGGCTGAACAGCCGACGCCCCCTGCCCCAACCAACAAAACATTATGCGCGCTTTTGCGCATCAAGATGCCGGAAAGCTTTCGCAACTCTGCTGACCGGCCGACCAAGCGAAAGCCTTCGTGCTTCTTCAGCTGCTCTTCGCCACGTGTTAGAAAATTCTTTGAGTTAAACGGCATCATATCACCTAGCTAAAATATATGTTGGGCAAAAATGGCGCCAAAGCGCCATTTCAATCGTTTAGCCAAGGTCGAATGGATTTGGTGCAGCCGCCGTTTCCTTTTCCGGCTGTGGTGTTTCATCTTCACCCGCTGCTACGTCAGCTGCCACTCCAGTTGATTTTTTGATGTCTTCTTGCACGCTGTTGGCTGTTTCTTCCAACTCACCGAGCAGGCGTTTAGTTTCACTCAAGCCCTCGCGCGTAATGCCTGTGGCGGTATTGATAACCTCACCATACTGCTCCAGGTCAGCAAGCGCCTTCGTAAGCTCTGAGTTGACTTCTTTTGTACCCATCGCAACGCGAATAACTTCTTTTTGACCAAGATTACGCGTGGTTTCATTCATCCGCTCGAGTGACATTCGCGCCATTTCCGAGCTTTCGCCCAACGCCGCAGATGACACGGCTTGCAGCACCGTGCTCAACTGATCTGCCACGCCTGCCACACCCGAAGTGTGCAGCGCACGTGTTTTACTCACTTGCTGCTCGTTGCCGTCCTTCATAGATTTAATCCGATGGCCCGCACTTGTGAGTTCGGCAAAAACTTGCGTGGTATCCACATTTGACTGGCCAAGCGATGAGATATGGTTTTCCAAATCGCGTAGTTGGCGCTCGCGCTCCATTTTTTGAATATCGCCCTCGCCTTCCGCTTCCGCTGAAAGCTCATCGCGCTTAGACTGGTTGTTTTTGCCAGCTTCGTCCGTCGCGTCATTCAAGATCGCGTAAATCTCGCGCATGGTATAATTCGCATCACCCAGTCGGTCGATTTGATTATTCATCCCATTAAAGTGCGACAAAACGCTCGCCACGCGGTCTTCTGTGGTGTCAATAAACCCACTCGCCGCCGTAATTAGAGCTTCTTGCCGAGACTTATGTTCTTCAGAGGAGATATCAAGCAGCTCGCGTAGACGCGCTTTCTCTTCCGCATATTCTGCAAACTGGCTATCGCGTGTGGTTTCGACGGAAAGCTCTTCAATCTCACGATTGAGATTTTGCATGCGGACATCAAAGTCCTCGAGTTCCATATTATTCTCGGCGATCTTGCGCTTGGCGTCTTCTTTGATACCGCCAAAACCGAAGAAGCTTTTTTGCTCGGCCAACATCTCGTTTGAAATCTTTGTTTCTTTGATGTTGTTTTCCAGATCGAACAGTTCGCGTTCCAGCTCACGCAGCTTATTCAAGCGCGCCTCTTCTGCTTCCTTGTCCTTGGCAATTTCATTGAAGATGTCGAACGTAACGCCATTCATACGCAATGTGTAAACAGCATCAACAATGTCGGTAAGCGGTGAAATACGCTTTTCAAAGTCCATCAATGCATTATTGATATCTTCGTAAACTTCCTTGAGCTCTGAAAACGCCTCGGTGTCCGTCAGCGAGATAATCTCTCGCGCCATGCGTTTACGCTCGTGCTGAAGGTATTCCTTCATTTTGTTGAATTCTTCGAGAGCTTGCTTGGCTTCTTCTTTGTTCTTCGTAAAAGAAAGCTCTTTAGCGACGGCTTTCTGTTTCTCGGTCGCACTCAATTCATTGTTCAACAGAATTTTGAAGAAAGTATTCGCAGCAATATTTGCAAATTCACCCGTTTCAGTGGCTTTAGACTGGCTTTTTTGGGTCGATTTTGTGGTTTTCTTTGTTGCCGATATAAACTCATCGACAGATTCCAGTTTTTTCTTTTTGCCAGCTGTTTCAGCCATTTACGTACTCCCAAGTAACATTTTAAGGCTATCGTTATCTTCGACAGATCCAGCGGAGATTTGCGGTGGCATCTGAAGATAAACGCGTTTGCGTTTTGCAATGGCCTTAAATCTTATCGTTAACAAAAATCAAACAAATGGTTACTTGGGCAAGTGGGTATCGTCAAGCACTGCATGGCGCTGGGCATAATTTCGCCATTCCTCTGGTGAGATGGGAAGTCCTGACATTCCTCCGGAGCCGACACTTTTAGAATACCGACGCGCACAGCGTAGAGCATCCCCGTTAGGGGATCGGAGCGGAGCGGAGAAGGGCGTAGCCCTTGCCGAAGCGAGCACGTTGGTATCTTTTTTGTGTCGCCAACGGAAGGAAGCGAACTTGCTGATTATGAAGCGAGTTCGCTGTTCACTTGCGTTGATCAAGCGTTAATTTAGAAGACTTTGCTATGCGGAGATTTAATTTGGAGCTTGAAAAGCTCTAAATTCTAATGAAATGGGTCAGCCATTTGGCTGTCACTATTATAATTAGATATGGTTCGCTTTTTAGAGGACATTGATGTCTTATCTGAATTCCTTAGAGAAACGTCGGTTTCTGAAGCTCCCCAATCAAAATATTTGCTCACCACTTCGGCCGTCCGCTTAAGATCGGCGTAAAACGGCTTTGTGCGCTCTGTGACGCGCATCACAAGCCCAACATAAAGGCCACGACCATTCCGTTTAATGTGTGTGGTGAGATAACCAAACTGCACTAGGTCAGCAATATAGCGCTGAATGGTTCGCGTTGAACGGTTCATGATGTTCGCCAGCGTGGCTTTAGTCGTCTCTGTGATGCCTTCTGAGGCGCAGCGCGCATGAATGATCTGCAGCAAAGCCTTGGCGTTGGGCGTGAGGCGTTCATCTCTGGCCGCTGTCGTCGCCATGTTGGGCGCATATTGATCTGAAGGGATGGGTGCTTCCCGGCCCCAGCGAACAGGTGTGTTCTTATGTATAGGGAAGGGCGCCTCGATCGCAGCTGACAACATGTCAAAGCCGGCTTGTCGCTGTCCTGTGCGTTCGGCGCGGATTTCGCGCATAATGGCATCAGCTTCCTGCTCTTCGGGAGTAATCATGCCTTTGCGCACATATTCTCGATACACAGCAGAGCCGAATTTGGGTTTCTTAAAGCCCTGTTTCGCCATCATAGAACGCGTGAAGCGTACCTTTATTCGGCGTTGCGCTTCTTCGTGTGCTGTTTCAAGCGCGTGAAGCAATTCGCCACCCGCAAGACCGAAGTCCGGCACCTGCTTGGCAACACTCTGATAGTTTGGTGCAATAATACTTCTAAAACGTTCTTGAGCGCCCATGGGCCCCTCCTTTTCCTGGAGAGGCGGTACCAACGTTTAGACGTAGCTATAGTGATGCGAATTTTCCTGCAATTTCACATGCTCTAAGATTGAGCACACGAATCATTGCCCGAAAAAATCACGTTTTTTCTTGCCATCAATGTCGGGGAACTGATAAGACTAAGCCTAGTTCTACAGGATGTAAGGAATTGCCGTTCCTTTGTCTTGATCAATCCCCCCGTTGGTTGCCGCCTCGGGGGGTTTTGTTTTTACGTCGTTCAATCTCCTTGCGACATCAAAACCGTTTTCCATCGCATGTTGCCATGCATTTAGCGAAACCTTGTCAACTGACAAGGTCCACTTTAACTTTCGTCATCAACGCTCTGTTCAAAACGTCGCTGCAACTCAGGCAGCTCGCGCATCATAAATGCTTTAAAAGCGTCGCTATGTTTCTTAGGAACTTTTATGCGAACGTCCGTCGTTCCAAAACGCACTTCACCGCCAAGCGCAAATGCCTGTGCTTTCGCTCCTCTCGCCGGCGCAGCCAAACGGGGTTGGCGAGCTAAGGTTTCAAACACCACAATAAACCGCTCGTCTGAGCCAAGGGCGCGAACCTTGTCAGCTGACAAGGTTTCTTCCATTTTCCGAAGCGCATTCTCTTCGGCCGCCATATTGGCCAAGTCAAGCCAACGTGGGCGTCCAATATTTGGCGCACGGCCAATAGTTTCAATAATCTCTCGCGGCAACGTTCGCGTAGCGAGCCTAAACTTTGACATTTGCGCATCATCTACGCCCAAAGCCGCTTTAATATCTTTCGGCTTAATGCCAGCGCTTTCCATCTCAGCACAAAATAGCGCCTTCTCGATCCATGACAAATCTTGCCGCTCCGCATTTTCCATGCCTTGAGCGACAACCAAATCTCGATCTGTAAACTCGCCTAAACGTGCTTCAACCTTTTGCCCAAGTTCTCGCAACGCCCGCCAGCGTCGGTGGCCGAACACAATTTGATATCGATGCTCATTTTGCGGATCTCGTCGCACCGATATCGGTGTTCGTTGACCCTCATTTGCTAACGCGGCCTTAAACCGCTCAAATTCTTTCGGGTCATCATCAGGCAGCCGATCACGAAACGGAGACGGGTCGATATCGCCTGGCTCCAATGTGATGATCTGCCCGCCTTTTTCGGCCTCCGCAAGAAGTCGATCACGCTCTTCTCGAATTTCTGTAAGGGAGCGTTGCGTTGCGCCAATCACACCAGCAGCAACACGAGGCGAGGGCGTTGATTGGGGAGAGGGGACAGATGTGTCCTCATCCGCCACGTTGCGCGTTAGGTTGCCAAAGGCAGAAGCAATAGATTTTTTCTTGCTCATAAACGCCCCCAGCTTCGATGCACCTGATTCAAAATCGCCTGATTGACATCGTCCATCGCTTCGCGTGCACGCTTAAGTGTGTTGCGAGGAATCTCGCCTGTTTCAACCTCATAAATCGAACGCTTACCAAGTCCTGCCAGCTCTACCGCTGTGCTTTGCAATGCTGTCGGCATAATCACATCATCGGCAAATAAATGTCGTAGCAATGCGACAATCTGCGCTTGAGCCTGATCATTTGGATCATGGCGCGTCACAAGATAACTCATAAAATCGTTGCGCATGGATGCGCCGGCATCTCGGATAACAGCAGCCAAGTCGCCCAACATCAACAAGAACTGGCTCATGGACGCCACATCAAGCATAGCGGGGTGAATTGTGATGATCATGGATGTCGCCGAATAAAGCGCACCAAGCGTCAAATAGCCAAGGGAAGGGGGCGTATCGAGCAATACAATGTCGTATTGGCCTTCCACCTCGTCTATTGCAAGCTTTAGCCGTTCAAAAAACAATCCGCCATCAACTTTTTGTCCAGTCCCCAAGACCCGCGGTGTCTCGTACTCGAACTCCATCACTTCAATGTTGCCTGGCACCAAATCCAAACCATCAAAGTATGTTTTCCTGATCACATCAGAAATCGGGCGTCTCTGATCGTCATACCGCATCGCCGCATAGATGGTTTCATTTTGACCTACATCCATTTCCGGCTGGAATCCAAACATCGCCGACAGCGAGGCTTGTGGGTCCAAATCTATGGTGAGTACGCGATAACCCTGCAACGCTAAAAAATGCGCAAGGTGCACAGTTGTTGTCGTCTTAGCGCTACCACCTTTGAAATTGGTCGCCGCCAAAATCTGCAAGTGCTCACCTGCCTGCCGATGCGGCAATATCGAGAGATCACCATCCGGTTTTTGCGCGGCAAAATAGCGCCGCAATTCATTGATCTGCGCCAGAGTATAAGCCCGGTGATTATTCTCAAGTCGTTGAGGGGAGGGGCCTTTACCGTCAATTGATAAGGTGCGCAGCGTCGATTCTGGTATCGTTGTTAGCTTTGAAACTTCATTGGTCATGAAATAACGCAACGACTTCTCCGCTTCTGGCGGATACATACGCTCACGCAATGCCTGCAGTTGTCCTGACAGCAGCCCAGCGTGGTCGACAATCTTGTCGACCGCATCAATTAGGCCTACATTTCGCGCGGCAGTCGAATTTGCTGGACTTTGAGTCTCTATCGACATTTTTCCTCTCTGACGGCAAATGCGCAGTTCGATGCACTTTACCCGTCAACTGTTGGCATAATTGATCCGAGTCGTAAAGAAAAACAAGGTTAATGACCGCTTAACGACAACGGGTCAGGTGACATTTCACTATACATTGCAATGCACTAGACGGGGATAAGTGTACAAACGGAACGTTTTAGCGCAACGGTTTTCGATTTCATTTTTGAACGGGGGGAGGGGAGCACACCAGAATCACCAAGCCAATCACGGGGTTACAGAGGTCAGAAATCGGTGAGATGGTATCGCATTGAAAGGTGAAACGGAAACAGCTCTGAACCATGTGCTCTTGCGATCCCATAAACCAACGACTTGATATTCAAAATCAATCCGGCGCTTTACGCAATCACAGCGAAGATCGTTCTCCAAATTGTGCGCCGCAAAAGAGAGGAAGGGGAAAACTAAGCTCGGTTCGGCTTAAGTTCGATTACTTCTCCACTATTACTATCTTTTTGGGCTGCCAACCAAACAAGATCCGAAACCTCATCAACCGGCTGGAACTCAATCGGCGCTTCCACCAAAAGCTCCCGAATTTCTTGAGCGTCATATTTCAAGCAAGCCGCCAATAATTTGTCCAAAAGCGTTTCTAGCTCATTTGGTTCCATATATTTTTCATTCGCGGTCATTATGCGAGGGTGCCGCGTGCCGGCCGGCGAATTCCCAATTAGAAGCTCCTCATATAGCTTTTCACCTTTTCGCAAACCCGAGAAGGTGATTGGAATATCGCCGGAAGTCGGACCAAGATGCGGATCTTCTGGAAAGTATGGTTGAAGCCCGTGCAGCTTGATCATGCGTTGGGCCAAATCTACAATTTTTACTGGCTCACCCATATCCAAAACGAACACATCACCACCTTGAGCCATCGCGCCTGCTTGAATAACAAGCTGCGCTGCCTCCGGTATCGTCATGAAAAATCTATTGATTTCCGGGTGTGTCACCGTAACGGGTCCACCCATTTCGATTTGTTGACGGAACCTCGGGATTACCGATCCGGAGGACCCGAGCACGTTGCCAAAGCGCACCATTGCAAACTTTGTTTGATTTTGAGACCGCGCAGCAGCTTGACAAATTAGCTCCGCAACTCGCTTCGAAGCGCCCATGAAGTTGGTCGGACGAACAGCCTTATCGGTTGAAATCAGAATGAAGTTTTCAACAGAAGCAGCCATCGCTGCATCAACAATAGTCTTGGTGCCAAATATATTGTTTCGCATCCCCTCAATGATATTCTGCTCAACCAAGGGGACGTGCTTGTAAGCAGCGGCATGATAAATTGTTTGTACTTTCAACTGCTTGATCACAGCCTCAACGCGACGCGGATTTTGAACACTGCCGGTGATGGGTGTAATTTCAGTTTGAATATTATCCGCCGCTGCAATTAAGCGCAATTCATCATCAATTTGATAAAGTGAATACTCAGAAACATCAAAAATGATAAGTTCCGTTGGAGCTAATCTTAATATCTGCCGACACAGTTCACTACCAATTGAACCGCCCGCTCCCGAAACGAAAACACGTTTTCCTTTGATGTTTTTGTCCAGCAAGTCGGCTGCCGGTGGAACAGAATCTCTTCCTAACAGATCTTCAACTGACACAATTTTTAAATCGCTTACGCTAGCTTTCCCAGATACTAGGTCAGCCATGCCCGGAATGGTGCGAACTTCAACGTGGAGGTTTTCTAGCCTTTCGACAATTCTTCGCTTTGCAATTCGATCCGCACTTGGCAACGCCAGCAAAATTGTACTGACGCCGTGATTCTCGATTAAGATGTTTAGCTTCTCCGGCGGGTATACTTGCACGCCGCTTACTTCTTGGCCTTGAACCTGCTCGTCATCGTCGACAAACGCAACGACGGCGTATTCAGGTCCGTTGCTAAGTGCGATTTGCAACTGGCGTCCAGACTCGCCCGCACCAAATATTACTACTTCTTCTTTCGAACGCAATTTTTGATGTTCTATGAACGCGCGGAGTGCAAATCGAACACCACCAATCGAGACAAATGCTAGCAGCGCAAAAATCGCCGGAACGGATCGGGGAATAGGCAGTCCAAAGACCTGGCTAACAGCAAAAAGAGCAAGGGCTGAAAACAAACACCCGATCGCGATAGTTTCGATAGCTTTTGCAGAGATGTATCGAACAACCGCACGATAGAAACCCATGCGAACAAACACCAAGAGTGTACCAGGAAATACTACAAACAAGGCAACCCAGACATTGGGATCATAAACGAACGAAAAGCTATCTAGTCGAAGCGCCATGGCCAAAATAAAACTCAGCGCAATGAGCGCAATGTCCACACACAGTTGGATAAAATACTTGATCGGACGGGACAAACCTATCATTCGTCGTAGAAAAAAACTCATTTTGCATTTGCTCCAAACGATTGCAAAAATCTTATGAATTTAAAAAATATCTGTGCAAGTTAAGTTTCCTGTCACCCAACTCAACACTTGCAAATGGTTCTCAGTTTTACGAATAGAAATAGGATCAAAAAGTTCATGTTCCTTTTTGCCGAAACTAAGCCTCTTTTCCATCAGCTCGAATTCAGAACTATACTTGAATATAAACCCTTGCTGCTTACACACAGCATAGAAACATTCGTTTCCCGCACAAATATCATTCAACAGATAGATTCCTTGCAGCTCTACCTGGCGTTGTGACCCATTAGACAAGTCATAAATACCCATTTTACCAAAAACGGACCAATCTGCAATATATAGCTTGTTATCGATCAATCTCACTTTGTCGGCGTGCGCGCAATTTATTTCATCAAATTTTTGCCCATTCGCTGCGTTACAAATTTTCCCGTTATAATCAACAAAAGCTAGATCGCCGCGCAGATTAAAAAACAGAACAATCGGATTAGGGTGTTCAATTTTCTCCAACCCACGTGAGTGCATGATAAAACCACCATTTGAGAAAATCGAACCGACCGAAATGGTGCTATCATCAATAACGTCAAGTTGAGACGCCAACCCCGCGTCGTAGCACTTAGTTTCGTTATTGGCGGATAATTGCAGGCCCATTTCGCCTGACACAATTAAATACTCGGAACCGTCATCTAGCCTCAACCAATCCCAAGGCGGGACACTTGAAACCTTTCTACCCGTGGTCGCAGATGAGAAATTTCGTCTTTTGGCGGCGAGTACGTCCTGCGCTGCATAATTTACTAGTTGCAGCTTCATGCGTTGCTCGCGTGCCATCTTCCCACTAGCTAGAAGGGCAGAGTATTTCCGCGACGCCCAAAGAGCTAGTTGTTCCAATTCTGCCTCGTCAAACTTCTGGTTTTCTAGATATAAGAGAACCAAAAGTTGGTTCAATTCTTCTAGGTCACATAGATAGTCTAAACTAAGTTTATCTTCCGCGCTTTTCTCAAACTCTACGTCACTTGGTAAAGTTTGGTAGTAAACAAGAGGGTTTAACGGCTGACTCAAAAGCCGCTCAAGGTCACTTGCGCACGCCAAACTATGCTTCATATTTAAAAATCGTCTTAGTGACTTTTAGTAGTTCAAGATATTCATTTAGCATGATCTGTTCATCTTGGTTTTCAACAAACGCCTTCAACATTTCTAAGAACCCGCACTTAGTGTCACCATCGAAAGGTTGGAGAATTTGCTCTGTCTTAACCGTGCCCTTTTTCACAAAGTTGATACCTTCCATCGGCGTCAAGTCGTAGCAGCCGCGCTCAGTGTAGACTTTTATGTACCACCTTCCCGCGCTGCACCAATTCGAATGATAAGAAAACAATGTGCCTGTTGTCGTCTCGCCAGCGCCGCAGTAAACCGACCCGCTTTCGTGCCAGCTAATTGAGCCTTTTCCTCCAACATATGACACCAGTTCTTGGGGTAGACCCAATAGCCAAAAGAAAGTCGCTGTGACGTGAATGCAGTTTGAATATCCCCAATTAGCTAGACTAATTTCGGAAAATTTTTCCGGTTCTATTCTATGCACCCATTCGGTAAAACTCATTTCAGCGCTCAACGGGGTTTCGTTGTCCAGAATTGATCGCATTTTTCGAATTGATGGAAAGTATATGCGATTTAGTGCGACACTAATTCTTTGCGAATTGCCGTATTTTTGTTCAATTTTCCGTAAAACATCGAGTGAAAGTGCAATAGGCTTTTCAACAAGAACCCGCCCTTCAAACTTAGAACTCAAGGCTGCATCGATTAATTCAGGAAGCGCGTCAATTGCGGCTGCCAAAATGATTAGATCATAATTCTGCGCAATTTCCTTTAGTTTATCGGTTCCACCGCCATAACCATGGCATAGGCCATAATGTCTTGCCAGTGCTGCAGACTTACCGTTGTCGTTACCGAGTAATTCTATCTCGAAATCAGCAAGTTTTTGCAGGGCCTCTATGTAACTTGGGGCAATTTCGCCAGTGCCAACGAGTAAAATCTTCTTCATTTTGGTCTTTGCTTTCTAGCTAGGTAATCGGGCAGATTGTTTCTGACGAATAAGTACCAAAAAGTTGAGCATTGAACTGTCTCAGCATTAGTAGGTTAGCTTGATAGCATTGGGCAAGCGTTGGCATATTTGTTTGTCCAGCTTCAATTTCCATCAAGATTTTCCCGGTCAATTCGCTAACCCGCGGAGACTGCATTTCCATTTCAGATCCGAGAAAATCTAAATTTAGTATTTTCCCACTGTTTTCATCAAAAACGACTTTTTTCTCGCCTGCGTGAAATGAAATTACTGGCGCGTGTTCGTCTATCCTCGAATCATAATGCACCGTGCAGCGATCTTCGGTCTCGGAGTGTGCCACCGCCAAGCCTCCAAAGTCCACGTAACCTTCGCGTTTGCTTTGGACGATTGGCTTGTATGTTTCCACTTTAAGTTCAGCAATCTCACTGCCTGTGATGAAACTGAATAGATCGAGAAAATGGATCAAATTACATCCCATTCCAACGCCGCCGACATGTACATTCATGTCTACTTTTTTTGCGTTGCACAGATCCCGCAGTTCGCCAAACGCCTCAATTCTTCGATAAATATGGTTTACATGGATATTTGCATTAAACTTTTTTTGTAGCGCAATGGCCGATTTCAGTTGATTTTCGGATTGAAAAAGAACTTTCTCACACAAGACATTGAGCACGCCTAATTCCAAGCATTTTTCAAGAACGCCAATTCGTCCCGCTGATGTGGTACTAATGATAGCCGCGTCAGCACCCATACCAACATCTTCAAAATCAAAAAAATCCAATTCCACTTGTTTGGGGAAACCTACTTCTGTAAATCTTTGCATTGCCAGATTTCGACTTTGTTCAAATGGCTCCACAACCAGAATATTAGACAAATTTGGCAACGAACGAAGACCTTGTAGATGGCGACTCCCCAACTGCCCGGCCCCAACTAACAACACTGTTTCAATATTTGACATTTTATCCGCACAAATAGATGACGATGATCTTCCATTAGCCATTATAACTTTTTGTCGACCATGTGAACGTGCGTCAAAAGTTATTCCTTGTTTTTTATGAGATCGTGTCGCCAATTATCCCTAAATTGTTTATGTACGTTCAAACATAGGTTTGCAAACTATCCGGAATGAATGGATGTTGACTAATTTGCTAAAAACTACCGCTTCAATTTCGGAAGCGCTCAATACTATCAACGATAGTGACAATAAAATTTGTCTTGTTACTGAACCAGATGGTCGCCTAGCAAGGGTCGTTACCGATGGCGATATTAGGCGTGCGCTTATTGACGGCGCAACTACCGAAGACGCCATATCCGTTTTGCCACCCACTGACCCTGTAACTTGCGGTGTTAAGGCTGGCGAGGCAGATATACTTTCTTTGATGATTAGCAATGACATAAATATCGTCGTCGTTGTAAACGAAGCAAATCATCCGGTTTCATTGGTCAGCCGTTCAATGCTAGAGCCGAACGTATTGCTATCGCCGCCGCACATGGGTGAACGTGAACGAATTTATGTGGGGAATGCATTCGAGGAAAATTGGGTCGCTCCAGCCGGCCCGCACCTGGCTAAATTCGAACATGAACTGGAGAAGGTAACAGGTCTAGAGGCTGCTCTGGCGGTTTCTTCTGGAACAGCCGCATTGCATCTCGCAATGAGGGTATTGAATGTGAAAGCTGGTGATCGAGTTTACGTATCAGATCTGACATTTGCAGCTTCCGCGCAACCAATACTTTACGAAAATGCCGTGCCAGTTTTGATTGATAGTGAACCTGGCACATGGAACATGTCTCCAGAGGCTCTTGCTAGAAAACTAGAAAAAGACAAGACACTTGGTGTTTTGCCCGCTGCAATTATTGTTGTGCACATCTACGGGCAGTGTGCAAACATGGAAAGAATATGCGAATTGGCGGATTTTTACGGCATACCAATTGTCGAAGACGCTGCTGAAAGCCTAGGCGCAACTTACCGAAATAGTTCGTCAGGAGCACATGGTACTTTAGCTGCGTTCTCCTTTAACGGGAACAAAATCATTACAACAGGTGGTGGTGGTGCCTTAGTCTCTAACAATCGAGAACTAATTGAATTAGCTCGTTACTTGTCGACACAAGGACGAGATGCCGCTTTACATTACCAACACGAAAAGGTCGCATACAATTATAGAATGTCTAACATTCTGGCTGGCATCGGGCGCGGTCAACTCGCTCTACTTGGTGAACGTGTCGAGGCTAGGCGACACATATTTGATCGGTATCGTAACGGATTGAAAGATATTCCTGGTATACGTTTCCAAGAAAATTCCCCTAATTCGCAGGGAAACAGATGGCTAACCGTCGTGGACTTGGACCCAGATGAATTTGGCCTTCACCCTTACCAGGTTATCAAAAAACTGGGTCAGCACGGTATCGAGTGCCGCCCCGCTTGGAAGCCAATGCATTTGCAGCCTTTATTTAGAAGATACGAAATCGAATTCCATAGTGAACACGAATATATAGCTGGTGAACATTTTTTGCGTTCACTCTGTCTCCCATCGGGTAGTTCAATGACAGAGGATGCGCAAGACAGGATTATTGGTCAACTTCGCAAAACGTTGAAGAGGTTAGCTTAAATGTGCGGAATATTTGGCACCTATATTTTTTCGGATCAAAATATTTGTGTAGATGAATTAAATGCAATGTCCCGTGTGATACGGCATCGCGGTCCAGATGCTGATGGCATTTTTATGACCGAAAAGGCGGCTATTGGTAATCGCCGTTTGGCAATTCTAGACTTAGATAAGCGGAGCGATCAGCCGGTTTACTCCGACGATGGGAATACTGTACTCGTTCAAAATGGAGAGATTTATAACTATGTCGAGTTGAAAGCTAAACTGTTAGCACTTGGATACAGTTTTAGGACCGAGGGCGATACAGAAGTCATATTGAACGCTTATCTCGAATGGGGTGATGAATTCGTTCACATGCTAAACGGGATGTTCGCAATCGCCATTTATGAGCCAAATCAAAAACGCCTAAAGCTATTTCGGGACCGTTTAGGTGTCAAACCGTTGTATATCGCAGGCAATAAAGAGCACGGACAAATTTGGTTTGGCTCCGAGATAAAAGCTATCCTGCAGAGTAACCGCAGGTATGAGCCTAACCTAGACGCCGTTTGTCAATACCTCGCGCTCAACTACGTACCCGCCCCATATACTATGTTTGAAGGTATCTACCATGTCATGCCCGGTCATTTTATGGTCGTTGACGCAAACGGCGTATCGACAAAAAAGTATTGGGACCTTAATTCCGTTGCTCCAGAGCCAGATATGTCACCTGCAGAGGCAAAAGCATCGATAATTTCGCTTCTTGACGATGCCACACGAGTTCGCATGCGTGCAGATGCAAAGTTTGGCGCATTTTTATCCGGTGGACTAGATAGCAGTTCTGTCGTTGGTTTCATGAGTATGTACGCCGACGAACCAATTCGAACTTACAGTATTGGGTTCTCTGACAAGAATTATGACGAGACCATCTACGCCAACATGACATCCGAACGATTTGGAACAAATCATCGTTCGCGAATAGTCGAGCACGATCTGGCCAAAAGCTGGGCCCATTATATTTGGCATTGCGATCAAGCCCACGGCGATGTTTCGTTCATGCCCATGTCGGAAGTGTCAAGGCTTGCTTCAGAAGATGTAAAGATGGTTTTAACGGGCGATGGCGCAGATGAACTTTTCGGTGGATATGAAAAGTACCTTGACGTGTTTCCGCATGGCCAGCTCCCCAACTTAACAGACGACTGGGCAGCCGAATACGTTGTAAATTCTGGATTGTTGATTGGCGATGAAGCAGATCAGCTTATCTGTGGTGATCTGAAATCAGCCTTTGAGCAAAATAATCCATATCGTACCTTGCTAGACGCCATCAGATCTAACAAGCATCAAGACCAAATTAACCAGCTCTTGCTTGCGGAAACCAAAACACTTCTACCAGGCAACAATCTTGTTAAGCCCGATCGCATGGCAATGGCTCACTCCCTGGAAGTGCGCTCGCCATATCTTGATTATAGAATGGCAGAGCTTGCATTTAGAATACCCGGGACAATGAAGCTAAATGGTGGTGTGACAAAATCGATACTTAAAGATGCGCTGAAACCATTATTGGGCGACGAACTGACGTATAGGAAAAAGCAAATGTTCACAGTTCCGGTTGGAAACTGGTTTAGACAAGCGTTGGTCGGATTTTGTCGAGATATGTTCTTCGATGGACGCCTTGAGAACCGTCAAATTATCAACGTCGAAACGCTGGAACAAATGCTAGCAGCCCACATAACTGGGGAGCGAAATTATACACGTCAGCTGCGCGCGTTAATCTCATTGGAAATATGGTTTCGACTGTTCGTAGATGGTGATGAACTTCAACAAACCCAACCTTTGGTTTAATCAGGTCGCATACGATGAAATTTTTAATGATATCGAACAATCCGGAAATCGCAGCGTTCGCTGCCGAAAACGGTGTAGATCGTATATTTGTCGACCTTGAGATCGACGGAAAAGTTGAGAGACAGGGGCATCTTACAACATGGATTTCCCCTCACAAGAAAAGGGATGTCCGAATAATTCGCGAAGCAATCGGCGACAAGCATCTGCTGACGCGAATTAATCCCATTTCAGAACACAGTAAAACTGAAATTGATGCTGTAATCGACAATGGTACAGATAGCATCATGCTGCCGATGTTTAAAAGCGTCGATGAAGTAAAAAAGTTTGTGGATCTCGTCGACGGTCGTGTGGCGACAATTCCACTGATCGAGACAGCTTCGGCACTTGCCGCAATTGATAGTATATCTGACCTAGAAATTAGCGAACTTTTTTTTGGACTCAATGACCTTCATTTAGACTTAGGTTTGAATTTTTTGTTCGAGCCAATTGCGCAGCGACTTTTGGACGATGCATGTAAAATCTTGATCAGCAAGAATTTGCCATTTGGCATTGGAGGACTTGCACGTGTGGGGGAGGGTATGATCCCAGCAGAAAAATTGCTTTGCGAACACGCCAGGCTAGGATCGACAGGCGCAATACTTTCAAGAACATTTCATCGTATGGCTGAGTCGGTTCCGGAAATTCAACAAAACATGGACTTTGCAGCGGAAGTCCAACTGCTTCGTGACAAATTCAAAATGGCCCAATCCCTTAACAAGGCCCAACTAGATGCAAGTCTCCACGATATTCAAATCTCGGTGTCTGAAATCTTGAGAAAATCAAATGCCTCGTAGTTTAGAAATCATGGTTGCCTCTGCAATATTGCTAGCACTTTTGCCTCTATTGGTTCTAGTCTCCATTTGTATTGTGTTCGACGATGGATTTCCTATCTTGTATCGTCAAAAAAGAGTTGGATTTCGCAACTCAGAATTTGAGCTTCTTAAGTTTCGGTCGATGCGGCGCGGGGCTGACAAACACGGTTTTCAAACCCACGAAAAAGACGGCAGAATAACTCGCATTGGTCGAATAACTCGGAAACTCAGCATCGATGAGTTGCCGCAATTAATAAACGTATTGAAAGGCGACATGTCTCTTGTTGGTCCACGGCCCAACGTGCCTGCTCAGCGAGAGTTTTACTCTGCAAACGAATGGAATAAACGTCATTTAGTTCGGCCCGGAATTACTGGCTTGGCACAAATCAGTGGTAGGTCGGATATAGACGAAAAAACTCGGACTAAGCTGGATCTTGAATATGTGGATACTAAGTCGCTGGCAACCGACATTGAGATAGTTTTGAAGACAATTAAAGTAATCACTCGGGGCTAGTCTGATATTTGCGTAATACCGCGAAATTTGGCAACAAAAGTAAAAGAGAAGCGATCCCAAACAGGCCCGCAAAAAGCGTTACCAACAAGTGATTTAGACTAGATATAAGCAAAAGATTGGCATAGTGGGCAAGTATTGCGATTGTTAGAGCTTTCGCCAAAATAGACGCTATATCGCGCGCAAAACTAATTCTTGAAGCCTCAAAAAAAAGTCGAAGTGTAATGAGATTTAATATGCATAACAGGACAAAAAAGAAGACTAGAGAGAACAATACACTCGCCTCAGATGGAAAAAAGCTCGCGAACAATACGGACGAGCCTAAAGAAATCGAACAGTTCTTCAACAAGGCCATTATTTCCGTTTTGGCCGCCAACGCAATTGAAGTGATGTGCACCAACGCGGCAAATGGCAGCGCTAAGAATATCACTTTTGACGTTGACCCAATTCTCAACACCTCCTCGTCTGTTACATTACCGTATTGATAGGCAGTGCGAACAACATCTTCACCAAAAACCTGCCACAAAGCCGAAAACGGAATTGTAACTGATAGTACAGCAAGTACACCTCCGTATAGCAATCGATGAAATTCAGTTCGATCTTGAGAGAATTTAGCAAGGCTAGGCAGTATCACTGTTGCCAAGGGCCCCACGATTATTGCGGTCGGAAGTTCAAATAGTTTGATTGAAAAATTAAACACCGCGACGTTTCCAACATCATAACTTCCAAAGATGCTTCTGAAAACAATGGTGACAGAGTTCAAAATAGCAAACGCGAGTATTCCGACTATGAACAGCCTCGCCAGTTCTAAATTTAAGGTAAGTTTAATGGAGCGACGGGATTTAACAATTTCGCTAGCGCCGGAAAACTGAATGAAAAATCTCGCGGTTGTCGCCAAAAAAACAGCAGCTGCGAATCCAAACAGCCACGGATCCTCCAATCCAGTTATCAAATACAAGCAAATGCACACATTGAAAATTATGACTGCGAACCCAGGTAGCAAAAAGCTCGCTTTGGCATTTAGATATGCTGAGACAACGCCAGATAATGCAGCGATAGGGAGGGATGCTCCTACCAGCATAAAAGCCTGCTGATAGAGTGCTGCATCGCTGATTGTAACAGCTCCCGCCAGTATCCTCAAAATCTCTTGAGGAAACCCCCAGATGCCAATTGCTATTACGCTAAAGATAATCCCTACGAAAAACAAAACATTTCGTACTGCGTCAACTCTCGCACTTTGGTCAATCGATTTTAAGTAGGGAATCAGCGCCGCGCTAAATCCACCGGATAAGAGCAAACCAATTAAGAAATCGGGTAACGTGAGCAACACAACGGCAATGTCTGTTCGCAGTCCCACTCCGAACTGCGCTACCATCAAAACCTCGCGCAAAAACCCAATTGCTCTTCCAACTAACGTCACGCCGGCGAGAAATAATGCCGTTGAAAAAACGCTGTGTTTCACTCGGGGCATTTTGACAAAAACCTAATATGCATTGACTTTTTTCAAAACATCGTCGCTCAGTTCAAGTCGGCGTAGAGCCTCCAATATTCTTTGCGATGCGTTGCCATCCCCATACTTGTTGACGAATGGCCCTTTTATGCTCCAAGCGCGTTTTAAGCCTGCCTTAACATCCCTTTTTTCGTAACTATTGCAATCAATCACATTTTCATTTCTCAGGCGCCTATTTTGCCGGCTACCTATGTTAACGCAAGCAGTGCCAAGTGAAGCAGATTCGATTATGCCACACGACGAATTGCCCACAATGGCGTCAACGTTGGAAACAAGCTTCAAGAAGTCGCTGCGCGCCAAGTGCGTGATAATTCTAAACCTTCCGCCAGTGTCGAATCCATCCAAAAACTCATCAATCAATTCACCCCCCGCATCTGAATTTGGGCGGAGTATTACGCCGCAACAATCGGATTCCATCAGCGCTTCGCAGATGGACTTTACTTGATTTGCCGCTTGCTCAGCTTCCTGCACAGTTGGATGAAAAAGCATGACTACTGAATAGTCAGATTCCCCTAGTCGGTGCTCTTGATGATACTCACGCGAACCCAATGCGATAAATTTGTCAATTCCGACTAAACCTGGAGCGCCCACGCAAAAAATCCTGTCAGAATGTTCGCCCATTTTAGAAAGCCTCTCCTCAGAATCCCTAGACGCGACAAAATGAAAATGTGCCATTTTACTAATTGCATGACGTGTGCTTTCATCAACCGTGCCCGAAAGTTCACCACCATGAATATGAACAACGTGTATGCCTAAATGAACAGCTGCAATTGCGGCTGCAAGCATTTCGCCTCGATCACCTAGCACCATGACTAAATCGGGCCGGTTCTCCTGCCAAACTTCAACAAAGCCAATAATTTCAGCGCCAATTGCCTTAGCCATTTCGGCGCCATCTGCCCCTGATAGACATACAGGCACCGTGGCCACATTTTCCAAGCCGGATTTCACGATTTCTTGAATAGTGTCACCATACTGAGAGTTTGTGTGTTGCCCTGTCGCGACAACTTTCACTCCGAAATCGTCTTGATTGTCTAAGAACTGAAGTGTGGATACGATGAGTCCGAAGTCCGCACGGCTTCCGGTAACGTAGTGGATTTGCATCGACATCACTCAAAGAACCATTGAATTTCCCGTATTAACTACTTTTAAAGTATGCAAAACACAACTCATCATTTAAACACCTAACTTACGCACCGAAACCAATTTTAGTAACGGCAGTTCAAATATGAACCATTGTCTTTTGTCAAATACTCCAGGATTTTTGATCAACAATCGCACGATCTCTGCAGCACAACCCTGTTATATAATCGCTGAAGTGGGTGTGAATCACAACGGCAAGATTGATTTGGCGCTCGAGCATATTCGCCAGGCAAAAGCAGCGGGCGCAGATGCGGTGAAGTTTCAAACTTTTCGCGCAGACAAAATCGTTGTCGAAAATGCTCCTAAAGCTGATTATCAAGCGTCTGCCACGGGTAGCGGGTCGCAGAAGGAAATGCTCAAGAAGCTCGAGTTAACCGACCACGAATTCAGAACAGTACGTGAAGAATGTAACGAACTCGATATCGACTTTATATCAACGGCTTTCGATAGCGAGAGCTTGCAACAAGTATTACTGCTAGACCCTGCCTGCTTAAAATGGCCGTCCGGAGAAATCAACAATATTGGATTTTTGCGTGAAGCCGCGCAGACCGGAAAACCAATTTTGCTATCAACAGGCACGGCGCACATGTCTGAAGTTGCCAAAGCAGTTGAGTTGTGCGCCGCAGAAAACAACGTCGCAGTGGCGATTTTGCAGTGTGTTTCGTCGTACCCCGCTGCGATAGAAGATCAAAATTTATTGACACTGCACACCATGCGTGAGGCGTTCAATTTGCCAACTGGATTTAGCGATCACTCAATCGGAATTACCGCTGCAATTGGCGCTCGAGCCCTTGGGATGTCTGTTTTAGAAAAACACTTTACTCTCGACAAAAATATGCCTGGACCGGATCACAAGGCTTCCATCGAACCGACTGAGTTCCGCGAAATGGTTGCAAGTATTCGCGCCATCGAGAGTGCGTTCGGCAGCGGGATAAAAAGGCCCGTTCCCTCCGAACAAGAAATAGCGCGGCTTGCACGTAAAAGCCTTGTATATAATCGTACACTCGCGAAAGGCGAAACACTCGAAATCCAAGATCTCACTACAAAGCGACCAGGCACGGGCGTTCCACCAGAGGCTATAGAGCTTTTCTTGGGAAAACGTCTGAATAAAGACGTAAAACAAGATCAACTTGCCTCATTTTTGGACCTTAGCTAGATGAGGGTTCACAAAAAAAACACCGAAATCTGTTTGTTCGGCGCGGGCGGCCATGGGCGTGTTGTCGCCTCTCAAATGACAGCTTGTGGTTATGAGGTGTTGAAATTTGCCGATGTTTCTAAAATTGGCGAACAGGTGGACGGAAAGTTTCCTGTCTTGTTCAAAGAACTTTCGGACATTCCCCATTTTCCATTGCTAGTAACGGTGGGCAACAACAACGTTAGAAAAACAATACAACAACAATGGCAAACACTTGGAAACAAGGCGTTAACTTTCTCGTATGATGAAAGCTATCACTCTCTAGCAAGTATTGGCGCTGGTTCGATGATTTTGAAAATGGCCACTATTAACAATGGTGCCGTAATTGGCGAAGGTGTTATCGTGAATACGGGCGCAATCGTGGAACATGATACGCAGGTAGGCGACTATAGTCACATTTCGCCCGGAGCGGTTTTGCTTGGCGGTTCAAGGATTGGACAACTTTGCCACATAGGTGCAAACGCCACAGTACTTCCGCAAATTAGCATTTGCGATAACGTCATTGTCGGGGCAGGAGCAACAGTAGTACAAAACATTACTCAGTCTGGAACCTATGTTGGCACGCCGGCAAGGATATTGAGGTAACAGCAATGCGCGATCATCAAAACATGGTTTTTGTCATCGTTGGCTTTGGCAGTATAGCCAAACGTCATGCAACGAACCTCCAATACCTTTTCCCCAACGCCGAAATAATTGTTGTAAGTTCGCGTGCCAAATCTCTGGTGTCACCCGGATTGAGTTTCGCTGAAAGCCTGTCCGATATCTCAGCGATCGTTCCAAGGGCGGCGTTTATCTGCAATGCGGCCAACGAACATCTAAGGGTTGCGAAATACTTCCTCGAACAAGATATTGATGTTTTTATCGAAAAACCTTTGGCTAGTTCCCTCGATGAAGCATTGGAACTTCAAACTGCATTCAAGAAAACAAATGCGCGAGTTGCCGTGGGATATAATCTTCGATTTTGTGAGTCACTTCAGCTACTAAAGCGGGTCGTAGAAGAACGTCAATACGGTTCCCCAGTATTGGTAAAAGCAGAAGTAGGCCAATATTTACCAGATTGGCGCCCAGGCATGGACTACAAGCAGTCTGTTTCCGCAAACCCTGATAGGGGGGGCGGAGCACTGTTGGAACTCAGCCATGAATTCGACTATGTAAACTGGATTTTTGGCGAGCCGACGGTCATCTGCGGAGTAATGCACAACTCTGGAACGCTTGGTGTGACAGTGGAAGACACCGTTTTTGCCACCGTGCAATATGGCGCCGTATTGGCCAATTTCACGTTGGACTTTTTACAACGAAAAGCGACTAGAAGTTGCAAGGTAGTATGTGAAAATGCGACACTTGTTTGGGATTGTCTTGAGAATTCTCTCGTAGCGACGCGAGAAACAGAAACTGAAGTCCTTTTTGCTCAAAAAACTCCGTCGAACCAAATGTACATTGATCAAATCAATGCATTTTTATCAGATACAAATGTTAGCCAATCACCAATAGCAACATTTGCAGATGGGACAAAAGTCTTGAAAACATGTGAGCAAATAAAATCTTTTAGTAGCATAGGTACGTAATGCATATGGAAAACACTTGGGCCTTCATTTTCGCCAGGGGCGGATCAAAAGGTATACCTCGTAAAAACCTCCAGGAGTTAAATGGCTTACCGCTAATTGCCCACTCAATAGAGAAGGCCAATCAATGTTCAGCAATTCGCCGTGTTATTTTATCAACGGATTGCGAAGAAATTGCAGAAGTCGGAAAAAAACATGGTGCAGAGGTACCCTTTATTCGACCCAAAAACTTGGCGTCAGATACTTCGAGTGAAGTAGATGCATGGCGACATGCAATAATGGAGACGAAAACATGTTTCGGTGAGGAAGTTGGTACATTTGTGAGCTTACCACCAACTTCACCATTTCGATCTGAGCGCGACATAAGTAACGCAATAGAGTTATACCGATCCACTGAATCAGATCTGGTGGTAAGTGTTACAGACGCAGCTCGCAACCCGTATTTCAATATGGTTTCTATTGACGAGATGGGACTGATAAAAATTGCGGCGCCGGGCCCGACCGGTCAGCGAATCGTTCGTCGGCAAGACGCCCCACAAGTCTTCGACCTTACTACAGTCGTATATGTTGCCTCTCCTTCGTACGTTTTAGGCTGTGATGGCTTGTTGGACGGAAGAGTAAGAGCTATCAACGTTCCAGCAATTCGCGCTTTGGACATTGACACTCCTTTAGATCTAGAATTTGCGCGTTTCATTGCAGCAAAAAGTGACAAAAAATGAAACTAATCAACGACATGATGAACTTGAGCGGCAAGACTGCGTTAGTCACCGGCGGTGCCGGTCACATTGGCGCCTCAATTGCCCACGCGTTGGCTGAAGCTAATGCCTCAATTGTCGTTATTGACAAAAACCGGGATGCTTCTTCGCAAACAATAAATGAATTGCCGAGAAATGACCGCCAACACCACTCTTCATGGCAATACGACATCACAAGCGAACAGAGCGTAGCGGAGCTAAAAGAAAAGCTTATCGAAACCTATGGTAGGCTCGACATCTTGGTAAACTGCGCCGCTCTTGTCGGGGATTCTACACTAACAGGTTGGGCGGTTAGTTTTGAAAATCAAGGGCTTGAAGCTTGGAACCGTGCGATTGAGATTAACATTACTTCTTGTTTTCTGTTGTCTAGAACCCTTCTGCCACTACTTCGCGCAAACAAGTCAGGCTCAATAATAAATATAGCGAGCATTTACGGTGTTTATGGTCAAAAGCCAGAGATGTATGAAAGTACCGATTATATGACACCTGCTGCATATGCGGTGAGCAAAGGAGGAATGGTTCAATTTACAAGATATTTGGCATCAATCGTTGGCCCCGAAGTCAGAGCCAACACAATTTCTCCAGGGGGAGTCTTTCGAGGTCACTCAACGGAATTTGTAGAAGCTTACACAAAACATACATCGATGAAACGGATGGCAACCGAAGATGATTTTAAGGGCGCCGCGCTTTACTTTGCGAGCGAACTTTCTGCGCATGCAACCGGACAAAACTTAGTGATTGATGGAGGGTGGGGACTTTGAATAAGCCAATTAGGGGCCTTTTTCTGAAATCCTCTTATCCGGATTTTGTTTTTTTAATTCTTGTTTCGACGATATTTGCTAGCGTGACGCTACCGCTTTTTCCTATTTGGGGCACATTAATTATTTGCGCGTCTCTAGCAATAGTAGGAAATAACCATCGGGACTCCTTGGTCCTAACCTGCGCGATCGCCGTTTCTGTGTCACTGTGCTTGCCCTTTCTAGGCAACTGGATGGCAGCACTCATAAATGAGCCTTTTTTGCTTGCCAAAAATTCGCTCGTTTTTTCAAATGGGTTGCCATTAGGACAAGTCGAAACAGCCTTACTTCACTTAGCGCTCGCAACTCTTACCGTTGTCATTTGCTATCTAAACATTCGCGGCGGTGAGCGCTGGTACTATTTTCTAGTTTTGCTGGCCTCCACCTTCCTCGCAGCGCGCACTTTTTCACCTTTGGTCACTTTTTCATGGCCCGATGCAACACAAGCTGCCGCTGGAAATAAAGTGCAACAATTGCTCTTGCTCTCAGCTGCATCCCCATATTTTTTTAGACGGCTTGGAACGAAAAATATTTTCTTAAACACGATAATTGGATCAGCTGCTCTAATTGCAAGCATCACACTATTGCAGCACGTAGTTCGGGATTTCTCGTACGTTCTGACAGCAGTTAATTTGGGAGACTATTTCTATAGAGTTCGGGCTACTTACTACTATCACGCCCCTTCCGCACAATTCTTGGCAATTTGCTTCCCGATAGTTTGTTCATTAGCAATCTACAAAAAGTCTAGCCTGACGCTGTATGTTATTACAATTGTCATATTTTTGGCTTTGCTCCTAAAT
>ENA-ORCV01000509-ORCV01000509.1-marine-metagenome-genome-assembly--contig:-NODE-509-length-24136-cov-4.514693_pt1 | contig 24136 bp, 21 predicted proteins | sample MGYA00237779_ERZ508509 | MGnify/ENA primary metagenome ERZ508509 (study PRJEB26180, sample SAMN06268772) | marine metagenome | isolation source: Bioluminescent Bay, La Paraguera, Puerto Rico | place... | reverse complement strand
GCCCGCGAAGGCCCGTCGGATCAGGCCTTGGCAATTCGCCTCCTGCACGATGACCGCTATCACGCCGTAAAGGCGACGATCATGCTGCCCATCGGCGAATTCCTCGCCATGGTCGACAGCCGGACCGCAACCGAACTCACGAGCCTAAACCGCTACGCCAGCCAGATCCTTCTTGTCATTATCGGAACGAGCAGTCTGCTGCTCGCCTTGATTGCCGCAATGGTCTGGGTCCTCCGAAAGCGGTTCGTGCAACCGAGCGCCGTCCTTATGGAAGCGGTGGAGAAGATCGGTGCCGGGGATCTGAATGCCCGGACGAAAATTTCCGGGGACGACGAGATGGGTGTGTTGGGTCAGGCCATCGACCAGATGGCGGCCCGAATTGCAGAATCGGTACGGATCGCCGAGCAGAAAGCGGCTGAAGCTCAGGAACAAGCCAGCGCCCTCGCCGAGGAGCGCAACCACTCGGAAAAGCTGCTGCACAATATTCTGCCCGCGGTCATCGCCGAGCGGCTGCAAAAAGGCGAGGCAATGATCGCGGAAACCTATCCCGAGGTGACCGTGCTGTTTGCCGACATCGTAGGCTTCACCAAGCTTGCCGCCGACCTTGGCCCTCGAGATACCGTCATCATGCTGAACGACGTGTTCGGTCGGTTCGATGAACTCGTCGTGGAACACAACCTGGAAAAGATCAAGACGATCGGCGATTGCTATATGGTTGTCGGTGGCGTTCCGATCAGAAGTCCGACACATTGCCAGCAGGTTGCGAAGTTTGCGCTTGCTGTTCTCGACCGCTTCAATGAGTACGCCAGCAATTTCCCGTATCCCTTGCGCATGAGAATCGGGATGCATACCGGCCCAGTCGTCGCCGGCGTTGTCGGCACGCAAAAGTTCTCTTACGACCTTTGGGGCGACGTCGTGAATATCGCAAGCCGCTACGAGACTACCGGCGCACCCAACCGAATACATGTCTCGGATGCCGTACGGGTGCGGCTCGAGGACGACTTCGTCTTCGAGGACGCCGGCGAGGTCGACCTCAAGGGCAAGGGCATGATGCATTCGTGGTTTCTGATCGGAGAAAAGGAAAGCACGGACGCCATCGAGGTCAAGAACGAACAATCATGAATACGACGAAGGGCTGCCTGGGTCTGATTTCTGACCCTCCGGCGTCGTGACCGTCTGACCCTGTATGCCCGGACCGGCGATCGTTAGGGAATTGCGATCTTTTGCAAACCTTGTCCCGAGCGATCGCTCCATAGTCGAACGGGCCGATGCGGCCGGTCATCGTGCCCGGCCCGACATCGGTCACGTCGCTTTATCAAGTCCGAATCCGGCGACCACGGCCTTCGCCCAGCGGTCCGGGATGATGCCGAAGCAATCGTGAATGGAATCGCCGGCGATGGTGCTGCCGTTGGTCAGCCGGCCGGCCAGCCACAGGCCCGGCACCGAGGCGCCATCGGCGCCGAGCGCCGCGCCATCCACGCTGCATCGGGCGCCCAGGCCGTCGGCCATCGGCACAACACAGGACGCTTTGGCGAGCCCAGTAACGAGCGAATCGGTCACCGGTTCAAGTGCTGCCGGCGGCAGGACGCTGTCGACCATCACATTCGCGGTCACCGCCCGGTCGTCGGCTTCCAGTTGCCAGCCATCGGGGGTGAGGGCGATGTCGGGGTCGTCGGCGGCGCGCGGGTCGACGATGCCCGCCTCGATCAGCGCCAGCAGATGCCGCAACGTGCCGACCGGCGCGCCGTAGGAATACCGCTTGAGCCCCTCGTCGAAGCCGGTCATCGCCTGCGCCGTTGCGGCGGGCTTGTCCATGCCGTCATAGACCTCGCGCAGCAGCGGCTGCCATTTGCGCCATAGCTGGCCGATCACGTAGCCGACGGAAGGCGGCACGCGCCCCTCCGCCTCGGCGATCCCCGCGCGCAGGGCATCGACCGTGCCGCGCGTCTCCTGGCTGCCGGGCGATTCCCGTTCCGCCGCCAGCCAGCGCCCGACCGCCGCGGCGTCGGCGTCCCCGCCTGTTTCCTCAAGGATGCGGCGCGCAGGCATGACAATCGCGTCGCACACCGTTTTCAGCGCCGTCCCGGGCGGTCCATCCAGGGCCGCGCGCAAGGCGGCCTGCAGGGAGCCGGTCTCTTCCTCCAGCGGCTCGAAGCGGGCATCCACCGCCGCATCCGCCGGCTTGGGAGACGGCGCATGCCCGTCCAGCGAGAATGGAACGATCCGCTGAGGCTCGCGCCCGGACGGCACATAACGCCCGTCCTCGAAGCCGCCGCCCAGGCCGAGCGTCAGGATGTTCACGACGTCGAGCGCCGACAGGCCCAGGCCGCGTATGCCTACCGTGCGTCCGGCCCAGGTTTCGGCCGCGCGGACCAGCGCGGTGGCCGGATAGGCGTCCATGAACGCCAGCGCGTGACGGCCGGCATGTTCGCGCCAGCGGGCCGTCTGTTTATCGTCGCCGGTCTCGGGCTGGCCGAGCGACAGCAGGACGTGATCGTAGGGACCGTGATCGTAGGGACCGTCATCCGGGGACCCGTCGGTGAGGCGCCACTGCCGGCCCGCGCGTTCGGCGCCCGTGATCTGCCGGTGATGCAGGGTCACGGTCATCCCTTCCGGCAACCGCGACTGCAGGTCCCGGAACCGCGCGTTCAAATAGGCCCCGAGCCGGGCGCGGGGCACGAAGGCCTCGGCGTCTTCCGGCCCGAGCCATTCGGACATGTCGTCCGGTCCGCCCCCCGTCGGCGGCGGCAGATCGATCGTTCGCACCGGCAGGTTGAGCAGGCAGACCGGGCTTTCGTCGGGGCTGAAATTCGGGCCTGCCGCCGGCCAGCCGACGGGATCGAACAGATCCACCGCGACACCGGCCGACTCCGCTCCGACCTGGCGAACCAGGGCCTCGAGCGCCCCGAGGCCGCGCGGGCCGAAACCGACGATTGCGATCCGAATTGATCCTGGCCCCACGCCACTGTCCTCTTGCCGACCTGCCTGCCGCCTTTGTGGCGGTTCCGTTTCCCCTCGGCAAGCGCCCGGCCTGACGCAGCCATAAAAACCTTCCGGCCGCTCGAAACGGCATTTGCCCGCGGCGAAACCAGGCCGGCGCCTAGTCGCTTCCCTCGAACGCCACCAGGTACTTGCGCAACAGGGCATTCAGGGCCGCCCTGTCCTCCGGCGACAGGACCGAGGTGATCCGCGCCTGGTTGGCGACATGGGCGGTGACGGCCTCGTCGATCAGGGCCAGGCCCTTGCCGGTCAGCGAGATCGTCACGCTGCGGCGATCCTCGGGATTGGCGGCGCGGCGGACGAGACCGGCCTTTTCGAGCTGGTCGATGCGGTTGGTCATCGTGCCCGACGTGATCATCATCGTGTCGAGGAGATCGCCGGGCGACAGGCTGTAGGGCGGGCCGGAGCGGCGCAGCGTCGCCAGCACGTCGAAGGTCGCGCCGTTCAGGCCGTAGTCGGCGAAAGTCTTCTCGGTCTCCCGCGCCAGATGCTGGCCGAGCCGCTTGAGCCGGCCGAGCAGGCCCATCGGCGCGACGTCGAGATCGGGACGCTCGCGGTTCCACTGCTCTGTTATGGCGTCGATGCGATCCATGCCGCAGTGTCCCGGGGTTTTATCTTGACGTCAAGATTTCTCGAACTATCTTGACGTCGAGATATTTTGGAGACCGCGACGATGACCCGCAATTTCGACCTGCTGCTGACGGCGCTGGCGCCGGCGATCTGGGGCAGCACCTATCTGGTGACGACGGAGCTGCTGCCCGACGGATATCCGCTGACGGTGGCGATGCTGCGGGCGCTTCCCGCCGGGCTGATCCTGCTGGCGATCGTGCGGCAGCTGCCGCACGGGCACTGGTGGGCCAGGGTGTTCGTGCTCGGCGCACTCAACTTCTCGATCTTCTGGTGGATGCTGTTCGTCGCCGCCTACCGGCTGCCAGGCGGGGTGGCCGCAACTGTCGGCGCAATCCAGCCGCTGATCGTGCTGTTCGTCGCGCGCGCCCTGCTCGGATCGCCGGTGCGGTTTCTGGCGGTGGTCGCGGCCAGCGCCGGGATTGCCGGCGTCGCGCTGCTGATCCTGACGCCGGAGGCCGCGCTCGATCCGGTCGGCATCGCGGCGGGGCTCACCGGCGCTGTGGCGATGGCGTTCGGCACGGTGCTCGCCCGGCGCTGGCAGCCGCCGGTCTCGCCGCTGACCTTCACGGCCTGGCAGTTGACGGCCGGCGGCCTGGTCCTTCTGCCTTTGGCCATGCTTGTCGAACCGGCACTGCCATCCTTGTCCGCCTCCAATTGGATGGCCCTTGCATGGCTCGGCCTGATCGGCGCGGCCGCATCCTATGGCCTGTGGTTTCGCGGGCTGGCCCGACTGGAACCAGCGGCCGTCTCCATGCTGGGCATGGTCAGCCCGCTCGTTGCTGTTGCCCTTGGGTGGCTGTGGCTGCAACAATCCCTGACTGCTCTTCAAATCCTGGGCGGAAGCATCGTTCTGGCTTCGGTCTGGGCGGGGCAAATCACCAATCGTTTGTCGCCGGGCCGGGTCAAGGAGGCGGACACTAACCACCGCCGAAAGCGCACTACGAGCATTGACCTCGACGCTCTTTCGGACCACCGGCTGAATGATCTTGGCCTGTCGCGCTCAGATATCATTGGCCCAACACCGACCACTAGATAGTCAGGCCGGTCGCAATTGGCCTTTGCCCCTCAACAACTTGACCGTACCGGCTGCGAAGATGTCCCCAGGAGGAAAAATTGGAAGAAACAACTGCCGCTCGGTTTGGAATCATCCTCAAGACAGAGAATTTCTCCGAGTGCGTCAAATTCTATCAAGACGTGCTCTCGTTGAAATTGTGGTACCAGAAGCCGGATCTGTTCTGCTTCCATTTCGGCGTCGACAGCTATCTGATGGTGGAGCGGGGCGGTATGGGGTCGGGCCAGCGAAAGGGCACCGAAGCCAATCCCGTCGTACTGCGACTTGATGTTCCCGATGTCGATCGTGCGGCCGATCGCATTGCGGAGCTTGGGATCGATGTCGAGGTTCTGCGGTTCGAGTGGGGCACAATAGCTATCTTTGCGGACCCGGACGGTAATCCCTGCGAATTCAAAAATGCGAATGACCCGTACTTTGATCTTCCGTAGCGCGTGACGGTATGCTGGCGGATACCACATGGCGGACATTCTGCCACGCGCTCCTTTCCGGTCATTTGGGGAGCCTTTCCCTCATGCCAGAAGTGGCCGGTCCGCTGCCTGAGCAGTTGCGGCTGAAGTGGATACGCAGGTTCGCGACAACTGTGCAGAACGGCCAACATGCTGAGACAGGATTGAGCCCAGCCGCTGAGCCCCCGTTGGCGCTGCGTGACCGGGCAAGCAATACCGCCTGACTGGACAAGACGGCCCAAGTCCAAAAGTGGCTCTCTCTCGCCTGGGAGTAGAGCTATGTCAAATGAACTGCCCGGACCGCGAAGCCTCGACGAAGCCAAAGCCTGGATGCTGGCCAAGCTGAAAGCGCGGGTGCATCCGATGGGCCTGACCGATGTCGGTGCTACGCGCGAGGTCATCGCTGGTCTTGCAGGTCTGGATGGCCAAAGCTGGGCCACTGCCTGGATGGCTCGGGGCGACGAATATGCGGTCCTTGCGCAGGAGGCCGAGTCGTGCGGCGAAAGGGAGAGAGCCCGGGAGGCCTGGTATCAGGCCTACGGTTTTTACTTTCTTGGCCGCTTCCCATGTCCCAATCACCCTGAAAAGCAGCGGTCTTACGAGAAGGCATTGGCTGCCTATGCAGCTTTTGGCCGACTCTCGACACCGAAGATCGAGTGCATGTCGGTGGAATTTGAAGGGCGTACCGGTGAGGGCCGGGCAATCCCCTTCTACGTCCGCATGCCCCAAGGGGTCGAGCGGCCACCTGTCATCATGCTGTGGGGTGGAGTGGACGCCTGGAAGGAGGAAATGACGATCCTCACCGAAGGGATGGCGGCGCGTGGTCTGGCCACCATTGCCCTCGACAATGTCGGAACCGGGCAGTCGCCGATCAAGGCCGGACCGGATGGTGAACGGCAATTCCTGCCGGTACTCGATTGGATTGAATCTTGCGGCCGTTTTGACGCGAACCGGATCGCCATCGTCGGTCGGTCCTTCGGCGGACATTGGGCCACCAAGCTGGCTCACCTCTACCCAGAACGGTTCCGAGCGGCGGTCAACTGGGGTGGCGGCGTACACTTCATGTTCCAGCCGGACTGGATCGAGAAGTCGCGCTACCCGGACAGCTACCTGATGGAACTGGTCGAGACGCGCTCGCGCATGCTCGGCGCCGACAGTGATGCGGCCTATATCGAGGGCTTCAAGGCGCTCTCCCTGCTCGACCAAGGCCTTCTGGACCAACCCTGCGCGCCGCTCCTGCTCATCAACGGCAAGCTCGACACGCAATGCCCGGTGCGAGACATCGAACTGCTGACCGAACACGGCAATCCCAAGTCAATCCGCCTGTTTCCCGATCGCGGCCACATGGCGTTCGGTCCTGACACCGTGCCCACAATCATCGACTGGCTTTCGCGCCACCTGGCCTGAGCCAAGCTTTCGGAGGAGACGATCATGGCCAATTGGCAGGAAATGATGCCAAGCACCCGCGCCTATATGATGAACAAGGTGCTCTACGAACTGCACCACAAGCCCGACCATCTCGAGGCCTATAACGACGATGCCGACGCCTATCTGGCTCGCTTTGCGCTGCCCCAGGATCTGGCCGACTGCATCAAGGGCAATGATGTCGCCCAGATGTATCTGAGCGGCGTCAATCCCTATCTGCTGCGCGCCCACTGCATTGGCGTGAAAATCCCCGAGGACGTGTCGCTGGCTGCGCTGCGCAGCCTGTTGAACCATGAGGGCTACAATAATGGCTGAAATTACCGGCATCTATACCGCATCGCATACCCCGGTCATGCTGAACTTCCCCGACCGGATACCAGCGGCGCTGCGTGAGGAAATCTTTGCCGCTTACAGGGCCATGGGCGACGATTTCATGGCAGGCAAACCCGATGCGCTGATCGTCCTCTCCAACGATCACCTGCACAATTTCTTCCTCGATAATTTCCCGGCCTTCTGCTTCGGTTGCGCGGAAAGCTATGAGAGCCCCATCGAGCACTGGTTGCACGCCAAGCGTCGCACCTTTGCCGGAGACCAGGCGTTTGGTGCCTATCTGCTGCAGAACGCCCTCCAAAGCGACTTCGACCCGGCGTTCTCAATGGAGATGGTGCTCGACCACGGGTCCCTCACGCCGCTCGAGCTGGCCGGGATCGACCCCGATCTGCCCATCGTGCCGATCCTGATCAATTGCGTGCAACCGCCCATGCCGACCATGCGGCGCAGCTACGACCTGGGCCGATATCTCGGCAAGGCCATTGCCGACTATGCCGGCGTCGAACGGGTGGCGATCCTGGCAACCGGTGGCATCAGCCATGACATCGCCACACCCCGGATGGGCATGGTGAACGAGGAATTCGACCAGACCTTCCTCAGTCTGATGGAAGGCGACGATATCGACGCGACGATCCGCTACGCCACAGACTTCGTGCACACGGCGGGCAATGGTTGCGAGGAGATCCGCATGTGGATGGCGGCGATGGGCGCCGCCAACGGTGCCAAATATCATCGCACCTACTACAGGGCCGTCAACGACTGGTACACGGGGATTGGCATCGGGCGGTTCGAGGTCTGATGTCATGGTCGATGTCTTGAAACGTCCCGCGGTCAGAACCGCACTGATCATCGGCGGTGGCATAGCCGGCATGTCCGCGGCGCTTTCCCTGCGCCGGGCGGGTGTCGATGTTCGACTGATCGATATCGACCCCGACTGGAAGGTCTATGGTGCAGGGATCACCATCACCGGACCCACGCTGCGCGTGATGGACCGGTTGGGCATCCTTCCGGCGGTGCTGGAGGAAGGTTATGCCGCCGACGGCCTGCTGGCCTGCCGCTCCGATGGTTCGGTCATCGCGGAGATAGAAACCACCCACGACGGCGCTGGCAGCATTCCAGGCGCGGGGGGCATTATGCGTCCGGTGCTCCACCGGCTGCTGGCCAAAGAGATTGACGAGGCCGGCATCGAGGTGTCGCTCGGGCTGTCAGTGAGCGAACTGGGCGGAGACGCTCCCCGGCGCGTGCGCTTCAGCGATGGGAGTGAAGGCCGCTATGACCTGATCGTCGGAGCCGACGGCATATTTTCTCAAACGCGACAGCACCTTTTCCCGGACCTGCCAGCGCCGCATTACGTCGGGCAGGTCTGCTGGCGGCTGATGACCGAGCGTCATCCCGACATCACGCGGCGCACATATTATCTGGGAGGGCCGATGAAGGTGGGCATGAACCCGGTGGCGCGCGACCGGATGTACATGTTCCTGCTCGAACCGCTGGCTGCATTCGCCCGCATCCGCGATGCCGATCTGCACATCCGGCTTGCCCAGCTCATGTCCAGCTATGGCGGCGTTGTCGGCGAACTCCGGGAGGCGTTGTCGCCCCAGTCCAGTATTGTGGTCCGACCATTGGAAACCGTCTTCTGTCCGCAGCCCTGGTACAAGAACGGTGTGATATTGATCGGCGATGCTGCCCATGCCACCACGCCCCAACTTGCCTCGGGCGCGGGCATGGCGATGGAAGACGGGGTCGTCCTGGGGGAATGCGTGGCCCAAGCCGCTACTCTCGATGATGCACTCGAAGCCTTCATGAGGCGCCGGTACGACCGGTGCGCGCTGGTGGTGGAGAAATCCCTGACCCTGGGCAAGCTCGAAAAGTCAGGCAGTCCGCCGATCGAGCAGATCCGGGTCGTCGAAGCCGCTTTGCAGCAGTTGAACAAGCCCTATTGAGCGACCGATGTTCGTCCGAAACAACGGCCAAAGCCATCATGTCCTTGTCGCCGGCGACCGATCTCGCCCGGCAATCGTATTGCTGCACTCGCTGGGCAGCTCTGGGCTGATCTGGGGACCGCAGATCGCGGATCTATCGGCTGATCATCTGGTGATCTGTCCGGACTTGCGGGGTCATGGGCTGACACCGCCCTCGACCGTACCGGTCACCATCGATCTGCTTGCCAGCGACATTGTTGGAATGCTCGATGCTCTCGGAATCGACAGATTCCGGCTTGCCGGCCTGTCGATCGGCGGGATGGTGGCACAGGCGGTCGCGGCGCGATGTGCCGGCCGCGTCGGGGGCATGGCCATATTTGACAGCTCGATCGCGTCGCTGGACCCGCCAATGTGGCGTGCACGTGCGGACAAGATCCGCAACGAAGGTCTCGACAGCATTGCAAAGAGCGTTCTGTCACGCTGGGTTACGCCGGAGGACATGGCCACCCCCGAAACGGCGGGACTGGCCCGCATGCTGGCGCAAACCCAGGACGAGGGGTATGCCGCCGGATGCGACGCCCTGGCGGTCGCCGACTGCCGGATGGGGAGCGCGGCATTGGCAATCCCGGTCGTCGTTGCCGTGGGGGAGTTTGATACCGCAACACCGTTGGCCGCGTCAGAGATGCTTGCGTCATCCATTCCTGACGCCCGCCTGCGCATAGTCAGGGGAGCTGCGCACATCCCCACTCTGCATCAAGCAGACCAGGTGATCGGTATCCTTCGGGACATGCTGGCACTTTGAAGCGTACTTGCCTAACCGGCCTGCAGGGCCCTCGGGGCAACCGAAGACCCAACCTGCTGCAGCGAGGCTTCGCGATAATGGCTCGGGGTAACACCAAAATGGGCGCGGAATTGCCGGCTGAAATGAGCAGCCTCCTTGAACCCCCAATCGAAGGCAATGCCCGACACAGGCTTGTGCCGCAGCACGGGATTGCGCAATTCGCTGGCGATGCGGTCAAGCCGTTCACGCCAGATCCAGCGGTTGAGGCTGGTGCCGCTGTGCTTGAAAATGGCATGGACCTGACGGACCGACATGCCCACTTCGCGGGCAACGAAGGAACAGTCGAGATCGCTGTCGGCCAGATTACGGCGCACGGCGGCCTTGATTCTTTCGAGGTTTCGTTCGACGGGCAGGTCGAAGGACGGGGCGATGGGAAGAGTAGTCACCATCGACACGGCCAGAAGGTTCGCCAGGCTGGCGGCAAGTCTGGTCACCGTCTCGGGAGGATGGTTCCACGCCTGCTCGAAGATGCTGTGGATCAGGCTGCGGCAGGTCAGACCGATCCCGCGGTCGCAATCGAGCGCCGTCGCCGTATAGTAGCCGCGCTCGGGAAACACATCCTGCCAGAACTGAGAATCAAGGTAGATCGAGCGCGTCCAGATGTCGCCGGTTTCAATCTCGAATGGCTGGGACGTGTCGATGAAGAACAGGTTGTTGGCGCCGATATGGGCTTCCCGACCATTCTGTCGAACGATGGCCTCGCCTTCCATCTGGTAGGACACCAGAAACGTGTTTCCCGACCCCGCGGCGGGGCGGCCACTGCGCAACCGCGTGGAGTGGGGGCTGAACCGGATGTCGGCCAACTGCACGCGGTCCGCCGCATAGCTACGCAAAATCTCGCCCTCATAGGGCCTGGCACCCACCGAGGCGAGCTCAAAACGCGTATTCAGCAGGCCATTCATCTGGCGCTGGAAACGAGCGCCAGATGCGCGAAGCACCGACGGTTTCATCTCTTCAGGATGCATTTTTCCTCACCTCGCGGCAGGTTCTCACAGAAAGATTGCAAGGGCAATCGGCCGCCTGGAGAGACGCGAACGCACTCACCGACCCAGGAGCAAAACTCATGCAGGACCTTATCATCATGGTGGCGCCCAATGGTTCGCGTCGGGGCAAGCAGGACCATCCGAAATTGCCTGTCACACCAGACGAACTGGCTGACGAGGCCCATGCATGTCAGGCCGCAGGGGCAAGCGCCATTCATCTGCATGTGCGCGACCAGGCGGGACGGCACAGCCTTTCTCCCGACGCCTATCGCACTGCAATTGACGCCATCCAGGCGCGGTGTGGCTCCACCATTGTGACCCAGGTCACCACCGAAGCCGCCGGCCAGTTCGATCTCACCCAGCAGATTGCCCTGGTCAACGATCTGCGGCCAGCCGCGATATCGTTCTCCCTCACCGAGATGCTCCGTAATGGCGAAGTTTGCGCGTCCGCCTTCCTGCACCGCGCAGCACAAATGGGAACGGCCATTCAGTTTATTCTCTATACGCCCGAGGAGGTGCGGCTGCTCGCCCGCCTCTGGGAGACCCCGGGGTTCGGGATACCGCCGCGCCCGGTGCTGATCCTGGTCGTCGGGCGGTACTCGGGCAGCCAGGAATCCTCGATTGCTGAATTTGATCAACTTCATACCGCGCTCACTCAAACGGGACTGGTCCGGACCTGTGTTTGGATGACCTGCGCGTTCGGCAGGAGTGAACTGGCGTGCCTGGAACGCAGCATCGCACTTGGCGGACACGCCCGGGTCGGTTTCGAGAACGCCATTGTCGATGCAGCCGGAAACCTGGCGCGCGACAATGCCGAACGGGTCTCACTGGTGACGGAGATCGCCGCGCGTCATGCCCGGCCACTGGCCGGCGTCCAGAGCTGCGCCAAGCTTCTCGGCATGAGGCAGCTCGGCGCGGTATTGGCCTGACCTTAGCGAGCCAGCCATGGAAACAAACGGCGCTCGCCGATCAGGAGAACCTGGTTGATGGTAAAGCCGATCGCGCCGATGACCAGCAAGGCAGCATAGAGATCGGCGCTGCGGTAGGACCTTTGCGCCATGAAGATATCGTAGCCTACGCCCTGCAGCGACGCCTGCATCTCGGTGACGACGGTCAGGATCAGCGCCAATGCCAGCCCGGTGCGCAGGCCCGGAAAGATGTCGACAAAGGCTGAGGGCAGCGAAACGGTCCAGAAAGCGCGCCACCGCCCCATTTCAAGCACCGCGGCAACTTCCCGGAGCCCCGCCGGCACGTTGCGGAAACCGTGGACTGTGTTGAGCAGCACTGGCCACATCGAGCCGAAGGCAATGACTGCCACCGACATGGACTCGTTGAGACCAAAGACCAGAATTGCAACCGGAATGACCGCCGAGGCGGGCAGCGGGCGCAGCGCCTCCAGAGTGGGCATGAGCAACCGGTCGACGAGGCGGGAGTTGCCGATCGCCGCGCCCAGAAGGATGCCGATGACTGAGGCCAGCAGCCAACCGCCCAGCATGCGGGCAATGGTGGCTCCGATACTGCCGAAAAGCGAACCGTCGGCAAACCGTCGACCGATGACCGCGAAGGCGTCGATCGGTCCGATGAAGAAGCTGGATCGGCTCGGACCGAAACGCACCAACAATTCCCAGGCGGCAAGGAAGGCGAGTGAAAACAGCACCATTGCTGCCATGCGCCAGATAATGTCGAGCGCGCGCATCAGCTGCTCCTTGGGACAGATAGCCGATCGAGCTGGCTCGAAAGGGCGCCGGCAATCATCCCCAGCACGGCCAGCCAGACAATGAGCGCATACATCAGGTCCGTCCTGAAGGTCTGCTGGGCCAGGATGAGCGCGTAGCCAAGTCCTCGCGGGTTGACGAGAATCTCAACGGTCACAGCGACTACCAGAGCAAAGCCGATGGCAATCCTTAGCCCAACGACGACACGGCCGAAGACGGCGGGGATGATGATGGTCCACAGGCGCTCGATAGCGGTCATTTCCAGGGTGGCCGCGACTTCAAGCAGGCGCGGCTCGATCCGCCGGGTGGCGGCGAGTGTGGCGATCATCACCGGCCAGCAGGTGGCATAGGCCACGATCGTGCTCTCCATAGTTAGGCCAAAGCCGAAAATGAGCAGGGCAAGTGGGGTGAAAGCGATAGCCGGGATTGCACGCAGCATTTCCAGCGTGGGCCGGCTAGCCAATTCTACCAGCCGCTGCAGGCCAAGGAATATTCCCAGCGTTACACCGATAAGGGTTCCGGCGAAGAGACCCAGGCTGGCGGCCTCTAAAGTCTGGTAGGTGGCGGTCACTAGGCTCCCGTCAGCGGCAGCAATGGCGCCGGCACGCAATATCGCCGAGGGACGTGAGAATGTCGTTTCATCAATGGCGCCTACAGCAGAGCCGAGCTCCCAGCCTGAGAGCAGAGACACTGGGACGATCGCGGATATGAGATGAGAGTTCATGCTTGCCGCCATCCCTGTGCGGTGGGCTGGACCGAAGCCGACGAAGACTGTCCGGTCCAGCGGCCAATCTTCAACTACTCTGCGGCGAACACCAATTCGCCTGTGTCGATATCGGAGCGGACGAGGTCGAACTCGCGCGAAATCGAGACGTAGTAGTCGAAATCGCCGGGGAGAATCTCCGTCCGCCAGTCCGGTGTGAAATTGGTGGTGAAAGGCAAATGCTTGGCACCCATTTCGTTGGCCGCATCGCGATTTTCGATGATCCAGGGAATGCTCTCCTCCAGGCATGTCCGGAACGCAGCCACGGCTTCGGGGTGGTCTTTGGCCCACGCACCGGAGGCACTCCAGAACGCCATGATTGCGCCATCTGCGGCGTACGAGAAGAACTCCCCGGCATTGCGCTCGGCAATACCACCGGCAACCAGTCCACCCAGTACGGGCTGGATTGCAACGACCGCGTCCACGGTCGAAGACTTCATCATTTCCGCCATACGGGGCAAGGGAACCTCGATGAACGTGACCTCATTGGGATCGACACCGGTTTGCGTCAACCACTTGCGAAACACCAGATCGGCCACTGACATGATGCCAGGCACGCCGACTTTTAGTCCTTTCAACTGCTCGGGTCCGGTGATCTTGAGATCGGGCCGGGTCACCAGGCTTATGCCTTCATTGCCCGCCTGCATGATCGTGGCGCCAGCCACTGCCACAAGGTCCACGCCGTTCTCGACCGCTGGCAGCAGGATGGTTGGCGTACTCATCCCGATCTGCAGCGATCCCGACAGCAGTGCCGGTGGCACATTAGTGGCGATCGGGATGACGGTAAGGCTCGAGGCATAGCCGGCCTCGGCCAGACATCCGCTTTCATGCGCCACGATCGCCGGCAGCATGTCGATCGAAGGCGGGAATCCGATATTGAGCGGCTCCTGCGCGAGTGCACTCGGCATTGTCCCGATCAGAGCGGCAATGGCCGCGACAGTCGTATATCCAGGTTTCATTGTTCCTCCCCCTGTAGTGTCCGGGCTTGCCCCCGGTGGCATGCTAGCAGTCAGTGGCCGACGATCAGTCCGTGAAGCAGATGGCGCTTTTCCAGAAACTCTGCAGCTTCCCGCGTGCCGAGTTGATGACGTGGGCGCTCGAGGCCTATGTCCAGCGTGGTCAGAATGCGCCCTGGGTTTGACCCCAGGGCCAGTACGCGGTCACCCAGATAGATCGCCTCCTCAAGATCATGGGTTATGAAGATCACGGTGATGCTCTCGCGAGCTGCCAGGCTCATGAGTTCATCCTGCAAGGATTGGCGCGTCATTGCGTCTAGCGCGCCAAATGGTTCGTCCATCAACAACAATCGGGGTTTCTGAGCCATGCAGCGCGCGATCTGCACCCGCTGCTGCATGCCGCCGGACAGTTCAGACGGATACCTGTGGGCCGCAGCGGCCAATCCGGTCACGGTCAGGAGTTGATCAACCCTTTCGTCGATCTCCGAACGGTTCATGGTCTTGGTGGCCATGCCCAGTTGAATATTGGCGCGAACGGTTCGCCAGGGCAGCAACGCTCTTCCATAATCCTGGAAAACCATCGCTCGCTCTCTTGCGGGGCGCAGGACTGGCGATCCTTCGAAGAGGATGCTTCCCGACGTCGGACGCTGCAGCCCGGCAATCTGGCGCAACAGGGTTGTCTTGCCGCAACCCGAGGCGCCAACGATGCAGAAGATTTCGCCGGTTCCAACCTCGAAAGAGATGTCCTCGAAGACAACATGCCGCTTCGCGCCCTCGCCAAATGCCATGGCAGCGCCCCGGACCTGGACAGCAACCGGGCGAATGGATTGGTCCGAGCGTATCCGGTGGGTATCGCTGATATGGGCAATGCTGCCACCCGATGCCAAGCTGACTCCCTCCATCCCAGTAGTGCCGCCTCGAGTGGCACCCACGGGTGTCTCACCTCTATCCGATGTGCCACGGACGATCTGACCGCAAGATAGCACCCGAACTGGATCAGCACCTCTTGGGAATGAGGCTAGTGGCCACGCCCCAGGCGGTCTTGCTTGTTTGCGCACAATCGCTGGCCCCTTCGCGCAGCCTCACGGTCCGAAGCGTTGGGTTGCGCCCTCGTTGCGCCTGCCTTGTGGAGCCCTGGCGGGCCATCGTGGTCGGTTTTGGGTAGGAGGCGTTGATTGTCTCCCGAGACCGCAAAACGCCTTATTTCGGTCGCTCGGCAGCCTTGGCCGCGGACTGACGGGTCTTGCCAAAACTGCAGCAGCATCGCGCCGCTTGATGTGGTGACCAATCTCGCTGGCACCGTGATTTCGCAAGCTCTTCGGCTTGCTCCAGCATAAGGGTCGTGCGGTCAACGACCACTTTTCCATTGGGTGCCGCTTGCATTCGATGCCTGACGCGTTCTCGTCCACTTATGGAGTAATGACGCGGTTCAGGATTTAGCGGTAGTCTGGCCAGGCAGGACGCAAATATGCACCTGCAAGGGAGGGCGTGTGGCTGGGCGTCGCAGATCGAGATGGTATTTTGGCATCGCGGCCGTTGTGCTGGTCGGCGGATTGGCCGCCGTCGCCTATGTTCTGGCCTATGAGGCCGGCATGGATCGGCTTTCAGGGCAGTTGCGCGATCGGCTGACCCTGTCGCAGCGCGCTGTCGAAAGCGAGATCGAACGTTTCGCCTATCTGCCCCAGGTCTTGGGCGAGGATAATCGCGTGCTCGCCCTGTTGTCCCGGCCTTCGGATGAGCGCGTGGAACTGGTCAATGCTTATCTGGCCAATGTCGCCGGGCATGCCCAGGCAGACGCCGTCTACCTGATTGACCGGGACGGATTGACCCTGGCGGCCTCCAACTGGGACCTCCCCAGCTCCTTTGTGGGCCATAATTACAGTTTCAGGCCCTATTTTTCCGATGCGCTCGCGTTGGGTCGGGGTGCTTACTATGCTGTGGGCGTGACCACCGGCGTGCCGGGCTATTTCCTTTCCAGCCGCATTGATGGGCCAGACGGGCCGCTGGGCGTGGCTGTCGTCAAGGTCGACATGTCTCCGCTCGAGCGCGTCTGGGCGGAGGCGGGAGAAATGACCGGCGTGGCTGACAGCGCGGGCATCGTCTTTTTGACCGGTGTGCCCAATTGGCGCTATCGCCCGCTTTATGCCCTCTCAGAAACCGACAAGGCGGAAATCCAGGCGGAGCGCCGCTATGACGGCAACGATGTATTTTCCCGGGCGCCGCTGGTCGACGCACTGGAGAGCTCAGGCCTCACATTCGTAAGTCAGGACGGGTTGCCGCGCCTGGCGATGAACACAGCTCTCATCGCGCCCAAGGGATGGCGGCTGTTCAGTGCCCTGCCCGCTGCGCCGGTTCGCGATCAGGCCCAGTTGGTGGCGGGCGTGGTGGGCCTGCTCACCCTCGTCTGCCTGTTGCTGGGTCTTTATGGCTATCAGCGGCGGCAGTTGACGCGTTGGAAGCTCGAGCAGAACACCGTATTGGAGCGTCGCGTCGCCGAACGCACCGGTGCGCTGGCGCGCGAGGTGGAAGAGCGCAAGCGCGCGGAAGGCGAGTTGCGCCTGACCCAGGACAGCCTGATCCATGCCGCCAAGCTGGCGGCCCTGGGACGCATGTCAGCGGCCATCGTGCATGAAGTCAGCCAGCCGCTCTCGGCGCTGGACAATACTCTCGCAGCGGCGAGCCTGCACGCGCGTAACCAGAACACGGAAAAGTCCACTGCCTCTATCCAGGCCGGCCGGGACCTGCTCAAGAGAATGCAGCGTACCATCAAGAATTTGCGGACATTTTCATCGCGCGCAAAGAGTCTGCCCAGCGAACCCATCGCCTTGGGTCAATCCATCATGGAGGCACTCGACATCGTCGCCCCCCGGGCCAGGGAGCGTGGCGTCACGCCAATTTTGGAAAGCTCGGACACCGCGATAGCGGCCGCCGTGAATGCCGTGCGCATCGAGCAGGTCTTCATCAATCTTCTGATCAACGCAATCGATGCGACAGCCAGCATGGGCAATTCCCAGGTCTCTGTCAGGTTGAGACAGTCCGGCGATATGGCGCTGGTGGAATTCTGCGACGCAGGACCGGGCATCCCGCACGACATCGCCGACCAGATCACCGAGCCCTTCTTCACAACCAAAGCAACCGGCGAAGGGCTGGGCCTGGGTCTTTCCATATCCCGGGCGATCCTGGAGGATTACAAGGGCACACTGGCCTTTTCATCGGCGCCGGGCGGCGGGACATGCGCGACGGTTTCTCTCCCGCTGGCGCCCCGGCCGGCCAAACTTGAGCCTGCCAAATGACCCGCGGCCGGATTGTCTTCGTCGACGATGAACCCGATCTGTGCGCTGCCGCAGCCGACTGGCTCGATGCCAGCAGCTTTGCGGTCCAGACTTTCAGCGATCCCAGAGAAGCGCTCGAGAGCATCGATGGTACGGCCTGCGATTGCGTGGTCTCGGATATGCGCATGCCCGGCCTTTCCGGCCTCGACTTGCTGCGCGAAATCCGCCAGCGCGAGCCCGAACTGCCGGTTATCCTGCTGACGGGCCACGCAGATGTGCCCCTGGCCGTGGAGGCCATTCAGGCCGGCGCCTATCACTTTCTCGAAAAGCCATATGATGCCGACCAACTGGTCTCCATTCTCGACAATGGCGTCGAGCGGCGACGGCTGAAGCGTGAAATAGAACGGCTGCAACGCGGGGCGGACGATCTCGATGCAAGGCTGATCGGCATATCGCCGGTCATGGCTGCCGTCCGCCGCTCGGTGCAGCGCCTCGCCGATATCGACGTGGATGTGCTGATCACCGGCGAAACCGGCACTGGCAAGGAAGTCGTTGCCCGAGCCCTCCACGATTTTGGCCACCGCCGCGCCGCACCGTTTGTGGCCATCAATTGTGCGGCCATTCCCGAAACGATCTTCGAAAGCGAATTGTTCGGGCATGAGCGGGGCGCGTTTACGGGGGCGCAGGGGGCGCGACAGGGTCGGGTTGCCTATGCCTCAGGTGGAACGGTGTTTCTTGACGAGATCGAATCCATGCCATTGGCCCTGCAGGCCAAGGTGCTGCGCATCATCCAGGAGCGGGTGGTCGAACCGATCGGCTCCAACCAGCAAATACCGGTCGATGTCCGCTTCATCGCCGCGACCAAGGTCGATCTCAGGGTCGAAAGCGAGGCCGGACGGTTCCGGCCCGATCTCTACTTCCGCCTGGCCACCATCGATCTCCCGCTGCCTCCACTGCGCGACCGGCCCGAGGACATTCCGCTGCTCTACAATGTCTTTGCGCGCCGCGCCGCCGAGCGGCACAGCCTCCCCTTCAAGGAACTGCCCCTGGAGTTCAGCCTGAACCTGTCGCACCAGCGCTGGCCGGGCAATGTGCGCGAGCTCAAATCCTATGCCGAGCGCATGGTGATCGGGCTCGAATCCCCGGCCCTGACGCCCGCAGCTTCAGGCAGCCTACCCGAGCTGGTGGCCGCCTATGAAGCCAGGGTCATTAGCGGGGCGCTTCAAGCCAGTGGGGGTGCCACCGCCGAGGCGGCAGAGCGCCTGGGCGTGCCGCGCCGTACGCTCAACGAGAAGATCGCCAAATATGGCTTGCGGCCCGAGCCCGAGCTTGGCGAAACTTCGCCAGGCTGACAGGCTCGCTGGCGAAGTTTCGCCCGGGCGCGATCGAAAAGGTCAATGATTTCAATGCCGCCAGCTTGGCACGGGGATTGCTCCTAGGTGGACGGGACACCGCAATGACCGGTGCCCGCCAAACCTATTGGGAGGAAATCGATGACCAAAATGATGACGCGCCTGGGCGCGGCAGCCCTGCTTTGCACCGCCCTGGCCACGCCGGCCGTCCATGGCCAGGAATTCATCAATGTCCTGACCGGCGGCACGTCGGGCGTCTATTATCCGCTGGGCGTTGCGCTCAGTGAAATCTACGGCGACGGGATCGAAGGGTCGCGGACCCAGGTGCAGTCAACCAAGGCCTCGGTCGAAAACCTCAACCTTCTCGCCCAGGGACGCGGCGAAATCGCCTTTGCCCTCGGCGACTCGGTTGCGCTGGCCTGGGCCGGCAGCGAAGAAGCTGGCTTTCCGCAGCGCCTGGAGGGCCTCCGGGCCATCGCGGCCATCTATCCAAACTATGTGCAGATCGTAGCCGACGCCGCCTCCGGAATCGAAACGCTGGAAGACCTGCCGGGTAAATCCATGTCGGTGGGCGCGCCCGCTTCCGGCACTGAGCTCAATGCTCGCGCCATTTTCGGAGCCGCCGGACTGAGCTATGAGGATCTTGGCCGGGTGGAATACCTGCCCTATGCCGAATCTGCCGAACTGATCAAGAACCGCCAGCTCGACTCCACCTTGCAGTCCGCGGGTCTGGGCGTGGCCTTCATCCAGGATCTGACGGCCACCCATGAGATCAACATCGTGGCTATTCCAGCCGAGACGGTCGTGCAGATCGGCGAACCCTATGTTCCTGCCATCATCCCGGCCGGCACCTATAACGGGCAGGACGAGGACGTACCAACCGCTGCCATCGGCAATATCCTTGTGTCCCACGAGGGCGTGAGCGAGGAGACCGCCTATCAGATGACCAAGCTGCTGTTTGAAAATCTCGACCGCATGCGGGCCGCACACAGCGCCGCTGAAAGCATCGACATCAACGCCGCGATCAAGGGCCTGCCCATTCCGCTGCATCCGGGCGCGGAACGCTATTACCGCGAACAGGGCATCATTCAATAATGCCTATCGGACCCGCCGCCTCCATCGGCGGGTCCGCACATTGCTCTTCTGGGAGGAAAGAGACCTATGACCCAACCCGGTGACATTCGGGCCGATGCCCTTGCCCATCAATCCGAGGAAGAGATTGCCGAAGGCCTGCCGCCGGGCTTCGGCCCGGGAATCACTGGCAAGATCGCCTTCGGTACCGCCATTGCCTTTGCCCTCTTCACCCTCTGGACGGCGGCTTATGGCGCGCTGCCCAGCCAGGTCGTGCGGGCCATGCATGTGGGTTTTCTGCTGCTTCTGACCTTCGGTCTGGTGGCAAATCTGGTGGCCAAAACAGCACCGGCCAAGGCCCTGTTCTGGGCGCTGGGCGTGGCCGGCTTCCTGACGGGCATCTATAATTGGATATTCTATGCGGACCTGATCCGCCGTACCGGCTTCCTCACCACCATGGATCTGGTCGTCGGCACCACCGCCGTCGTGCTGGTCTTTGAAGCGGCGCGCCGCATCCTGGGTTGGCCGCTCGCGCTCATTGCCGGCATCTTCCTCGCCTACTGCTTCTTCGGGCAACATCTGCCCGCGCCGCTGATCCATCGCGGCTACGATTTCGAACTGATCGTGGAGCATTTCGGTTTTGGTACCGAAGGCATTTACGGCACGCCGATCTATGTGTCGGCGGCCTATATCTTCATTTTCGTGGTCTTTGCCGCCTTCCTCGAACGGGCCGGCATGCTCAAGCTGTTCAATGACTTCGCCCTCGGGCTGGTCGGTGGAACGCGGGGTGGCCCGGCGCAGGTAGCGGTTCTGTCTTCGGCGTTGATGGGCACAATATCGGGTTCTGGTGTCGCCAATGTCGTGGCGTCCGGGCAATTCACCATCCCGCTGATGAAGCGCTTCGGCTACCGCTCTGCCTTTGCCGGCGGGGTCGAGGCCACGGCCTCGATGGGCGGGCAGATCATGCCGCCGGTCATGGGCGCAGTGGCCTTCATCATGGCCGAAACGCTCAATGTGCCCTATGCCGCCATCGTGCAGGCCGCGATCATACCGGCCCTGCTCTATTTTGCAGTCTGTTTCTGGATGGTGCGCCTGGAAGCGGGGCGACTTGGCCTCAAGGGCATGTCCAGGGAGCAGCTGCCCAATCCCTGGCGCGCGGTCAAGGAACAATGGCCATTGATCCTGCCTCTGGCAGCGTTGATCTATCTGCTCCTGGCTGGCTACACACCCGTCTTTGCCGGAACGATGGGGCTGGCCCTGGTGGTGGTGCTGATCCTGGGCACGCCGCTCGCCGCCCGTATCGGGCCAATGGCCTTCCGGATTGTCTTCTGGGTCGCCCTGGGCCTGGCCGCCGCTTCCTTCGCCTGGGTCGGGGTCAACCTGCTGTTTGCGGTAATCCTTGGCCTGATCCTGGCCTGTACCGCCTTCAAGGGCGGCCGAGAAACCCTGGCCATCTGCCGCGATGCACTGGCTCAGGGTGCGCGCAACGCCCTGCCCGTCGGTGTCGCCTGCGCGGTGGTGGGCGTGGTGATCGGCACTCTGACGCTGACCGGCATTGCCTCGACCTTCATCAGCGCCATCATTAGCATCGGGGAAAGCAATCTCTTCCTCTCGCTCGTCCTGACCATGCTGACGTGCCTCGTGCTCGGCATGGGCATTCCCACCATCCCCAATTATATCATCACCTCTTCGCTGGCCGGCCCAGCCTTGCTTGACCTGGGCGTGCCACTTCTGGTCAGCCATATGTTCGTCTTCTATTTCGGTATCATGGCCGACCTTACCCCGCCGGTTGCCCTGGCCTGCTTTGCGGCGGCGCCCATCGCCAAGTCCAGCGGTCTCAAGATCTCGCTCAACGCCATAAAACTGGCCGCGGCCGGGTTCGTGATCCCGTTCATGGCCGTGTTTACGCCATCCCTGATGCTGCAGGAGGGCGGCTGGATGGCCGAGGCTTATGGCTATCCGGTGGAGGTCGCCTATGTGATCTTCAAGGCCTGTGTGGGTATCGGGCTGACCGGCGTGGGCCTGATTGGCTTCCTCTTTGTCAGAGCCAGTGTGGTGGAACGCGCCGCCTTCCTCGCGGCTGGCATCACGCTGATCCTGGCGCTGCCCCTGACGGACGAAATCGGCTTCGCCATGGGACTGGCTCTTGTGGGCTACCAGGTCTGGCGGATGCGCAAGGCGCGCCAGAGTGTTGCGGGGCAAGCCCAATGAGCCTCTGCATCGCCGCAAGCGGGAAGCTTATCGCGCTTGCGGCGACCGCTTTTTCGCTCAACTGGACCCATTCGGTTGAAAAAACCATCTGGTCGGAAAGCTGGATCGCGGAGGGGGGCGCACTCAGGGTCGTTGAAGCGAGCGTGGAAGGCTCGGGTGCCGGGATCGGCCTTCCAGACAACGCCGTCCTGCGGGATGGACGATGGGTCTATTCGCCTCAGCTTGCGCCGGTCGAGACGATTATTCTCGCGGCGTCCGGCGCGACCGTTTCACCCTGGACTCTCTGCACGCCGGCTGCCTGCCTCGATCTTGGGGGTGAGTCAGCTGAGCCCATACATATCTGGGCTTCGGAGAGATGCGAGACGGAGTAGGTGCACCTCGGCTGGATCCCAGGACCGGCTCGGTTGACCGCTTTGCGGGAACGCCCGCGGCCAGCGAAGCCGTCCTTTGCGATCGTCGCAACGGCGTCCGATGGTCGGGGTGGCACCGTTACCGAAACATTCGGCATCGAAGTGGAACAGCTTGATCTGCCGCAACGCCGGCCGATCCCAGTGCTGACAATAGCGGTCTCACCGGGGATGCTTTCTCCGTCGTCTTGCGGCAGCAACTTTTGCAGACGACAATATTGTGGCTTGTCTTTGAAAAACCGCGAGGTGGATATCAGCGGCGGTGGAACGGGGTAGCCGAGCCGCCTTTGACGTCTATCGCGTCATGCCCCCCGCGGCTGCAACGCCAGATGAGTGGTGCGATGTCTTCCGCTTGGGGAAGCAAAGACTGATTGGTCTAAGGTCCATTGCAGCCAACCCACTGCGTTTTCACCGCTTGAGAGCAGGAGAAATATTGGCGCACCCGACAGGATTCGAACCTGTGACCTCTGCCTTCGGAGGGCAGCGCTCTATCCAGCTGAGCTACGGGTGCAGGCCGGAATCGGGCGCGGGGCCCGGTGGAACGGGCGCAAACTAGTCGAAGCCCCGCGTCTGCGCAACCGGGCAAATGCGGGCCTTGACGGATTAGGTCACTCGTCCTAATTCTCCTGGACCCGGGCCAGGACTGGCCAAATGAACGATGTCTGAACGCGGAAAGCAGCTGATGCGCGGCGCCGAGACGAAAGCCGAGATCATCGCGGTGGCGGACCGGCTCTTCTACCAGGGCGGGTTCGAGCACACCTCCTTTGCCGAGATCGCGGCGGCGGTGAACATCGCCCGCGGCAATTTCTATTACCACTTCAAAAGCAAGGACGAGATCCTGGCGGCGGTGATCGCGCGGCGGATGGCGAGCACCACGGCCCTGCTCGAAAGCTGGCGGCGCGAGATCGACAGCCCGCGCGCGCGGCTCTCGGCCTTCGTCAATATCCTGGCGGCCAATGGGGACAAGATCATGCGCTATGGCTGCCCGGTGGGCTCGCTGGCCACCGAATTGAGCAAGCTGATGCATGCGGCGCGCGAGGCGGCGGTCGGGCTGTTCGACCTGTTCCGCGATTTCCTCGCCGAGCAGTTCGCGGCCCTGGGCTGCGCCAAGGCCGAGGCGCTGGCGCTGCACCTGCTGATGCGCAGCCAGGGCGTGGCCGTGCTCGCCACCGCCTATCGCGACCCCGATTATGTGGCGGCGGAAATGGCGGCAATGGAAGACTGGATCGACCGGGAAATTGCCCGCGGCACTGCTGCCAGGGCCTGACAGGAGGGCAAGAGGATGTTCGTGGTGTTGCTGAAACCGGCCGCGGCGCGGGCGCGGGCCGGAGACTTTCTGGCCGGGCACAAAGCCTGGCTTGAACAGGGGCTGGCCGATGGGGTGTTTGCACTGTGGGGGAGCCTCAAACCCGATGGTGGCGGGGCGATCCTGGTGCGCGGGCTCGACCGGGCGGCGCTGATGGCGCGCATCGACGCGGTGCTCGATGCCGTGGTTACCATGCCGCGCGAGCGCGACAAGTTCGCCGAGGACGTTGCGTCGATGCGTGCCCGCATCGAGCGCGAAAAGCCGGCGAAGAGCGTATTCGACGCGAAGCTGGCGCGCGGCGGGCTGATGGATTGCGAGTTCGCCTCGCAGTTCCTGGTGCTGTCGGGGCTGAAGAGGATCGCGGGCGAAACCATGCTGGAGACGCTGGCGCGGGCGCGAGGCGAGGGGATGCTCGCGCGGGCGGATGCGGAATG
>ENA-ORCV01000508-ORCV01000508.1-marine-metagenome-genome-assembly--contig:-NODE-508-length-24362-cov-3.027918_pt1 | contig 24362 bp, 22 predicted proteins | sample MGYA00237779_ERZ508509 | MGnify/ENA primary metagenome ERZ508509 (study PRJEB26180, sample SAMN06268772) | marine metagenome | isolation source: Bioluminescent Bay, La Paraguera, Puerto Rico | place... | reverse complement strand
TGTCGTGCGGGAGTAGCCGGCGTTTTCGCAGACGGTCTTCGGTTCTGACCGGGCCGGAACAGAACGGGCGCGGTACTGGTACCGCGCCCGCCGAAATCTTGAGGTCAGCGCCGGCCGGCGCCTGAGGCCGGCCTACCCGAGAACCAGGTTACCGTTCACACCGCCTTCGAACTTCTCGATGCGTGCGCCGGACGAAAGGTTGTGGCTCCAGTTCGACACCTGGATGTACGAGCCGTTCGCACCGTGCATGTACACGTTGCCGTTGCCCTGCTCCACAAGCGCGAGCCCGTTGATGTCGACGGAGGGAGAGGCATTGTTGTTCTCGTAGGTCGTGATATGGCCGGTATTGCCGCCGCCGCCGCGTTTGGTGACCGTTCCGGACGTACAGTCTTCCATTTCGTAGTGTGCGTTCCAGAACCGGTAGTTCTTCTTGTTGTCGGCGGCGCTGCACCGTCTGAGGACGACGCCCCTGTCGGATTTCAGATCGAACCCGGCATCGGTGTGGCCGTTGCAGGCCACGTCCTCGATGAGGATGTTGTAGTTCTCCTCTTCGGTGACGATGCCGTCGCCGTTCCAGTAGGAGCCCAGCGTCGAGTGGCAGTTTTCGATCAGGCCCGAGCGGATCTTCAGATTGTGCGCGGTCCCGTCGATCGAGAACCCCATTGCGAAGTCGTCACGATCCTGGCGGCCGCTGTCGAGATTGAAGTCCTGCACGATCCAGTTGGCCGAATTTCCCCGGATGCGGATGCATTGCTTGGAAAATCCGACGACGTCGATGTGCTTCAGCCTGACCCGTTTCATCGAGACGTTGGAGGGGTGTTCCAGAAAACGCCGGACGTTGTAGCCGCCGCACTTGATGATGGTCAGGCCGCGATGATCGTCCACGGCCCGAAAAGCATGTTGCACGCGTTCGAAATGAAATCCGGAGAAAACCAGCCAGTCCGAACCGCTTCTCAGGTCGATCGCATCTGGGCCGTCGTTCCAACCGGAGACGTCCGTTACGGTTTCCGGATTGCTGGGCTTTGTCCACGCCGTCCGGTTGCCGACGATTCTGCCGACACCCGGCTTCATGTCCGGCTCGACGAATCTTATGCGTACCGGATTCCGCCTTGCGCCGCCCGACTTGATGACGAGGTTCTCGTTCGCATAGGTACCGGCTTTGCCGTAGATCGTGCCTCCCGGGCCCACGTCCGAGATGAGCTGGTTGAGATCCGAATAGGCGGCCGGGCTGTCGAAGGACGAGCCGTCGCCACCGCCGTTCTGATCGAAAAAGAGATGTACGCCGCTCGCGGCCTCGGTCTCGAATTCGGAATCGAAGAAATCCTCGGTGTCCCCGTCGTCACCTGAGATATTGATTTCCTTGATCTTTCTCCCTCGGGCCATTGCCGGTCCGGGTGAGGCAAGCGTTGCAGCCGCAGCGCCCGGCAATCCGACCAGTACCCCCAATGCAAAACCACGCCTGTTTAGATCCATTCCCGCGCTCCTATCCACCTTTCACTTAGAGGCCCCGCAGCCCCTTCCACCCGAAACGGGCGGTACTTCAAAGTAAAAAGCGAAAGCAAAATAGAAAAAATATGAGCGAATTACGTATACACAAAACTATATTCGCAAGATCCAGAGGAAAAATATTGATATGCTAGAGGCGATGGTACGAAACAGGTGTGCAGATAGGATTTAATCGGGGAAGAAAATTTCAGACGTCTTTTTCTATAATCCAACCTTTCTCGTTAACCATGTTTGTCTTGATAGTTGACGAAAATTGGGCGTAACTATGATTATTTGATGTTTAGATGGGGGTAATATTACGTGACGTAATCTATAATTTCGCAATCGAGGGTTGATCAATAGTTTAACAAATTGTTAATTTGGACGAAAATGATGAAATATAAGTATTTATTACCAAATATACTATCTATGAAAGGCAAGGCTCGCGCTTACGCGGCGAAACGTCGCGTGTAGTGCCGGGACTAAGCTTCGGCAAGCCACTGGGTGGAGATGAACTGGTGGAAACGAACTGGTGGCGATGACGGCCGCGCGGGCCGGATTTGACCGGAAACGCCGTTTTACCTGGAATGTGCCTGCGAAAGAAGCGGGCGTCGCGCCGGGAACAAAAGGGAACCCGGTGTTTTGGCGGTGTGGCAGTTGATTGAGGGGGGCGGAGACCCGGGCCGCGGGGCAGGCGTCATCCTGCTAGGTCGGCAGCCGAAATCGCGTGTTGAGGCGCATCAGCCGGGAGACGAGGGTATCGGCCTTCATCGCCCGTTTCAGAATCTCGGAATAGACCAGCGAAATCGTCTTGTAGGGCTCGATGCAGCGGTTCATTCGGTTCATGAAATTGTAGAGCGCATCGCCCTTCGTGACGTTGTAGAGTTCAACACCGTCCCACAATACGGTTTTTTCCCTGGAGCCAGCGGATGCCTTGTCCGTGGCAACGATATCCCGGTCCGGCATCTCGGCTACGCCGTTCCTGGGAGGCTCTGCCGAAGAAGCGCTGTTTCGCCACAGCCAGTGGTCGCTGTCGGCGAACCGGAGCATGTTGATCACGGCGACCGCCGCCATCGCGGCCTCCCGCTCACCCTTTTCTCCGTAGTCCGCGAAAGTGTCCAGGGCCGAGAGCAGCCAGCGCGAGTTCAACTCGTTTGCGAGGAACTTCCCCTCCGACTCCCAGAGGAAGTCGAATTCGTCATAGCTTTGGCGTAGTTGGATTCCCCGTCTGATCCTGACCACCAGCTCGGCGTGGTGAAACGCGAGCTCGGGCTTGCCGGCAAACTCCAGCCGCAACTGGTCGAGCTTTTCGCTAAGGCTCAGATGCGTGTCCGGCAAGGGCTCCTGGCAGTGAACCGGCCCTTCGACCAGTTCGCTCTTCATCCTTTCGAACGCCTCCCGCCGGCCAGCCGTATTCTTTGGCTTGCTGGCCCGGGAGAACCAGATCCAACGCATGAGCCGGTTTGGGACGTAGGGAATGGCCATCAGTTGCTTCCGTGAACGATGCCTTCCGGATTGCCCTGTCAGATTTGATGCCGCGAAAGCCTAACAGGCAATTACATTAAGAGGTTAATGGATCGCCGATTCGTATCCAAAAATACATGCCAACAGTCACTTTTCACTTAAAACCGGTCGGGACGTACAAATTGCCACCGGTGCCAGGTGCTGCCGACATAGCGAAAACGGGCCGATCGAGCCAATTGCTTCGTAAGGCTTCGACGCCTCCTTGACCGCATCCGCGGAAGCGCCCGTTCTTGTTCGTCAGTTCGAAGTCCGGACCGTCGATTGTGCCGCGTCCTGTCGAAGCGCATCCGCGGAGCTTTCGGTCAGGACCTGGCTCAACGTCGAAGTGCCAAACTTGCAGTCGATTACGGTACTGGTCCCGCTTTGGTCGAGCACGCGGCACTTCAGGACTCTGCCCGCCACGGCGTTTCTCGACTGGATGCGCGCCCGCGCGCCGCAGGCAGAACGCCTTCCGAGATCGTCGATGCAGATTTTCGTCGGCGCGACCGGCACGACATCCACGATCCGGAAGCTCTGGCCGTCGAAGCTGAATTCTGCGTTGTTCGGCACGCGGACGTTCTTCGGAATACGCAGAAGGAGGGGAAATTCGTCGTCTTCCGTCCTGCCCGGCAGACGATGGGCCTGATATCTCTCCGGATCGACCCGTTCGGGGCCCAGATCCCACAATATGCGCGGAACTGATTCGTTCGATGATTGCGGCCGGACGGCAACTTCCATTTCGGGTTCCGGGGGCTCTGCAACCTCTGGGGGGGTGTCTCTTCCGAAATAAAGAACCGAAACCAGCGCGACCGTGCCAAGAACCGGCGCGAAACGAAGGCGCTTGGTGAAACGGGCCGTTCGCATATTGCACGATACGTTTCGACTGTTTGCCGGAGGGTGCCAAATCTGTTGCGCCGATGCAACACCATGTCGACTTCGGCACCTAACCCGCGACACTTGGCTGTGAACGCAGGGGGAATGCCGTAAAAGGAGCAGCTGGTACGCAAGGGACGTAACCCCGAAAAAATTGGGTGGGGGAATGATATTCGCTCGGCGCCGTTTTGCGGCATGGTTGGTAACAGCTTCAGGACTGATTGCGGTCCTTGGTGGGTGCGCTGCGTTCCCGCGCTCCGGTCCGGATGACTACCAGATCAGATCTGACGCAACGACATCGCTGAAGGCGACCGACGGATCGGGGTCGCAGGTTGCACTGGCGTATGCCGTGGTCGATCTGTCTCCGACGGTACTGGCGGCCATTCGCCCGCGCGGCCCCGGCTCGCTCTATCAGAGCTTCGGCGGCGGGCGTGGCGCGCCTCCGCAAATTCGGGTCGGCATCGGCGATCTCATCCAGGTCACGCTGTTCGAAGCGGCAGCTGGCGGGCTGTTCATTCCGCTCGACGCCGGCAGCCGCCCGGGCAACTTCATCACGCTGCCCGAGCAGACCGTCGATGAGAACGGCAACATTTCCGTTCCCTACGCCGGTCTGGTTCCCGCCAACGGTCGCACCATTCCCGCAATCGAGGCGGATATCGTCAACCGGTTGGAAAACCGGGCGATCGAGCCTCAGGCGGTCGTTTCCCTGATCACCCAGAGCGCCACGACGGTTTCCGTGATCGGCGAAGTGAGGGGGGCGGGAACGTTTCCCGTGAACCCGGCCGGCGACACGGTCGTCGACATGATTTCGCGCGGGGGCGGGCTCAACTTCCCGGGCTACGAGTCCTACGTGACGCTACAGCGCAAGGACCGGAAGGCGACGGTGTTTTTCGATCAGTTGATCGATAACCCGCAGGAAAACATCTACGTATCGCCCGGCGATACCATCTACGTGTATCGCCAGCAGCGCACTTTCCTGGCATTTGGTGCTTCCGGATTAAACGGTCAGTTCGATTTCGAAACGCAGACGCTGTCCATGGCCGAGGGCGTTGGCCGGGCAGGCGGCCTGCTCGACGATCGTGCGGATCCGGGCATGACGTTCCTCTATCGCGTCGAGCCGCGCTCGACACTCGAGAGCATGGGTGTCGATCTGAGCAAATTCGATCCGGCACGCACGCTGATTCCGACCATCTATCGGGCCAATTTCCGCAATCCCACGGAGTTCTTCCTGGCGCAGGATTTCCCGATGGAGGACAAGGACATCATCTACGTGTCTAACGCCGACGTCATCGAGCTCTACAAGTTCCTCGAACTGGTCAACTCGATCTCCGCGACGGCTGGTGGTATTGCCGCCGATCAGATCCTGATCCACGAGGCAATTACCGGAACCTGGTGACCCTGGCGGTCGGGCGTCCTTTGATGGATCGCCCGGCCGTTCGTTCCCTGAAACAAGTCAGCCCGGCATGGTTTTCCGTGCCGGGCTGATTGATTCCAGGGGCATCGGTTGCGATCTGTAAAACCGTCGTCGGTTCGCTCTTGCGTTATGCGGCATATGAAAGAGGCCGGCCGCTCTCCCGCCGGCAGCGGGCCGGAGCTCTACATGGGCCGGATCGAGCCCGGTAGCCCGGGCTGAGCACGATACCCGGGTAGAACTCGTCGGATTGATGGACGTGCCCGGCAGCCCTGCCGGCCTGCGACTTGCACCGTTGGCGCGCGTTCTTGGACCGTCTCTTTCGTCGCCGCCTGAGAAGCGGAGTACGGCGTGAGGCCGGAGTTCGTCGCGATGGGAAACTCACGGTGCGGGAGAGGCATTAACGCTCCGCTACAGCGCGCCGCCGATTGATTGCATTTTTCGGCAATCCGAGATAATTTGTTCATAGTGTTTTCAGACTGATAGCAGCCGATCCGCGGACCTATCGACTGGCTCGCACGGCAAACTGAAAAACAGCCGATTTGGAAAGGGGCATTTTCGGATGCCCCGGAAAATGGAGCGACCGTTGAACGCGAAGATCACATTCTTTTCGATAGTAGCGGCGGGCGTCATGCTGTCCGGGGTCGCCTCGTCACAGGCAAATGAGGATCGCACGACGGAAACGACTGTTGCGCCGCCTGCTGCGAGCTACAATGGTCTGGCACCTTCGGGCGGATGCTACGAGGGGCCGGCGCGGCTCGGCCAGGCACGTGTCGACAGCTTTCTGAATAACCCGTCGGCGCTGATGGAGGACTTCCTTGACGGAGGCTCGGCGATGTCCCGCGAAGTGCGGGCCTTGGCGGGCTCCGACTCGCGGACGATCGAAGCAATCGTGAAACTCGGAGAAGTATCCGGGAATCTGGATCAGATTGCCGCGATCGGGGCTGGATTGGCGCGCGCCGCGGAAGTCTGCGTGCGGGTGCGTCCCGACATCACCGAATACATTCAGGTGACGGTCGGCTCTGCGGACAATCTGACGCTGACCGCGACGTTCCTGGCGCTGACCAGCGACATTCAGACGGCCGGCATTTCGACCGCAGCGGTGAATGGTTCGCCGGCGCGCGTCGGAGGCGGAATTGCCGCGGGTGCCGGCGCAGCCGGCTACGACGGGGCCGGATCCATTCCGCAGGCTTACAACAACTTCGCGGTTTCGCGCCGCGGCGTTCGCCGGGCCAATGACGAAGACGAGGCTCTGGCGGGAATCAGCGTCGTCGTAAGTCCGACGCAGTAAGATCCGGTGCGCCTAGCCGCAGGCCGGGCGGGGCGTGAAGGGACGGTGGTCCCGGGACGTCCTTCCGGCGCAGCTTGGCGTATCGGTACGGCGAAGAGTCCGTTAGGACACCTCGAATCGCGATTGAGGCCCGGCGTCGTAACAGGCGCCGGCCTGGCGATTCATGGCCGCCGAAATATGTTCCTATCCGTCTCCGTTTCGGCACAACAATGCTGACGCGTTTCGTCACGCTGGTCATCGCCGTGGTGGGCATAGGCTGGTCCGCTGCCGAGGTTCGAAGCCATCTGGTGAGCGAACCGATACGAATGTTCGCGGAGAAGGTCGAGGACAGCAGCCAGGTCGACTGGCAGTCACTACAACGCGCCTCCGCCGAATTCGATATGGAGCAGTACGTTTCGAACTGCCGGACCGGTCTGCTTGATCCGATTATTTCGATCCGTCTTGCCGCGGTGGGCGCGGCTTACAAGGAACTGGCCAGTTCAGGTGCCGACCAGGTCGATACTGCCCTCGACGAGGCGGAAGCGACCCTTCGCGAGGCGCTTCGGTGCCGGCCGATGGACGGTCATGCCTGGCTGCGTCTTGCGATCGTCGAGGCCCGGATCGTCGGGCCGAACAACGGGGTGCTCGAGATGTTGCGGATGTCCTACCGGACCGCTCCGAACGAGGCCTGGATCACCCATTTCCGGATCCCGTTCGTTTCGCAGTTGTACGAGAGCGGCTTCACCGAGGTGAAACCGCTCCTAGAGGAAGATATTCACGCGGTCATGAACTGGGGCAGCATGTACGACGTCGGCCACTCGGTCATGACGGCGAGGCAGTCCGCGATCCCTCTCTATCGGGACGCCTTTGTCCAGCTTCCTGCCGACAGGCAGAAATGGGCACATCGCATAGCCGAAAAGTCATCCAGGCGGGAAGGGCGCCAGTCTCCTTTCGAAGGGCTTGAGATCTCCCAGCCTTAGTTTTCCGCTCTCGGGATGGTCGGGCGTGTTCCGCTGCGCGGCGAACGCCGTGAAATGCGCCTTAGCGAAACCGATCGCGCCTAATATTCGAAGTCCTGAAGGACAGGCGCGACCCGGATACGCACAGGAGAGCGTTTCAAGGCAATCCTAGTTGTCACAGTGCAACGGGACGTGCGGTGCCGGTTCAGCTGAGATTGAAGAAGTTCAGTGGTCGGGCTACCGCGATTTCGGCTGCGCCGGTATCCCGCGCGGCACCTGTCGGGTCGTTGCCGGAGAACCGCTTCGACAAAAGGCAGGCGGGTCGCGGCGCCGAGTTGGCGGCGTAGCCGGGTACTTCCGTCGAACCCGGCAGCGCTCCGGCTTCACTCCAGGACTGATGGGCCGGTTTCGTCAATCCTGAGGCAGGTCAGCTTGTTCGTTGCGTAAGCGCCGGTGTCGATGTTGATGCGGTTTGGCCGCAAGTCGGGTTCGGCAACCGGTGTATGGCCGTGGACGATGATGTACCCGAACTGCCCCTTGTAGCTGAGGAATTCGTCCCGGATCCACATCATCGTTTTTTCCGACTGCTGTTCCAGCGCCACGCCGGGCTTGACCCCCGCATGCACGAACAGATAGTCGCCGATCTGGAAGCAGGGCCTCAGCGAGCGGAAGAACATGTTGTGGGAAGCCGGAAGGAGCGTGCGAAAACGGCCGAGCGCCGCTCTGCTTGCCGATTCATTGCTGAGATCTTTCAGACTGACGCCGTAGGATCGCAGCGTTTCGATGCCGCCGAGCGCTTTCCAGATATCGATCGTGATCCGGTCCTCCAGAAAGTCGCACAACAGCTCTTCGTGATTGCCGCGAATGAAGACGACATTCCGCGTTTCTGACCGTTCGACGAGCATGTCGATCACGCCGGCCGAATCTGATCCGCGATCGACATAGTCGCCCAGATACACCTCGAGCGTCTGCTGAAGCGGAATATCGGCGGACTGCTCGTCAATACGTTGGTGCAGAGCCGACAACAGATCCGAACGGCCGTGAATGTCGCCGACCGCGAATATCGTGAGGCCATCCGGCGCCGGAGGATAGGCCCGGGGTTGGCTCCAGCTCTGTTTGAACCAGGAGAAATTCAGCATTGGTTTCGTATGCGACGCCTCGCGCAGTTGGTCCGGCGGCACTGTATCGCCGCCGGGGTCCTAACTTACTTAGTAGGCGTTCTTGTCGAACAGAAGTGAGACGAAGGTGCGCATGATGATCCAGATGTCGATCCAGATCGACCAGTGGGAGATGTACCAGAGGTCGTGCCGGACACGCTCCTCCATCATCCGCACCTGCGGCGTTTCACCTCTGTACCCGTTGACCTGTGCCCAGCCGGTAAGTCCCGGGCGCATATGGTGCCGGTAGGCATAGCGGGCGACCAGGCGATCGTACTCGGTATCGTGTGCGATGGCATGCGGCCGCGGGCCCACGATCGACATGCTGCCGAGCAGAACGTTGAAGAGCTGAGGCAGCTCGTCGATGCTCGACCGCCTCAGCACCTTGCCCAGGCGCGTGACCCGCTTGTCCTGCCGACTCGCCTGGACGATCGTGTCGCCATCCTCGCAGACGGTCATCGTCCTGAACTTGTAGATGGTAAAGGGTCGGCCTCCGAATCCCTTCCGTTCCTGCTTGAATATGATCGGTCTTCCGGATTCGAGCAGAATGGTGATGCTCACCGCGATCAGCAGCGGCGAGAGCAGGATCAGGCCGAGAGCGGCCAGGAAGATATCGAGGCCCCGCTTCAGCGCCTGCTCGCCCGTCGACAACGGGGCGCGCTGGAACTCGAATCCGACGAAAGGCCCGACTTCGACCGATTTGGCCTGAACGAGTTCCTGAACGTGGGTGTCCGCCATCAGATAGACCGAAAGCGGAAGCTTATCGAGCGCCGCGCCGACATGCTGCAGCGTGCGCCAGTCGCCCCATCGGGAGAACAGGTAGATCTCGTCGAACTCTTTGGTCTGAAAGGCGGACGTGATGCTCGAGAGTATCTTCTCGCAGTGTTCCTCGAAGCTTTCGGACCCGTCGGCGATCTCCTCGATCTCTTTGGCATTCGACGCACCGACGACCTGCACGCCATGATCGGTCAGTTCCCGGATCGCAGCCTGGTCGGGCACGGAATCGTTGAGAAATACCAGATAGGCCCGGCGCGAAACGATTCGCTGATCGGCGATGGCATTCCTCAGGAAGCGGGCGACCATGAAGCGCGTCCCCGCGACCGTGGCCATTCCCGAGAAGAACACGATCGTCAGCGCGCCGCGCGAGAACTGGTCGGTGATTTTCAGGAGGAAGGCCAGCCAGGCCACGACGAAGAAGGCTGACACCCAGGAGACGAGCAGCGACCGCAGCTGCTTGGCACCCCTGAGGTAACTTTGCAGCCGGTAGCGCCCCTTCAGGTACTGAAAGCCGCTGTAAAGGCCCGACAGCACCATGCCGATCTGTACGCCGGCGATCGCCTGAGGATCGTCGTCGAACATGACGAGATGATACGCGACGTAGACTGCGCTCGTTACGCCGACGATCGAGAGTATGTCAGCCAATGCACAGCCGGCTGACAGAAACTCACTGGAAATATTAAGTGCGGCTCGCTCGCGGAAACGCTCAAGTCCCTTGGGCGATTGGCCATATCCGATCTGGAACATTGTTCCCCAGCCAAAAATGAAACACCAACTTCAAACGTCGAAGTGACGTCAGGCAACAGACATGCCAATTGGCCTCCACATGCCCGTCCTAAATCCGGGCACATAAAATCAAGACAGTCCGACACCTCATTTTGGCGATGTGCGGGCCTCAACACATGCGATAAATGCTGACAGCTATTAGCCCCGGGGATGATACCGCAACGTCGAGTCGCCGCCGCTTCAGCCGCGTTCGGGCCATCACCAAGGAGCCGCTATGATGCCCCTTGGTAAGGGTGTTGTAAAGCATAACGCCATCTTAATTTTTTGTAAGGCTTTCGGGGGTTTTCGCGATTAATCGCAGCGAAGTGATATGCCACGCCGACAGTCGGGCGGCCCGAATCGCGGCCCCGGAAGAATCAGGGATCGCGGGCATTCGAGCGACGAAGTGCCGTCTCCGCGAGTGTCGCCGCGTTTGCAACTATTGATGGTTCCGAAGGGGGTGGTGTGCGGAGGAATGCAAATGAATGCGACCGTATGTCGCTCGGTGTCGGCGTGGCATCGAATGGGAGAAGCGGTCGGGCGATCATGCGGCCCCGAAGCGTTCGAAGTCCTCATTCGGGACGGAAACCGTCCGCGATTCTCCCGCGTAGGGACACCGGCTGCCGATTTCGTATCGTTTGCCGCATCAAAGGAGCCTGTCCCGCGCGGCCGGGGTATCATTCGTATATGGGGACTCGGCAGGAATCGCGGCCGGCCGACGTCAGCCGGCAGTGACTGGCAACACGCACCCGCTACCGCCCAGGCGGCGAGACGTCGTCAGATCGAAAACCCGCAAACAGAGTGCGAGAGGCTTATCGGCGAGTTCCCTGGAACCGTGCCATGGCACGCTTCGCAGCCATCACGTCGTCGGGAGCTTCGGTCGCGGCCTGAATCAGGATCGCGCCGAAGTAGCCCATCTGAAACGCAACTGCCATGGCGCTGCCTGCCACCAGCGCCCAGAGAATGCCGTCACCGTCTGCAAGGACCACCCCGAACCCGCTGACCGCGACAAACGGGACAAGCAGCAGCATTACCTTGGCGTTTGTACGAAAGCCCAATATGGCGCCCGCGAGGAATGTTACGCTGATAGTAGCGAGCATTCTTTTCTGTCCCCATAGTGACCCCGACCTCCCCAGTAAATCAGTAGTCAGTTAACAACTCTCCAACCTGCGATTCGGATAGCGTCCCCTACCTATCTTATTCATCCTAGCATGGTAAATGCTCGAATGCAGAAGCATTTGATAAAGTAGATATGCTTCCCCAAGGGAATCATATCTTGAACCACCGACGCGGATTAGACCCCGATTGGATTTTCACCCACCTGAGATTGGCATGCTGCCACGGCAAAATGGCATTATTGCGGTTATCCAAAACAATATCTCCGGCGGCGGTTCGGACGACTAGAACGGCATGGCCTTCACCTGTCGGTGTCCGCGCCACGGCGATGCGAAGCGTTCCCGCGGGCCATCCGATCTGAAGCAGCCTGGCGCGTTTGGCGAGAACGAAGTCCTCGCAGTCACCAGCGCTTCGGGCGATCTGCCATTCATCTTTGATCGCGCCGATTGTTCGATCGTTCTGTTGATTGATCGAGCTGTTGATCTCGACGTTCACCGACCTCAGCGTATCCAGATGCTGAGCCGTCAACGTGGGAAGGGCGGTGACTTCATCCTGAAGGCCGCAGTGAACGGGGTTCTTGGCGCAGAACAGGACATACCCCATCGGCGCCAGCGTCGGCACGCGTTCCTGGATGTATCGTTCAGACGCGACGAACGAAGAGGAAGAGGCGGTCGCTTCCGCCGTCGTTGCCTGGGCGCTGGCTGCCGACGCAAGGACGATCAGTGCGGCAATTGCACCGGCTCGATCGGTTCGCCCCCACATGTGCCTGGCCTTTCTCTTACTGGTGACTTCGCGAAGGTAGAGATCAGACCTAAACGCACAGCTTAGCCGTCACACCGGAATTTCAGCAAACTCTAAGACGCAGATAAACGCCTCGGTAACGATGACGGACGTGGCTCAGCTTCTGAATTTCCCTGCTAAGTCAAGCATCTCTGAAATATTTGGAAAGCAAATATTTTGTGCACCTGCTGCTAGCGGGCAGCCGGATGCAATAGGGTTCGGCCCGCTCAAGTCGGAAAAGCCGGCAGCCTGCGGGCAATCTGACCTGTCGGTGCGTGCCGATTTGATGAGCACCTCAAGGCGCCTTGAACGGCGGCGCCGGATGCTTTCGGGCTAGACGGAATAGTAGCTGCGATACCAATCAACAAATGCCGCGACACCGGTCTCCACGGGCGTGTCCGGCCGGTACCCCGTCAGCGCTTGCAGCAGGCTCGCATCGGCAAAGGTCCGCGGAACGTCACCGGGCTGCATCGGCATCATGTTCCGGACCGCTTCGCGACCGGTCTGGCGCTCGACGATGTCGATGAACGGCAGGAGACCGACAGGCTGTCCCCCGCCGATATTGACGACCCTGTACGGGGCGATCGGCGAGAGCGTGTCGGTGACGTTGCCCTTTTCGAGCGGCTCACCCGCAACCGGTGCGCAATCGATGAGGCGGACGATCGCTTCCACCAGATCGTCGACGAAGGTGAAATCCCGCTCCATTCTGCCGTGGCCGTAGATGTCGATCGGCTTGCCGTCCAGGATGTTGCCGCCGAACTTGAACAGCGCCATGTCCGGTCTGCCCCAGGGCCCGTACACGGTGAAGAAGCGGAAACACGTTGTCGGAACGTCCCAGAGATGGGAGTTGGAATGCGCCATTGCCTCCATGGCGACCTTGGAGGCGGCATAGAGGCTCAACGGCTCCGTCGCCCGGTCCGTTTCGCAGAACGGGACCTTTTCATTGGAGCCGTAGATGGAGCTGGTGGAGGCGAGCAGCAGATGCCTCGGCGCCAGCTCCTTGGCCAGTTCCAGTACGTTGAACGAGCCCGTTACATTCGCGTCGATGTAGGCGCGCGGATTTTCGATGCTGTAGCGCACGCCGGCCTGGGCGGCGAGATGAATGATGACGTCGGGACGCGGCTCCCGAACCTGATCCTGCCAGGCCGGACGGTCCTCGAGCATCGCGATGACCGGACGAAATCCGGGCAGTTCCGACAGAAGCGCATGCCGCGCTTCCTTCAGCCGGACATCGTAATAGGGCGTCATGCCGTCGAGCCCGACGACCGTATGGCCTTCGCGCAGCAGCCGTCGCGCCAGGTGGAAGCCGATGAAGCCGGCCGTCCCGGTGATCAGAAAATGCATTGCCGGTGCCCCGGTTGGATGTATGTCGACGGCCTACTGCGCGACACGTTCGGCAAGACCAGTATCTGCATCGCCTTCCGCGTCGGCCTCGAGTTTTTCCCGGCCGATCGACAGGTACGTAAAGCCCGCGCCTCGCATTTCCTCAAGGGTGTAGATATTCCGGAGGTCGACGATAATCGGCTGGGCCATGACGGACTTCGCGCGCTTGAGATCCAGGGCGCGAAACTCGTCCCACTCGGTGATGATCGCCAGTGCGTCCGCCCCGGGCATCACGTCATAGACACCGTCGCACCACTGGACGCCGTCGAATTCGGAGATCTTTTTCGCTTCTGCCATGCCTTCGGGGTCGTAGGCACGGACCGTCGCGCCGGCTTCCTTCAGGGCGCCCACGATATTGATGGACGGCGCGTCGCGCATGTCGTCGGTCTTCGGCTTGAAGGTCACGCCAAGCACGCCGATCGTCTTTCCCTGCACCGAGCCGCCGCAGGCTTCGATGATGCGCTGCGCCATCTTCTGCTTGCGGTTGGAATTGACGTCGATGACGGCGCTGACCAGCCGGCTCGGCGCATCGAAGGTCTCTGCGGTCCGGGCAAGCGCCAGCAGGTCCTTGGGAAAGCACGAGCCGCCGTAACCGGGACCGGGATGCAGGAACTTCGGTCCGATCCGCCGGTCCAGGCCGATTCCGCGCGCGATTTCCTGGACGTTGGCCCCGGTGCGCTCGCAGATGTCGGCCATCTCGTTGATGAACGAGATCTTGGTCGCCAGAAAGGCGTTGGCCGCGTACTTGATCAGCTCAGCCGACCGGCGACCGGTGAACAGTATCGGCGTTTCATTGAGAAACAGCGGGCGATAGAGCAGCCGCATCACCTCGCGTGCGCGTTCGGATTCGACCCCGATCACAACACGGTCGGGCCGCTTGAAATCCTCGATTGCCGCGCCTTCCCGCAAGAATTCCGGGTTGGAGGCGACATCGATATCCGCGTCGGGTCGAACCGAACGGATAACCTTCTCGATCTCGTCACCGGTTCCCACCGGCACCGTGGACTTGGTAACGACAACCGCGTAGCCGTTCACGGACTTCGCCACTTCTTCCGCGGCTGAATATACGAAGGAAAGATCGGCGTGCCCGTCACCGCGTCGCGACGGGGTACCGACCGCAATAAAGACGACATCGGCGTCTCTGACCGCCTCTTCGATGCTTGTCGTAAACGCCAGGCGTCCGACCGCTACGTTGCCGGCCACGAGCACATCGAGGCCTGGTTCGTAGATCGGGATCTTCCCGTGGTTCAGGCGTTCGATCTTCAACTCGTCTTTGTCGACGCAGGTCACCTGATGTCCGAAATCGGCGAAACACGTTCCGGATACCAAGCCGACATAGCCGGTCCCGATCATTGCAATCTTCATTACCAGTGCTCCAGAAACCAAAGAGATCGGTGCGCGCGGCGGACCCTATCATAGCTTCAGGACGCAACGGCAAGCTTAATCACCGACTTGGTTAGCGGCCTGGACTTCCGCAGGGTGCGGGGTCATAACGCATTGATATTGAGACGAAAAAACCTTCTTCAATTTGTCCGCCGATTTTGGCAAGCTACATCGGCGCGTGCTGTCGGGCAACGCAGGGCGACTGCGATGCAGTGGATTTTTGCTGCGCTGCGGGATGCTGGCGAGGCGTGAATATGGTAGATGAATGGCCGAAGTTCGCCGCCGCATCTCCAGCTTGACACCTGATTGAGATCTCAATTACTTTTTGATTTGTGTAACAACGCAGCCGGCAATCTGCTCGCCAGAGTTGATATCACGATCAAGTGATATGTAGATTGTGAGAAGGGCATCGGTGCCATGGATAGTATTATCACAGGCTTCGAAGCGATTGAGAATTACGCTGGAAGTAATGATATTTCTTATGTTGCGTTAGTTATTAGTGGTGTTGCATTCCTTTTCGCAGTTGCAACATACATTCGATTTCGCAGATACATCGTCCGCGTCAAGGCGCTGGAGAAAAAAGTCGCGGAGCTTCGTCAAACCGAAGAAGCCCGCTTCCACGCCGACCTGGTCGCGCGTGGGCTGATGGCTGGCGGCCGGGAGGCCGAGCTCGGCAGCGTGGCCAACGACCGGCATGGCAACGACGAGCCGGTCCGCCTTGCCGAAACGTCTCCCCGGTGAAGCGCCGCGCGGGCCCGACCACACCGGTCAGGGCAAGCGATCCGTCAGGATTAATCCCAGTTTCGTGCGGTTTTCTGGCCGGTGCGGTTAGCGGCGGAAGATGTCCCTGAACGCCGTGCTCGCGTTGGTCACTGCCCTTGGGTCACGTGTTGATAACGGGCTTGTGATTGACTGCATCGAATTCCTGCCCGGCCGTCCGCACGGAGTAACTGGATGCTGCCCGACTATCTGTTCATCGGCCCGACGAAAAGCGCAACGACTTGGATCGATGCCTATCTGAGAAGCCGCGACGACGTCGTCCTGCCGGCGGACGTCAAGGAAACCCTGTTCTTCGACAAGCAGTACCAGAAGGGGCTCGACTGGTACGAAGGTCACTTCAAACCGTCGCCGCAGTCGAAGATCTGCGTGGAAGTCGCGCCCTCGCTCCTGGGGAAACCCTACGCAGCCCAACGCGTGGCGCGGGACCTGCCGAACGTCGAAGTGATCTGCACGTTGAGAAACCCAATCGACCGGGCGGTTTCGCATTATTTTCATTACATCCGGGCGGGCGCCAAGGATGTCGGCTTCTTCAACATGTGTCAGTCGAACATCGGAATTATTCTGGTGGGTTTATACTACAAGAATATTCTGAACTGGACGCGGCTGCTCGGTCCCGAGCGCGTTCATTTCCTGATGTATGAAGAAATGGTTGATGATCTGGAATCGTTTTGCGGAAAGCTCTGCGGGATTCTGCACATTCCGTATACCGATCCCAGGGCCGCCACGAGAAGCAAGGTGAACGAGGCCGGCATGCCGCGTTACCGGATGCTGGCCTATGCCGCCCGACACGGGGCCGACCGTCTGCGGCGGCTTGGCGGCAACCGCCTGGTCAATGCAGCCAAGTTCAATTCGGTGATGAAGCTTATCTACGGGAGCCGGCCGAGCGTGGACCATCGTCAGCGCATCCGCGAGGAAGCGGAGTGGTTCTACGACACCTACCGCCGCGACTACGAGCAGCTCGAAGCGATGGCCGGTATCGATCTGTCAGCATGGAAGACGCCCCTCGACGACCGCGGCGCGGTGCCCGCCGCCGAGGCCTCCGTCGCCCAGGCCCCCGGGGCTTAGGACCCGAGGAGCCCGGGGCTGCAAAAAGTCTGAGGCCTTGCAAGTCTGGGACGTGGAGAGCCTGCGACTCCCGGCATCCGGTGGCGGCAGTTTAGCCTGCTCCCGCGATCCTCACCGGATGATCGAATAGGTCCCGCAAGCCTTGTCGCCTTCGAAATTATCGGCGGTTTTGGCGCGCAGGCTTTCCACGCCGAGCAATGCAACGAGGCGGCATTCGTCGGGTTCGATCGGGGCGTTGTAAAGGGTTTCGTCGCCGTACAGCAGAACGTCGCCCGGATTGTGATCCTTGCGGCACAGCATGGCGAGCTGCGGCATCGTCGTGACCGGGCTTTTGTCGACGAGCGACAACGGACGAAGCCTCAGGCCCCGACCCGCATCGGCGCCTTTTTCGACGCTCCAGTACCCGTCGGTGCTCAGCCGCAAGGTCTCGCAGTCATCCTCGCTTGCATCCTGCGCAGCCGCGATCGGAGCGGCACCTATCGAGACGCATAGAACGGCCAAGCCGGCCCATAACCACTGCATTGATGATCTCCATTCCCCATGACGCTAGGACAAGGTGGCACCGGACAAACCAGTATAGTCAGCATTTCAAGCACATTCGCGGCGGTCGTCAAACCGTGGATGGCGTCGCCGGAAGAGAATTGCGCGAACGGTCTCGACGCTGCGTCAGTATGATGCGGGTCGGTTGCCAACGGTTTAACCGGCAAGCCGACCAGCGCATCCATCAGCGCGGTGAGCGCGATGCCAGCCAGCAGGATCCGTTCCGGGGCGAACCCCGTGCGTCGGGCAAGCAGGAACATCAGAACAAGGGTCGCCAGCGCGCCGCCGCCGGCAAACAGGAGCTGCGCCGTGTAGCCGGGGACGGCGACCGCGAACAGCGCCACCATGACCCCGAGCGTCGCGCCGGCGCTGATGCCCAGCACCTCCGGGATCGCCATTTCGTTGCCCGTCAGGTCTCGACGGTCTCGGCATTGCGGCCGGCGGCGCGCAGCGGGGTGGGGCCGAGGAAGCCGTAGATGTAGGCCTATTCGAAATCGTTATCGAGCCAGCCGTAGCGCGCGTTCTGGCGTACCGAGAAGGTCTCGTTGAAATGATGTTCGAACTCGTAGCCGATCCGCACCGGCTGCTGCGGAAAGTCATTGTAGCTCGGGTCGGCGCTGAGGATCGGCGTGATGTTGCCGCAGATGTTGAGGTATGACGCCGATCCGCCCGCTCTCGGCGATGTAGCCGTCCTGAACGAGGATGTCGTCGCTCTCCGCCTCAACGGTGATGGTGTCGAACTCGATCGTCTCTTCGGCCTTCTGGCCGAGAGCGGGGCCCGAAAGCGCGCAGAGCGCGACGGAGGTCAGCAGGAAAAGCCGGTGTGAACGGTACGCGGAATCGACGAACAAGGCAGCCCCCAGCTACGCTTCGGAATTGGCGAAATCGGTTGCTTCGCCGTGTCCTGACGTGGCTGCCTGGGTAACGAATTGTTAGATATGAATTATCCAATCAACTTTAAAAAACGATGCGTCACGGCCGACCCCGCGAGCCCGCCACCGATCCGATAAGCGATCGTGCGTCCCAGTTGCCGGAACTGATTTGCGTCTGGATCAGATCCAGGATCAGGCGCCGCATGGCCTCGAGCAAGAAGGTCGCGGGCTGGTCCGCCATCTGGCACAGATAAAGGGTGCGCGACAGTTCGGGCGCCACGATTTGACGATAGTGCACCCGTCCGCTTGCGATCGGTTCCTGCATGAACAGCGTCGTGCCGATGACGCAGCCAAGCCCGGCGACCAGCGCGTCGCGGATCGCATAGACCGAATTCATCTCCAGCTTTGCGCTGACCTCGAGCTTGCGAAGCAACGCGGTGTCGTCGAGCAGGGCGCGCGACGAGACCCCCTGCCGCAGGAGGATTATCGGCAGCTTGAGAAGCTCGTCGAAACGGATCGGATCGTCGGTGTCGCCGATGATCTCGCGTGTTCCCACGCACACCATGCGTTCCTCGAGCACCGGCTCTGTTCTCAGGTGCTGGTCCGCCGGCGGATTGTAGACCACCGCGAGATCCACCTCGGAGGACAGCAGATGCGTCAGCGTCGACGCCGACAGGCTCTCGGTCAGCGAGACGCGCAGTTTCGGATAGCGATCGAGGACCGTTTTCATCAGCGGCAGGCCGATCGCCTTCACCGCCGAATGCGCCATGCCGATCGAGACCTCGCCGGCGATATCGTCGCCGGCCGACTTCATGTCTCTCTCGGCGACCGCGAGCGCGCGCAGAATGCTCTTGGCGTGGTCGTAGAGCTGCGCGCCGGCCGCCGTTGGCTCCATGCCGCGCGGCTTGCGCGCGAACAGAGACTGGCCGAATTCGGCTTCCAGGTTGGCGATGTGATGGCTGAGCGCCGATTGCGCGACCGCGCACTGGTTCGCCGCCCGCGATAGGTTGCGCTGCTCGTAGACCGCACAGAAGTAGCGGAGCTGCCGGCTGTCCATAATTTCTCCGTTCTGGAAAACAGATGGGTCTATTAGAGACTTTATATTTTTCAGATGGAAACGGGCACCCTACTGTCTCAACATCAAAGATTTCGGGGGTTTGTGGCTGGCTATGGCGCCAAAGGGGGATTCAAGGGGGTTGCCGCTTGATGGCATTCGTGTCGTCGAGATGAGCCACATGATCATGGGGCCGACCTGCGGCATGATCCTCGCCCAGCTCGGTGCGGAGGTGATCAAGGTCGAGCCGCCGGCGGGTGACAAGACGCGTACGCTCGGCGGCATGGGTACCTCGTTCTTCACGCTCTTCAATCGCGGCAAGCGCAGCGTCACGCTGGATCTGGATACGCCGGACGGCCGCGCCGCGATGTACCGGCTGCTCGCGACCGCCGACGTCTTCATCGACAATTTCCGGGATGGCTTGCTGAAACGGCAGGGGCTGGGCGAGGAGGAGCTGCGCGAGCGCTTTCCCGAATTGATCGTCGCCGGTCACAAGGGATTCCTGCCCGGTCCCTACCAGCATCGCCCGGCGCTCGACGAGGTCGTCCAGATGCTGTCCGGCCTGGCGGCCATGACCGGCACGAAGGAAAAGCCGCTTCGCACCGGATCGTCGGTCAATGACATCATGGGCGGCATGTTCGGGGTCATCGGCATACTCGTCGCGCTGATGGACCGGGAGAAGACCGGCAGGGGCACCGGGATCCGGGTCGGCCTGTTCGAAAACAGCCTGTTCCTCGTCGCCCAGCACATGACCCAGTTCGAAATGACAGGCGAGCCGCCGCGGTCGTTCCCCGAGCGCACGCATTCCTGGCCGATCTACGACATCTTCGAAACGAGCGACGGTCAGAAACTGTTCGTCGGAGTGGTCACCGAAGGCCAGTGGCAGGCCTTCTGCAAGGCGTTCGATCTGGAAAAACTCCTGTCGGATCCGGAACTGAAGACCACCACGGGCCGTATCCTCGCCCGCTCGCGCATCCTGCCGCTGGTCGCGGAGCGGATGAAACGACAGACCATCGCGGACCTGAGCACCCGGCTCGACGAACTGAATGTCAGTTTCGCTCCGGTCAATCGACCGGAGGATCTGTTCGATGATCCGCATGTGCTCCGCCCCGGCGGCCTGGTGTCCGGGACGACGCCCGAGGGCAAGCCGTTCCGCGCACCCTCGCTGCCGATCGAACTCGACGGCAGGGTACTCGGAGAGGGGCTGGCGGCGCCGGCGCTCGGTGCCGACAACGATGTGATATTCTCCGAACTCGGCATCGAGACTGACGCCTCCGGCATCAAACCTCGGAGCGAAACGCCATGACGGATGCACGTACCGTCTATCCCGCGAACCGGGTGGTCCTTCGCGAGGTTGGCCTTCGCGATGGTCTCCAGCTGGTCGGGTCGTTCCCCTCGACGGATGCCAAGCGTCAGTGGGTGCGTGAGGAATTCGCCGCCGGCGTTCGCCATTTCGAGGTCGGCTCGTTTCTGCCGGCCTCCCGGTTTCCCCAGTTCGCCGACGTTCGGGAGGTCATCGCTGAGGTCGATGCGCTTCCCGGCGCCCACCCGATCGCGCTTGTCCTGAACGACCGGGGCGGGCGGGACGCGTTTGCCGCCGGCGTCGCCGAAATCGGTGCGGTGATTTCCGCGACCGAGGCGCATTCGCTGGCCAATACCAGGCGCAGCCGCGAAGACTCACTTGCCGATCTGGGAAGGCTCTGCGCCATGCGCGACGAGGCGTCCCACCGGCCGATCGTCAGCGCCGCGATCTCCATGGCGCTCGGTTGTTCCCTGACTGGCGATGTCGATCCCGATGAAGTTGTAAGCCTCGCCGAACGCTGTTTCGAGATGGGCGTCGACACCGTCGGCATCGCCGATACGGTCGGATACGCGGGCCCAAGCCAGGTACACGACCTGACCAACCGCATCGTACGCATGGCCGATGGGCACCCGATCGTCGTTCATCTGCACGATACACGTGGCATGGGCATTGCGAATGCATCCGCTGCGCTGGATGCCGGCGCACGCATTCTGGACGGATCGCTCGGCGGGCTCGGCGGCTGCCCATTTGCGCCGGGCGCCACCGGCAACGTCGTCTTCGAGGATCTCGTCTTCCTGTGCGAATCGAAGGGCTTCGTGACGGGCATCGATCTCGAAAAGCTGGTGGCGGTACGCGCCATCCTGCAGCGCGAGATGCCGGGGGAGCAGCTTCACGGGGCGCTGGCCAAAGCCGGTCTGCCCAAACCAACCAGGATGATGGAGGGCAAATCGAATACCGCAGCCTGATATCGGAATAACAGAAAGCCGGCTTCGAACCTTTGGTCTTTTGGTTTGGTCCGGCGCTGCTAGCTTCGGGACAACAGGTCGCCTGCGGGCGGCACGACCAGATCCTCAACAATGTCCGGAAAAGACGGCCGGGCGGATCGATCGGGAGGAAAAGATGAAAAGGCAATTCGCACTTACCACGACTTTCGCACTGGCAGCCGTGATCGCGGCAGGCATGCCGGGCAAGGCCGACGCGGCCACCGAGATGCGCTGCAGCCATCAGCTTCCGCCGAGCCATCATATCGCCCAGGTGATCGACCGCTGGGCCGAGGCCGTGGAAGCGGACTCAGGCGGTGAGATCGACGTCCAGGTCTTCGGCGCCAACAGCCTTGTCGGGGCCAAGGAAAACATCGTCGCGGTCGCCAAGGGCGACATCGAATGCGCGTTCTCGGTGAACTTCCAGTGGGGCAAGACCCTGCCGATCATGAACGTGACGCTTGCCCCGTTCGCCTTCGGGGACATCGAGATCTGGCGCAAGTGGCCGGACTCCGAGGCGGCCGCCTTCCTGAGCGATAAGCTCCTCGAAAAGGGCGTGCGGAACGTCAATTGGCTGTTCACGACCAATACGTCCGTGTTCACCCACAACGACTCCTTCCTGATCAAGCCGGAGGACTTCGAGGGCCTGAAGATCCGCGGCCTGACGCCGACCTTCGATGCCTCGCTCGTCGCCATGGGGGCCGCCACCTCGGCCATGCCCGGCTCCGAGGTCTACCAGGCGCTCGCCACCGGTGTCATCGATGCCGGCCTGACCGATGCCGCAGCCGCGGTCTCGCGCAAGTACTACGAGGTTCAGGACCACTTCACAGTGCTCCCTGTCATCAGTGTCTATTTCCACGGCTACGTGAACCCGGCCTGGTATGACGGCCTGTCCGACAAGGCCAGGGAAGGTCTGAAGAGTGCCGGCGCCAAGGCCGCAGTCTGGGCGATCGAAGCCTCGGAAGCCGCAGGCACTGCCGCGCCGGGACAGCTCGAGGAAAAGGGATCGAAGGTTCACATCAACTCGGCCGATGAGAACGCAGCACTTGAAGCGGTCATGCGCCCGGCTTTCGACGAGAAATTCGCCAGCGACGACCCGGACAGCACCAAGCTGATCGAGCTGCTCGGCACGCTCTGAGCCCGGCGGTCCGGACCGCGAGCCCGCTATGACTCCCGACGATACTGGCAAGGAGGCCGCCACCGCCTCCTTCCTTTTTTCCCGGGCCGTGTTCGGGCTGGCGCGGCTGTGCGGGTTCGCGAGCACGCTCCTGATCGTCACGGTCCTGGGCATCGTTACCTATGCGATCACACAGCGCTATCTGTTCGGCACGCCGCTTCTCTGGGGTGACGAGCTGAACGGTTATCTTCTGGTCGCGCTGATCATGTTCGGCGCAGCCGAGGCCCTGCGGCGCGGCGACCACATCGCCATAGATCTCGTCTCCGCGAACGTGCCGCCGCGTCTTTCCCACTATCTCGCGATATGGGGCAATCTCGCCGTCGTCCTGTTCTCGGCCGTGCTCGCATGGAGCGCCTGGCACTCGGCCGCCTTCTCCTATGACTTCGGCTCCTACTCGGCCGGCTATCTCGAAGTCGCGATGTGGGTGCCGATGGTGCCGGTGCTCATCGGCGCGGTCCTGCTGGCGCTGACGGCGCTTGCCGGCATTCTCGAAATCCTGGCCGGTGGCGAACGCCAATGATCGCGTTTGTCGTTTTCGGCGGCCTGATCCTGCTGCTCCTGTCGGGCATGCCTATCTTCGCCGCGTTGGGCCTGACGGGGATCGCCGTCCTGACCATCGCCGAAGGCAGCGTTTCCAGCGTTGCCGACACCGTCTTCGCGCATTTCAACAATCCGATCCTGACGACCATTCCCCTGTTCGTCTTCATGGCGCAGGTGATGATCCACGCGAAGGTCATCGACGATCTCTACGACATGGCGCACACGGTGATCGGCCATATCCGCGGCGGCCTCGGCGTGGCCACCGTCGCCTCCTGCACCATCTTCGCGTCCATATCGGGCTCGTCTGTGGCCACCGCGCTCAGCATCGGCTCGAGCGCCGTGCCCCAGATGAAACGCTTCGGGTACCCCGAACGCGACGCGCTCGGTGTGGTCGCGGCCGGCGGCACGCTGGGCATTCTGATCCCGCCGTCCGGCCCGATGATCCTCTATGCGATCGTCTCCGAGGTTTCGATCGGCGCGCTGTTCCTCGCCGGCATTGTGCCAGGCCTGCTGATGGCGATTGTCTTTGCGCTCTACTGCATTGCCAGCGCCAGTCCCGTGCGGGGCATCGAAACGCCGCGCTGGGCCGGTTGGCCGGCGGTGAGCGCGGCGGTCCGCCGGTCGATCTGGGCGGTCCTCGCCCCGCCGCTGGTGATGGGCGGCATCTATTTCGGCGTCTTCACCGCGTCCGAAGCCGCTGCCGCCGGCTCGGTCTATGCGCTGCTGGTCGCGCGCTTCGTCTATCGCCGGCTGTCGCTGCGCGGCCTGTTCACCTGTGCCTACAAGACCATGCGCACCTCGATGATGGTCTTCATGATCATTGCCGGCGCCGCCGTCTTCGGCCACGCCATTACCATCATCCGCCTGCCCGCGGGCCTGACCGAGATGGTCGCCGAGATCGGCCTCGGCCTGCCGGGCGGGGATTCGCCGTCGCCGGTGGATTATCAGTCCGTGCTCGAACAGGTCGAGGACCGGCCCGATGCCCACGTCATCCAACAGGTGATGCTCCGCTCCATGACCCGTGCCGATTACCGGCCGGAGAATATCGGCCACTTCGGCCTTAATTATGACGCCTATACCCACTTCACTTCGCCCATCCGGCGCTATCCCGACCTTCTGGTGCACCGGGCGATACGGGCGCTTTTGCGGAGCAAGAAGCGGGTGCCGCACCTCAAGCGTGTCTTCCGGG
>ENA-ORCV01000507-ORCV01000507.1-marine-metagenome-genome-assembly--contig:-NODE-507-length-24464-cov-3.079018_pt1 | contig 24464 bp, 24 predicted proteins | sample MGYA00237779_ERZ508509 | MGnify/ENA primary metagenome ERZ508509 (study PRJEB26180, sample SAMN06268772) | marine metagenome | isolation source: Bioluminescent Bay, La Paraguera, Puerto Rico | place... | reverse complement strand
CCTCAACGCAAAAGGCCACGTCTGTGCAAGAAATTGGAAAAATGGCGCGCCCGGAAGGATTGGCCGCCGCCGCTTCGCGACTCTGGCCGTCTCCGGTGCATTCGCACCTCCGAATCCGCGGTTCGTCCCGTTCCATAGGCCCGAAACTTTCCAGGCCGCCCCCGCTTTTGCGGAGACGGCCTGGGAAATGGCGCGCCCGGAAGGATTCGAACCTCCGACCACCTGATTCGTAGTCAGGTACTCTATCCAGCTGAGCTACGGGCGCGCACCGGAGGGCGCCACATAGGGGGGCCTTCCCAGCTTGGCAATAGCTATTCCGGCAATCTTACGAGCAAATCGGCATCCATCGGTGGCATGGGTAGCGCCTTCGCCTCATCACGTGAAAACCAGCCCCAGTTTTGATCATCCAGCGGCGTGACCTGACCTTCCCAACTTTCAGCGCTGTAAAGAATCAGTACAACCGGGTTTTGCAGCCCCTCATCGGCCACCAGGCTCGGCTGCAAGGCATGCAAATCAATCGTGATTCCCAACTCCTCGGCAATCTCCCGACACAGCGCAGAGCGCGGATTTTCGCCGTTTTCGACCTTCCCACCAGGAAATTCCCACAATCCGCCATGATGTTTGTGATCGGGCCGACGTTGCAACAGCAAGCGACCCGATTCGTCTCGCAAGGCAAGCGCGACCACCGGCATCCATGTCGGATTTTCTTCCAAGTGAAACGCCCTTCTCAACCTTTCGTTAGGAATTCGATGTCACTTCCATAGTCATCAGTACGTTGGAAGGACCCATCCCAATGCGAGTAATCGACCAATTTTTTGGCCTGCTACGCGATGAGCGGGGTGCAACTGCCATCGAATACGGGCTGATCGCAAGCTTGATCGTCATCGCCATCGTCGCAAGCCTGAATACCTTTGCGAACGAGACAATCAGCATGTGGACTCGTGTCTCTACCGCCATGGAAAGTGTTCGATAGCGGTTAGGACTTTGTCAATATTTTACACTTACACCCAATGAGGTTCGATTGGGAAACCGATCGGAACGGGTACCGAAGACACTACCAGGAGACTGACATGACTTTCTTCAAGAACATGCTGCGCGACGAAGCTGGCGCAACTGCCATCGAATATGGCCTGATCGCTGCTCTGATCGCTGTTGCCGCTATCACTGCTCTGCAGAGCGTTGGTAACGAGCTGAACACGACTTTCGACACGGTCAGCACCTCGCTTGAGACCGCCAACGGCGGCTAATCTAGTTCACTAGATTAATTCGAAAAGAAGGGCGGCAGGGAAACCTGCCGCCCTTTCTTCTTGCGCAATCTCGATCTTCCCAAGCTAATTGGCGCGCACAACGATCTTGTATTGCTGCCCCGGCACGACCTGATCGCTCGACGACAGACCGTTCAACACACGAAAGCGCGCTTCCTGCGCATCACTATAGGCCATGCGGCGCGACAGGGTCTGCACACTATCGCTTCTTGCCGCGGTCACTACGTCCAATTGACGCGGAATCACCTGTGCTGCCTCGGATGACGAGATCCGACGCATGGAATTATACATCGAATTGAATGTGGCGGCCTGGCCAGCGGGCGTTACCGACTGGAAGTGGAAGGCCTGATTCCCTCCGAAATCATAAGCAAAGACGGTCACATCCACCTGCCCTTGTCCATTGTTGACGCGTGCTCCGCCAAACACAACCGGAAGTCCATTCACATTGCTACGCTGCAGGTCTTGCGGCGCGAGCTGCTGCTGGTCACCACCCAGGCTACGGAATACGGCACGAACGTAGGTTTCCAAGTTGCCGTCAAACGGAGCAGCGGTCAGCTGGGCCCTGCCGCCATCGCCATTGATCGAGACAGCACTGGTCCCGTTGACCATGTAAAAACCCTGCGGCGCGGTGAAGCGCAGGCGCAGTTCAGGATGAATGAAATCGCTCCCCTCTATCACCCCCTGCGCCGGATCATCGCCGTAGAGCATGCCATCGATCCGATTGAGGAAGGTTTCGCGATTGACCGCACCGGTCGCCGCACCGGCCTGCGCCAACGCGTTCTGCACCCGACTAGCCGGATCGGGATGTGTGGAGGCCCAGGCCGGAATGGTGGCATTGCCACGCCCTTGCAGTTGTGCATCAAGCGCGTTTTGCGCCGCAAGGCTGGTCAGCAAGGTCGCCATCGCACGCGGATTGTATCCGGCACCTGTGAGGTACTGCACGCCCAGATTATCTGCCTCTATCTCCTGACCACGCGAATAACTCAGCGTCAAAAACTGCGTATATTGCGCGCCCTCGCTGATAAAGCCGCCCAGATCGCCTCCGACGGCGGCACCCACGACTTGCCCCAGCAATCCAAGCAATTGGTCGCGTTGCGCACGCTGCTGCCTGCGGGCCGAATGGCGCGCTGCCACATGGCCAACCTCGTGGCCCAATACGCCTGCCAGCTCCGCTTCGTTGTTCATCAGGGCAACAAGCTGGCGCGTCACATAAACATAGCCCCCGGGCACGGCGAAAGCATTGTTGACCGAGGAATTGAGCAGCGCCACGTCGAAAGCGGTGGGCGTAGTCGCCAGGCCCGACTGAACGGCGATATTCTGCCCCACACGCTGCACATATTGCGCCTGCGGTCCGGTCATCTCGCCACCGAATTGAGCGATAAACTGCGGATCGTATTCGGCACCCTGCTGCGCTTCGGCCGGGGTGATCGGAGAGCCGGGCGCGACATTGGCGCCGGGTATGGTGGCGCAGGCAGCCAATGCTACAGACGCTGTTCCGCAAAGGGCCAAGCGGACGGTTTTCGTGACGATGGCAGGCATTTCAAGCTCCCGAAAAACGGCTTCTCCGGCCCATATCGTCGCGCGGACTATTGCCGAAAGCAAGCTGCATTCGTTGAGACGAGCGCTAGCCTAGTTCCCCAGATTTTCGCCAATGGCAAGGAACCGCTCCTCACGCTGGCGCCGCAATTCGGCCGGATCGCGCGCTGACAGCGCGTCGAGCTCTTCTCCGATCGCCTTGGCCAATGAAGCCGATGCTTCAACCGGATCACGATGCGCACCGCCCACAGGCTCGGGCACGATGCGATCGATCACTCCAAGTTCCGCCAGATCCTGCGCCGTCATCTTCATCGCTTCAGCCGCAAGCGGAGCTTTCTCTCCGGTACGCCAAAGGATGGATGCACAACCCTCGGGCGAAATCACCGAATAGACTGCATGCTCGAACATCAACACACGCTCGGCACTGGCAAGGGCAACTGCACCGCCTGAACCGCCCTCGCCCACAATGGCTGCCACCATCGGCACGCCCAGCCCAAGGCAAGCCTCTGTCGACCGCGCGATGGCCTCTGCTTGCCCGCGCTCCTCCGCTTCGATGCCTGGAAAGGCGCCCGATGTATCCACCAACGTAACCACCGGCAGGCCAAAACGGTCGGCCATTTCCATTAAGCGGATAGCCTTGCGATAGCCTTCGGGCTTGCCCATGCCGAAATTGTGGCGAATGCGGCTTTCGGTATCATGGCCCTTTTCGTGGCCAATCAGCATAAGCTTGCGACCGTCCAGCGTGGCGAGACCGCCCATGATTGCCTCGTCATCGCCGTAGAGCCTGTCGCCTCCCAGAGGCGTAAAGTCGCTAAACGCATGGCTGACATAATCGCGAAAATGTGGTCGCGAAGGATGTCGCGCTACCTGCGTCTTTTGCCACGGCGAGAGCGAGGCGTAGGTACTGGCAAGCAGGCTCGCGCTCTTCTTTTCGAGCTTTTTCAGCTCTTTCGAGATATCGACGTCGCCATCTTCGCCCGCCGCAGCGCGCAATTCGGCAACCTTCGATTCGATGGTCGCGACCGGCTTTTCGAATTCGAGATAGGAAATCATGCCCCTGCGCTAAACGGAGCGGGCGCGCCCTGCAAGAGGATGTCGTTCATTTACAAGTGATACCAACCGTGCGGAATCGACATGGGTATAGATCTGCGTCGTGGCGATATCGGCATGGCCGAGCAGCGTTTGCAATACGCGCAAATCCGCTCCGCCTTCAAGGAGATGGGTGGCAAAAGCATGGCGCAGCACATGCGGGCTAACCTTGGCCGGGTCGAGCCCCGCCCGCACGGCCACCTCCTTCACCAGCTGGTACAGCCTGATGCGGCTGATGTGACCGCTTCGCGACGGAAAAAGCCAGCGCGAATCGGCATTGCGCACCTCCAGCCAACGTCCCAGGGCCTGTTGGGCGCGACGCGACACAGGCACCATGCGCTGCTGGGAACCTTTGCCGGTCACGGTAAGAAAGGGCATATCGCGCGGAACGCTCGCGAGCGACAGGCCGACGAGTTCGCTGGCACGCAGGCCGGAACCATAAAGCAGTTCGAGCAAGGCAAGCATGCGTACTGCAAGAGGCCTTTCTGTCGATGCTTCCAACTCGACACGCTCGAACAGGGTCTCGACCTCCGAATGACTCAATATCTTGGGCAGAGGACGGCGCGCCGCGGCCTTAGGCAAGGCAGAAGAAGGATCATCCTTGCGCAGCCCCTCATCCACAAGAAAGCCGAAGAATTGCCGCAGGGCCGAACTCTTGCGCGCGACGCTGGAGGGTGCAAGGTCCGCCCATTTCCCGGCAAGCGAGGAGAGCTGCGCTTTTTCGGCACTGACGAGGTCGCCGAGCAGTTCTTCGGCACCTTCGAGGTCGCGCCTATAAGCTGCCAGCGTATTGATCGCCGCCCCCCGCTCTGCGGCGAGCATGGCGAGGAAGGTGTCAATTGCGGCGCTAATGCTCCTACCCCCGCGCCACAGCCTCTGCTGCGATCATTCGCGCCTCGGCAGAAAGGCCAGCGGCGTCGAGCGCGCTGACAATGTGATAAAGCTGCCGCGCGGTCATGCGGCTCCAATCATCGCCCTGCATGCCCACACCAGCCAGCAAGGCCACAAGCGCCGCATTGCGATAGCGGCCTGCTGCCGAGATACGATCGCTCCACGCGGAGTTTCGCAGCAGATTGATGCCCAAATCGGACGAAAAACGCTCAACGTCATTGCGTTCGAGGCGACCAAGCCCGGCCAATCCGGCCAACAGGAAGCGCGATTTTCGAGCATCTTCGCTTGTGTCATCGGCAATAAAACTGGCCACAGCGTCATCATTGACTGCACCGCCGGTCGGGTCGGAAAGAGACAACAGCGCCCAACCCAGGCTGCCCTCTTCTACCAGCCCGCTCCAGCGTCTGGCATTGGCATCAAGCCCAGCGGCCAGCATTGATGTCAGCATGACATCTGCATTGTCGATTAAGGCGTCGCTCACGGGCATTCGTGCCGCCGCATAGGATGTCAGAACGAGACGACCGTAATTCGTCTGATCGCCCCACAAGCTCTGCATTGCCGCCAAGCGGTCATACGGGTCTTCCGCCACATAGGCTTCGCGCAGCACAATACCGGGCTGGCGATCACCATCTGTCACCGTGTCGCTGGCGTAGAGCTGCGAATAGAGGTCCACCATGGCTGCGGAAGAAAGGATACCGCGTTCGGCTGCCCGATCTGCCGCAGCGATACGAGCGACCAACGGTGTCGCTGGAATGGTGGCATCGAAAACTGCAAAACGGTTCTGGACAGGAGCCAGCAGGTTGTCCGGAATTTCTTCTCCCAAGGCGCGAGAGAGGGCGAAACGCCAGGGCGAAAGCTCTTCTACATTACCCCACTCGATATTGACCGCTCGACCTGCGTCGCCTGCCGCTCCGGCAAATCGCTGAGCCAGGCGGATATCGATTTCCGGCGCTTCTTCTTCCCACAATGCGCGATCGAGACGTCGTTCGGCTGCACGTGTGTCGCCACGATACGCGTTGCATATGGCCTGGGCGAGAATCCACTCGCCATCGTCGCGGAAACCCGCGTGAAGCTGCGTTATCGGACAAATGCCAAGGACATCTCCCGTTGCCAGATAGGCATCGAATGCGGCGTCGGCCAATGCGGGATCGTAATTGCCGCCGTCGACATCCTGCACCAGCGCGCGGGCCACCTGTGCCTCACCCATGCGATTGAGCAATGCGGCCCGCAATGCCGCGAATTCGACGGCATCCATGCCGTCCGGCGCATCCATGCGGCTGGCGAGAGCGCGACGCAGGAGGATATGGCCCCAGCGCGATACGAGAGGGCCGCGTGTTCCCTCCAGAGCCGCACGCACCAGCGCTGCCGGCTGGCTTGCAAGCGACTGTGAAGGAAAGCCGCCTTCGTTTCGGGCAATTACGCCGATGCGCGATAGGGCACGTCGCGCTGTCTCAGGCACATCGAACCTGGGCCGCAGACCGAACAATTCATTGATTTCGTTGTCTTCCATCTCCTCCAGCTCTTCGAGGGTGGGAAAATCCTCTGGCAGTGCAGCGGGCGGATATTCAACCGGCGCTGCACCCCCCGGTATTGGCTGGACAACGGGAGCATTCGGCACAGGCTCAACCGAAGGGACCGGCCCAACCGACTTCACGGTTGCACGCGGTGTCGGCGTTGGAGCGGGGGCTTCCGGCGGCGGGTCGTTGAAGATATCGGGCAGGAGGTCTTCCGGCTGAGCAAAGGCCAGCGAGGAAGTAAGGCCAATAAGCAGGCCTCCCGCAACGACGCCTTTCCTCATTTAACCATCCCCTGCAAATCCACTGGTTCTTCGATCAAGCGCTGTTCTTCCTGCCCGCCATCGAACCACGCCAAGCCGATCAGCGCCAAACCGACCAGCGCGATAGAAACCACGATACTCATCAGGCGTTTCGACACCTATTCCTCGATCCTGTCCCAACAATCGGGCTCTGCAAGCTTGCACCGGCGGTTAGCGCAATTATAGCCCCAACGGCAATGAACAAGGCACAACCAGCCCACCGTCGCAATCTGAGCGATGTACAGATCAAAGCACTAGCGGCGCGGATCGACCGCCCGATCGTGCTTGTCGGCATGATGGGCGTGGGAAAGACAAGCATTGGAAAACGGCTGGCGCAGAAGCTGGGTGTTCCCTTTTTCGACGCCGACGAAGAGATTGTCGAAGCAGCCCAGATGTCCATCACCGAGATCTTCGACCAATATGGCGAAGACTATTTCCGCGATGGCGAAAGGCGCGTCATCGCGCGCCTTTTGGAAGAACCTCACAGCGTCATTGCCACCGGCGGCGGCGCCTTTGTGCAAGATGATACGCGAGCTGAGATTCTCGAAAAAGGCATCGCCGTCTGGCTCGATTGTGAGGTGGACACGCTGGTCGAACGCGTCAGTCGCAATAAGAAGCGCCCGTTGCTGCGTGGGGGCAATGTGCGCGAGAAGATCACCAGCATGAAGACGGAACGCGAACCGTCATATGCAAAGGCGAGCATTCGCGTTACCAGCGACACCGGCCCGCATGGCGAGACCGTGGACCGCATTTTGGAGGCACTGAACTCATGTCTGTAACCCGCGTGGAACTGGCTGGACGGTCCTATGAGGTGTGCGTGGATGGCGGACTTCTTGCCGATTTTGCCAACCAGTGCGGCGGTTTGCTGCGCAAGAAGGTGGTTCCTATCATCACGGACCGCAATGTCGCGGAAAAGTGGCGCGAGCCTGTCGAACAATCGCTGCGCGATGCCGGGCATGAGGCCGAGTTCCTCGTGCTCGATCCGGGCGAAGGCGCGAAGAGCTGGCCGGTTCTGGAACGCGTGGTCGACTGGCTGCTCGACCATGAAGTGGAACGCGGCGACCACATTGTTGCGCTCGGCGGAGGGGTAATCGGAGACCTGACCGGCTTCGCCGCCGCGATCACAAAGCGTGGCTGCGGCTTTATCCAGGCACCCACCACGCTGTTGGCACAGGTGGACAGTTCGGTGGGCGGCAAGACGGCGATCAATGCCAAGGCGGGCAAGAACCTTGTCGGCGCCTTCCACCAGCCCAGCCTTGTGCTCGCCGATCTCGACAGCCTCGCCACATTGCCCCTGCGCGAGGTGCAGGCAGGTTATGCCGAGGTCATAAAATACGGCATCCTCGGCGACCGCGATTTCTTCGAATGGTGCGAGGCAAACGGTCCTAAAGTGATCGAAGGTGAGCGCGACGCGCTGGAACATGCGGTGACCGAAAGCGTCAAGGCTAAGGCACGCATCGTGGCAGAGGACGAGCGCGAGACCACTGGCGCGCGTGCACTGCTCAATCTTGGCCACACTTTCGGCCATGCGCTGGAAGCCGAAACCGGCTTTTCGGACCGACTGCTGCACGGCGAGGGCGTAGCGCTCGGCATGGTGCTTGCTGCACGCTACTCCGCGCGGAGAGACCTTATTTCACAGCAAGATGCCGTACGCGTCGCACGGGCGATTGCTGCGTCTGGACTGCCATCGGAAGTAAGCCGCTTGAGCCTGACATGCTCAGGCGGGGACCTGGCCGCGCATATGCTGCACGACAAGAAGATGGACGCGGGCACCCTGCCCTTCGTCCTGCTGCGCGATATCGGTGAAGCCTTCCTAGACAAGGAAGTGTCGCTGGAAGATGTGGGTACATTTCTAGGTGAACAGCTCAAGGGCTAATATCGATACAAACGGAATCGCTGGATACCGAACTCCCCCGGCGGCAGGCGGACATGCCGCCCTTGGTGTGTCTGGTCGCCATTAAGGCGCCGACCCGATTTCCACTCGCCCTTTTCGAATGTACCCTCTTCGACGAAATCGAAGCCCGCTGAGCCCAAACCGCCAACACTATCCACCGTCAGCGTCGCGCCCATGCCGGCAAAGAGGAAATCCTCCCCGCCTAGCCAGATCAGCAGCGCGCCGTGGCTGCGCGGGTCCTGGGCATCGCGCGGTGTCCATGGGTCGATCGTGGTCACTGAGAAGCGGAAGGCGCCGAACTCGGCCTGCATCGGAGACGTGTCGACTTCGCTTGCAAAGCTCACCGAATTTCCGAAACCGGCAATCCTGCCTTCCGCCTGCGCAGCGAGGATGGGCTCGGCCATACCTTCCAGCATGGCATAGAGGCCCGCGATCCGCTCTGAGGCTGCCTCATCAGCGTCCTCGATCGCAAACGGACTGAAACCTATCCCATTGCGCAAACCAATCGAGCGCAGCGCATTGGCCACCAGTGCCGGATCGGAAGGGCGGTTCGCCTCAGGGATGAACAGCGGCGCGACACCAGCTTCGACATATCCATCGACGATACCTGCAAAGCTCGGGAAATAGATGTCGGGCGCGATGAAATCGATTGCGGGCGCTTCCTCGCGCCAGATGTCCGCCAGATGCGCCAAGGGCCCACCGCTCGGATAGTCACCGGGCGCAACGCCAGGCCTGCCCTGCGCACCATTGACGAATATAGGCAGTAGGTATTCTCGTTTCCCCGCCTCGGCTACGGCGTTGGCATAGCCCGCATAGGCACGCGCCATTTCACGTTCGGTCGCAGCCGGATCCGTGCCGTTCCCTGCTTCCCCCGCAAATGGCAGGAATCCGATTTCGTTTTCCACCTGCACCATAATGACAGTGCGCTCCGCCCCATCGATCTCGCGTAGATGCGCCATCAGCGCGGCAAAGGCCTGCGCATCGGCATCGCGCGCCTCGGGCGAGTAGGCCGAAATGATCTCCTGCATCTGGCCATCCGCGCCACAGGTGCGCGGGAAACGCTCGGCATCGCGCTTTACCCAGCTGGGCGCATAGCTCGACATCGAGTTCTTCCAAGTGGCGAACCACAGAAGCACCAGCCGCATGTCATGCGCCCGCGCATCCTCAATGAGCCAGTCGACGCTGGAAAAGTCGAATTCTCCCTCCGCGGGCTCGATCAGCTCCCAATAGACCGGCGCGAGCACCGTATTAAGGTTCATCCGCTGCAGGTGATACCAATGCTGCGCCATATATGCGCGATTGCTGGCGGTCGAATTGCCGAGCTCACCGCCAAGGATAAGGAATGGCTCCCCATCCACGATAAGTTGCACGGCTTCACCGCGATGTTCGAGACGGGGAATGTCGTCTTGCGCCAAAACTGGCGATGAAATGATCAAAGCAGCGATGGCAAGCAGGATACGCATGGCGCATCTTGTGCCTGTGGTAGCGTTACCCGGCAAGCCCAGGCACAAGGTCGGTCACCCCAAAATCCTCGAAGATGGCCTCGACCAGCAGGTGGCGATGGCATTTCGAGGCATCGCGACAATAGCACAGCAGGCAGGTGCGCTCCTCCATCGCCAAAGCGCGCAATTCGGCCATGGCAGCGAGTGCTTCGGGCAGTTCGAGCTGTCCGGCATAGACGCGCCGCAAGGTCTCACGGTCTCCGGCTCGCGCCGCAGCCCTGCCTTCAGGCGGCGTGCCAAGCGTGCGGAAATGGCGATAGGCGATCCCTTCCTCTTGCAGCGAAGCAGCGAGGTTGGACTTGGAAAAGCCCGGTTTGCGCGATTGCGCCCGCGCACGAACATCGGCGAGCAGCTCTACCCCGTTCTGCTTGAGCAGGGAGATAAGCTCAGGCTGCACCGCCTGCTGATATCCGATGGTATAAATCTCGTGACGCATTGTCGCCTGCCCTCCTGCTACTTCAGCAGCACCAGTTCCTCTGCCATGGAGGGATGCAGCGCCACGGTGTCATCGAAGGCCTGCTTGGTCAGGCCCGCTTTCAGCGCCACGGCGGCAACCTGCAATATCTCGGGAGATTCCGGGCCGATCATGTGGATGCCCAGTACCTTTTCCGAAGCTTCATCGACAATCATCTTGTAAAGGCCACGTTCTGCGTGCGGCGAAAAGATGTTTTTCATCGGGCGAAAATCCGAAGAATAGACCTTCACATTCCCATATTGCTGGCGCGCCTGTTTTTCTGTCAGTCCGACACCGGCGAGCGGCGGCTGGCTGAAAACGGCGCTGGGAATGTGATCATAGTCGATCGTGCGCGGATTTTCGCCGAACACCGTATCGGCAAAGGCATGCCCTTCGCGAATAGCCACCGGGGTCAACTGCACACGGTCGGTCACGTCGCCCACAGCGTAGATGCTGGAGCAGGACGTGCGGTTGAATTCATCGACCTTGATCTCGCCCTTTTCGCCCAGTTCGACACCGGCGTTTTCGAGGCCGAGACCTGCAGTCTTGGGCGTGCGGCCCGTCGCGATCAGCACCTGGTCCACGCGCTGCTTGTTGGCGCCACCCAGATCGACGAGCAGGCAACCATCCTCGGTCTTTTCAACCGACTGGATCTGGCTATGCATCTTGAAATCGATCCCGCGGCCCATGGCGATATGCAGCATTCGCTCGACGATCTGCTCGTCATAGCTCCGCAAGATCCGGTCGCTGCGGTTCACCACGGTGACCTCGCTACCCAGGGCATTGAATATGCCTGCAAATTCCATGGCGATATAGCCGCCACCCATCACCATCAGGCATTGGGGCTGTTCTTCCAAATGGAATACCTCGTTCGAGCTGATGCAGTGTTCGACGCCGGGAAAATCAGGCATCGCAGGCCATGATCCGACTGCAATGAGAATGTACTTGGCAGTTATCTCGCGTCCGCTGGCAAGGCGGACACTATTCGGCCCGGCAATGGTAGCGCGTTCCGCATAGAGATCGACTTCGTGGCTCTCCAGCGTCTTGCCGTATAACCCCTCGAGCCGGTCGACATCGCCGTTCACGAAATCCCGCAGCGTCGGCCAGTCGAAGCTCTTGTCTGCTAAGGTCCAACCATAGTTCTCGGCATGGCCGAGTTCCTCGGCGAACATCGATCCATAGACGAGCATCTTCTTGGGCACGCAGCCACGGATCACGCAGGTGCCGCCGACGCGGTGTTCCTCGGCAATCGCTACCTTGGCGCCATGGCTGGCGGAAATGCGCGCGGCGCGAACGCCTCCCGATCCTGCACCGATGACAAACAGATCGTAATTGAATTCGGCCATAATGGCATGCTCCCTGATGCGCCCGCGCCACGCATATGGGCGGCCCGCCCCGCTTTGCCAACCAACGCGGGGAATAGCATTTCTTCGATCAGGTCGAAGGTCAGCTTTGCAGGAACAGGCTGAATTCGCGCAACAGTTCGAAACTGCGCATTTCGACCAGGCCCAGCTTGTCGGCCCGCATTCCTGCCCGATCCTGCATCATGCGCGTGGCAGCAAGCCTTACCGGCTCTGGCATGCCATAGGCACTGGCCAAGACGTCAGGCTGCTTTTCCAGCGGGCTGTCAAAAAGGAAATCCATTTCGCGCGGATGCCAGCCGAATCCGAGGAACACGAGACGTCGCGATCCGGCAATGGCTTTCCTGAGGCCAGTGACATATTCCTTGTGCTTCATCCGCTCGGAGGCTGCGTCGATGGCCGGGATGACGCCTTGCATGACATCCACATCATATTCGCCCCAGTCGGCGACGGGAAGTTCGTCGGGCTCCCATGGCAGGCGACCGACACTTCCCAGCGGGTGTGCGATATTCAATTTCTCTCCGACGATCTGGCGCGATTCTTTGAGTTTCATGCCGAATGCCGTGGTCATCATGTACGGCAGAAAGTGCTGCAACGAGCGATCGCGGCTGAAGTTTACGATGGCCAGATTGTCCAGGCAGCTTTCGACCTTGCCTTTCGGGACACCCGAAGTGACCAGTCGACCAAACTGGTAGAGCCAGTTTTCGGTCCCGCGCATGGGGAGCTCGCCATCATTATCCGCCTTGCGCTTCAGTGGTGACCTTGCCTCGCCCAGCAGGGTGAATTGCGCGATTGCCAACTTGGCCACGGCCAACGCCTGCTTGTCATGGGCATGCTGTTCCAGAACGCTCTCAAAGGAATCGGCGATCCGGGCAGAGGTGCGGACCCGTTCGGCGGCTGCCATCATGTCCATCGGATCGGCTTTGATCTTCTTGGCGTGGGCCTCAATCAGCTTTGCCAGCAGAGCCATATCATTGGTCTGCAATTCCGAACCTAATCGCGCAAAATCAAGCGCCTGCAGGATCCGGCCCAGAAGATCCGCGCTGCCCGGAAGGTCGAGTTCCTCACCCGCTCCGCTTCCAATAACAAGCGTCGTCTTGGTCCTGATCATCCGTTTTCGGCCCCCGAAAAGCAAAATACTCGAACCAGAGCGCTAGGCGCTCGTGGTTAAGATTTGCCTAGTATTACAACGCAACCTTAGTCGAACAGGCCTGCCGCCTTGAGCAGCGCGGTGGTGCTGGGATCGAACTCTACGCCGCCTGCCTCGATATCCTGGGCCATTTTCTTGCCAAGTTCTACGCCAAACTGGTCGAAGGGATTTATACCCATCAGCACGGCATTGGCGAATGTGCGATGCTCATGAAATGCTATGAGCGCCCCCAAAGTCGCTGGATCGAGATCGTCGCACAATATGGTCGCGCTTGGGCGATCGCCCGGAAAAGCCCGCGCCGGATCCTTGCCGTCTGGGCTCATGTTCCCGCCTGCCGTCAGCGCTGCACCCTGGGCAAAACAATTGGTCAGCAGAATGCGGTGATGTGCCGGGTCGAGCACATCGCCGGGCACGATGCTGGCAATGAAATCCACCGGTACCAGATTGGTGCCCTGGTGGAGTAGCTGGAACACCGCATGCTGCGCATCGGTGCCCACCCCGCCCCATGTGATCGGTGCCGTGGGGAAATCGACAGGATCGCCTTCGGCCGTCACGCTCTTGCCGTTCGATTCCATCTCCAGCTGCTGCAGGTAATCGGGCAGCAGGCCCAGGCGCTCGTCATAACAGAACACCGCGCGCGTCTGGCAGCCCCGTATGCGCGTGTAATACTGGTCGGCAAAGGCTGCTCGCAAAGGCAGGTTGGCGCGTCCGTCCGTATCGCGGAAATGCTCATCCATTGCGGCAGCACCAGCGAGCATGGATTCGAATTCCTCCCAACCAATCGCGATGGCGATGGGAAAGCCGATCGAGGACCACAGCGAGTACCGCCCGCCTACGCTTTCCGCGAAGGGCAATATGCGCGTTTCGTCAACGCCCCATTCCACGGCCTTTTCGGGTGCCGCGGTGAGCGCAATAACCCGTCCGGTGGGGTCGGACACGCCACCTTGTTCCAGCCACTTCAGTGCACTGGCGGCATTGGTCATGGTCTCGATCGTGGTGAACGTCTTGGACGCGACTGCCAGCAGTGTTGTTTGCGGATCGCAGGCGGCAAAGGCCTCCTCCAACGCGACACCATCGATATTCGAAACGACATGCACATCGACCAGCGGATCCTCGCGCGCCAGCGCATCCACCGCCAACGCCGGCCCCAGCGCCGATCCGCCAATGCCAATATGGATCAGGTGCTTCACATCTCCCAACGTGCCTTCGTGAATGGCTTCGACAAGGAACTGCATGCGGTCGCGCAAGGCAGCGGCTTCTTCGACGGAGGATTCCTTGCCAACGCCGCGCAAGGCGGAATGTTCTGCCGCACGGCCTTCGGTGGGGTTCACCACCTCGCCGGCAAAGAGCTTGCGGCGCATTTCTGTGAATTCGGAAACCTCCGCCAATTCCTCGAATTCGTCGAGATAGGCATCGGTCAAATGGGTCTTCGACCAGTCGAACAATATGCCGACCTCCCCGAGGTCCAAACGGGTGGACAGCTTTTCCAGACGCCCCGCATCTTCAGCAAACAGTTCGAGCAGGCTCGGGTCCTGATGCAGGGACAGCTTCTTCCAGACATGGTCGCGGGCAGTGTTCAAAGGGGATGCTCCTGCTTGGGGATTCGTCCCAAGGGCTAAGCGCTTGGTCGATCAATGCAAGCCTGCAATCGCCATTTTTCTTGACCTCGGCGGCACGTGACAACAAGACCCCGCTCCATGAGTGACAAACCCGAGAAAAAAGAAAGCCTGGGCAGCTTTGCCATCTTCTGCCTGAAGCTGGCCGTGATCGTGCTGGTCTTCCGCAGCTTCGTCTTCACCAGCTTTAACATCCCGAGCGAAAGCATGATGCCGCGGCTGCTGGTAGGTGATTATCTGTTCGCCGCCAAATGGCCCTATGGCTATTCATCGCGCTCATTGCCCTACAACGTGCCGTTGATACCCGGACGAATCTTCGCCAGCACACCCGAACGCGGCGACATCGTGATCTTCGAACATCCCATCGATGGAACCGACTACATCAAGCGCGTGATCGGCCTGCCGGGTGACCAGATTCAGATGATCGGCGGCGTGCTGCACATCAATGGTGCGGCAGTCCAAAAAGATCGGATCGAGGACCTCGTCCTGCCGACGACGGTAGACAAGGGCTGCGGTTCGGGCCGCTCGCATTTCACCCAGCCAAGCGCGGATGGCGGTTTCGAATGCCATTTCCCGCAATTCCGCGAAACACTGCCCAATGGCGTTTCCTACGAAGTCCTGGATTTCGGGCAGGCACCATTCAGCCGCGAATGGAACGTCTCGCCTGACAACACGGATACCTACATCGTGCCCGAAGGCCACTTGTTCATGATGGGCGACAATCGCGACAACTCACTCGACAGCCGCTTCCCCGCCGCAGCCGGTAATGGTGTCGGTTTCGTGCCCGAAGAAAATGTCATCGCCCGCGCCAGCTTCATGTATTTCTCTACGGATGGCCATGCGGATTGGATCAAGCCCTGGACATGGTTCACCGCCGCTCGCTGGGGCCGCATCGGCCGGGGCATATGAGCAAGCTCGAAGCAGCGACAAGACATTGGCTGGAAGGTCTGGGCTTCGCGATAGGTGATGAGGCGCTATGGTTTGAAGCGCTGACACATGGCAGCACAGGGGACACACGCGATTACGAGCGGCTTGAGTTCCTCGGTGACCGCGTATTGGGCCTGACCATCGCCGACTGGCTCTATCACCGCAACAACGGCGATGAAGGCAAGCTGGCGCAACGGCTCAATGCGCTTGTGAGCAGACAGAGCTGCGCCGCCCATGCACGCGAAATCGGCGTGCCTGCCCATGTCCGCCTTGGCAAGCAAGCCCGCGATGACGGTGCCGCGGAGAGCGACAATGTACTGGGCGACATCATGGAGGCGCTGCTGGGCGCGGCCTTTATCGAGATGGGCTTTGACGCCACGCGCGAGATCATCCGCAGCATCTGGATCGAGGCCGTGAAGGGCGAAGCAGGCCGATCCAAACACCCCAAGAGCGCGCTGCAGGAATGGGCCGCGGGCAATCAACGCCGCCCACCGGAATATGAGGTGGTCGAGCGCTCCGGTCCCGATCACGCCGCTCGCTTTACCGTGCGAGTGAGCGTACACAAGGTCGGCCAGGTGGAAGCCAGCGCCACCAGTAAGCGCGATGCTGAAGCGGAAGCAGCGCGGCTGTTTATGGAGAAATTCGGGTGACGCAAGATTCGCAAACACATTGCGGGCTGGTCGCCGTTATCGGCGCACCCAATGCGGGTAAGTCGACGCTGGTCAACCAGCTGGTTGGCCAGAAAGTCGCCATCACCAGCGCCAAGGCCCAGACTACGCGCGCGCGGCTGCTGGGCATTGCACTGCACGGCACAACGCAGATCATCCTCGTCGATACTCCGGGGATTTTCGAGCCGAAGCGGAGGCTCGACCGCGCCATGGTCAGTGCTGCCTGGGAAGGTGCACAGGAAGCCGATGCCGTGTTGCTGGTGGTCGATCCCGTCAAGCAGCGTCGCCACGAGCTGATGCCCCTGCTGGAAGTTCTCAAGAACCGGCCCGAACGCAAGATTCTGGTGCTCAACAAAGTGGACGTCAGTGCCAAGGAGAAGCTGCTCGAACTGGCGCAGGAATTCACCGCGCTGGTCGACTTTTCCGAAGTGTTCTTTGTTTCTGCACTCACCGGGGACGGCGTGCCCGAACTGAAGGACAGGCTGACCGCGCTGATGCCAGAGGGGCCGTGGCATTATCCCGAAGATCAAGTGTCCGACGCCTCGGAGCGCCTGCTTGCGGCTGAAGTAACGCGCGAACAGCTCTACCAGCAGCTGCATGACGAACTGCCCTATGACAGCGCAGTGCGGCACGAGAGCTATACCGAGCGCAAGGACGGCAGCGTGGAAATCCGCCAGCAGATCGTGATCGCCCGCGACAGCCAGAAGAGCATCGTGCTGGGCAAGGGCGGCAGCCGCATCAAGGCCATCGGCGAGGCTGCACGCAAGGAGCTATCCGAAATTCTTGGCGTGCCAGTGCATCTCTTCCTGCATGTGAAGGTGGAAGAGAACTGGGCCGAAAAGCGCGATATCTATGAGGAAATGGGCCTCGACTGGGTGAAGTGAACAGGTCCCTCAATCGAACCAATCACTTTGTCTGCAGTCCAAATTGCGACGACGGCAATCGCTCCCCCTGCGAAAAGGTCGATCAGGTAATGGCCTGCCACAATAGCTGAGAAGAACATCAACAGGTTGAGAACGACCATGGGCGGGCCCAGTTTGCCCACTCGCAGGAACCCCCACCCGAGCAACACGGCCGCAGCGGCGTGAAAGCTGGGAAAAGTGATGATGCCGGTCAGGGCTTGACGACCAATGATCCTCAACGTGCCATCACGCGCGCCGAAGAAGGTTTCCTGATATTCCAGGAAGAATGGCGGCATACCCGTGGCTGGAAAGAAGGGAAAAATGCACAGAATAATCGCAAGCGTGAGTCCCCAAGCAAACAGAAGTCGGCAGCCTCGACCGGTCATCCCGGCCGCATACAATATGGCAAGCAAGACATAAGGTTGGATGATCAGCGAGTGATAGACCTGCTGCGTTACCCAAAACAGCCCATCTCTGGACGCAACCCAATTGGCAACCTCGCTTCGGTTGAAGCCAAAGAACAGGTCGCGATCCAGCTCCGCCAGCCACTGATCGACCAGAGGCATGTTCGAGCTGGCCATAATCACGGCTGAAAGAGGCGCTGCCATACTGATCGCGGTAAACAGGGCAATCGACTCTATACCGGAGCCGATCCGCGTAATACCCAGCCCTCTGAGGACCAGACCAGACCCCGCGAGCGCCAGCATACCGAATATAGGACCGTTCAGTTCATCTGCCGCATATTGAAAGTCAGTCAGAATGACTGTGAAAGTCACAAATGCCGCCAAGATTCCCAAAATGCAGTAAGCTGGCAGAACCTGGGCAGGGAGCGCGCGCGCTCCATCGAACTTCAATCCCGAGAGGTCTCTCGGCGATGATGCAGCGGCAAGTCTCATGCGGCGCTTAGTGACGCCGCCTGGTTAATTGTGCGTAAATTGTCGTGTTTTTACAAATATTTGGATGGTTAACTGAGCTTAACCACCGCGCCGACAACAAAATGCGGGACCTTCGAAGCCAATCAGGAGCAAGGGCAAGTCACCCTGTCGCACTCGAAGAATTGTGCCCGTGGCAACGCATTCCATCGGGTTGCCATGGTAGGAACGGTGTTAAATCTACGTAAATTCGAAATATTTTCAGTTAGTTCCAGGCGGACTTGTGTCACGAAAATGATATCGCGTAAGGCTGCACAGCATCGCCACCAAGCATAGTGCGCAGGACACCAGCATCGGTGCTGCTCCCATGCCCAGCCCTCCAGCAAGAAGGATACCGACTGCGACCGCGCCAAAAGCCTGGCCGAGCAGGCGCGCAGTCGATTGCAGGCCCCCTGCTGCCGCGGCACGGTCACGCGGAGCGCGCCCCAACAACAAACGGGTATTGGGCGCAAAGAACAGCCCGAAACCCAATGCGGTAAAGGTCAGACGTAAGGCTATGCCGGTCTCGCCGGGATCGTTGGACATGAAACCAAGCGACAGTAGGCCAAGAACGGTAATTCCCAACCCGGTTACTCCCAGCTTGGTCGCCGCAATCCTGTCGCTCAACCATCCCGAAAGGGGAGAGATGATCAGCATGGTCAGGGGAAACGGTAACAGCAACAGGCCAACCGTCTGCGGATCATACCCCATTGCCTCCTGCATACGGAATGGCAGTGACAGCATCATGCTGGTCGCCGCAATAAAGCTGGTCATGCTGGCCAGTGCCGAAAGGCCAATGACCGGTCTGGAGAGCAGATCTACCGGCAGAACCGGAGCGGGATTGGCCCTTTCACGGCGAACGAGAAGGACAATCGAGACAAATCCGGCGAACAGGATCACTGCGCCAACCAGGGCTTGGCCATGCGTTGCCAGCTGCAAGCCACCAATTACCAGCAGCATGCACAGCGCACTCCAGGAGGAGCCGATCCAATCCGAAGGCCGTTCACGCGGTTCGGGAGTAGGTAGCGCCTGCCCAAGAACTAGCGATACGATGGCCAGCGGCGCTGCCGCGACAAACACCCACTGCCAATCGAAATTTCCGACGATATAGCCACCCAGCGTCGGCGCCAGTGCGCTGGAACTCGCCACGATAACGCTGTTCACACCCAAACCCGTTCCCAACCGGTTTGCGGGGTAGATATGCCGCAACATGGCTGCCGAGACGCTCAGTGCCATGGCCGCGCCCGTGGCCTGCAGGGCGCGTAACAGCAATAAGACCGGGAGGCTGTTCGCGAAGAGGCACAGGGCCGAAGCGACCATGAAGAGTATCTGGCCGTATTGGTAGAGGCGTCGATGCCCCATCCTGTCACCCAGACTGGAGAAAGGCAGTAACAGCATCACCAGCACCAGCTGGTAAACCGTCACCACATTGGTCACCACGGAGTTGGAAACGCCCAGGTCACGGGCGATGGTAGGAAGCGCGACATTGGCAATGGCCCCGTCGAGAACCAACAGCGACGTGCCGAAGCTGATCGCCGCTATAGCCCACCAGCGCCGCGGCAAAGGCAAGCCGGGATGCTCCTGCATGTGATCATCTGTGGATGTGGCGACCGAACTCATTCGTGCCGGATGCGCCCGAAATTGCGAAGCTTCAACCCCACGAAGGGATTTCTTGCCCGTTGTGAAGAAGCTATTGGGCTCCGAGTTGCGACAGCTTCGCGCGCAGAGCATCCTCATCGAAGGGCTTCACGATATAGTCATCTGCGCCGGCATCGATGCCGCGATGGATATCGGTCACCTCACCCTTCTGCGTGCAGAATACAACGGTTGGCACCTTGGCGGCCCTCACCGCGCGCAGGGCGCTGACGAATTCTATGCCACTCATGACCGGCATTTCCCAGTCGGTCAGGACCAGGTCTGGCATGTCCTGCTTGCAGCGGGCCAAGCCTTCCTCTCCATTTTCCGCCTCGATAACGCGGTAGCCGAGGCCCATGGCTATCTTCTTGGATATCTTGCGTACAACCCGGCTGTCATCGACAATCAAGCAGGTCTTTCCGCCCACAGTCTCTGCCGCGTGGCCGGCACGTCGGGCCTTGGCCTGGCGGACGATCGCATCCGTGCCAGTTGCTTCGGGAGCAGGGGAGCTCCCGGCAGGTTGACGATCTTCTGACTGATCGTTGGAAGCATGGCGATCATCGAAATCCTGTGGTGCAAGCGGATCCACCACGCCGGGATGACGTTCCCGGCTTGCTTCCGCCAGCTTGTCTGCCAGCGTCTTGGCTCCACCCCCATGCGATTGTGCACTGGGGCCGTTGCTGCGTTTGATCAGATTCCTAATGACGCATACCCCTCATGCATGACTTCGGATTCGTCTTCTTCACCGAAGAGATCTTCAGGAACAATTTCATCAACGACTGTCGGAGCTACGATTTCTTCCTCGACAATCGGGGAGGAGGAATCCGCTTCTTCATCCGATGTCATCCGGACATGGATGTATGGAACCCACAGGTCGCCGAAATCAGCTTTCTGATACCACACGTCCATCACATCGAAGCTGGCCCACATCCCGTCGGGTCCGCGCAAGCGCAGGCCCTCTCCGATGCGTGGCACCGCAGCAAAGCGGATGCGCTCCTGAGACTGGTTGGTTTCGTTCTGGACTTCGATTTCTATCACGCGACCTACCCTCGACTTCAGGGGCGATCTTAAGAGGCACTGTTTACCAAATTACCAACGATGCGCGGTGAACTATCTACCTATTGAAATGGTAAAGAAAAACATGCTGAATCGGGTCCGCGTGGGTGTACCGTCCCGCCGTTTCGCGTTCACCGAATCCTACTTCGCAGCAGCCTTCTTCTTGGCCGGGGACTTTTTGCGAGTCTTCCTTTTGGGCGGTCCCTTGGCCGCTCTCGCGGTGATCAATTCGATCGCCTGTTCCTCGGTGACATCCTCGGGTTTGATGTCCTTGGGAATGGTCGCATTGGTGCTGCCATCGGTGACATAGGGGCCATAGCGTCCGGGCATCACCTTGATTTCACCGCCAGAATCCGGATGTGCGCCGAAGGTCTTGATCGGCTCGGCTTTGGCGCGACCGCCGCCTTTACGATTTGCAGCTTCGGCAAGCAGTGTGACCGCTGCGTTCATGCCGGTTTCGAACACGTCACGGGTACCGGAAAGCTTGGCGTATTTACCATCATGTTTGAGGTATGGACCGTATCGCCCGATGGCCGCTTCGATCGGCAAGCCGGTTTCCGGATGGTCACCGATAACACGTGGCAATGCCAATAGTTTGAGCGCCCATTCGAGGTCGAAATCGTCGACATCCTTGGGAATGGAGGCGCGCTTGGCCTCCTTGCCCTCACCCATCTGTACATAGGGACCGAAACGACCCGTCTTGCGCTCGACATTCTGCCCGGTTTCAGGGTCCTGCCCCATCACGGCATCATCCGAGCCATCTCCCTCGCCCGGCTGGCCGAATTTACGACGAAACGTGCACTCAGGATAATTCGAACAGCCGATAAAGGCACCGAAACGCCCGCCGCGCAACGCAAGACGCCCTGCTTCGCGACCTTCGGCGAGGCATTTCTGGCACACGCGCGGATCGACGCCTTCTTCGGTCTGGGGAAACAGGTAATCGTCGAGATATTCGTCCAGCACTTCGGTAACTTCTGATGGAAGCCGCTCCATCACCTCATCCGCCTTGGGCTTGAAGTCCTTCCAGAACTGGCTGAGCAGGCCTTTCCAGTCTTCGCGCCCGCCTGAAACTTCGTCGAGCTCGTCTTCCATGCCCGCAGTGAAGTCATAGGCGACATAGCGGGGGAAGAAGCGTTCGAGGAATGCTGTCAGCAGTCGCCCTGAATCCTCTGCGAAGAAACGGTTTTTCTCCATCCTGACGTAGTCTCGATCGCGCAAGGTCTGGATGGTGGAAGCATAGGTCGATGGGCGGCCGATACCCAATTCCTCCAGCCGCTTCACCAGGCTCGCTTCGGAAAAATGCGGCGGCGGCTGGGTGAAGTGCTGCGTGGCGTCGACCTGCTTCTTGGCCGGCACATCGCCATTGCGCATCAGCGGCAGCAGGCCGTCCTCGTCATCCTCGGGCTTCTCGTCGCGCCCTTCGCTATAGACCGCCATGAAACCGGGAAACTTCACGACCTGCCCAGTGGCGCGCAATTCGTTCTGGCCCGTACCGTCGCGCATAGTGATCGTGGTGCGCTCAAGCTGTGCGGCAGCCATCTGGCTCGCCATTGCGCGCTTAAAGATGAGATCATAAAGTTTGGCCTCATCCCCTGAACCGGCACGGTCACGACTGAAATCGGTCGGACGGATGGCTTCGTGCGCTTCCTGCGCATTCTTGGCTTTGGTCGAATAGAAGCGCGGCTTTTCGGGCATGTAATTCGCGTCATAGCGACCGGCGATGGCATCGCGGCAGGCAGCAATCGCACTGCCATCCATCTGCACACCATCGGTACGCATGTAGGTGATCGCACCCGCCTCATAGAGCGACTGTGCACAGCGCATGGTGTGACTGGCGGAAAAGCCGAGCTTGCGTGCGGCTTCCTGCTGCAACGTCGACGTTGTAAACGGCGGAGAGGGATTGCGTTTGAGCGGCTTGGTTTCCACCCCTTCTACGGTAAAGCGCCCCTCCTCCACCGCCATTTTCGCTGTTTCGGCGGTACCCTTATCACCGATGCTCATCTTCTCGAGCTTGTCGCCGCCGTATTTGACGAGCCGTGCCTCAAACCCCGTCCCGTCATGCTCCATCTGCGCGGTGACCGACCAGTATTCCTCAGGCCTGAATACCTCGATCTCGTGCTCGCGCTCGCAAATCAGCCGCAGGGCGACCGATTGCACGCGGCCTGCACTCTTGGCTCCTGGCAGCTTGCGCCACAGCACCGGGCTGAGCGTGAAGCCGAACAGGTAATCGAGCGCGCGGCGCGCCAGATAGGCGTCGATCAGGTCCTGGTCGAGTGCGCGCGGATGTTCCATCGCGCCCGTCACGGCCGCCTTGGTGATGGCATTGAAAGTGACACGCTCGACATCGGCGGGCAGCGCCTTGCGCTTCTTGAGCAGGTCCAGAACATGCCAGCTGATCGCTTCGCCCTCGCGATCGGGGTCGGTAGCGAGAATCAGGCGATCCGCTTTCTTCGCCGCATCGGCGATGGCCTTCACCTGATCGCGATTGCGCTTGTCGGCATAGACTTCCCAATCCATCGCGAAGTCCTCGTCAGGCCGCACGCTGCCATCCTTGGGCGGCAGGTCGCGGACATGACCGTACGAGGCGAGGACCTTGTAGTCCTTGCCCAGGTATTTCTCGATGGTCTTCGCCTTGGCGGGCGATTCAACAATGACAAGCTGCATGATCTGAAAAGGTGGTCCCTACACGTGTACGTACGCGCGAGGGTGAATCGACCCGGGCAGATTCGTCAAGCGGTCAGTTAAATGAATTGCCATCTCGGCAGATAATAATGCTCAATCGAAAGTCTCACTAACCTCTCTTGCCGCCACGATCAGGCCATAGAGCACGACCGAGAGGGAAGAGAAGATCACCGTCATCACCGCAGCCGAGACCTGTGACACAACCAAGCCAAGGATCGATTCCTCACCAAGGAAGGACGGCGCGGCAAACGAGATGGCAAAGAAGATGATTGTCATAGCCAGTCCAGCAATGATGATGGGAAACTCATTACCCCTCGTCTGGTTCCAGCTTTGGCCAAGCGATTCCATCACTCCGCCGCCGCGGCTGATGAACAGAGGTTGGGCCACGCTCCAACGTGCCATGACGATCAGGCCCGGGATTATGATGAGGACAAACCCCAGACCGACGCCGAGCGTATAGAGGATGGACAAGCCAAAAAATGGCACAATGTGGCCGCCTTCGCCTTTGTCCTTGAATCCGGTCTTCTTGAGCAGAATCCCAATCAGGAAGTAGTTGACGAGTACGCCGGCGATAATGGCCATGCCCGTTAGGCCCAACTGCTGCGTCACGGCAGTCCTACTTTGCCCCAGATAAGTCATGCCGGCATTGATCGCGCCGATCACAACAATGAAAAGTAATACGGTTGCCCAGTTTTTCTCAAGGACATCCAGCGTCTTGTTGATCAAGACGCCAATCTTCAATTCGCGTGCAGGTGCGATAGCCATGTCGATCCTTCCTCCACTACGTCCCGCGCACAACCTCTCAGGATCGAATGCGGAGTCAAGCGACAAGCGACACACGACCTCCCGCATGTCGCTGTAAACGGCCTGCAATCTCAAGTTCGAGCAACGCCATATGCACCGCGCCCGTTGCCTGGCCACTTTGCCGCACGACTTCATCCACGGCGACGGGGGCAACGGTTAGTAGGCCGGCAATATCGCAACTGTCCGCCGCATCATCTTCCGGCCCGATCTCGTAATCGAAGGCTGGCTGCGCCTCGCGAAAGGTCGATTGCGGCGTGCCGTCGAAGTGGGACAGCAATTCCACCACATCCTCGGGCGATTGCACC
>ENA-ORCV01000506-ORCV01000506.1-marine-metagenome-genome-assembly--contig:-NODE-506-length-24535-cov-2.872312_pt1 | contig 24535 bp, 18 predicted proteins | sample MGYA00237779_ERZ508509 | MGnify/ENA primary metagenome ERZ508509 (study PRJEB26180, sample SAMN06268772) | marine metagenome | isolation source: Bioluminescent Bay, La Paraguera, Puerto Rico | place... | reverse complement strand
CGATATGGCCCCTGTCCTTGCCAGTATTGCTTCAAGTAGCGTCGTCTTGCCACTCAGATAGGGGCCTACCAGTGCAATGCAGCGCGGACTATAGCCTCCAGTGTCCTTCGCATCGGGCATTTTATTTCCTCCCCTCAACAACTTACGTCATTTCGCACCCAGCCGCCGCGGCACGTCGAGGGTGCCAGACAGGTATCGTGTCAACTGTGTGAAGGTCTGGCAAGGCCCACAAGGTATTATGCATCCCGCCGGGCGGAGGCAATGCTTTCCCGCAGAAGATGCGGCGGCATCATTTCCCGGTCTTATAAAACGCTTCGATCGGCAAAAAGGTTCGACCGCTTACGCAGGACGTCTCGCCGCCGGGACCGACAAACACCTGGCCGCCAAATCCCTGGCAGCGCGTGGACGGCCCACCCAGGGCGTTCAACACAAAGACAAGCGCGACCGCGCACGCGGCGGCGGCGGCGACCACACATGCGGCCTGGACATTTACCGTCTCCTCCCGAAGCCTGTTTCGCGATTTCACGGCTGTTCCATGGCACCCGGCCCTAGGGGCTGCCCATAGCTGAATTCAATGATGTAGCCATCGGGATCCTCGACCGCGCAGAGATATCCGACCGGGGGTGGAAGCTCAAGAGGCACCCAGTACAGGCACCCCTCTTCGCGCGCACGGGCCGCGATCTCATCGATCTCCGCTCGAGACGCCACGGCAAACCCGTAATGCGTCATGTCTCCTTCGGCGCGCTTCTGTTTGCTGCCGCCGGAGACGAGCACGAGAACGAAGTCCGTCTCCCGGCCTTCCTCGGCAATCCAGACTGTTCTTTCGCTCGCGGTCCCATGGGAATGAACCTCCTTCATCCCGCAGTAACGCCTGTAGAAATCGATCGATGTTTCCACATCGCCGACATGCAAGGCGCAATGGGTGAATACGGGTGTCATCAGACTCAGGGTTCCAGATCGCACAGCCAGCGTCCAGCCCCGTGTTCAACAGGAAGCTATTCAGCGGGGGCCGTCTTGCGGCGGCGGCCGCGCGCGGCGCGGCGCGCCTTGGCGGCAGCTTCCATCGCCGCCTTGCGCTCCAGCGCGCGGGTCTCCAGCGGCCCGACGATCAACGTCAGCATGGGCGGTACGATCAGCAGGGTCAGTACGGCCGAAAGCGACAGGCCGCCGACGACAACCGATCCGAGGCCGCGGTAGAGTTCGGAGCCCGCTCCGGGGAAGAACACGAGTGGCAACATGCCGAACACGGATGTCAGCGTCGACATGAAGATCGGCCTGATCCTGTTGCGGGTCGCTTCGAGGATAGAGTCGGTCGGCGACATCTTGTCTTCACGCAAATGGTAAAGCGTTTGATGGACCAGCAGGATCGCGTTATTGACGACGATACCGATCAGGATGACGAAGCCGAGCAGCGTCAGCATGTCGAGAGGCTGGAAATAGAGCAGGTTGAGCACGGCAAGGCCGGCGACGCCGCCGGCGGCAGCAAGCGGGACCGCGAGCATGATGACAAGCGGATAAATGAAGCTCTCGAACAGGATGGCCATGACCAGGTAAACGATAATCATCGCCACGATCAGGTCGCCGACCATGTGGTTCCACGTTTCGGTGAGCTGGTCTGCGGTGCCGGTAATACGCAGGCCTATGCCCGGGGGCAGACCCTCCTCGCGCATCGGTTCGACCACTTTTTCGCGCAACACCTCGATTGCCTGCTCTAGAGGAAATTCAACAGATGGTACGACTTCGAGCGTGACCGTGCGCTGCCGCTCGCGATGGCGGATTGCGGTCGGCCCCGCCGTCATTTCAACCGTCGCCAGCGACGACACTGGCACGATTGCACCTTCGTGTGTGACCACCGGCAGGTTGCCCACGCCCTGGGTCGCATCGATCTTGTCGATTGGGCCCTTGAGCATCAGGTCGAGACGGGTATCGCCAACGGTTACCTCGACGACCCGCAAACCGTCGTTGAACGTGTCGATGGCCTCGCCCAGCTCGACCGGGGTGACGCCGTTGTCGGCCAGCTTGATCCTGTCGGGGAGCACGCGCACTTCAGGCGCGCCCAGCTCGAGCCCCGGGTTCGGGCGGAACTGGTTGCCTTGCGCGCGGGGGAACTCTTTCATAATGCGCCCGGTCGCGGCTAGCGCGGTCGCAAGGATCGGTTCGAGCTCGGGGCCAGATACGTCGAGCTCGATCTTGCGCCCGCCGCCGATGCCGCCATAGAGGAGGTGCACGAACGCCGCGAGCACCGTGCACAGGATCGCGATGGTGAGCACGAAGCCCACGAGGCTCTGCAGGACGGGCAGGGTGAAGACGTAGAACGACGCGTCGAGCCCGAACTGCGGATCCGCGACACCGAACTGCTCGTGGTTCCACCACGCGAGGAACTCCGTCCACCGCCCCGACATCGCGAGGCCGGCCACGAGTCCCACGAACGCCGGCAGGGCGACCATGACGAGCTTCTCGAGCGGCCGGATCTGCTCGCGGTACTGGTCCAGCGTGGTGCGCTTGCCACTCACCGCAGGTCGCACGCGACGTGCGATCCACAGCGTGAGCCACACCGCGAGTGCGGCGACGAGGCCGAATCCGAAGAACATCGCGATGCGCGCGACCCACTGCGTCGTGAACACCTCGGTGTATCCCACCTGGCGGTACCACGAGACCTCGGTCCAGACCTGCGCGGCGGCCATCACGATGAGGAACAGCACCGCGAGAGCGATCGCCACGAATACGAGGGGCGATCGCCGTCTGCGCGGCACCTCGACAGGGCGCCGCGGAGGGGGGGGTCGGTCGTCGAACGTCACTGGTCAGTCCTTCGGATCAGGGTCGGTGTTCGGCACGATGCTGGTCAGCCCGTGCAGGTCGTCAGCGCGGACGTGTCGCCCGCCCCGATTGCGGTGATGGCTTCGTAGGCATCATCGAGTGTCTCCACTGAAAAGACGTCGAGACCTGCGGGGATGTTCCCGACGACCTCGTCACAGTTGTCGATGGGAGCCAGGAAGTAGTCCGCGCCGTCGTCCAGCGCGCCGTACATCTTCATCCGGATCCCGCCGATGGCGCCCACGTCGCCGGCGGCGGAGATGGTGCCCGTGCCCGCCACGTGAGCACCGTCGAGCTCGTCGATCTCCGTGAGCATGTCCATGATGGCAAGCGAGAACATCAGGCCGGCGCTCGGTCCCCCGACGCTGTCGATGTCGACGGTGACCTCGATCGGGAGCTCGAAGGCCGGATCCAGCCAGATCCCGAGGATCGCGGTTCCCGAACCATCGTCGAGAGTGGCGAAGGTCGCCTCCTGGCGCTCGCCGTCGCGCAGGTATCCGATGGTGACGTCGTCGCCCGGAGGCCGGGTCGCGAGAGCCTCGGTGAGGGCGGAGAAGGACGCCACGGCCTCGCCGTCGACCTCGATGATCACGTCGCCCGCCTCGAGCAGTCCGTCGGCGTTCGAGGTCTCCCCGACCAGCGCCACCGTGAGCGTGGCGGGCACCTCGGTGCCGAGCGCCTCGAGCGCGGCCACGCTCGCGGACTCCTGCGAGGTGATCCAGTCCTGCTGGGCCTGCTCCTCGAACTGCTCCTCCTGGTCGGGAGTGCCGAACACATCCTCCTCCGGCAGCACGTACGCCGCGGGCGAGATCCAGTCGCGCAGCACGCTGCCCAGGGTGAAGGGCGCGGAGCTGCCGCGCGCCACCGTGACGGTCGTGACGCGCAGCTCGCCCGAGGCCGGGTACGACGGCGCTCCATCAATCTGCACGAGCGGCGCCCCGCCGTTGTCGCCCAGGGTGTCGAACGTAGGGCCCGGCCCACCGATCGCGAACGCGGCAGGCAGGATGGACAGCACCGCCACCATCACCGATGCACCCAGGCCGGAGACGGCGAGCACCAGGGACCGGCGATCGCCCGGAGGTTCCGTGTGATCCGGGCGGGGACCCTCGCCCGCGGGCACGTCCGCATCGTGCGCGGGCGCCGTCGCGGCGGCGGTCGCAGCCGGCGGGGCGTTGTCGGGCGGGACGGTCACTCGACCATCATTGCTCATAGCGAACGATGCGCCCAATCCCACCCCCCGAACGTTAGGTTGGTAAGGACCGCGCATCGGGCGCGGACGCCAGCGTCAGGAGACACGTGAGCGACGACGAGACCCCGTGGATGCGCCTGCTGCGCGAGCTGTTCGGAGACGACGCGGAGGCCGCGCTCGAGGAACTCGAGCGCATGGGCATGGATCCTCAGGCCCTCGCCCAGGCGAGCGGCATGCTCTCCAATCCCGCGATGATGGATCACGTGCTCGGGCAGATCCGCTCCCTCGTGTCCCAGTCCCAGGGTTCCGACGTGAACTGGACCCTCGCGCACGACGTGGCGCGCGGGGTGGCGGCGCAGGGCGGCGACCCCACCGTGTCCGCGGCTACCGCCGCCAGCCACCGCTCGGCGGTGTCGCGCGCGGAGCTGTGGCTCGACGCGGTGACGTCGTTCGATCCGTCGCCCCTCGAGCCCCGCGTCTGGAGCCGCGCCGAGTGGGTCGAGGGCACCATGCCCACGTGGCAGGTGCTGGCCGGGCCGGTGGCGACGAGCGTGTCCCAGGCGCTCAGCGGGATCCTCACCTCCGAGGAGACGACGGGCCACCTCGGCACGGACGCCAGCGGCATCGTCGGCTCGGTGAGTCCCACGGTGACCGGCATGCACATCGGGCAGGCGGCCGGGGAGATGGCGCGCGAGGCCTTCGGCATCACTGACCTGGGCTTCCCCCTGCTCGCGGAGCCCCGCGTCGTGCTGGTCCCCGGCGCGATCGACGACTTCGCGTCGGGCCTGGGCGTTCCCGACGACGAGGTGCGCACGTACATCGCGCTGCGCGAGGCGTCGCACATCCGACTGTTCACGGCGGCGCCGTGGCTCCCCGGACACCTCCACAACCTCATCGAGCGCTACGCCGAAGGCATCACGATCGACCTCGAGGCCCTCGACGACGCCGTGCGCGACATCGGCATGACCGATCCGGCGAAGCTCCAGGAAGCGCTCACCACGGGCATCTTCGCCTCGCATCACAGCGACGAGCAGGTCGAGACGCTGCGCTCGATCGAGACGCTGCTCGCGCTGATCGAGGGCTGGGTGCAGGAGGTGACGGTACGTGCCGCCGCTCCCCACCTGCCGAGCATCGGCGCCCTGCGCGAGATGATGCGCCGCCGCCGGGCCACCGGCGGTCCCGCCGAGGACACCTTCGCGACCCTGCTGGGCCTCGAGCTCCGGCCGCGACGGCTGCGCGATGCTGCCACCTTGTGGGCGACGCTCGCCGCCCGCGCGGGCGGCGAAGCGCGGGACCAGGTCTGGTCGCACCCCGACGTCCTGCCGCCGGCCGAGGCCCTCGACGACCCCGTCGCGTGGGTCGAGCGCCACCTGTCGGGCGGTGCCGCGGACGAGGTCGATCGCGAGCTCGAGGCGCTGCTGTCAGCCGCCGGGACTGATGACGCCCATGGTGTCGAGGCTCCCGAGGCGGGCGAGGAGGGCGATGCCGAACGCTGACCGCCCCGCGACACGGCCCGGCTAGCCTGAGCGGTTTCCGCGGCCCCTCCGTCTACTCTTGAAGGGAACTGGCCCTGCGGGGCCGTCGGAACGTGGCGCCTCGGCGTTGCGAGTGAGAGAAGGAGAAGGCTATGGCCGACAAGTACCAGGGCGAGTTCTACTGCGTGAAGTGCAAGGACAAGCGCACCACGGAGGGTGACGTCGTCGTCTCCGAGAACGGCCGCCGCATGGCGAAGGCCACGTGTCCCGAGTGCGGCACCAAGCTGAACCGCATCCTCGGCAAGGCGTAAGCCTCAGCACGAGACTTCGAGGCGGGCGATCCGACGGGTCGCCCGCCTCTCGCATGTCACCGGGGCGTGCCGCTGCGCACGCGAGCCTGTGGACAACGCCCGCGCGACCGCCGCGCCTGCGACGCTGGGCGCATGAGGCTCTCTCCCCTGGCGCCGGTGCTCGCGCGCGACGCGAGCTCCGTCCAGGTCGGCATCCATCGCCCGCTCGTGCTCGCGGGGCTCACCGCGTCCCAACGGCGCTTCCTCACGTCGCTCGACGGCGGCCGCCTCATCGGCGCTGCCGAGCGTCGCCGGCACGCGGCGCTGCTCGCCGATCTCACGGCGGCGGGCCTCACCGCATCCGCGCCGCCGCCACCGGCGTGCGTGCGTTTCCACTCCGGGTCAGCACTCGCAGTCGAGGCAGCGATCGCTCTCGCCCGGGCCGGCCGGGAGGTGTCGTTCCGCGACGCCTCTCCGGCTCGCCGCGACCCGCTCATCGCCACCGTCAGGGGAGGCTCGAGGGGAGCCCTCGCCGCGCAGCGTGTGCGCCGTGCGGCGCCTGAGGCGCAGGTGCGCAGCGCCGATGCGCGGGCGGAGCTGGATGTGATCGTCACCATGGGCGTCCCCGTCACGCGGGCACGCTCCCTGCTCGCACTCGACTCTCCGCACCTGCTCGTGACGTGTGACGAGCGCGGCGCGACCATCGGGCCCCTGGTGGTTCCGGGCTCCACGCCGTGCTCGCAGTGCCTGGGCCTGGCGGCCGCGGACCGCGATGACTCCTGGCCGCACGTGGCGCTGCAGTGCGAGGCGCGAGTCCCCCGCACGGACCCCTTGACCGCGTCCGTGGGCGGTGCGCTCGCAGGAGCGGCCGCCGAGGCGTTCCTGCGCGGCACCGCGCCGCCGTCCTGGCGCGTCGAGGACGGAGCGGTCGAGCGCATCGGCCCGCCGTCGGTGCACCCGCGATGCGCGTGCATGGCCGCCTGACCGCCGTCAGTTGTCGGCGACGATCCGGAGCACCGCCGCGCCGAACTGCTCGAGCTTCACGGCGCCCACGCCGTTGACTCCGGCGAGTTCGCCCAGGGTGCTAGGCCGTGTCGTGGCGATGTCGATCAGCGTGGGATCCGTGAAGACCGTGAACGCGGGCTTCGACGCCTCCTGCGCGACGCCGAGGCGCCATGCCCGCAGCGCCTCGAAAAGGTGCGCCTGGTCCGCATCGAGTCCCTCAAGACGCTGCGCGCGGCTCACCCTCGTGGTCCGCGGCCGCGCCGCCTCCGGCCACCAGCGCTCGAGGAACCGCGTGCGCTTGCGGCTCGAGCGCGCTCCGGCCTTGCGCGCGCGGGCGTACGACAGATGCAGATGCTCGCGCGCGCGGGTGATCGAGACATACAGCAGGCGGCGCTCCTCCTCGATCGCCTCGGGTGTCTCCGCGAGGGTGATCGGCATGAGCCCCTCCGAGCAGCCGACCACGAAGACCGCGTCCCACTCGAGACCCTTCGCCGCATGCATCGTCGTGAGGGTGACGCCCTCGACGGCCGGGGCGTGCTGCGCCTGCGCCCGCTCGACCAGGTGCTCGACGAACTCCCGCAGGGTCGCCTCGCCTCCCGCATCGGCCGCGAAGTCGTCCGCCAGCTGCACGAGCGCCTCCAGCGACTCCCACCTCTCGCGCACCGCACCCCTGGCGGCCGGCGCTTCCTCGGACCAGCCCGCGTCCGCGATCGCCGAGCGCACACGCTCTCCCAAGGGAGCCTCGGATGCAGCGACCGCCTCGCCGCGCAGCAGCACCATGGCCTTGCGGACCTCGTCACGGTCGAAGAAGCGCTGTCCGCCGCGGATGAGATAGCCGATCCCGCGCTCGGCGAGCGCCTCCTCGAGCGCCTCCGACTGGCTGTTCGTGCGGTACAGCACCGCGATCTCGGACGCCGGGATCCCGGCGTCGATCAGGGCGCCGATCCGCGCGGCGACGCCATCGGCCTCGGCCGCCTCGTCGTCGAAGGCCGTGTAGATGGGCTCAGGCCCGGACGGCCTCTGAGAGATCAGCTCGACACCCGCGCGCGAGGATCCCCGCTGGGACATGAGGCCGTTGGCCAGGTTGACCACCTGAGGTGTGGACCGGTAGTCGCGCACCAGCCGGACCACGGTGGCGTCCGGATGGGTACGCGTGAAGTCGAGCAGGTGCCGCGGGCTCGCGCCGGCGAACGAGTAGATGGTCTGGGCTGGATCGCCGACGACGCACAGCTCACGACGGTCCCCCATCCACTGCTCGAGCAGGAACTGCTGCAGCGGCGAGACGTCCTGATACTCGTCGACCACGAAGTGCCGGTACTGGCGGCGGATCTGATCCCCGACCTCGCCGTGGCGGCCGATGACGTCCGCGAGCAGGAGCAGGATGTCCTCAAAGTCCACGACGACCGCCTCGGTCTTCGCCTCCTCGTAGGCGCGCATGACATCGGCAACCTGCTGCGGGCTGGTCCCGGCGGGAGTGGCGCGGCCGTCGCTGGCGACGCGCTGCTCGTAGTCCTGGGCGCTGACAAGCGACACCTTGGCCCACTCGATCTCGCTCGCGAGGTCGCGCACGGTGAGCCTGTCGGGGGTGAGGCCGGCCTGGCGCGCCGCGCGTCCCACGAGCGGCGCCTTCTGCTCCACCAGTTGCGGCATCTGACCGCCGACCACCTGCGGCCAGAAGTAGCTCAGCTGCCTCAGCGCGGCCGCGTGGAACGTCCGCGCCTGGACCCCGTGCGCGCCCAGCGCGCGCAGGCGCTGGCGCATCTCGCCGGCCGCGCGAGCGGTGAACGTGACCGCGAGGACCGACTGCGGCGCGTAGGCGTTGACGCGCACCCCGTACGCGATCCGGTGGGTGATCGCGCGCGTCTTGCCGGTGCCCGCACCCGCGAGCACGCACACCGGGCCGTGGAGCGCCGTCGCGACCTCGCGCTGCTCGGGGTCGAGTGCCTCGAGGATCTGGTCGGCGGACATGACCGGCATTCTCGCAGGCGACAGTGACATCCCGGTGCACTCTCCGGGAACTGTGGAGGGCCGATGCGCGGCGCGGCTCTCCCCGAGGCTCGCCCGTGGCGCGGCGTCGAGGCCGTCAGTCGCCCTGCAGGCTCCCGAGCCGCGCGGCGTCTCCGTGCCAGTCCTCGAGCATCCGGCGGGCGATCGACCCGCGCGGCGCCACGATGATCGAGCCGTCCGCCACCGCCTCCTCGAGATCGACCCTCGTCACCCAGCGGGCGTCCGAGATCTCGTCGAGGTCGAGGGTGAACGCTGGGTCCGTCGCACGCGCGGTGTAGCCGACCATCATCGATGCGGGGAAGGGCCACGGCTGCGAGCCCGCATAGGTGAGATTCGTGAGCTTCAGGCTGGATTCCTCGGCCACCTCGCGATGCACCGCCTGCTCGAGGCTCTCTCCCGGCTCCAGGTAGCCCGCGAGGTGCGAGTACCTGCGCGGCGACCAGTAGCTGGCGTGAGCCATCAGCAGCCGATCGTCGGGGTCCGTGATCGCGACGATCACGGCGGGGTCCGTGCGCGGGTAGTGGTCGCGCTCGCACGCGGGGCACCGCCGCTGCCAGCCGCCCGGCGCCGCCTCGGTCGGCGCGCCGCACCGGGGGCACCGCGCGTGCGCCTGGTGCCAGTGGGACATCGCCACGGCGGTGGTGGCGAGCTCGCGGTCGCGCTCTCCGCGATCGTCCGCGCCGAGCCTCCCGAGCAGCGCGCGCAGGGGCTCGAGAGGCGGGTCCGACTCGGGCAGCGCCGCGGCGCTGACGGCCACGACATCGCGGTCGCCGTCCCGTCCCAGATAGCAGACCACGTGCGCCTGGTCCCATGCGTCTGCGCCGAGCAGGGTCACGCCGCTGGCGTCCGCGAGCACCCGGCCGTCGGCGACCACGACCGCGAGCGCCTGGTCGAGATCGACGGAAGCCCGGCGGTGCGCGGCACGGTCCACCCGCATCGGCTGGGCGAAGCTGCCAGGAGAGATCACGGGACCAACCTATGTCACGCCCCCACGGCACCGTCCCCGCCACCACGGGGGGCGGCCCGCGCGCGCATCGGGCGCCCCGGTGCCGGGGCGACCGCGCACCGGCGGCGTGGGCTGTCGCGTGCGCGCGGGCCGACGATCTATCGTGAGGGCGTGCCTCGTTCACCGCTCGCGCTCGCCGCGCTCGCGTCGGTCGCCGTGCCCGGCCTCGACGTGTACGACGTCCTGCGCAGCCCTCACACCGATGCCGACTTCGACGTGGTGGTGGTCAAGGACGCCACCGGCACGCGCTGGATCGTCCGCGCTCCCAAGCGTGCCGCCGCTGGCGCCGCGCTCGAGGCGGAGCGCAGCCTGCTCGCGGCGCTCGCGCGTGCCCACGACACCGGCCTGCTCCCCTTCGACGTGCCTCGCCCCCGCGGAGCCGCCGCGATGTCGGACCCGGACGGCGGCCGCGCCGTCGTCTACTCCGAGGTGAGCGGCGCTCCGCTGACGTTGGCGACCATGGATCCTGGGCCCGGGCTCGCCGCGGCGCTGGGCACCGCCCTCGCCGCCATCCACGAGCTGCCGCCCACCCTGATCGAGGACGAGGGACTTCCCACCTACACCGCCGACGAGTACCGCGAGCGCCGCATGGCGGAGCTCGATGCCGCGATCGACACCGGCAAGGTGCCGCCGCGCCTCGCGGATCGCTGGGAGAACCAGCTCGAGAACGTCGCGTGGTGGCGTTTCGAGCCCACCGTGGTCCACGGCGACCTGGGCGAGCACCAGATCCACGTTCGCGGCGAAGCCATCACGGGGGTCTCGGACTGGATGGACGCGCGAGTCGCCGACCCGGCCGACGACCTGGCCTGGCTCGCGGCATCCGCGCCGGATGACGTGCTCGAGTCGGTCCTCGAGGCCTACCGGCTGGCGCGCCGCGAGACGCGCGACCCGCACCTCATCGACCGCGCCCGGCTGGCCTCCGAGCTCGCGCTCGTGCGCTGGCTCATGTACGGCGTGCGCACCGACAACGCGGACGTGATCGCCGACGGCGAGGGCATGCTCAGCGACCTCGAGGCGCTGCTGTTCGCTCCCGACGACGAGGACTAGGCCGTCTCGCCGCGCACGAGGTCCACGATCTCGTCGCGGCCCAGCAGGTGTTCGGGCCTGACGGTCGCGTCCGCCGCGACGTAGTAGAAGGCCGCGTCGACCTGATCGAGCGCGATGCCCTTCCACTCCGACCACGCGAGCCGGTACACCGCCAGCTGCACCTCGCGCGCGGCACGCTCCTCCGGATCGCGAGGAGGCCTTCCCGACTTCCAATCGACCACGGTGACCCGGTCGAGCCCGCCCCCAGGCGGGAACACGGCGTCGATGCGCGAGCGCACGGTGAGACCGGCGACCGGCACCTCGACGTCCACCTCGATGTCGGTGGGCTCGCGCGATGCCCACTCGCTCGCGGCGAAGGTCTGCTTCAGCAGCGCGAGCTCGACCGCCGCCTCACGATCATCCGGCTCGAGATCCTCGGGTTCGAGCAGCGGCACGTGGCCGAACTGGGTCTCGATCCACGCATGCAGGGCGCTTCCGCGCTGCGCGGCCGCGGTGGGTTCCTGCGGGATGGGTCGGCGCAGCTGCAGGGCGAACGCCTCCCGGTCGCGGCGCAGCGCCACGAGCGCGGAGGTCGACAGGTGCGACGGCAGCGACAGGTCGAGGCCGGCGGGTCCGCGCCGGCCATGCTCCGCGAGCATCGCGTCGATCTGCGGCGCCAGCGGCAGGGCCGATGCGCGGGCCGGCTCGGGCAACGCCCGGGCCTCGTGCACGGCGCGGGCGAGCGCCCGGCGCTCAGACGTGGTCGGGGTGTCCGCCCGGGGCCACGGCGCCGTGTGCACGGAAGCCTCCGGCGGCTCGGCGTCTGCGTCGGGCTCAGGCGCCCAGCCGCTGTCGCTCACGACTCCCTGCTCGACCATCTCGGTCACGAAGGGCGAGGGCCGATGGATGGTGGTGCCGCCCGCGAACCACGATCCCGACACCAGCACGTGGCTGCGCGCTCGCGTGAGCGCCACGTAGAACAGGCGACGCTCCTCGTCCATCCGGTGGCGGCCCGCATCCACCCGGAAGTCGTCGAGCGTCCGGTCGAGGCTCGCGTGGTCGACCGCGCCACGCACATGCCACTCGGGCAGGCTGCGCGCATCCATCCGCAGGGGCCACGGCAGCTCAGGGTCGCCCGTGAGCCACGCGCCGTCCTCGTGCTTGCCGCGGAAGTGCAGGAACATCGGGAAGCGTCCATCGGTCGCGCCGGGGATCGCCACCACGTCCCACTCGAGCCCCTTGGAGCTGTGGACGGTGAGGATCTGGATCGCCCCGGGTTCGGGCGCCTTCACCGGGGCGTCGAGGCCGCGCTCCTCACTGCGAGCAGCCTCGAGCCACGCAAGGAAGGCTCCCAGCGTCGCACGGTCGACACCCTGGGCGAAGGTGCGGGTGGCGTCGAGGAACGCGTCGACGTTGCGACGCACGCGGCCGTCGGGGCGCGCGACGTCGGCCTCGATGTCGAGGCACCACGCGCGCTCGGCGAACCCGACCAGCTCGGTCAGCGGCAGGTAGGCGTGCTCGCGGATCGAGCGCACGACCTGCCTGAGCGACACCAGGCGCTCGTGCGCCGTGGACGTGAGAGCCCTGCCGGCCGGCGAGGTCCAGTCGGGATGAGGAAGGTCCTCGAGCGCGTCCACGATCGACGCCTCCGCCTCGCGCTGATCGCGAGCGCCCGAGAGCGCCGCCGCGCGATCCTTGAGGGCCATGAGGTCGCGCGGACCGAGGTTGACGCGCTCGGACGTCAGCAGGCGGATCAGCGCGTCTCCACGCGAGGGATCGTGGGCGACCTCGAGCAGCGCGACCAGGTCCGCGACGTCCGCCGTGTCCAGGAGTCCGCCCAGGCCCACGACCTCGTAGTCGAGGCCGCGCCTGACGAGCTCGTCGACCACCAAGGGGATCGTGGCCCGGCGGCGGCACAGCACGGCCGCCTCGACGATGCGCGGCTGGGCCCTGCCCTGACGATCCGCGACGAGGTGGCCGTCCGACCCTCGGTGCGGGCGCCCGTGGCCGAGCTCGTCGCGGCGGGCGACCACCCAGTCCACCATGGTCGCGATCTCGTCCTCGCCGGTGGCCGCCATGTGCGCCTCGACGGCCGGTGCGGCGCGCTCCGGCTCCGGGACGCCCAGCAGCGACGCGCGCGACTCGAGCCGGCGCACCTCGACGGCCGAGGATGCGCGCAGAGGTGCGGCGACGGCGTTCGCGGCGTCGAGGACCGCACCCTCGTTGCGCCACGAGACCGACAGGCTGGCGGTGCGCACCGCGCCGGGCCCGCCGAACTGCAGCACGAAGTCCTCGAGCGCGGCGGCCGAGGCCCCGCGGAAGCCGTAGATCGCCTGGTTGGGGTCGCCGACCGCCATGACCGGGTGATCCGTGCCGAAGGTCTGCGCGAACAGCCGCAACTGGGCGGGCGACGTGTCCTGGAACTCGTCCAGCAGGATTGCGCGGTACCGCGACCGCTCGATCTGCTGGACTGCTGCCAGCTCCGACAGCTCGACGGCGGTGGCGACCTGATCCGAGAAGTCCAGCAGCGCGGACCGGCGCTTGCGATCCTGGAAGTCCTCGATCAGGTCGGTCATCGCGAGCAGCGTCCGCAGCTTGGCGATGCGGCCGGCCAGCTTCTGCGTCATCCGGCCGGGCAGCGCCTCGCCCTCCTTCTTGGGCAGGCCGTCGAGATGCGCGAGCGTCTCCGTGAGCCACGCGCGCATCTGCGCGGTGGGGACCCCGTGCTCGCGCAGCTGGGCGGCAAGGCGCGGGAGCGAGGAGCGCACCGTGCCCGGCGCGGAGTCGACGTCGAGGGTCTCGGTCCACTCCTCGAGCGAGCGCGCGGACATCTGCCACAGGGCGGCGTCCGTCACGACCGCGGAGTCCGGGTCCACCCCCACCCGCAGTCCGTGCTCGGCCGCGAGCGCGGCGGCGTACGCGTTGTAGGTCGCGACCGTGGGAGCGGGACGCTCGGGGTCCGGGCGCCGGCGCATGCTGCCGTCGGGGCCCTCCACCTCGGGATCCCACACCCGTCCGATGCGCTCCTGGGCTCGCTCCGCGATCTCGGCCGCTGCCTTGCGCGTGAACGTCAGGCACAGGATCTGATCGGGGCTGATGTCCTCGCCGAGCAGCTCCCGTGCGTGATCGAGCAGGTACACGATCCGCATCGACAGGGTCTCGGTCTTGCCCGAGCCGGCGCCCGCCACCACCAGCATGGGCTCGGTCCCGGCACCGATGATCGCCGCCTGCTCCGCCGTGGGCGGCCTTCCGGGGGCGATGATCGCCGCGAGCTCGTCGACCGTGCGGCCCTGGCCCACGACCACTCCCGCGCTCGTCTGGGCGCTGCGCCCGCTCATGCGTCGCTCACCTGCGCCCCGGCCGCGTGCGCGGGACACGACCGTCGGATCGGGCAGTGCGTGCACATCGGATTCGGCGTCGCCAGGAAGGTCTGCGCCCGCATGGTCGACACCGCCTCGTCGAGCTCCGCTCGCACCTCGGCGACGTCGATCGCGTCCTGAGGCACCACGGAGCTCTTCTGCGCGGCGTCCGTGCCCACGAACACCAGTGCCGCGTCGGTGGCGGCGTCGACGCCCTCGAAGGCCCCGCTGTTGGCCACCAGCTGATAGAGCTTGAGCTGCCCGTGATCGGCGGCCTCGGCGGCACTGATCTTGCGACCCGTCTTGAGGTCCACGATGCGCGCGACGGTGCCGTCGATCTCGACGCGATCCGCCATGCCGGACACGCGCGCGGAGCCGAAGACCACGCCGAAGCCCTGCTCGACCAGCACGCGATCGGCCTCGACCCCATCGAGGTAGCGCGCGAGCCGCGCGATCATCCCGCGCGCGTCGTCGCGCTGGAGCCGCTCGAGCCACGTCTCGTCCCCGCCGATCTCGGGCCAGCGGCGCTCGAGCTCCGCGAGCATCGGCTCGAGACCCCCCGAGGGGAACTGCGCCGCGATCTCGTGCACCAGCGAGCCGACCTGCTGCGCGTCGGTGCTCGCGACGGTGCCGCCCGCGGTCTCCAGCGCCCACTTCAGCGCGCAGCCGCGCACGGCGTCGAGCCGCGACGGCGACACCCGGACCTCGTCGTCCTCGTCCCAGTAGCCCTCGACCGTGCTCAGGCCGGGAACGCCGTGCCACTCAGCCGGATCCGCGCCCGGCACCTGCGCGTCGGCGAGCCGCGCGAGCTGAGCCGCGACGCCGTCGAGCGCCTCACGCGCAGGCCGGTCGTCGGGATGCGAGTCGAGCCTGCGGACGGCGGCCGCGCCATCGATGCGCAGCGCGGCGACCGCCGCGCGCAGGTCGGCGACCACGCGGGCGCCCGCAGCCTCCTGACGCTCGGCCCCGGCAACGTCCTCGATCAGGGCGACGTAGCGGGACGGGCGAGACTCGCCGTCGTCGACGGCTGTCACCACGAGCCGACGGCGCGCGCGAGAGACCGCCACCAGCAGGGCACGGGTCTCGTCGTCGAGCACGGCGCGGCGCGCGCCATGGAGGTCGCGCGGCCCCCGCGCGTCGCTGCCGGCGACGAGCGCGCCGTCCTGAACCAGGTCCGCGAAGGACTGCGCGCCCAGCACCGAGTCCCGCAGTCGGAGGTTGGGCCACACGCCCTCCTCGAGACCGGCGGCCACCACCACGTCCCAGGCTCGACCGGCGGCCGCCGCAGGAGTGCAGAACGACACCACGTCCCGGGACTGCCCGCGGGCGCCCAGCGTGTCCGCGGCGAACTCCTGACCCTCGAGGTGCTCGATGAACAGCCCGACTCCCGACCGGGGCATGCGCTCGGCGAACGTCTGCGCGGCCCTCATGAGCGCGATGACTGCATCGAGGTCGGCATCGTCGCGCGCCGATCCGGCGACCGCCGCCCGGCGCCACGCCTCCGCGACACCCAGCGCCTCCCACGCCGCCCACAGCACCGCTCCCGGCGTCGCCGCGGGCTCGGCGATCCTCGCGCGGGCGGCATCGGCGGCCCGGGACGCTCGCGCCGCGGACCGCGCCTCGGGGACCTCGAGCGCACCCCACCGCGCTGGATCTGCCATGGCGTCGACGAGGAGGTCCGTGCTCGACCGCACGCCGCCGCCCGCCCGCTCCTCGCGCACGAGCGCGCGCCTCAGCCGCCGCAGCGCGACCGCGTCGAGACCAATCAGGCGCGACCCGAGGACAGCAAGCGCAGATTCCTCATCCCAGGCACCGGCCAGGGCGACGCGCACGATGTCCAGGAGCGGCGCGACCGCCGGCTCGAGATGCAGCGCCGCGCCGTCGCCGACCGCCTCGCAGGGGACGTCCGATGCGAGGAGGTCGGACCGGATCTGGCGCAGCCGGCCCGCCGAGCGGGCGATCACGACCATGTCTCCCCACGACACGCCGTCGTCGTGCCTCGATCGCCGCAGCTGAGCCGCGATCGCCCGGGACTGTGCGAAGGAGTGCGGCGCCGTCAGGACCGTGACGGGCGCGGCGACGTCGCGCGCGACCGTGCGGTGGGCGCCACGAGCGGAGCCCACGCCCTTGACGCCGATCCGCTCTGCGACCGCCGCGGTGACCCTCGCCAGACCGCTCTCCTGCCGGTGCGCGGTAACGAGTTCGACGTGATCGGCTGGGCCCAGGGCGCCGGCAGCGGCATCGGCGAGCGCGCCGGGCACCGCCCCGCGGTAGCCCTGCACGGCCTGGTCCGCGTTCCCCACCAGCATGAGGCGCGCTCCGCGAGCGGCCATCGCGCCGAGGAGCGCCGTGGACGCCCGAGTCGAGTCCTGGTGGTCGTCGACGATCACCAGGTCCCACGCCGGCGCTGGCCCCTCGGCGCGCTCCTCCCACCCCTCGAGCACGGATGCCGCCTGGGCGGCCACCGTCGCAGGGTCGTATCGCTCGCCGCGATCCGCGTGCAGCGAGCCGAGGATCGTGATGTCCTCGTACTCCCCCATGACCTCCGCGGCAGCGACCCACTCCGGACGGCCCGCCCGCTCGCCGATCTCGCGCAGCTCATCCGCCGTCACCCCGGCCTCTGCGGCGCGCATGAGCAGGTCGCGCAGCTCCGCCCGGAAGCCGGGAAGCGCAGTCGCATCCGCGGGCACGACGCCCTCCCAGGACACGGGCCGCCCGTCGCCGCGCGCGTGACCCGCGAGCATCTCCCGGAGGATGACGTCCTGCTCGGCGCCTGTGATGAGGCCGGGCGCGGGAAGCCCGAGCGACGCGGCCTGGGCCGCCAGCACCGCGTGCGCGGCCGAGGCCGCGGTCCGCACGACGGGAGCGCCGGTGGGCCGGTCGAGCGCGACGCCGACCCGGTCGCGCAGCTCCGCCGCCGCAAGGCGGGTGGGGGCGATCACGAGCAGCCGCTGGGGAGCCACTCCCGCGTCGACGGCAGCCACCGCCGCCGCGACCACGGCTGTGGTCTTGCCGGTCCCTGGCGCTCCGGTGACAACCACGTGCCGCGTCCCGCTCGCCGCGAGCGACACCGCCCGCGCCTGGTCCGCGTCGAGCGACGGCTCGGCCGCACTCGCCCCTGGCGCCACCAATCGGATCCCGGTCATGCGCCCTACCTCACCACACGGGTGCGACACCGACGCGCCGAGCCGCGCCCGCATCGGCCCTCATCAGGACGCGGGCTCGCCCGCCGCGGCCGCTTCGGCGCTGGCGCGCCGGTGCATCGCCCGCTCGACGGCGAGCAGGGTGAGCACGGCGGCGATGCCGACCGCGAACAGCGCGATCGCGGAACCGACGGCCTCGTCCGGCGCGTGCAGCGCGCCGTCCTCGGACTGCCACGGCCACAGCGCGCGCAACGATCCCACCATCAGACCCGTCATGGCGGCGAGCGTCACCGCATGACGGTGCTCGAGCAGCCACTGGAGGCCCGTGACGAACAGCGACAGCCCCACGATCGCCCCGAAGGCGAACGCCGCCAGGTACGCGAGGTCACGATCGTTGACAGCGGCCAGCGTGGGCGCGTACATGCCGAGCACCAGCAGCAGGAACGAGCCGGACACCCCAGGCAGCACCAGCGCGCAGATCGCGATCGATGCCGCACCCGCGACCATCCAGTACTCCGGTTCGGACTGCTCGCTGCCCGTGAGGCTGGTGATCCAGACCGCCAGGGCCGCGGCGAGCACCGCCGCCGTCGCCTCCCGCCAGGTCCACCGGCCGACCATGCGCGCCGGGACCACGAGCGAGGCCACGATGAGGCCCGCGAACAGCGCACGGGTCTGGATCGGGTTCGACTCCAGCAGCGGGGCGAGCGTCGCCGACACGATCACGATCGCCGCAAGCATGCCGACGCCGAGCGGGAGCAGCACGGACCATCGCACCTGCCTCAGGTGCTCGCGCGCCGCGTCGCTGCCGGTGCGTCGGACGAGCCCCCGCACCCAGGCGACGGCCCCGCGCACGAGGTGTCCCGCTGAGCCGATGAGAGTCTCATAGACGCCGAGGACGAGCGCCATGGTGCCGCCCGACACCCCTGGGACGATCTCGACAGCGCCGATGACGCCGCCACGGGCGACGTTCAGCGCGACGGTGGAGGCACGGGGACGGGTGGGAGCCGCAGGGGCTGGCGCGGCGGGCGTCGACATGGCCGCGAGTCTACCGAGAGGTCAGTTCCCGGAAGAGGGACGATGCGGTGGTCGCGCTAGGGGTCGGGCTCGGCTCGGGGACCGGCTCATCGGGCCACGGCCACGGGTTGGGCTCGCAGCCGTCCGGCAGCTGGGACTGGTCGACCATGATGATCGCGCGGCCGGAGGCGCATGTCGCCTCCTCCTCGCCCAGCAGGTGACCCACGCCGTGATTGACCTGGAAGATGCGGGACGAGGTGCGATCCTCCGCGAAGGGCGCGAGGCCAGCAGCCCAGTCGTATGCGCTGATCACGGTGAGCCCGCGCTCCGCGCACGTGACGTCCTCCACCGGTTCGGACGGGCTCGGGGTCGCGGAGGGCTCAGCGGCCTCGGCGTCGTCGGATGCCTCGTCCTCGGCCGCGCCCACGCTCGCCGCGGCGTGGGGATCGAGGCACGTGGCGGCGGTGGTCGCCGGGCTGGCGATCACGATCCGGATGTCGGGGGCTCCCGCCGTGGGCACGAACTCGTACCGTCCGCGCGCTCCCCAACCGCGCGGGTCGTTGAGTGCGTCGATCACGAAGTCGCTCAGCGTGGCGCCGTTCATGACCAGGCCGTCCTCGTACTCGACGCGGACCCACCTCACCGACGCGGCCTCCTCGCTCGGCTCGCCGTCGGTGCTCGCGACCGTGAACGTGCCTTCGCCCTCGGACGGGATGCCGAGAGTCACGAGGCCGGCGGCACGGTCGGCGTCGTCGAAGTCCCTGTCGATGGGTGTGAGCGGGGGGATCGACACGTCCGGGGTCGATGTCCGTGACGGCGAAGCGCTCGGACTCGGGGAGGTCTCGGGGGCCGCCAACTGCTCTCCGATCAGGCCTGTTCCCCATCCCACGCCGATCCCGGCCCCGAAGGCCAGCGCGACCACGACGAGGGCGATGAGCAGGCCAGGGCCGCGCTTTCCACTGCGCGCGAACACCGCACCCTCGCCCCGACTCACCCCCCTACGATAGTCAGTGTCAACACCCGCACAGACCAGGGAGGCCACGGTGGAGATCCGGATCGGCATTCAGAACGTCGCCCGAGAGATCCAGCTCGAGACGGATGCGAGCGCGGACGAGGTCGCCACGAAGGTCGCCGAGGCCGCCTCCGGCGCCACTCTGGACATCGCGGATGTCAAGGGTCGCCGCGTGATCGTTCCGGCCGGCTCGCTGGGCTACGTCGAGATCGGCGAGGAGACCAAGCGCCGGGTCGGCTTCGGCGCCTGACGCCAGCCCCAGCTCCCCTAGCGCGCGGCGTCGAGGATCGCGCGCGCGACCAGGGCCGCTCCCTCGGGGGCGTTGCGCTCGACGTCGACGCGCCCGCCGCGCTCGTCGTCCTCGAGCCGCTCGAGCGCCTCGTACTGCGAATCGAGCAGGCCTGGCCCGGCGAAGTGACCCTCCTGCTGCGCGCGCTTGCGGACCCGCGGCTCCAGGACCTCTTGCCGCGCGTCGAGGTGGATGAAGACGACCTCTTCGCCCGCGATGTCGCGAATGCAGTCGCGATAGACGCGCTTGAGGGCGGAGCACGCCACCACGGCCGAACCGCGGTCCGACAGCCACATGCCCACGCCGTCAAGCCACGGCCACCGGTCCTCGTCCTCGAGGGGCGTCCCGGCCGCCATCTTCGCGACGGCCTCGGGGGCGTGGAAGTCGTCCGCGTCCGCGAACTCCGCGCGCAGGTCATGGGCCAGGCGCCTCCCGACCGTCGACTTGCCGCACCCGGTCACGCCCATCACCACGACTCTCATGCCGTCAGCCTAGGGGCCGGCGCGGTGCGCTCCTGGCCTCAGACCTGACCAGCCGGTAGAATGGCACTCGACCCGGGGCTGACCGGTCGTCATGAGAAGCGCGGCGCCGCTGAAGACAGCGCAGGCCGCCAGGACAATGATTCGCGATCGGCTGCCCGCCGAATGGGCGCGCGGATCGCGCGCGCCGCGAATAAGGACACCCATGACGGACACCGACGAGGGCGCGCCCGCGCCCGAGACCATTCCCGCTTCCGAGATCACTGACACGCCCGACGCGACCCCCGCATCGGCCCCCGAGAAGACGTTCGCGGACTTCCCCGTGAACCCGCTGATCGCCCAGGCGCTCGCGGACAAGGGCATCACCACGCCCTTCCCCATCCAGGCGATGACGCTTCCGGTGGCGCTGAGCGGCCACGACATCATCGGCCAGGCCAAGACCGGAACCGGCAAGACGCTCGGCTTCGGCGTGCCGTTGCTGCACCGCACCGTGTCGCCCGGTGAGGAGGGCTTCGACGCGCTCGATGAGCCCGGCAAGCCGCAGGCCCTCGTGGTCGCCCCCACCCGCGAGCTCGCCGTCCAGGTCGCCGGCGACCTCATCACGGCGTCGAAGAAGCGCTCCACCCGGATCGTGCAGATCTACGGCGGCCGTGCCTACGAGCCCCAGATCGAGGCCCTGCAGAAGGGCGCCGAGGTCGTCGTCGGCACCCCCGGCCGCATGATCGACCTGCTCAACCAGGGCCACCTGGACCTGCGCTTCGTGCGCACCGTCGTGCTCGACGAGGCGGACGAGATGCTCGACCTGGGCTTCCTGCCCGACGTCGAGCGCCTGCTCGCCGCCACCCCGGCATCGCGCCACACCATGCTGTTCTCGGCCACGATGCCCGGACCGGTCGTGGCACTCGCCCGCCGGTACATGATCCAGCCCACGCACATCCGCGCGGCGGACCCGGACGACGACGGCGCGACCGTCAAGGCCATCAAGCAGGTCGTGTACCGCGCCCACGCGCTCGACAAGGTCGAGGTGCTCGCGCGCATCCTGCAGTCCGAGGGCCGCGGCCGCACCATCGTGTTCGCGCGCACCAAGCGCACCGCGGCCAAGGTCTCCGACGAGCTGCGCGACCGCGGGTTCGCGGCCGGCGCCATCCACGGCGACCTGGGCCAGGGCGCCCGAGAGCAGGCGCTCCGCGCGTTCCGCAACTCGAAGATCGACGTGCTGGTCGCCACGGACGTCGCGGCGCGCGGCATCGACGTCGAGGACGTCACGCACGTGGTCAACTACCAGTGCCCCGAGGACGAGAAGACCTACCTGCACCGCATCGGCCGCACCGGCCGTGCAGGCAAGACCGGTACCGCCGTCACGTTCGTCGACTGGGACGACACCCCGCGCTGGGGCCTCATCGACAAGAGCCTCGACCTGGGCTACCCGGAGCCCGTCGAGACCTACTCGACCTCGCCTCACCTGTACGAGGACCTCGACATCCCCGAGGGCACCAAGGGCCGCCTGCCGAAGTCCGAGCAGCACCTCGCAGGACTCGAGGCCGAGCGCGTCGAGGACCTGGGCGAGACGGGCAAGAAGCCTGCTGGTCGCGACGGCGGTCGCGAGGGCGGCCGCGGAGGACGCGGCGGGCGTGGCGGCCAGGGTGGCCGCAACCGCTCGCGTGGCGGCCAGGGCGGCCAGGGCGGGGGTCCTCGCAACGCCGATGCGCCCACGGGCCAGTCGTCCACCGGCGCCTCGGGCGAAGGCTCGCAGGGCGGCCAGCGCCGCAAGCGCAACCGCCGTCGCCGCCGCAGCGGCGGTCAGGGCGGCCAGGCCTCACCCCAGGGCCAGTCCGCTCCGCAGCAGTCCTGAGCTAGTCGATCCGAAGGCGCGCGAGGAGTCCCTCGCGCGCCTTCGGCCATTCCTGGGCCAGGATCGAGAACACCACCGTGTCCCGGAGATAACCGTCCGGCATGATCAGGTGGCGACGCAGGATCCCGTCCTGGTGCGCGCCGAGCTTCGCGATCGCGGCGCGCGACTGGGCGTTGCGCCGGTCAGTGCGGAGCTCCACCGCGATGCAGCCCAGGACATCGAACCCACGCTCGAGCAGCAGAAGCTTCGCGGCCGGGTTGATGGCCGTGCCGTGTGCGGCGCGCGCGAGCCACGTCGAGCCGATCTCCACCCGCCGGTTCGGCTCGTCGAAGTTCATGTAGGTGGTCATGCCGATCGCGCGGTCATCGCGGGGATCCACGACCGCCCACGGCGCCATCGCGCCCTGAGCCTGCAGCGCCAGGCGCCGGTCGACCTCCTCAGCGACAGCGTCAGGTGCGGGGATCCTCGTGTACACGAGGCTCGAGAGGTCACCAACCGCGCTCGCCTCCGCAAGGTCCGGCGCGTGCGCGTGTGACAGCGGCTCAAGCCGCACGCAGGCGTTCTCGAGCACCGGAGTCTCCGCAAAGGTCATGCCGCGATTCTAGGGATCTGGCGACGCGCCACGACCGTGGCTATGCCCGCGCCTCCTGCAGGCGCCCAAACACCTCGGGACTCGTGACGTTCTCGCCCAACCGGTTGGGCTTTCCCGTGCCGTGGTAGTCGCTGGCCCCGGTACGCACGAGGCCCAGGCGGATCGCGATGCGCTCGAGCCGCACCCGCTGCTCGTCGTCGTGGTCGCGGTGATCGATCTCTAGGCCTACGAGACCGGCGCGCGCCATGCCTTCGATCACGGACGTGGTGACGATCCGGCCGCGCTTGCCTGCCCCCGGGTGTGCGAACACCGGCACGCCGCCTGCGGCACGCATCGTCCTCACGGCGTCCTTGACCTCGGGTGCATAGTGCGGCACGTAGTACGGCGAACGCGGCACGAGCAGACTCTCGAAGGCCGCGTCCCTGGTGGGCACCACGCCTTGGGCGACCAGCGCATCGGCGATGTGCGGGCGACCCACGGTCGCCGCCGATCCCGCAATCTGCGCCACGGAGTCCCACGAGATCGGGTAGTCGGCGCTGAGCCGCTCGACGATCTCGCGCGCACGGTGGATGCGAGCGTCCCTGGTGACCTGCAGCATCGCCTCGACGCCCTCGTCGTCGCGACGGTGCCAATAGCTGAGGAGGTGGATCGAGGTCCCGCGGTGACGGCAGGACACCTCGATGCCGGGAACGAAGTCCACGCTGTGGCGCTCGGCAGCGGCGGCCGCAGCGTCCCAGCCGTCCACCGAGTCGTGGTCGGTGAGCGCGACCACGTCCAGACCCGCCTCCGCCGCCTCGCGCATGACCTGCGCTGGCGCGCCGGTCCCGTCGGAGACCGTGGAATGCGTGTGGAGGTCGATGCGCATGGCGTCAGCGTACGGGCAGACTGCGCGAGCGGGTGCGCACACACATGAGCCCTCCCCCGCCCGGAAGGGGCGGTGGAGGGCTCACGAGACAGTGGGCGTCAGGCCCGCTCGCGTCGTACGCCGATGACGAGTGCGGCCCCCACCAGGGTCAGCAGGAACGCGGGTGCGATCAGCGCCGTGTGGGCCCCGGTATCTGCCAGGGCTGCGTCGGTGGGCACCGGAGTATTCGACTCCGTGTCGGCGGGGAGCTCAGCGACCAGAGCCTCCACATCGAAGGCCACGGTGTGGTCCACCTCGAGGAACGTACGGGTCGCCGAGGTCGCGCGGGGGTTGCCCGGTCCCAGCGGCAGATACCCGGAGAGCTTCACGTCCACGACCACCTCGCCCGCGAGCAAGTCCGCGAAAGTCACCTCGTGAAGAACCGTGCAGCTGACCACTGAGCCTGCGGGCACCACGCCGTCGGCGGGAATGTCGCACACGGGCGTCAGGCCCTCCGGCGACACCACAGCGACAGTGGCGTCCAGCAGGTGGAAGACCGAGGGTGCAGGGATCTCGAAGGTCAACTTCACGACATCACCCGGTCGTGCGACCTCGGGCATGTCGAGCGATGCCCACACAACCTCCGAGCGAATGACCTCGAGATCCGCGAGGTCCGCGCGTCGGTCAGCGACAGCCTGCCGAGCCGCCGCGAGGCGAGCCAACGCCTCGTCGAGCGTCGCCAGCGCTGCGTCAGCACCGTCGAGCTCTGTCTGGGCGGCCTCGAGTGCTGCCGCGGCCGCGTCGCGAGGACCCTTGGCCGCCATGAGCGCGGCGTGCGCCTCCTCCTGGACAGCGCGTAGCTCGTCGCGAAGCGCCTGGGCAGCGAACAGCGCCTGCTGCTTTGCGTCCTTTTCCTGCTGCGCGTCGGCCGCCTCGTCGCGCGCGGTCTCGATAGCTCGGTGGAGCGCCGTGAGCTCGTCGTTCGCGTCGGCCAGCGCTGCGACGGCCTCGTCGTGCGCGGACTGTGCCGCGGTGAGGGCGTCGTGCAGCGCCGTGGCGCCGGTCTGGTCCGCGGCACGCTGGAGCGCCGTCACCCGCGCCTCGAGCAGCGCGAACTGCACAAGCGTGGGCCCGTGCTC
>ENA-ORCV01000505-ORCV01000505.1-marine-metagenome-genome-assembly--contig:-NODE-505-length-24542-cov-4.682281_pt1 | contig 24542 bp, 25 predicted proteins | sample MGYA00237779_ERZ508509 | MGnify/ENA primary metagenome ERZ508509 (study PRJEB26180, sample SAMN06268772) | marine metagenome | isolation source: Bioluminescent Bay, La Paraguera, Puerto Rico | place... | reverse complement strand
CTTATGGTCTGGTATTTCAGCGCGGACGCTTCCGCTGCCTGCTGGAACCCGGCTCACACCGGTTTGGTCCGCATATTTATTCACTGGCGGTAGAGCACTACCAGGTCACAGACCTGTTGATCCCGCGACCGAAGGTAAAATACCTGGTGCGCAACCACCCCGTTCTGGAGCGATATATCGAATGCATCGAGACCGGGGATAACGAAGTGGCGCTGCTGTATCGCGATGGTCGACTGGAGGAACTGATGCTGCCAGCACGAGAAATGGCCGTCTGGAAAGGGGTTGATCACGTTACTGTAGACAAGATCAACCTTAACGACTCCCTGGCGCTGCCTTCTGAACTGGCCACTGCGCTGCGCTTTGACTTACCTGCATCACTGGAGAACAAAGTGCGCATGCTCGTTTATCTGGCGGAGGTTCCGGATCGCCACCGAGGCCTGCTCCTGGTAAATGGACAGTTTCAGGATTGGCTGGAACCCGGTTATTTCGCCTACTGGAACCCCGGGCGAAATGTTCAGGTGAAACTGATTGATCTGCGCGTACAACTGGTGGAAGTGAGCGGTCAGGAAATATTGACCCGCGATCGGGTATCACTGCGGATCAATCTTTCCGCGAGCTATCGGGTAGTGGATGCCGAAAAGGTGACCGCAATCGCCGGCGACTATACCAGTCATATCTATCGGTCTTTGCAGCTTGCGCTACGAGCGGCAGTTGGTACACGCAAGCTCGACGAGCTACTCGAAAACAAGCGCGCCCTCAACGGCGATATCGAGGAACTCCTCGGTGAAGACCTGAGCGGCATCGGTGTGGAAGTCTGCGATATCGGCGTGAAGGATATTGTCCTGCCCGGCGAGATGAAGGCGATTCTCAACCGTGTGGTAGAGGCGCAGAAGGAGGCGGAAGCCAACCTGATTCGCCGCCGCGAAGAGACTCAAGCGGTCCGCGCACTGCATAACACCGCAAAGATGATGGAAAACAACAGCACGCTAATGCGCCTGAAAGAACTCGAGGCACTGGAGCGTGTGACTGGCAAGATCGAGCGTATTTCTGTGTATGGTGGCCTGGATGGCCTGATGACAGAGCTCGTAAAGCTGCGCAGCCCTCCGGGACCTCGGGCATAACAGGGTGCCGCTGAAATTTGCGGCACCCTTTTTTACATCAGAGTTTTTACATCAGAGCCTGCGCCGCTCCCCTTTTCAAGTCATCGCTAAGGCCTAGCGCCTGAACTTCACATGTAGCATCTTCAACGCCGCATCCAGGTCTTTGTCCGGGAAATCCGGGTTCTGCGGCAACCGTTCCATCACTTCATACCCGGAATTTGCGTTGCCGATCATCTCGCGAAACTGCACCTCGCTGTGTGCCGGTGAATTCAGCACAAACAGCAGGTCCGCTTCATCGGCAAGGCAGGCGGGCAGCTTTTCCAGCAACCTGGCATAGTTGATCTCCACATCAAACGCACCCTTCTGCCGCGTTGGCGGATCCACTACCGCCAACTGGAAAGGGCCGCTGCGGTCATAGCGTTTGAAATCCCGCAACGCATCCCTCGCCAGAAAGCGGATACCTTTGGTGGCCAGCTGGTTGTACTGGTGGTTCGCCTGCCCGCGCTTCAGCACTCCCTTGTTGAGGTCGATGTTCAGGACCTCCAGTTCACCCGCCGCCCGCGCCACCACGGAAAACGCACAGGTAAACGCAAACAGGTTCAGCAACTTGAGGTTTTCGACCTGGCCGGCCTTGTCCCGTACCTGCTGTTCCAGCCACTGGCGCCCGGGCTCGATATCGAGAAAGAAACCCACGTTCTGGCGCTCGAAAGTGAGGGGAAACCTCAATTCTCCGCGGCGGGCCTCGGGCTGCTCCACCGGCGCTCCTTGCTCCCACGCAATGGGTGCGCCGCGCAGGTAACGCCGCTGCACGGCGAGCCCGGTGTATCCGCAAGCTTCCGCCAGCGCCCACAACTGCGCCGCGAGGCCGGCTTCATCCTCGTGCTCCTCAAACAGGGTCACCAGAATCGCCGGGAAATAGCTGTCCACGCAGACACGGTCAAATCCGGGGTAACAGTGGCCGCGGCCGTGGAACAGCCGGCGGCTGTCATGCAAGGTCTGGCTGCTCTGGCTTTGCTGCAGTTTGCTGCCGACTGCCTGCAGCACGGGGTCCCAGTTCAAATGATTGCTCGCTTGTGTCATTGCGGTTGTTGGTCAGGCCTGCGGCAGCGCACTGCCGTTGGAAAGCGGGTAGAGGATTTCATCGCGATAGCCGGTGACCACGGGAATAAACCCGCTCCAGGCCTCGTCCAGTTCCGGCTCGCCGCTGTCGATCAGCAGCGGGCGCCCACCCAGTTCGGTGATTTTGGTTTTGGTGGCGACCACCATCAGATTGTCCCGCCCCACGGCCTTAAGCACCGCCGGGCTCAACTGCTGGTTGCCGCGGCCGATCAGGTGGCCCTGGCCACCGATAGCGGTAAGGATGATTTTTACCGGCTTGTCGGGATCGTCTGCACGGTGCTGGCGGATGGCATCCTGCACCTGCAGGGCATTGACGTCGCTCCCCGCCAGTTCACCCCCGCACCAGAGATCCACCCCCAGCAGGGTACCCTCCCCGCCCAGTTCATTCAGCACCGCGAGTGTGGTGGAACCGGGGCCGAAGATGTACAGGGTTTCCGGGTCCAGTTCATCCATTTCTTCGACGATCTGCGCGGCGATATCCGCTACCGCCAGCTCTTCCACTTCGCGCCCGGCGTTTTTCACTGCCTGCAGAAAGTGGCCCTCTTCCGGGACCAGAAGCTCACCGTAATAGCGGGTGCTGACACGGCCTTCGCGGAAAGACTTCTCATCGATATCCCGCACTTCCCTCTCGTGCAGGTCCACCAGCTCCCCCGCCAGCAGGCGGCGCAACACCTCGCCCCCGGCGCGGGGGGAAATGGCAAAGCAGGCGGAGTGCATTTTCACTCCGGCGGGAATACCCAGTACCGGATAGCTGTCGCCGAGCGCGTTCACCATATTGCGCGCGGTACCGTCGCCGCCGACAAAAACAATCAGGTCGGCGCCCGCGTCACGAATCGCCCGCGCCGCCGCTTCGGTATCTTCCGGGGTGGATCTATCGCCGGCAGCGGTTCCCACCACGGCGACGTTCAGCCCCAATGCGCGCGCACTGATTTCCCCCATATCCCCGGCGAAGGTCACGATTTCCAGCGCGCCAGCGAAGGGTTTCAGGGCTTCCAGTGCAATGGCGGCGCGATTGTGGGATTGCGGGCTGATACCGGCTGCCAGTGCGCGCTCGACGGTATCCGCACCGTCGCTTCCCTTCAGTCCCGCCGGGCCACCGATGCCAGCCCAGGGGTTGATGATCAGACCCAGTTTTTTCAGTTTCACTTGAGCCCCAGTATTGCCAGTTGCTGCAGGGTTTCCGCATCCAGCTGTGGCGCCTGCACGTGGAAATGGGAGAACTCCAGGCGCTTGGGGTACTGCTTGCGCAGCAGGTCAAAGGATTGCGCCATGGGTGCCGAGTCGGTTGCCGCCGCCCGCAGTCGCCGGTCGTCTGCGCGGGGGTCGTACATCTGCAATAACAGATCGCGCACCGCGGCAAAACCGGACTCGGTTGTAGAAATCGTTTTGGGCTGTTCGGAGGTATCTGCACTGCCCGCTGCCGCAGCGGCATTCAATTGCAATGCGGCGTTCAGGGCCTCTCGGATCATGCGCGTTCCGGCGAGCTTGCCGTCGTGGCTATAGCCGGCAATATGCGGGCTGCCGAGATCCACCCTGTCCAGTAGCTGCAGGTTGATGTCCGGTTCGTTTTCCCATACATCCAGCACCGCGGTAAACGGGCGCTGGTCTTCCAGCAGCCGCAACAGCGCGGCGTTGTCGATCACCGCACCGCGGCCGGCGCTGATCAGTACCGCATCCGGGCGTATTTGCCCGAGCGCCTGTGCGTCCAGCATATGCAGGCTCGGGTGCGGGCCGTCTTTGACCAGTGGTGCGTGCAGGCAGATGATGTCCTGCTGCAGCACGGTTTCCAGGGTTGCCGCATCCGGATTGTCGGGCAACCAGGGGTCGTATACCTGGCAGGCAATGCCCAGCTGGCGCAGCCGCTGATGCAGCAGGCCACCCACATTGCCGCAACCGACGATGCCGAATCGGCGCCCTCGCCAGTCCTCGCTCAACGCTGCGAGGGCACAGAAAACGTATTCCACCACCGAGTTGGCATTGCAGCCGGGAGCGGCGCTCCAGTGGATCCCCTGCCCCTCCAGCCACGGGATATCCAGGTGATCGGTACCTATGGTGCAACTGCCCACAAAACGCACCGGCGTATCCTGCAACAGCACGGCATCCACCCGGGTCACGGAACGCACCAGCAGTACGTCCGCCGCCGCCAGCTGGGCCCGGGTCATGGTGCGGCCCGGCAGGCGGGTTATCTCGCCGAGGTCGCCAAACCAGTTTTCCAGCCCGGGAATATTTTCGTCGGCGACAATGCGCAACCGCGGTTCGTTCATGCCTGCTCCATAGTTTCTGAATCCTTCACTGGCGCCGCCAGCCCTTCCAGGGTCCGACGGATCTTGGCGCCGAGGCGCCCGAGACCGAACTCCTCTGCCAGCGCCACCGCGACATCCACATCAACGGGCTGCCAACCCAGATCTCCCGCGGTGACATTCAGCGGTACGCTATCGCACAGCCTGGCCAGTTTCAGCGACATGCGGATCTGCTCGGCGTAGTCCGCCAGTTTCTGCGCAATACCCTTGCCACCGCGCAGGCCCAGGGCCGGAACCTGATCCGCCGCGGCAATCAGCTCTTCCACCGTGTCAAAGGCGCCCAGCAGTCTTGCCGCGGTCTTGGCGCCGAATCCCGGGACACCGGGGATATCGTCGATGCTGTCGCCTACCAGGGCGAGATAGTCTGCTATCTGTTGCGGACGCACACCGAACTTGGCCTCGATCGCGGTGCGGTCCAGATATGCATTGGCGGCAAAGTCCCACAAGCTGGCGGCGCCGGCGTCCAGCAGCTGGCCCAGGTCCTTGTCCCGGGTCACCACGATTGGCGCGGCTTCCCCGGGGGTTTCCGCACAGACTCTGGTCAGGGTGGCAAGAATATCGTCCGCCTCATAGCGCTCACTGGCAAAACCGGAGATACCCAGCACCTCCGACATTTCCCGGCAGGCCGCCAGCTGGAACGCCAGCGCCTCATCCGGCAGCGCGCGGCTGCACTTGTAGTCCGCGTAGATCTCGTTGCGGAAGCAGTTGCCCAGGGATTCGTCAAATGCGCAGGCGATACGCCCGGGGCGGCGCGCCAGCAGGTCCAGCAGGAAATTGGTGAAACCGTAGACCGTCTCGGTACTGTAGCCACTGCGGCTCTGCCAATTGGGGGGCAGCGCGAAGTAGTAACGGAAGATGTAAACGGAGGCGTCCACCAGGTAGGTCTGGCGCGGGCTTTGCGCGCTCATCCCAGCGCCTCCAGCCGGTAGAGTGTTTCATTCAGCGGATGAGGGGTAGCGAAGGCCGCCGACAGTGCCAGGGCAAACCGCCGCGCGCGCTCGTTTACCCCATCCCGGCAATAGGCCTGGGCCTGCTGCCAGATATTGCGCTTGAACTGCGCACTGGGGCCGAGACCCGCATCCAGGTTGTCGGCGCTGACGCGGAAGCTGCGGCCGCAGGCCTGCGCGAATATCCACTCCAGCGCTTGGGGCTTGATTTCCACCCGCTCAAACTCCGCCTGCTGCTCGGTGCTGCGGCCGTCCGGCGCGTACCAGTAGCCGTAGTCCGGCAACAGCCGCCGCGCACTGCCGGCCACGCACCAGTGCGCGGCCTCGTGCAGGGCGCTGGCGGCGTAATCCAGGGTGAACTCCACCAGGTGGAACGGCTGCTGCCGCTCCGCCGGGCGGTAATAGGGCTCTGCCGCACCGCCCTGCAGGCGGGTATTCAGGCTGTCCGGACCGGAGAAGCAGGCATTGAAGACTCTGACTATTCGTTCAGTCACAGTTTCTTCCCCGACGGCACCGGCGGATGCGGGCTGGTACGGAACTTGCTGTTCACTGGTAACAGTGCGGCTGCCTGCCTCGTTTTCTGCCTCGCTCAACTGTTCCGGCGCGGCCGGTGACAAATGCGACAACGGGTGCTCCACTTCAGAGAAATTTGCTGTTGGGGCGCGGGTCTCGACCGCCGCCCGATTCGGTTGGCGCGGACTATAGCAGCGACCGCGACGCGATCAAGACCGGCCCCGCCAGGGGCCGATGGCAGCGCTCGCGCAATTGCTTGCCAATCCCGCAAAAAAGTAAGCAAATCAACGCAAAGAAGGCGCTTTCACTGGTTGTATTTCTGCGGATCAGAATATACCTTTGAATACAGGGATACCGGAAACCTGACACCGCTTACAGAAGTTTTGCAGCGGTTGTTTTCGGTTGCGGTACCGGCTTCCCAGGGGGGCAAACAGGCGCTCCCGGAGTCTGGATTTCGGCGAATGCCTTCCCGGCCTTCGCCCGGTATCTCTACGCCGGCAGCTCCTCAAATAAGTAGTACAAGACCTTCCCGCCCTACTACCGGCCCTGCAAGGAGGTGCTCCATGACCGACCACAGTACCAGCAACGTGGTTGACCTCTTCACCGGCAAGCCAATCGAGACCTCTGAGAACCTGCGTTTCATACGCTTGTCCCCGGAGCTGGATGGCTTGGAAATGCTCTACTCCAACAATTCCAGTGGAACCGATCTTTACAGCCTGAAAGTCCTTTGCTGGGGCCTGCGTGCCAATGGCGAGGTGGTTGGACTTGTTCCCTGGTTGAACTCCATCGTGGCCTGCCCGGACATCCAAGATCCCCTGGACGGCCGGTTTGAAGGCTACTATGACCCGGGCATCGAGGAAATTTTCCACGAGCCCCCCATCCACAAGATCGTCGAGCTGGAGACTGCGGCGGAATACTTCGAATTTGAAAGCAATCAGGCAGATGAGGTTGTACAGGAGATTCCGGATACCATCGGTACCCACGCGGTATTTATGGATTTGGATCGCGAGAACCTGACCCTGACTGAGGTCGTGAGCTGGCGGCTGTTTGCCAGCGGCGAGATTCACGGCATGCTGATCGACCACAACAGTGTGGAAACCACACCGGTACTGCCGGGAGACGACTGTCTCTACCCGGCGCAGGAAGCCGAGTGTTTCCGCTACTTCTTCCAACACCACATTGCCAACAAGATCAAATCCGAGGATCCGGAGGCCTTGGCAGCGATCGCGGCACTTGTCACTTCGCCCTGAAAATCCCAATCTTTCCAAACGATACAAGGGCGACCAGTGGTCGCCCTTGTTGTATCCGGCTAGCGGTTCTCGTCCGCCTTTCTGATCCAGTAGATAAACTCGTCATTCTCTTCCGCATGCTGCACCAGCTCGTAACCGAGAAACTGGCAGAACTTGGGCACATCCCGCTGGGTAGAGGGATCGGTGGCGAGCATCTGCAACACCTCACCTTCGGCAACCTTGCGTACCGCAGCGTGAAGCATCATGACGGGTTCCGGGCACAGCAGGCCGCGGGCATCGAGTGTATGTTGTGACTTCATAGGCATATTGTCAGGGATTTAACTCGGCAGGTCACCTCAAAAGACTGACCGATGCGGCCAGGATTACCAATCCCAGGGCCAGATTGCCCATCTGAACGGCGGCAAGAAAGGCTAAACTCCCCCTACATCGACTCACACAACAACACACAACCACGACCAAATCGACAGATAGCAGCAAAACGATGATTTACGTACTGATTGAACGAGAAATTGCCGAAGATCTCGAATCCACCTACGAAGAAGCCGCGCGCAAGCTGCTGACCAATGCCTACCAAACCACCGGATTCGTAGACGGCCACACCTATACGGAAATGGACAATCCCCGCCGCCGTTTCACCCTGTCCCAATGGCAGTCGGTACTGCACTGGCAGCAGTGGTACAACAGCCAGGAGCGCCGCGACCAGATGAGCCAGCTGGCACCACTGCTATCCCACGAAGAGCGCATCACAATCCTCGAGCGCGCATAAACGACACCGCGCGCTCCGCGGCAGACTCCCAGTGCTGCCGCTGGCTGAAACCACTGGCCCGACGGGGCTTGAAGTCATGATCCCCGTCTTCCAGCCAGTGGCACTCCACCGCCGCCGACAGACCGTAACCCGCAACCTCATCCCGACTTCCCAACCGGTCCCGCGTCCCCTGCACCACCAGCGTCGGACACGTCATCGACTGCAGATGCTCGGTACGCAACTTCTCCGGCTTGCCCTGTGGGTGAAACGGATCCCCCAGGCACACAGCCCCGGCAACCTTCCCCCGATCAAAGTTATCCTGCGCCAGCATACTCGCCACCCGACCGCCCATCGACTTGCCACCGACAAACAGCGCCCCCGGCTGCAACTCCGCATGCACGCGATCAATCTGCGCCTGAAACGACGCCAGCAACACCTCCATCTTGTTCGGCGGCCGTCGCCCCCCATTCACACGGCGCTCCGCCATATACGGAAACTCAAACCGCACCACCCCAACACCCCGCGCCGCCAGTAACTCCGCCAGCGCCTGCATAAAATCACTATCCATCGGCGCACCGGCACCGTGGGCAAACAGAAACCAGTGCGCGGGACGCTCTGCGGGCCGGTCGACCAGCCACTCGGTCTTGTCGCCCATCGGATAATCCGACATCACCTTACCCGACATCAGTAGCCCCCATCTTTGGGGATATCCTCGGCCAGAATCAGGTTCACCGACTCTTCACCCGGCTCAAACCAGATCACCACCGTCTTGTTTTCCAGCTGCCTGCGCAGGTTCGCAACCTTGTCCGTCAGGCTCACTTCCCGCTCGCCGTAATCGGTGCCGTCGCGGGTGGCGTATTCTTCCAGAAGATTCTGCAGGGTTTCTGGGTCCAATTGCTGATGAGGAATAATCACACTGCTCTCTCAATTTTTCTGCAAATACCAGTAAGGCTAACGAAGTTGTGCGCTTGAATCTAAGGACGGGTGACGGGGATCGGTTTTCGAAAGCGTCGGCGCCATGGACGGCGCCGACGCAGCTTACAGGGATGTATTCACAGCGGTTTCGAAAACCGATACCCGTCGCCCGGCCGCCACTGAGCTGCGTCAGTGGACCTAAACTTGGGGCTTCAAAATAAAAATGCCCCGGAGGTGCCGGGGCATTTTAACTTCTAACGAACGAAAGTATCAGGACTTGGGCTTACGGAACCGCAACGTCATACGGTCGCTTTCACCAATGCCCAGGTACTTGTCCTTATCCTGGTCACCCAGGCGCAGAGAAGGCGGCAGCGTCCAGACACCCTTAGGGTGATCCGCAGTATCCTTCGGGTTGGCATTGATCTCACTGGACTCCTCCAGCACAAAGCCCGCATTCTTCGCCAACTCAATCACATAATCCTGGGTCACATAACCGCTATTCCCCATTCCCTCACGGCTGGTACCCGGCTTCGCCCGGTGTTCCACAACACCCAGCACACCACCCGGCTTCAACGCCTCGAAAAACGTCTTGAACGCCGCCTGCTCGTTATTACCACCCATCCAATTGTGTACATTGCGGAAAGTCACCACCGCATCCGCAGACCCCGCCGGCGCAATCTCACTATCCGTGCCAGGGACAAACTCGGTCACCTTCACCGCACCATACGTATCCTTGTCCCCCGCCAGCTTTTCATCGAATTTCTTGCGGGAATTCTTGAAGTAATTACTTTTGGAGTCTTTGTCAAAATGCGCCGCATACAGCACACCCTCATCCTTCAGCATCGGCGCCAGGATCTCCGTGTACCAGCCACCGCCCGGCCAGATTTCAACCACCGTCATATCCGGCTCAACCTGGAAAAACTTCAGTGTTTCCGCCGGGTGGCGGTACTGATCCCGCGCCACATTTGCCGGCGTGCGCTGCTCGCCCTTGATCGCATCCTCCAGGGCATCCGCACTTACCGTACCGGACATCGAGACCGCACAGGCCATACCGGCCAACCAGTGAACAAGTTTCATCCAGCTTTCTCCTATTAGATTTATATTCCTTCCACCCGGGATTCAACACTGCTACCCCTGTCATGTAAAGACTGCCCCGGGCCCGTCTGGTTCCCGGCTACAGCCCCGGCAAGCCCCAAAGTGTGGACAGCTCCCGCCAATACCGAAACCCCACAGTCAGGAATTTTGCTCCTGCGGCGTCACACTGGCTACAATTCAGCTCAGTGTATCAGCAGAGTAAAAAAAGGAAGTCCCATGCAGCAGCACTTCGTCATCTCCATAATCAGCGACGACAAACCCGGCGTGGTAGAAATGCTCTCCGCCGCCGTAGCGGAAAACGGCGGCAACTGGGAAGACAGCCGTATGGCCCACTTCGCCGGCAAGTTCGCCGGTATCCTGCGGGTCAGTGTTGCCAGCGATGCCAGCGAACGCCTGAAAGCGGCCCTCACCGACCTCGCCGGCCCCGACTTCAAACTCCAGATCGAAGACGCCCTCGCGGTTGCCGCCGATAGCCGCCAGACCCTGCAACTCAAACTGGTCGGCAACGACCGTCCGGGCATCGTGCGCGAGATCTCCCGGGCCCTGGCAGCGCGCAAGATCAACGTGGAATCCCTCGACACCCGCTACACCAGCACCCCCTGGAGCGGAGAACCCCTGTTCACCGCCGAATGCACCATCAGCGTCGCCGAAGACGTCAGTATCGACGGCCTGCACGACGAACTGGATGAAATCGCCGACGAACTCGGAGTCGAGATCGACTGCGAAGAAACCGCCTCCGCGCTATAATCCCCGCCACTCGCGGCCCGCCAGCGACCAGAACGCAGCGGGCCGCTTTTCGACTTGCCCTCGGGGCCATGTATCCCAGTGCCCCGGAACGGGCGCAATAAGCAACTGATGCTCAAGCGATGTTCAAAATAGTGCTGTACCAGCCGGAAATTGCCCCCAATACCGGCAATATCATCCGCCTGTGTGCCAACACCGGTGCCGAACTGCACCTGATAGAACCCCTCGGCTTCGCCATGGACGACAAGCGCCTGCGCCGCGCCGGGCTCGACTATGCCGAATACAGCCGCGTGGTACGCCACCGGGACTGGCAGGCCTTCGTCGATACGGAAAAACCGGCCCGGGTACTGGCACTGTCCACCAAGGGCAGCCGCGCGCATTCGGACATCGCCTTCCAGGCCGATGACGCCATCGTCTTCGGCCCCGAAACCCGCGGCCTGCCCGCGGACTTCCTCGCCATGACCGGTGAGGAAAATACCCTGCGCATCCCCATGTGCGCCAACAGCCGCAGCATCAACCTTTCCAATGCCGCGGCGATTGTGATTTATGAAGCCTGGCGACAGCTGGGTTATGAAGGGGCCATCTGACACAGTTTTTGGTATCAGGCCTCAATGTTTGAATTGAAGGCAGCGCGGCTGGACCAGTATTTCAAAACCGTCGATGCCATGGACGGCATCGACGGAGCTTACAGGGATGTACTCGCAGCGTTTTTGAAATACTGGTCCAGCCGCGCTGCCGCCACGAAATGTATTCAAAGCTATGCACGCACCCATCGGACTTTTTTACGGTTCCAGCACCTGTTACACCGAAATGGCCGCGGAGAAAATTCGCGACCGCATTGGCGAGGAATGGATCGACCTGCACAACGTCGCAGACGACGAAATCTCGCTGGCAGAGCAGTATGACTTCCTGATCATGGGCATCCCCACCTGGGACTACGGCGAACTGCAGGAAGACTGGGAAAACTGCTGGGAGCAGCTGGCTGCGCTCGACCTGAGCGGTAAAAAAGTCGCGCTCTACGGCCTCGGCGACCAGGAAGGCTACCCCCAGTGGTACCAGGACGCCCTCGGCTATCTGCACGCACAGGTCGTCGCCATCGGCGCCAAAGCCGTCGGCTACTGGCCTGCAGAAGGCTACCAGTTCGAAGAATCCAAGGGCCTCACCCCCGACGGCACACACTTCGTCGGCCTCGCCCTGGATGAAGAAAACGAATTCGAACTCACCGACGACCGCCTCGAACGCTGGTGCGCGCAAATCATGCGCGAATTCGGCCTCCAATAAATTACCGAAAACACTCGAGCAACCGCACCGGCCACCCCATGTCTGATCAGCACAAAAGCGGACCCGCACAAAACGCATCCCTCGAGTGGCGGGAAAACGGCCAGCCGGTTTCCAGCGCCTTCAACGACATCTACTTCTCCACCGCCTCCGGCCTGGAGGAAACCCGCTATGTGTTTCTCGGCCAGAACCACCTGCCGGAACGCTGGCGCGCCCTCGAACAACATGACGTATTCACCATCGGCGAAACCGGCTTCGGCACCGGGCTCAATTTTCTCGCCGCCTGGCAGCTGTGGCGAAAGCTCGCCCCCACAGGAGCGCAACTGCATTTCGTCAGCGTGGAAAAGTTTCCCCTGCGCCTGCAGGACCTGAAGCGCGCGCTGTACCTGTGGCCCGAACTGGCGGAATTCACCGGCCCGCTGATCGAACAGTATCCCCTGTTCCTCGCCCCCGGCGTGCACCGGCTCAGGTTCGACGGTGGCGTGCACCTCACATTGATTATCGACGAAGCCAGCAGCGGATTCGAAAGCCTGCTGCTGGACGACCCGCAAAGAGACAGCCGGGTCAACGCCTGGTTTCTCGACGGCTTTGCACCATCCAAGAACCCGGAAATGTGGAGCCAGGCCCTGTTCCGAGCCATCGCCCGCCTCAGCGCACCACAGGCCACCTTCGCCACCTTTACCTGCGCCGGCATCGTCAAGCGCGGCCTCAAGGACGCGGGTTTCGAGATCCGGAAAGTGCCGGGTTTCGGCCACAAACGGGAAATGTTGCGCGGAGAGTTCACCGCACCAGAACAGCCATTCCGGCATCGGGCCACGCCCTGGCACCTGCCCGAGCCCCTTGCGGCAAACGTCGGGGGAAAAATCAAAAAAGTCGCGGTGATCGGCGCAGGTATTGCCGGCGCCAGCGTTGCCCGGGCACTGGCGGAGCGGAACTTCAGGGTGCAGGTATTCGAGCAGGGAGCGGCGCCCGGCAGTGGCGCCTCCGGCAATGACCAGGGCATTCTCTACGCGAAACTCTCCCCCAAGCCGGGCCCCAACGGCGACTTCAACCTGCTGGCCCTGCTCTACGCCCAGCGCCTTTATCCGCAAGTATGTGCGCAGGCGATCCACTTCGGCGGCCTGCTGCAACTGGCGCAGGAGGAAAAGGAACAGCAGCTGCAGCAGCAGATTGTCGAACAGCTCGCGCTGGACGCCAGCTCGCAGCTGGCACGCCCGGTGGATGCGCAGCGGGCTTCGGAACTGGCCGGCGTAGAACTCAATACTCCCGGCCTGTTCTTCCCCGCCGCCGGCTGGCTGCAGCCACAGCAGGTGTGCGCAGGCCTGTTGCGCCACGACAATATTGAACTGCGGTGCAATACCGCAGTGCTCGACCTGAACCGCAGCGATACCGGCTGGCACATCGTCGGCGAGGATGCACAGTGGCAGGCCGATGCCGTGGTGCTCTGCTGTGCCAACTTCAATCGCCGCTTCCCGGCGACAGCGCCGCTGCCACTGCAGCCGATTCGCGGCCAGGTCTCGTTTGCCGAGGCCACGGAAAATTCACGAGCATTAAAAGTGGCACTCTGCGGTGAGGGCTACATTGCTCCCGCCCACATTCCTGGCCACAGCCCAGGCCACACCTCCGCGTACAGGGGCGCAGCCCACACGCAACACAGCTTCGGTGCCACCTTCAAGCTGAAGCAGACGGACACCGGGATCCGCGCCGAAGAGCACCGGGAAAACCTGGCAACACTCGCCGCATTGTTGCCGGGGATTGCCCGCGACTTCGAACAGCAGACACTGCGCGGGCGTGCTGCGCTGCGCGCGGCAACGCCGGACTACCTGCCGCTGGCGGGCCCGGTGGCGGAGTGGCAAAAACTGGAAAGTACCTATGGCGCGCTGCGCAAGAACCGAAAGCAGCTGATCGAGCGGCGCTGCCCCTACCAGCAAGACCTCTATGTACTGGCCGGTCTGGGGTCGCGCGGCTTTACCTATGCGCCGCTGGCCGCGGAAGTGGTTGCCGCCTGGATCAGCGGTGAAGTGATGCCGGTTTCCGCGGAGCTGGTAAAGTCCCTGCACCCCATGCGCTTTGCCATTCGCACCCTGGGGAAGAACCGGCCGCTGGAACTCTGACCGGAATCAGACTCGCCAGAGTTCAGGCCGTTTCGTCGGTGGATTCCAAACGCGGTGGCTGCAACAGCGGGCCGCTGCCGGAGCCGCAGGCAACGATGGATTTCATTGCCGCCTCCACAGTGACGTGGGGCAGGATCTCCACACAGTCCGCCGGCAGGTGATAGACAAACCCGGAAGTTGGCACCGGCGCGGTGGGCACGTACACGGTATAGTCCCCGTTCTCGTGCTGGGAGGTGACAATGGCAGTCACGGACAGCGGGTTGTCGACGCCGTGAATTTTGGCCCTGGCCACCGGCCCGGACAGCACGCCTTCACTGCCGGCGCCACCGATAAACTGCAGCACCAGGTCCTTGATGGTGTTGTAACCGGGCGCCAGCTTGCCCAGCCAGTGGTCGACGTGCCGGTGCACCCAGCGCCCGACACTGGTTTTAACCAGCAGGCCGATCAGGAAACACACCGCCAGGATCAGCGCTATCACCAGCAGCTGGGCAAAGGTATCCTTGAATTGCGTGTGGGCTTCCATCCACTGGGTGACCGGCGCCACCAGTTCACTGATCTGGCCAAACAACCACTGGAACAGCAGAATGAAAATGGCGATGGGCAGAACCACCGCCAGCCCACCCAGCAGGGTGAGAGTGACAAAGGCTTTTATTCTGGTCATAGGTTAGGGTTCGAACTGCCAATAATCAAAAATGTGCCGCGAGCTTACCACTCCCCGGATAAACAAAAACTGAATTCCATGAAATCTGCGACGTCTATCTCCCGTCTTCCCCATCTAGCCCGCCTCTCCCACCTGCCCGGTCTCCCCTGCCTGCTACTCGGCTTGCTGCTGGCCTGCACCGCCTGTGCGCAGGAGATGATCCAGCCAGAGGCGGTGACGTACGAGGTGCTGGAGAAGCGCGAACGCGCCGCCGACCACTTCACCCAGGGGCTGTTTTTCGACGGCGAACGCTGGCTGGAAAGCAGCGGGCTCTACGGCCGCTCGTGGCTCGCGGAATATACCGACCCGGGGCGCAACCCCCTAAGGCGCAAATGGCTTGCTCCCAACCGTTTTGCGGAAGGGCTCGCAGTGCTCAACGATAAAATCTACCTGCTCACCTATCGCGCCGGCGAACTGCAGGTGTACGACCGCAACACCTTCAACCGGGAACAGGGCTTCACCTACCGCGGCGAGGGTTGGGGACTCACCACCGATGGCCAGCAGCTGATCATGAGCGATGGCAGCGACCGCCTTAGCTTTCGCGATCCCGAGGACTTTTCCATCACCCGCACCATCAGGGTCCACGGCGGTGGCGAGCAATGGAGCCGGCTCAACGAGCTGGAATTCGTGCACGGACTTGTCTGGGCGAATATCTGGCAGGATCCGCGGATCATCGCCATCGACCCGGCGAGCGGCCTGGTGAAAGGGGTATTGAATCTGGATCAGCTGCGGCGGGAAAGCCTCGGCCCGCAAGCGGATGTGGATGCCGTGGCCAACGGCATCGCCTGGGACCGGGCGCGCAACGGGCTGTGGGTGACCGGCAAATACTGGCCGGCGCTGTACCTGATCCGCCCCCGGGGCATGGGCTTCTGAGACGCGGGTTGCCGGTACGGGAACTTATGGCGAGAGTGGCTGTGCAAGTGTGGCCGGAAAGGGGCTGGAGATTGCAGCGTTAGTTTCGGTAGTAGTCGATGACGGTCAGGAAACCACCACTGCGAATGGAATCCAGTGCCGCCCCCCGCACCTGCAGGCGGTAACCGCGGTTGCGGCGCTCCACCGTCACCCCATCTACACCCTCGCCACCGTCAAACAGCAGCTCGTGCTCACCGTCCAGCGCCCGCCACTGCACACCCTCGATATTGCGCATGCCGGGCAATTCGATGGTGACCGCGTGCAGCGCTATCGGCAGTTCACGCATTTCCATACGCGCGATACCGCTGGAGGTCGCAAGAGAGTAATTGAGCTGATTGGCCGGCGCCGGCTTCCAGCCCAGATGGGTGTCAGCGCGGGCGGATTGCGCCAGCTGCTGAGGGTTGATCGAATCCGGTTTTACCGTGGCACACCCGCTGAGCCCCCCGGCGGCCACCCCCATCAACATGCAGGAAAGCAGCAAAGAAGTTGATTGCAATGCGCGCATAGCTTTATCCCTGTCTATGTCTGCGTTGCCGGGATTATAGACCAACATCTCATTTTGATGTGAATCGGCGCGCCAACAATTGACCGGAGCCCTGCGGCGCCCGGCCCTTGCGAGCCAGGATATACGCCAGCCCCGTGGCAAAGTCGCCTCTCTGTCGGTTCACCCCCACCGGCCGCCACGGGTATACTCCGCCCATGACAGATTCAGCCCCCGCCCGGCCGGCGCAGTCGCCGGAATATATCCTCCAGCACACCTTCGGATACACCGAATTTCGCGGTGACCAGCAGGCCATTATCGACACCCTGGTCAGCGGCGGCGACGCCCTGGTGCTCATGCCTACCGGTGGCGGCAAGTCCCTCTGTTACCAGATTCCCGCCCTCGCCCGCCGCGGCTGCGGCGTGGTGATTTCGCCGCTGATCGCGCTGATGCAGGACCAGGTCGAAGCGCTGCGCGCCGCCGGTGTGGCCGCCGCCTTCCTGAACTCCTCCCTGGCCGTGGCCGAAGCCCAGCAGATCGAAGCGCAACTGCTGAACGGCGAACTGGAGCTCCTGTACCTGGCGCCGGAGCGCCTGCTGCAACCGCGCACCCTGGACCTGCTGGAGCGCGCCGACATCTCTCTGTTCGCCATCGACGAGGCCCACTGCGTGAGCCAGTGGGGGCACGATTTCCGCGCCGACTACCTGCAGCTATCCTGCCTGCACCAGCGTTTTCCACAGGTACCCCGCGTCGCGCTGACCGCCACCGCGGACCAGCGCACCCGGCGTGAGATTGCCGGCCGCCTGGACCTGGAAGAGGCCCGGCACTTCGTCAGCAGCTTCGACCGCCCCAATATCCAGTACCGCATCGCGGCCAAGAACAATCCCAAGCGGCAATTGCTGCAATTCCTGACCAGTGAGCATCAGGGCAACGCCGGGGTTATCTACTGCCTCTCCCGCAACAAGGTGGAATCCACCGCAGCGTGGCTGCAGCAGCAGGGGTTCAATGCCCTGCCCTACCACGCCGGCCTGTCTGCCGAGGTTCGCGCCAACCACCAGCGCCGCTTCCTGCGCGAAGATGGCGTCATCGTGGTGGCCACCATCGCCTTCGGCATGGGCATCGACAAGCCGGATGTGCGCTTTGTTGCCCACCTGGACCTGCCGAAAAGTATCGAGGCCTATTACCAGGAGACCGGCCGCGCCGGGCGCGACGGCGAACCCGCCACCGCACTGCTGCTCTACGGTCTCGAAGACGTGGTCAAGCTGAGCCAGATGGCCGCCACCTCGGAAGGCAGCGAGGAACACAAACGCCAGGAGCGCCAGCGCCTGGATGCGATGCTCGGCCTGTGCGAGATCACCAGCTGCCGGCGCCGCGCACTGCTGCGCTATTTCGACGAGGAACTGGCGGCGGACTGCGGCAACTGCGATACCTGCCTGGAGCCGCCGGCCACCTGGGACGCCAGCGACGCCGCGCGCAAGCTGATGTCGTCCATCTATCGCACCGGCCAGCGCTTTGGCGCGGCCCACGTAATCGACGTGCTGCGCGGGGGCGATACCGAGAAAATCCGCCAGTTCAATCACCAGCAGCTGTCCACCTACGGCATCGGCGCCGACCTCAGCGCCAACGAATGGCGCGCCATCGCCCGCCAGCTGGTGGTGCGTGGCTACCTGCGGGTCAACGCGGAAGCCTTCAACGCACTGCAGCTGACCGAACAGTGCCGACCGGTGTTGCGCGGGGAAGAGCAGCTGCAACTGCGCACCCTGCCGAAAACTGCGCCCAGCTCCCGCTCCCGCCAGGGCGCCGGCAGCGAAATCACCGCCGAGGACCAGCCGCTGTGGGACGCCCTGCGCGCGCTGCGCAAATCTCTTGCGGAAGCCCACGGCGTGCCGCCCTATGTGGTGTTCCACGACGCCACCCTGCGGGAAATGGTGAGCGCGCGGCCGCGCAACCGCCAGGAAATGCTGGCCATTTCCGGCATCGGCGACAGCAAGCTGGAGCGTTTTGGCGAAGACTTCCTGCAGCTGCTTGCAGACTTTGCCGAACCGGCCGCGCCGGACGCGATTACCTAGCGCTTCCGGCACGGCAAGGCAGCCCGATGTCCCCGCTTAACCTGCCAGTGGAGAAAAGGCAGCGGTTACAATCTGCGCGACACTAGCGCTACCGATGGCGGAGAAATAATGAAAAAACTGCTGCTGATTCTCGTTGCCGGCACCGCCAGTCTGGCACTGGCCCTTGCCCTGCTCGCCCCCACCCTGTTGGGTTTTTCCATCACCCAGCTGGGCAATGCGGTAAACATCGCGACCGGGATGGGGGCCAAACTCGCCTGCTCGGGCCACTTCGTTTCCGGCTTTACCCCGGCCCGGAACCTGGAAGACCTGGCCTCCTATTCCCCCGCCAACCGCCTGCTGGACCTGCAGTACGATGAACAGACCAAACGGGTAACCGCCTCCCTGCTGGGGATGGGCACCACCAGTGCCCGATACCGTCCCGGCCTGGGTTGCACACTGGATATCGGTGATACCAGTGCCCTGGACCAAATCCGTATCAGCCAGCTCCCCGAGACCGAAGGCGAATGGCCCCGCGGCAATGGCGCCAGCCACATAGATTCCGCGCTGCAGCAACAGCTGGATGCGCTGCTGGCCGACGACAATGTCGCGGGCATGCAGACCCGCGCCCTGCTGGTGGTACAGGATGGCCGGCTGGTAGCCGAGTCCTACGCCGAGGGGATTACCGCACAGACGCCACTGCTCGGCTGGTCCATGGGCAAGAGCCTGACCGCGATGATGGTCGGGCGACTCGAACAACTCGGACAGGTCCCCACCGCGGCCGCGCCACTGTTCGATGAATGGAAACAGGATGCGCGGGCCCACATTACCCTCGAAGACATGCTGCATATGTCTTCCGGTCTCGACTTCGATGAAACCTACGCGCCCGGCAGCGACGCCACCCGCATGCTGTTCAACAGCCACAGCGCATCCGCGGTCGCACTGGGCAGCCTCGCGCTGTACCAACCCGGCGAGCACTTCTCCTATTCCTCCGGGACCACCAACCTGCTCGCGCGCTGGATCACCGACCAGCGCGGTGGCACGCCGCAGGACGGCATAGACTTTTTCCGCAATGAAATTCTGCGCCCGCTGGGAATGCAACACACGGTATTCGAGCCGGACCCCAGTGGCATTTTTGTCGGCAGCTCTTATATCTACGCCTCGGCCCGCGACTGGGCGCGCCTCGGCCTGCTGATGCTGGATCGCGGACAGTGGCAGGGAGAGCAATTGCTGGACCCCGAGTGGGTGCAGCGCGCGCACACGCCCAACCAGAGTAACAACGCCCCGGCCTACGGCTACCAGTTCTGGCTCAACTCCGGGACAAAAGAACTGGCGGCAGGCGACGAGCTACGGTTCCCGCAGCTGCCGGTAGATGCCTATTTCATGCTGGGCAACCGCAAGCAGGTGGTGATGATATCCCCCTCCACCAACACCGTTATGGTGCGTCTGGGCTGGAGTGCCGGCAGCTATCCGACGGGGGAAAATTTCGCCCGTCTGCTGCCGGCGGTAGAGAAAACCGCAATCAGCGCGGAATCTGCTGCTCGATAACCTGGGCAGCCTGGTCGGAAATGCCCAGCTTCTGCGCCAGTGACTGCAGGTACTGGCGCTCGCTGGCATTGTCCGGATTGATGGTCATTGCCGACACCAGATAGAGATTGAATGCGGTCGCGGGATCATCCGCCTCGCTGACGATCTCGTCCAGGTCCACCGGCGTGGTCAGAAACTGGCGGAACTCGTCGAGATCGCTCTGATCCAGCTGCCCGTGCAGTGCCTGCAGGATATTTTGCTGCTCCTGCGGGTCGATCTTGCCATCCGCCTGGGCGGCGGCAGCCATGGCCTTGAGCATGGTTTCCGCCTGCTGGTCGCCGCCGCTGCTGTCAGCCTCCGAATTTACAAACCCGAACAGGCCACCATTGCCCTGGGGCTTCATCTTTTGCCAGTCAACGGGATTGGCTTTCTGCCCCTTGGGCCCCTGTTGCCCGAACTTGCCGTCGGCGCGGCCAAAAATCTGCCCGAGAATATCCCCCAGCCCGCCGCCGGCGGCGCTGCCGCCCGCACCGCCAGGAGCACCGCCGGGCGCGCCGCCCGGGACACCGCCGCCCTGCTGCATCTGGGCAAAAATCCGCCGCGCCATTTCCATCAGCACCGCGGCACCACCGGCACCAGCACCTGCGGGAATCGCGCCACCGAAAATATCGCCGCCGGCAGGTCCGGACTGACCGCCACCCGGCGCCGCCGGTGCACGGCCCAGTCCCCCGGGTTTGGTGGCCCGGGCGAGAATATCGTCGAGGCTCGGGCCGTCGCCCGCATCCGGCGCCGGCACCTTGCTGAAGTCGGGCGGCGGAGTGCCCGGTGCAGGGGCGGGCTGCTGGCGAATCTTCTTGTTCAGCATCGACATTCCGGCGCCAATTAGCGCGCCCAGTAACAACTTCTTGTTCATGGATAACTGCCCGTTTGGCTGTGTGGAAATAGCCCAAACTGTAGGGTCGGGACAGCGGCGCAACCACAGTGGCCACATCAGTCGCTGCAACTGCGGGACAGAGTCGCTACAATGCGCCCCCGCACCACCACCGCTGAATTCGCCCGAATCACCAAGCTCACATAAGGACGTTTATGATCCTCGCTGTTCTCGCCATCATCGCCGGATTTGCCCTGCTGGTCTGGAGTGCCGACCGCTTCGTGGAAGGGGCCGCCGCCACCGCCACCCACGCGGGTATGCCGCCGCTGCTGATCGGTATGGTCATCGTGGGTTTCGGCACCTCGGCGCCGGAAATGGTGGTGTCCGCGATGGCTGCACTGGACGGCAGCCCGGGCCTGGCACTGGGTAACGCCTACGGTTCCAACATCGCCAATACCGGCCTGATTCTCGGCTTCACCGCGCTGATGATTCCCCTCGCGGTACACTCCAAAATCGTGCGCAAGGAATTGCCGCTGCTGCTTGCCATCAGCTGTGTTACCGGCGCCTTCCTGTGGAATGGCAGTCTCGAACGCTGGGAGTCATGGGTTCTGCTGGCAGGGTTTTTCGGGCTGATCGGCTGGTCCATCTACTCCGCCCTGACCGGCAAGGGCGACATGATTGAAGGCAATATCGCAAGCGAGCTGGAAACCCACGCCATGCCCCTGGGCAAAGCGCTGTTCTGGGTGGCGGCAGGCCTGGTACTGCTGATCGCCAGCTCCCGCCTGCTGGTGTGGGGCGCCGTCACTATTGCCCAGCAACTGGGCGTCGACGACCTGGTAATCGGCCTCACCATCGTGGCGCTGGGTACTTCACTGCCGGAGCTGGCGGCCACCGTTATCGCTGCACGCAAGGGCGAACACGATATCGCCATCGGCAACGTGGTGGGGTCAAACATGTTCAACCTGCTGGCGGTTGTCGGCATCGCGGGGGCGATCGCGCCGATGTCCAACGTGCCACAGGAAGTAATGACCCGCGATTGGCCCATGGTGGTCGGCCTTACCGTTGCGCTATTTGTATTCGCCTATGGATTTCGCGGCCAGGGGCGCATCAACCGCTGGGAAGGCCTGGCCTTACTGCTCGCCTATGTCGCCTACACCGCCTACCTGGTAGTGGAAATCTCCCGCGCGCAGTAATCGACGCCTGCCAGACCATTTCAGTCCCCTTCCAGGCGCCGCAAGCGCGCCTGGAGACGCTCGACTTCCTCCAGCAGGTCGATGGCCAGAGCGGCGCCCGCCAGGTTGACCCCCAGGTCCCGCTCCATCGAATACACCCGGCGCACCCGGCGCACGCAGATGCCGCTGAAACGCCAGCTCCTGACATCGCCCCGGGGCTCGATGATGCCCTCTTCCACCAATGCAATAATGTGATCTGCGGGCAACCCGCTGGCACGGCACAGCTCGCTCAGGGTCAGTTCGATGGTCTCGTCCAGAATCGCCGGAGTGCCTTCCCCGGTTTCCCGCTCATTCATCAAACATCCCTCCGGTCAGTTGAATAGCCTCTGGGGTTGAAAGCAAACGCCTTGCTGAATGCCTGGTAGGCGGCCTTTTCCGCGTCCGTATTCGCCGGCGGCGCAACAATATCCAGTACCACAAACAGATCGCCGGGCACCTTCGCCGGTAGCCCGCGGCCTTTCAGGCGCAACTTGCCGCCAGTCTTGCTGTTGGGGGGAATGGTGAGGTTGATGCGGCCACCCGGTGTATCCAATGGTATTTTGGCGCCGAGCGCCGCTTCCCAAGGGGCCAGCGGCAGGGTCAGGTAGACGGTGGCACCCTCTACCCTGTAGCGCCCGTGGGGATTGAAATGAATCTCCAGGAACAGGTCTCCCGGCTTGCCCTCCCCCACGCCGGGTTCGCCCTGGCCGGCGAGGCGAATCTGCTGCCCTTCGGTAACCCCTTTGGGGATTTTGACATTCAGCTTCCGCTCGCGAATCCGCGGCTTGCCGTCGGCACCCAGTTCCGAATGCTTGAGGGTGATCTGGCGGGTGGCGCCGTGGTAGCTGTCCTCGATTTCGATCGCAATCTTTGCGTAGGTATTGTTGCCATGGGCGTGGAAGCGGTGACCTCCGCGGGCGCCGTGTGCGTGCCCGCCAAATCCGCCGTGACTGAATCCGGCATGTCCGAACAGGCTTTCAAAAAAGTCACTGAAGGCCTCCGGGTCCACTTCGGTATAACCGCCGCCGTGAAATTCAAAACCCTGGTCCCAGTCCGGAGGCGGGCGGAAATCCTGCCCGGCATTCCACTGGTTCCCCAGCTGGTCATAGGCCGCGCGCTTTTCCGGGTCCTTAAGCACTTCGTAGGCTTCATTGACTTCCTTGAAGTGCGTCTCCGCATCCTCCTCCTTGCTCACATCCGGGTGGTACTTGCGCGCGAGCTTGCGGTAAGCGCGCTTGATTTCATCCTGCGCCACATCCCGCTTGAGGCCGAGTATCTGGTAATAATCCTTGTATTCCATGACAGGCAAAAATCAGTGGTATCGATAAATAAAAAAGGCACCCATCGGGTGCCTTTCTCCGCTCATCCGTGAACGCACTCCTCCATATTAGAAGGAATATCCAATACCGAGGTTAAAGATCCACGGGCTGAAATCCACATCGGTTACGCTATCGCGAACAAGCACGTCCGGGTCCAGCGGTGACCGGTAGTAGGTGTTGAAGTCGGTGTCGGTATCCACATACAGCACCGCGGCATTCACCAGGAAGGCACTGTCGCGACCGAAGCGGAAATCCACACCGGCCTGTGCGGTTACACCCCAGGAATGTCCCAGGCCAAGGTCGGCACCATTGACGGTTTGACCCGAGTCGATCAGGTCGTCATTCAGGGCGCGGCTGAAGCCCTCATCACTGAAATCGGTGTAGTTCACGCCGATACCGACATAAGGTTGCCCCAGGCATTCCGGGCCCAGCGGGTACCAGTTTACAAACGCGTTGGAGTAACTGGCATCAAAGCTACCCAGATCATAATCGGTATCAAAGGTGACATCTCCGTCATGAATTCTTTTCAGATCCATGTCGTAAGAAGTAGAACCGATATACATCAGCTCCACGCCCCAGTGAGGGACCGGCTTCCATGCACCAGAAATATTCCAGGTGGTGTCACTATCGAGGTCAAAACCTGCGCTGATCCAGTCTTCACTCAACTTGAAATTATCGCTGCTGTCATCGGGGTCGACCCAAGAAGCACCAACGCGAATAATGTAATCACCATCCATCCACATATCAGCCGCTGCCTGTTGTGCACTTACCAGTGCGGCTACAGCGATTGCAAGCGGTGTCAGAGCGCGTGTCATTTTCATTGAGAACTCCATCGTATTCGGCAAATTAAACAGCAATTAACCCAATCACTGTCAGTCTAGACACCGGAATACACGGCGGTAGGAAAAACAACCAAAAAAAATCGTGTATTGCGGAACTTTTGTACCGTTTTGACGCTCGTTAATTCTTATTTGATGAGACCGGCGACTGGCGCAATTTTCTTTTTGCACGCCAACGATGTTTTCAGGGGATTTTTTGCGCCAGAATGGAATATTTTTACGCCAGAAAAGCTCGAGAAAATAATTTATGCGCCAGCGCTGTAGCGCTGCCCTGCCGCCATAGGAAAATTTCCGTCACCGATTCAGGCGACATTCAGGTTTGAAAAACAACCAGCCCGCAAACGTAAAGAATTGTTTGTGCGATACAGCTGGCGCGAAATACGACAAATATCTGGCCGGTCAAACACCCGTACATTGCCGGGGATAGTGATGACGAGGGGTTAAGTTTTGGCGAGGGGTTAAGCTGTAGCGGGAATTAAAGTGATATCGGGGAGTTGAAGGTGGGAGGCGCGGCGGG
>ENA-ORCV01000504-ORCV01000504.1-marine-metagenome-genome-assembly--contig:-NODE-504-length-24575-cov-4.700669_pt1 | contig 24575 bp, 20 predicted proteins | sample MGYA00237779_ERZ508509 | MGnify/ENA primary metagenome ERZ508509 (study PRJEB26180, sample SAMN06268772) | marine metagenome | isolation source: Bioluminescent Bay, La Paraguera, Puerto Rico | place... | reverse complement strand
GGTCGTCAAGGCCAAGGAAGCGCTGGCATATCTGGAAAGCGTGGACACCGTGACCCACGCCCGCGTCACCGCTTAAAACCTACCAGCTCCGCTGAGGTCAAAAATTGCGCCTTGCGCCGCCCGGAAGGGCTGGCGCAGGGCGTTTTGTTTTGGTCTAACACCGCCCGCAAGTCCGTCCGAATTCGAGAACAAAAATGTCCCTGGAAGCCCAGATAGAAACCCTGCGCAGCGAACTGTCCGCAGCCATTGCTGCCGCCGACAATGAAGCGGCGCTCGACGCCGTCCGCGTAGGCGCCCTGGGCAAGAAGGGCTCGGTCTCGGCCCTGCTGGCCACGCTCGGCTCCATGGCGCCGGAAGAGCGCAAATCGGCCGGGCCGGCCATCAATGGGCTGAAGAACGAGATCGCCGGGCTGATCGAAACGCGCAGCGGCGGATTGAAGGCCGCAGCGCTCGAAGCCCGGCTGGCCGCCGAAACCGTGGACGTCACCCTGCCGCTCAAGCCGGCCCCCACAGCGCGCGGCCGCATCCACCCGATTTCCCAGACCATCGACGAAATCACCGCCATCTTCTCGGACATGGGGTTCTCCATCGCCGAAGGGCCCGACATCGAGACAGACTATTTCAATTTCACCGCGCTCAACTTCCCTGAAGGCCATCCGGCGCGCGAAATGCACGACACCTTTTTCATGAAGCCCGGCCCGGACGGGGTGAAGAAAGTGCTGCGCACGCACACCTCGCCGGTGCAGGTGCGCGTCATGCAAAAGACCAATGAAAAGCCGGCCGCGCCCTATATCACCCCGGCCATGGACCCGCCGATCCGCGTGGTCATGCCCGGCCGAACCTATCGCAATGATAGTGACCAGACCCACACGCCCATGTTCCACCAGGTGGAAGGCCTTGTCATCGACAAGTCCTCCCATATCGGCCAGCTGCGCTGGGTGCTCGAAGAGTTCCTGAAAGCGTTCTTCGAAGTACCGAGCGTGACCCTGCGCTTCCGCCCGAGCTTTTTCCCCTTCACCGAGCCCTCGATGGAAGTGGACGTGCAATGCGACCGCTCCGGCTCGGAGGTGAAGATCGGCGAGGGCAATGACTGGCTCGAAATCCTCGGCTGCGGCATGGTGCACCCCAATGTCATCCGCAATGCGGGTCTCGACCCCGATGTCTACCAGGGCTTTGCCTGGGGCATCGGCATCGATCGCATCGCCATGCTCAAATATGGCATGCCGGACCTGCGCGCCTTCTTCGACGCCGACCAGCGCTGGCTGGACCATTACGGATTTAGGCCCCTCGACCTGCCGACGCTGTTTGGGGGGTTGAGCAGCTGACATGGAACTGACTAGCCTCGCCATTTCTGCCGCGGCTTTGGTGGTCTCGGCCACGACATTTTGGTTTACGGTCTTGCGTCGTGGCACGGTTAAGATGACCAAACCAACGCAGGTAGGAATCGGGTTCGGCGACAACGGCAAGAAGAACCAAGTATTTGTTCGAGCTCTGATGTTTGCGACATCAAAGCGTGGAGCAGTTCTGGAAAACATGTTTGCGCGAGTGCGCGCAGGTGAGCGCTCACAGACATTCTCGGTGTGGGTCTATGGGGAACCGAAGTCGATGCTTCGCGGGGCAGGTTTGGTTGTGCCAGAGACTGGAATCGCCGCCAATTTTCACTTCCTGCTACGACCCGATGAACCTGACTTCCAATTGGCTCCGGCCACTTACAAAATTGAGGTGTTTGGTAGGCTGCTGGGACAAACAGGTGAGCAACTTCTGTCCACAAGTGAAATCGCTGTGTCGTCGGGGCTCATAGGGGCGGCCCAAGATCGCGTTGGACTACAATTTGATTGGGCTCCTGACACCGATGCATATGTCGGCCATGTCGCAAAAAGACAAATGGTCATCGACCCAAAGGACGTGGCTGAATTTATTAGCACCTTCGGAACTGAGCCAGGTAGGCAGTAATGGCCACCGCCACCGATACCAAAGCGCCGATCCGCTTCAGCTTCGGGGATTCCCCGGAGCTGGCTGACCGTCTGCTTACGCTGGTGTTGGCGGGCAAGAAGACCGCGACCTGTGGCGCGCTGCGCGACATTGGCGCAAACGAACCCATGCCGGAAGTCGGGCGGCGCGATGTGGTGCTCAATGGAGCCGGCGAAGAGGCCTGCGTCATCGAAACGACCTTCGTCGAGGTGAAACGCTTCGACGATATCGACCCCTCTTTCACCGATCTCGAAGGCGAGGGGCCTTATGCCGAATGGCGGGCTGGGCACGAGGCCTTTTTCGCCCGCAATGGCGGCTTTTCGCCCGACATGGAGATTGTCTGCGAAACCTTCCGGCTAGTGACGGTGCTGCCGGCGGGGCGCGAGGTCTATAATCGCGTTGCCAAGCCGATCTTCATCGTCACCGATATTGAGAGCGATGGGCCGACCCCACTGCACAATTCGATGCTGAGCTTTGCCTCGGTGGCCATCGAGGCCGACGGCACACGCCATGGCGAGTTCGAAGCCGTGCTGACGCCCCGCGCCGACCGCACCACCAATGAAACCACCATGGCCTGGTGGGCGACGCAGCCAGAAGCGTGGCAAGCCGCTACCGAGGGCGCCGAGGACCCGGCAATCGTCATGCCGCGCTTTGCCGACTGGGTGGAAAGCCTGCCCGGCCCAAAGGTCTTCGTGGCCGCGCCGATGATTTTTGATGGTCTCTGGATGGACCATTATCTCGACGAATATGCCGGCACCCGCGCCCTCTCTGGCCCCTTCAAGGGGCGCCAGATATTCCGGGGCGGCGGCATCTGCCTCTACACCATGGCCGGAACCTTGCGCGGCGCGCCCTATCTCGACTGGGGCATGAGCAAGCTGCCGGCCGAGTTCTACGGCCACATCCCCCACACACATCGCGCCATCGACGACGCGCGCGGCTTTGCCAATGTGCTGGTCGAACTCCTCAAACTCTCTTCTGCGCTGCCGCCGATCCAAGGCAGCAAAAGCGACTTCCGCTAAGGACCGAAAGACATGAAATTCACGCTCGACTGGCTCAAGGAACACCTTGAAACCACCGCTTCGGCCGAGGAGATCGGCAAGGCCCTGACCATGATCGGTCTCGAGGTGGAGGGCATTGAAAGCCAGGGCAAGGCGCTCGAAGCCTTTGTCACCGCCCATGTGGTTTCCGCCGAGCAGCATCCCAACGCCGACAAGCTGCGTGTATGTAAAGTCGATGCCGGCACGGGCGAGCTGATCGATGTCGTTTGCGGCGCCCCCAATGCCCGCACCGGGTTGAAGTCGGTGTTCGCTTTCCCCGGCACCTATATTCCGGGCAAGGACATGACCATCGGCAAGGGCAATATCCGCGGTCAGGTGTCGAACGGCATGCTCTGCTCCAATGCCGAGTTGGAGCTGAGCGAAGACCATGACGGCATTATCGAACTGCCCGAGGATGCGCCGATCGGCATGAAATATGTCGACTATGCCGGCATGGATGGCGTGGTGTTCGACATTTCCATTACCCCCAATCGCGGTGACGCCACCGGCGTCTATGGTGTAGCGCGCGATCTCGCCGCCTTTGGCCTCGGCACGCTGAAGAGCACCGATTTCTCGCCGGTTGCGTCCAAGGGCAAAAGCCCGATCGCGCCCCTGCCGCATCAATTTTCGGCTGATGAGCCCAAGGCGATCCGCAAATTTGCCGGGCGCTATTTGAAGGGCATCAAGAACGGCCCATCGCCCGATTGGCTGCAGCAGCGCCTGCGCGCGGTGGGCCTGAGGCCCATCAACACCGTGGTCGATATCACCAATCTGGTCTCGCTCGGCTGGGGCCGGCCGCTGCACGCCTATGACGCGGACAAGGTCGAGGGCCAGATGGTGCTGCGCAATGCGCGTGGCGAGGCCTTCGATGCGCTGGACAACAAGGTCTACACGCTCGACGAAACCATGACCGTCATCGCCGATGACAAGGGCCCACTCTGTCTCGGCGGCATCATGGGCGGTATCCGCTCGGGCGTCACCGATGAGACCACCAATGTCTTCATGGAATGCGCCAGCTGGGATCCGGACCTGATCGCCCAGTCCGGCCGCAAGACCGGCATTGTATCCGATGCCCGCTATCGCCTCGAGCGCTCTGTCGATCCGGCCCTGACCGAGCCCGGCATGGAACTGGCGACCCGCCTCGTGCTGGAGCTGTGCGGCGGCGAGCCGATGGAGCCGGCCACTTCGGGCGAGGATGTGTTCCCCGATACGGTCGTCGAGTTCCCGCTGTCCGAAGTCAAGCGCCTGACGGGGCTCGACGTTTCCGCAGACCGCATCGCGGACATTCTATCCCGTCTCGGCTTTGCCATGGACGGCACCGGCCCGATGCGTTCGGTAAAAGTACCGAGCTGGCGCCCGGACGTGACGCAGAAGGCGGACCTCGTGGAAGAAGTCATGCGCATGGTGGGCGTCGACAATGTGCCGGTGGAACCCCTGCCGCGCCTCACCCATGTCGCCCCGCGCATGCTGACCACCATCCAGAACCGCCGCCGCATCGCTCGCAGGGCCTTGGCCGCACGCGGGTTGGACGAGGCGGTGACCTGGAGCTTCATCTCCCATGAGGACGCCACCCGCTTCGGCGGTGGCAGCGAAGACCGGCAATTGGCCAATGCCATTGCCTCGGACATGACCGACATGCGCCCCTCGCTGCTGCCGGGCCTCATCGCCGGGGCGCGCCGTAACGCCAATCGCGGCTTTGCCGATGTGGCGCTGTTCGAGGTGGGGCAGATCTTCCTTTCGGACCAGCCGGAAGGCCAGCATACTTATGCCTCGGGCGTCCGCACCGGCACGGCAACGCTCAACGGCGCCGGCCGTCACTGGTCGGGCAAGGCGGAGGCCGTCGGCGTCTGGGATGCCAAGGCCGACCTTGCCGCGGTGCTCGACGCCCTGGGTGTCGATATCGAAAAGGTGCAGGTCCTGCCCGAGCCGGCCAGTTGGAGCCATCCGGGGCGCGGCGGGCGTATTGCTCTTGGGCCCAAGGTGACTCTGGGCTGGTTCGGTGAACTGCACCCGGCGCTGAGTGCCGAACTCGACATTGAAGGCCCCGTGGCGGCGTTCGAGATCGATCTTGATGCCATTCCCGAGCCCCGCAAGAAACCCACCAGGACCAAGCCTGCCTTGGATCTGAGCCCCTTCCAGCCGGTGTCGCGCGACTTCGCCTTTGTCATGGATCGCGGCGTCAGTGCCGCTTCCATCCTCAAGGCCGCCCGCGGCGCCGACAAGGCGCTGATCAAGGACGTTGGTATTTTCGACGTTTTCGAAGGCAGCCATGTGGGCGAGGGCAAGAAGTCGGTGGCCATCGAGGTGATATTGCAGCCCAAGGACAAGACGCTGACCGACGAGGAGATTGACAAGGTCTCGGCAGCGGTTGTGGCGGCGGTCACCAAGACGACCGGTGGAGAGCTGCGGAAGTAGCTGCTCCTCCGTCACCCTCCCCATCGCGGGGAGGGTAGCGGCGCTAGGCCGGCGGCCGTAGCAAAGCGAGGGAGGGGGCAACGAGCACCGACTGCATGGCGCACCCCCTCACAACCTCCGCCGTCAAAGGGGGAGGTGCCGGGCCGGCGGTAGATCCGGCAACGCGCCCATTTTGGGGAATAAGAATGTCCCGCACCGACGCCATTCTCAAGCGCCTCAGCCAGCTTCATCCCAAGCTGATCGACCTCAGCCTCGATCGCATGCTGCCGCTGCTCGAAAAATTCGGCAATCCGCAGGACCGCCTGCCGCCGGTCATTCATGTGGCCGGGACCAATGCCAAGGGTTCGACCATCGCCTATCTGCGCGCCTTTCTCGAAGCGGCGGGCAAGCGGGTCCATGTCTATAATTCCCCCCATCTGGTGCGCTTCAATGAGCGTATCCGGCTGGCGGGCAAGCTGGTCGGCACCCGCAGGCTCAATGCCGCACTCGAAGAAGTCGAAGCGGCCAATGGGGGCGCTCCGATCACCTTTTTCGAGGTGACGACCGTCACCGCTTTCAAGCTTTTCGCCGAAACCCCGGCCGATTTTCTGCTGCTCGAAACCGGCATGGGCGGCACCTATGACACCACCAATGTGGTCAGCCACCCGCTGGGGACCATCATCACCCCCATTGACTACGATCATCAGGGATTCCTGGGCAATTCGCTGGGCGAGATCGCCGCGAACAAGGCGGGCATCCTCAAGCGCGGCTCAAGGGCGGTGATGGGCATTCAGCATGAGGAGGCGCGCGCCGTTCTCGACAGGGCCGCGCGGCGGCTGGCCATCACGCCGATCTGGCAGAATGAGGATTTCCACGGCTCTGATCAGGATGGACGGCTGGTCTATCAGGACGAGGACGGCCTCCTCGACCTGCCGCCCCCGGCTCTGCCCGGCCCGCACCAGTTCGACAACGCGGCCCTGGCCATCGCGGCAACGCGCCATTTCGGCCTGCCCATCAATGAGAGGGCCCTTGCAGAAGGGTTGAGGCGGGTCACCTGGCCCGCCCGCATGCAGCCCCTCCGCACCGGCAGGCTGCGCGACCTGCTGTCTCCCGGACACGAACTCTGGCTCGATGGCGGCCACAATCCACATGGCGCGGCGGCCCTGGCCCGCACCATTGCCGCTATGCCGGAAAAGCCGCTGGTGCTGATCATGGGCATGATGAACAACCGTGCCCCGGAAGTCTTTCTCGAAACCTTCCGCGATCTGCATCCGGCGCAGATCCTTGCGCTGACCATTCCCGGTGAACCCAATGCCCATAAGGGCGAGGACATCGCCGCGCGCGCCCGCGCCCAGCGTTTCCCGGCCAAGGCCGCGCGCTCGGTTGCTTCGGCTCTAAGGGAGGCAGCAAAGATAGACCATGCCCGCGTCTTGATCTGCGGTTCGCTTTATCTTGCGGGCGATGTGCTGGCGAAGAACGGAACACGGCCGGACTAGGATATGCCTGTTCTTCTGCCCGAGGGGGAGAGGAATAGATCCGTATCCGGCCTCCTCAGTACTTCGCCTGCTCGCTGCCGCAAAACGCGTCCACCGGGCTCCTGCCGGCAAAGGGTGCCCGCCCCATCAGGCATTCGACCACTGCCGCCTGCATATCCTCATTGGACCCATAGGCGTTGACATAGGTGGGCACCCGCGGCGCGTCGTAGAGATAGAATGGGAAGCCCAGCGACACCATGAGCGTGGGTACATCATGCCAGTAGCGTTTCATGGCGCCGAACACCGAGCCGGTCAGCGCCCGCCAGTTGAGGAAGATACGTTGCCGTGTCAGCAGCGTTTCCTCGGCGAGCAGGTAAAGCACCAGGTCAAAGTCCTTCGGATTGACCTGCAGATCGGGCGTATATTCGGTGACCTCGAAGCCTTCCTGGCGCAGCAGGTCCGGCAGGGAGAGCGGCAGCGGCTCCGGGGCGAAAGGCTGGACGGCACCCGTCGAGAAGATCAGCACCCGTCTGTGCTTGGCCAGCTTGAGCGGCAGCAGATTGGCGACGTCCTTGACCAGCGTCGGCACCTTGGCCGTGGCGGAGCGGGCGGTATCGCGGCTCCTGGTGCGCCCAAGGACCGCCTGGGCGGTATCAAGCGCCGGTTCGGGTCGGTCGGGCTTGTGAAGGCCCAGAGCCGCCTTGAGGGCGAGCACGCGGGTGACGGCCTCGTCTACCCGCTCCTGGCTCAAACGCCCATCGGCAACGGCCTTGACCAGATACATCAGGTCCGCATTGGGGTCGTCGGAGAAGAGGATCACATCGCAGCCTGAAATTACGCATTGCGGCACGGTTTCGGCGCGCGGCCCCCAATCGCCGAAACCGGCCATGGGGGTGGCGTCGGAAACGATCAGCCCATTGAAGCCCAGCCGCTCGCGCAGCAGGGTCTGGTTGAGCACGGCGCTCTGCGTGGCCGGGCGGTAGGCCTCGGCGCCCGCTTCAGGATCGAGTTCGCGCACAAAGGCGGGAAAGGCGATATGGGCGGACATGACACTCATCACGCCGGCCGTGATGGCGGCGCGATAGAGCCGGCCATAGCTCTTTTCCCATTCGTCCAGCGTCAGCGGGTTGACCGTTGTCACCAGATGCTGGTCGCGATCGTCAAAGCCTTCGCCTGGCCAGTGCTTCACCGTGGCGGCGACGCCCTTGGCCTGGAATGCTGCGATCTGCGCCAGGGCATGGCGCTCGATGCGCTCGACGTCGTCGCCATAGGATCGGGTCCCGACAATGGCGCTGCGCCAGGCCTTGTTGATGTCGATAACCGGGGTAAAGCTCCAGTTGAGCCCCACCGCTCGAGCCTCCTCGGCCATAATGGTAGAGATGGCGGTGGTGGTCTCCACATCGTCGATAGCAGCCAGGCCCAGCGGATTGGGCACTTCGGTGCCGAAGGGCAGGCTCATGCGGCTGCCCTCGAGATCGGCGCTGACCGTCATGGGCACGGGGCCAGCACTATCGATCTGCCGCATCAGCGCGATCTCGCTGCCCAGCTCGCCGGTGAAGATGCGGGTGATGCCGCCGGGCTTGAAACTGCGAATGGTCTCCAGGGCCGCATCCGGGGCCTCGCGCGAGAGCAGCACGAAGAGCTGGGCCAGCTTGTCGCGCGGGCTCAGCCGGTCGCGGGTTTCATGCACCCAGGCCACCGCCTCATCGTCGAGGTTGAACGGGGCAGCGGTCAAGTCGATGGCGGCCAAGGGCGGGCTCCTCGTCTTTTTCTCATTCTTGTTGTCCAATGCTTATCAGCAGCAAAGGGACCGGAACAAGGCAAGTCCGGTACGAGCCTGTCGAAAGCGGCTTGGGCTGTTCGTCGTATCGGCATTGCCTGCAGACGGGAGGACGGCCATGGCCAGCGTAACATCAAGGGACGGTACACAAATCGGCTACGAGACAGTCGGGGATGGTCCCCTGCTCATCTGCGTCGCCGGCGCCACGCAATATCGCGCCATTGACCAGGAGGGGACGCCCAGGCTCGCCCGGCTGCTGTCGCCGGATTTCACGGTGCTGATCCATGATCGCCGCGGACGTGGAGAGTCCAGTGATACGCGACCCTATGCTGTGGCGCGCGAGGTCGAGGACATTGCCGCGCTGACAGCGGCGCATGGGGGCCGCGCCAGCCTGTTCGGCATGTCCTCGGGCGCCGTGCTGGCGGTCGAAGCCGCCGCTGCGCTGGAGGGGGCCATTGAAAGCCTGGTGCTCTATGAGCCTCCCGTCGATCCGGCCCGAAGCGCCCAGGACTACCAGCGCGATCATGCCGCCATGGCGGCCCTGGCCGAGCAGGGGCGCGCCGAGCAGATGCTGGTGGAATTTCTTGAGGATGTGATGCCGCCCGAGGCGCTGGAGGGGTTCAGGCAGTCACCGGCCTGGCCGGCCTATGCGGCGGTGGGCCTGACCATTGCACACGACTATCGGGTGCTGGCCGATGCGCGGCAAGGTGATGCACCGCCGGCGCGCTGGTCCGCCATCACCGCCCCGGCTCTGGTGGTGGATGGCGACCAGAGCTTTGATTTCATGAAGGCTGGCGCCGACTGGGTGGCCTCCGGCCTGCCGCGCGCGCAGCGGCGCACGTTGTCCGGTCAGGACCACGGCTATGATCCGGAGGTCCTGGCGCCGGTGATCAGCTCGTTTCTCAAGAAGCGGTGAAGGCTCAGGCGGCGTGCTGTTCCAGCCATTTGATCAATTGCACCCGGCTCTGCCCGGCGCCGACCTTGTGGTCCACCGGCTGGCCGTTCTTGAAGATCATCAGTGTGGGCATGGCCCGCACATTGTACTGAACGGTGATGCCGGGATTGGCGTCCACGTCCAGCTTGACGATCTTGACGCTGTCGGCCAGTTCTCCAGACAAGGCTTCAAGGGTCGGTTCCATGGCCTTGCAAGGGCCGCACCATTCGGCCCAGAAGTCCACCAGCACCGGCTTGTCCGCGCCCAGCACTTCTGCGGAAAAATTGCTGTCCGTCACAGTGAGCGTCATCGTTTTTCTCCATCGGCAGATGGCGATGATAGTAGGCGCCAGGACCGCTGGAGCAAAGGCATGGAATTGCAGCGCGCCGCGACCCGGGAGATCGCTTTGCCTCAAGCCCCGGCCTCATAAACAAAAACACCGCCGGAGCGCTCCGGCGGTGTCTTGCTAACCTTTAGTCGGTCAGGCTCAGGCCGCGTGGCCTTCCAACCATTTGGTGAGGCCCGCCTTGGGGGTGCCGGCGCCGATCTTCATGTCAGCAGCCTCGCCACCCTTGAACAGGATCATGGTGGGGATGGAGCGCACGCCATATTGGGCCGCAATGCCCGGGTTTTCGTCGACATTGAGCTTGACGATCTTCACCTTGCCCTCAAGCTCGGAGGAAAGCTCGTCCAGAACCGGTGCGATAGCCCGGCAGGGGCCACACCATTCAGCCCAGAAATCGACCAGAACGGGTTCGCTGGAGCTCAGGACTTCCTGGCCAAATGTGGCTTCGGAAACGGCTTTGGTCATGGTTTTCATGCCTTTTGTACTTCTGCGGCTGACACGCAGGCCCAAGACCCGGGCGATGCGACGCGCTTTCGTATGTCAGATCCGGACGCTGGCCACTGGCACTGGTCCGAAAACGGCGGTCTGTTTGCCCCCAAAGCTGGTGAGAGTCCAGCCTTGCGGCAAGTCAGATCACCGCAGGGTGAAGTCCGCCCGGGCCGCCTCGAGCAGTCCGTTCGGCAATTTCATCAATGATTCCAACTCTGTCCACAGGATTGCCGCACGCACCGGCTGTCCGGGGAAAAGCTGACCTGCAACCAACGCATACAATCCTAGCTGGGTGAGATAGTTCCCCGGCACGCCGTCCGCTCCTTCCGGAACCGTCGTGTCGGACTTGTAATCCACCACCAGCACGCCCGAGTCGTCAACCACCACCCTATCGATGCGCCCGTCCAGCCAAATGTCCCGCCCCTGCCGCCGCGCCTTTACGCGGAACGGCACTTCGGCACGGCTCTGCGGTCCGAACAGATCGGCAAGCTCGGCATTGACAAGGATGGACTGGACCCTGCGACCGATCCGTTCATGGTTTTCCGGTGCCTCGGGCAACAGGGTTTCCAGGGCCCGGGGGACCACGAACGGGCGCTCGGCTTCCGGCACCCGCACAAGGTGCTGGAGCAGCGCATGCAACGCCAGCCCCTCGCGCCGGGCTGCCTCGGCATCGCGCAGCGCTTCAGCCTTGGTCGCAAGGGCACCGGATTTCGGCGTTGCTATGGCAGCATAGGACGGCGCCACCGTTTCGATCTTGTCTGGCGCGGGAACCGGTGAAAGCTCCAGGGCCGCCGCCGCGAGCGGTCGCGTCCCAGTCTCGGGCCGGAAGCGGGACTGCGCCGGCGCCGGGAACACCCGTTCAACCACTTCACCGGCGGCATCGACCACAGGTTGCGCCGCCTCGCCCAGCCCCGATTCTATGGCGTCATACCATGAGCCGGTGACGCCGCCCTTGAGCCCCACCGGCCCGGTGACATAGAGCTCGTCCTCGGCGCGCGTCATGGCCACATAGAGACGGCGCCAATATTCCTGATCTAGGGTCGCATCGATCTCCTGGCGCAGTTGCGCGGTGGCTGGCACATGCTGGCTGCGCGAGGGCGCATGAAGCAGCAGCGGACCTGGCTCTTCGGCAAGCACATAGACCGGCCGCGCCGTCTGGCTCGGACTGGGTTTGCCCGTGGCATCGGCCAGGATCACGATCGGCGCTTCCAGCCCCTTGGCGCCATGCACCGTCATCACACGCACGCCACCGCCGCTCTCGGCCAGCTCGCGCTTGATGGTCACGGCGCGCCGCCGCATCTCGGCGGCAAAGCCCTGCAGCGAGGGCTGCGGACCCTGCTCATGGGTCAGCGCCAGATCCAGCAGCTCGGACAAGACGTCATCAACCTCGGTGCCCAAGCGCGTGTGGAAGCGCTTCAGCCCGCCTTCGGCATAGAGCACCCCGGCCAGAAACTCGAACGGCCGTTCCATATCCAGGGCGGCGCGCCAGCGCCCGAGCCTGTCCGCTGCCAGTGCTGCCGGCCCGTCCGCCGCTGCAAACAAGGCCGACCACAGGGTCTGACCGGCCGGCCGTGGATGGGCGAGCGCGAACAGGTCATCTTCGGAGAGATCGAAGAGTGGCGAGCGCAGCAAGGCGGCCAGTTGCAGGTCGTCGGCCGGATTGAGCAGCACATCGATCAGGGCGATCAGGTCGAGCACGGCGATATGGCCGGTCACCGCCAGCCGGTCGGCTCCGGGGGTCGGCAATTTTTCGCCCCGCAAGGCGCGGATGATTTCCTGGAACAGGGCACCGCGCTTCTGTACCAGGATCAGCACATCGTCCGGCCGCACCGCCCGGTTGCGCTCGCCCAACAGGCGCCCCTTATCGATCCAGCGGCGGATTTCGCGGGCAATGCGCTGCGCGACGCGCCGATTGGCGCTCTGTTCGGCCTCGACCGGCTCGCGTGGCCACTGGCTGGCGTCACGCTCTGTCCGCTCTTCCTGCACCGGGGGCCACAGTGTCACCGTGCCGCCCGGCTGGCTGCGGGCCGGCTGGTGGATGACTTTCTCATCCGCCAGCAAGGCCAGTTGGATATCGGGGCGGTCGCAGACCCGGTCCACCGCATCCAATATACCCTTGAGGGTCCGGAAGCTGGTGTGCAGCCGCACATTGCGGAATGGCTTTTCGGCCTCCAGGGCCCGCCGCGCCATGACGCGGCCGGTGGCGCCAAACAGCACCGGTTGAGCCCCCTGAAAGGAGTAGATGGACTGCTTCTGGTCGCCCACCGCAAAGACCGAGCGTGGCCGGCTGACGGCCCCTGCACCGGCGAAGAACTCTTCGGCCAGCGCATTGACCACGCGCCATTGCTGGGCGTTGGTATCCTGGCTTTCATCGACCAGAATATGGTCGATGCCCGCATCGAGCTTGTACTGCACCCAGGGACCAAGGGCCTGGTTGGCGAACAGGTCACCAAGCTTTTCCACCAGGTCGTCAAAGTCGAGCAGGGCGTGCCGCCGCTTTTCCCGCTCATAGCGCGCGGCAATGGCGGCGACCACGCCCAGCACCGCCTCGCTCCGCTCCACCAGCAGCGCGCCATTGAGCTGCGCCTCCAGCTCGAACACGCGTGCGCGTTCCTGCTCCAGCAAGGGCTGCAACAGCGGCTTGGCCTTGCGCTGCTCGGCATTGAGCAGATTGGCGCGGGGCCGTTTCTCGCCGTCCTTCTCGGTCAGAAACAGGTCGCAGAGCTGACTGGCGCTCAACCGCGCCGGGTCGAGCCGCGCCACCAGGTCGATGAAGCGGCGGCCGGCCGGACTGGCATCAAAGCTCGACACGATTTCCTGCCAGACCGATATCGTCAGCGCAGTGCCTTCGGTGATCTGCCGGGCAATGTCGGTTGCCGATCCGCTCGCCCCGACCAGCCGGCGCAGGCGCTGTTTGGCCCCGGCGATGTCAGCCAGTACCGGTTTCAGCCTTGCCCCCTCGCTCAGGGCCGCGCCGATGGCCTCGGTGATGGCGTGATCGCTCAAAAGCCCGAACAGCGTTTCCACCGCCTCGGCATGTTCTCCGCCGCGCAGCCCCTCTGCCAGCACGCTTTCCCGCGCCGCCAGCAGCATCTGCCCCTGCCGGTCATCCTCGATGACGGCAAAGTCGAACGGCACCCCGGCTTCAATGGGAAAGCGATGCAGCACCGCCTCGCAAAAGGCGTGGATGGTGAGGATTCTGAGCCCGCCCGGCGTCTCCAGCGCCTTGGCAAACAGCGTCCGAGCGGCCTTAAGCTGTCCCGGTGCCGGTTCCTGGCCGGTCAGCGCCCGCAATTGCTTGCCGAGTTCGGTGGCATCTGCCACCGCCCAGGCGGCCAGTCGCTCCCCCACGCGCTTGCGCATTTCGGCCGCCGCGGCCTTGGTATAGGTGAGGCAGAGGATCGATTGCGGCGTCACTCCAGCCAGGAGCAGGCGCAGCACGCGGGTTGTGAGCACGAAGGTCTTGCCCGACCCGGCATTGGCCTCCACCCAGATCGAATAGTCCGGATTGCCGGCCAATGCTTGACTGGCGCTGGTATCGGCCGGGACGACCAAGTCGCCACGATCATTCATGGCTCCTCCTCCCCGTCGACCGCCGTCCACTCCGCCACTCGGGCCAAGTGATCATAGGCGCCGGCAAAACGCTGGGTCTTGAGCGGCAGCAGCCGGGCGGGCAGGGCTGTCTGGTGAAACAGAAAATAATCGATATGGCCCTGCACCCGCCGGAACACTTCTTGGGCGGCCTCCATCACGCTCATGCCATCTTCAGTGGTAAAGGCGCTCGGCTTGAAGGCATCGGGCCCCAAACCGATCTTGATATAGGTCAGCGCACTGGTGTCGGCCTGCGGAATGTCCTTGAGGCCCGCATTGAGCGCCATCATGGCCTCGATCGGCAATTGCGGCGCCTCGAAGGCCTTCATGGCTGCGGCACTGGGTGGCGATCCAGTTTTGAAATCCAGAATCTCCAGCGTCCCGTCATCGAGCAGATCGACGCGATCTGCCTGCCCGGTAATGGCGAAGGGTTCCCGCAGGCGCAGGTCCCAGCGGCCGGCCACCTCGGCATGGCGCTTGCGGACAAAGACGGCCCGGTCGCGCTCGAACTCCAGGAACTGCTCGGCTGCCGTAGCAAAGCGCCTCAGCCAGATGTCGCGGCGCTCGCCAATGGCCTCGAGGCCGGCAAACTCCTCGGCAGCGGTCACCATCAGCCGCTCCAGTGCCCCCGGGTCGGCCGGATCATGCTGTTCGAAGACGAAGCGCGCAAAGATCGCGTGGATAATGGTGCCGCGCTCGCGCGCGTCGGGATCTTCGCCCAGCCGGTCCAGCGGCCTGAGGTTGAGCACATATTTGGCATAAAGATCATAGGGCGAGCGCATCAGTGTCTCGACCTCGGTGACCGAGAGCTTGCGCGGCCGGGTTGCGACCGGTGGGTTGGGCTGGGGCCTCGGGGCCGCCTGGACCGCGTCCACCGCATCGATCTGTCGCGCCTGCTGGAGCCAGATATCGCCCCGGCCTCGCAAGGACTTTGCGGCATCTGCGCCGACAAAGGCGTCGAGCCGTTGCAGCAGGCGCGACGGCAGCGAGGGGCCGGCGCCAACCCGGTCCGCATAGGCCAGCACAATGGTTCCATTGCCCATCGCCTGGGCAAAGTCATGGGCGGCCAGGCCCTGCTGCCGTTCCGGCGGCTCAAGTCCGGCACCCAGCCGCATGCCGCGGCTCAGCCAGGGTCCCGGATCGGCCGCTTCGGGCCATTTGTCCTCATTGAGCGCCCCCAGGATCAGCACATCCGGGCTCATCAGACGGGCCTCGAGCTGCCCCCAGATGGCAATGTCCTGGCGGCGCTCCTCAAGGCCGGCAAAGCGCACCTCTATGCCGGTCATCAGCGCTGCCAGCACATCCTCCAGCCCCCGGGGCGGAAACACATGCCCTTCGCCTGACAGCGCCTGCATCTCCGCGACCCAGGCCTCGAACTCGGTGCGACCGGGCAGGGGGGCCTGGGGGCTGATGGCCGCCAGCGCCGCGCCCAGCGCCTTGGCCAGGGCCGAAGCGGGGAGTTCGCGCAGCTTCATCAGCGCCGATAGCGGCGTCAGGGCGGTTTCCAGGCGATCGAGCAGATCGCCAATTTCCGCGCCCCGCTGCGGCAAAAGCTGGCGTGCTGGATATTTGAGCTTGCCGGCAAGATGCGCCGCCAGCATGGCCCGGAGGCCGGCTACGCCCGGTGCGGGGCGCTGCCCGCGCAAAAGGCCGAGATCGATATCGTCGGCCAGCGCCACCACGGCCCCGCGGGACAACCCCAAGGTCGTGGCCCGGTTGCGCAGCACTGTCAGCAGATCCACTGGCGCGCAATCGGTCTGCACCAGGCTCAGCAATTGCCGCGCCAGCCGCCCGGCCGGGGCCAGGTAGAGCGGGGTGCCCGCGGCATCGTCGACCACGATGTCGAAGCGCTTGAGTTCGGCGGCTATGCGTCTGGCGAGATTGCGGTCCGGGGTCACAATGCCCACGGTTTGCCCCTTGGCCAGCACGGCGCGGCCGGCCAGGGCAATGGCGCGCGCCTCCTCGTCCTCATTGCGGGCGCGGATGATCGAGACCCCGTCCAGCGCCGTCTCCAGCGCGGCCGGGGAGAAGCGTTGCTCCGGCCACAGGGCAGTGCGCGCGGTCGGTGCCAGTGCCAGATTGACCAGCCCGGTCCGAGGATGATCGGCGCCGCACAATTCGATCACCTGGCCCACGCCGGCGCCGAAGCGCCGTAGCAAGAGCGTCAGACCGTATTGAGGATGGCCATGCGGATTGTCATCGGGATCGAGAAGCGCCTCGTGCATCTCCGGGGGCATCGCCATGTCGAGGCCGGGCAGTACCACAGCGCCGCGCGGCAGTCCGGCAATGGTTTGCAGCAGCCGCGCCGTGGCGGGGATGGAGCCCGTCGACCCTGCCGCGATCACCGGCCTGTCTCCATAGAGGAATGGCGCTGCCGCCACCCGCCGGTCCAGGCGCTTGCGACGCAACGCAGCCGGGTCGGCCCGCTCGTGCTGGGCCAACCAAGCCGGCCAGGCCGCTAGTGCGATGTCGAGAAACTGCAGTGTCTGCTGCCAGTAATTGCCCAGTTCCTGCGCCATTTCGGTACCCAGCGCGCGGATATCGGCGGCGCTGCGCTCCTCGATATGCAAATCGTCGATCAGCCGCCCCAGAGATTCGGCCATGGAGAAGATTTCGGCGGCCGTGGGCGGGGTCGAAAAGGCCTCGCGGCCCTGATCGGTGTGGGCCCAGCCGGCCACGAGCCGCGATAGGACCAGCCGCCTGTGCAGCGGCCCGGCCGGCTTTGGGTCTTTCTCGGCTTCGAAGGGCGGCAGGAAAGGCTCCTCGTCCGCCGCTTCGCCGCCGAAGGTCCGGAGGTCGGGCAGCATGCCGCCATAGTCGGGGTGCTCGGCAAAAGCCTCGGCCAGTTTGTCCAGCGCGCGGCGGGTGGGCAGGATGATGGTGACGTCGGACAGCCAGAACGGGCCTGTCCGGTCCCAGCCGCGCAAGAGCCGCCCATCCATCACTGCATCCACCAGGCATGGCAGGAACGGGGTATGTGGGGCGATGGAAAACAGCGTCATGCCGCAAGGGCCCGTTCGGCGGCCGCCAACCCGGCTGCGTCCCCGACATGGAACCAGGGCGCGTCGAGCACCACTCCTTTGAGGGTTTCGCGCTCCAGCGCCCTTTCGAACAACAGGTTCAGCGAGAAGGGGCCGTCCGGCGTCTCGGCGAAAAGGGCCCGGCCCATCAGCGCCACACCGCCATAGATGACCGGCGCCCCGTAATCGAGCGTAATCCGGCCCATCGGATCAAGGCAGAAGTCATGGCTGCGGGTAAAACCGCTGGCCCGGCCGGGCTGCACGCAGAGCAGCACTATGTCCGCATCCTCCCGATAGCGCTGCTGCATGCGCGCCAGTGGGGCGTCGCTGCCCAAAGGCCAGAAAGCATCCGTGTTCATCACCAGGAAGGGGTCTGAATGGAGCATGGGCAGCGCCGCCTTGACCCCGCCGCCGGTATCCAGCAGCACCTCCTCGCGGTTGACCTTCAGCAGGCCGCCGAAATGGGCCAGCAATTGGTCGGCACGGTAATGGGCATTGGCCACGAAGCGGCTCGCGCCCTCGGCCCGCGCATTGGCCATGATCCGTTCGATCAGCGGCACCCCGGCCACTGGCACCAGCGGCTTGGGCAGCGTCTCGGTGATCGGGCGCAACCGTGTGCCAAGGCCGGCGGCCAGCAACATCACATCGGGGAATCGGGCAGCAGCATTCATGCCCGGATAGAACAGTTGCGGACCGGACCTGTCCAGCCCGCACCTGTCCAGTCAGGCCTTACTCGGCGTGAGCAGCAGCGGCGGGGGGCTCGATGTCGTCATCGCCCTCTGCAGCCACGGCCGCCTCGCGCAGGCTGGTCTGCGCGGCAATCGCCTTGGGCTCACTGGCGCTGATGGCCTCATTGGGGGGCGCATTGGTCAGAATGGCGGCGAGCGAACCGATGGTGGAGCGCAGATTGTGCCGATGCACGACCATGTCCACCATGCCGTGGCTATAGAGATATTCCGAGCGCTGGAAGCCCTTGGGCAGTTTTTCGCGAATGGTCTGCTCGATCACGCGCTGGCCGGCAAAGCCGATCAAGGCGCCCGGCTCGGCGATATGCACGTCGCCGATCATGGCGTAGGAGGCGGTGACGCCACCGGTCGTCGGATTGGTCAGCACCACGAAGAAGGGCAGGCCGGCTTCGCGCAGGCGCAGCACTGCCACCGTGGTGCGGGCCATCTGCATCAGGCTCAGGATGCCTTCCTGCATGCGCGCGCCACCCGAGGACACGAACAGGATGAAGGGCGTCTTGAGCCGCGCGGCGGTTTCAATGCCGGTAATGATGCCCTGGCCGGCTGCCATGCCCAGCGAGCCGCCCATGAAGTCGAAGTCCTGGATGGCCACGGTCACGGGGCGCTCATAGAGCTTGCCGGTCGCAACAATCACCGAATCTTCGTGGCCAGTCTTGGCCCGGTTTTCCCTGAGGCGGTCGGTATAGCGCTTCTGGTCGCGGAATTTCAGCGGATCGACCGGCACCGAGGCTACCGGGACCAGGTCATACTTGCCATCGTCGAGGAAAGTCGCCAGCCGATCGGCAGGCTTGATCTTCATATGGTATCCCGAATTGGGCACCACCCACTGATTGGCCTCGAGATCGCGATAGAACACCATCTCGCCCGATTCCGGGTCCTTGACCCAAAGGTTTTCCGGCGTCTCCCGCTTGTTGGAGAGGAAGGAGCGGATTTTGGGGCGGACGAAATTGTCGATCCAGTTCATGGCGCGGCCTTTCGCGGTGATCTCGTTCGATCACGTAGTCGTCAATTGTGGCAATTCTTATCAGGCCCTGCGGCGAGCCGCAAAGCGCCTGATCCTATGCTTGTGGACAGCGTTAACCGCGTGCCCGCTTCACCCCGGCGGCGAGGTCGGCAACCAGATCGCTGACGGCCGCAACCGTTCGCTCCGTGGCCTTGCCATCATCCAGCGATTTGGCCACCGCATCGACCAGCACCGTGCCGACAACGACGCCGTCCGCATGCTTGCCGATCTCGGCGGCATCCTCGGCGGTCTTGATGCCGAAGCCCACGGCCACTGGCAGGTCGGTGTGGCTCTTGATGCGCTGGACCGCTTCGCCTACCGCGGCGCGCGACTTGATGGCAGCCCCGGTAATGCCGGTCATGGAGACGTAATAGACAAAGCCCGACGTGTTCTCGAGCACCACCGGCAGGCGCCGGTCATCGGTGGTCGGCGTAGTGAGGCGAATGAAGTTGAGCCCCGCCTTGAGCGCCGGGATGCACAATTCCTCATCCTCCTCGGCCGGCAGATCAACGATGATCAATCCATCCACCCCGGCCGCCTTCGCCGCGGCGATGAAGCGGTCAACGCCGAAAATGTAGATGGGATTATAGTAGCCCATCATCACGATGGGAGTGGTGTCGTCCTTGCGGCGGAACTCTTCGACCATGCCAAGCACGCCCAGCAGAGTCTGTCCGGCGGCCAGGGCCCGCTGTCCCGCCATCTGGATAACGACGCCATCGGCCATGGGATCGGAAAAGGGCAGGCCCAGTTCGATCACATCGGCCCCGGCCTGCGGCAGGGCGTTGAGAATGGCCTGGCTGGTCGCCAGGTCCGGGTCGCCGCCCATGACATAGGTAACGAGGGCGGGGCGGTTCTCGGCCTTGCACCGGGCAAAGCGCGCATCGATACGCGTGGTCATTATTTCAGCATTCCCAGATATTTGCCGACGCTTTCCACGTCCTTGTCGCCGCGGCCGGAGAGGCACAGTACCACTGATTGGTCCTTGTCCAGCGTGGGGGCCAGCTTGACCACCTGCGCCAGCCCGTGCGCGCTTTCCAGCGCCGGGATAATGCCTTCCATTTTCGTGCACAGCTGGAAGGCGTCCAGCGCCTCATTGTCGGTAATCGGCGCATAGGTCACGCGCTTGGTATCATGCAGCCAGGAGTGTTCCGGGCCGACGCCGGGATAATCGAGCCCGGCCGAAATGGAATGGCCTTCCAGGATCTGGCCGTCCGCATCCTGCAAGAGATAGGTCCGGTTGCCGTGCAGCACCCCGGGGCGCCCGCCGGTCATCGAGGCGGCGTGGCCATTGTCCACGTCAATGCCATGCCCGCCCGCCTCGGCGCCATAAAGGGCAACGTCCGGATCATCGAGGAAGGCGTGGAAAGTGCCGATGGCGTTCGAGCCACCACCCACGCAGGCCACCACCGCGTCCGGCAGTCTGCCCTCTGCCTCGCGGAACTGTTCCTTGAGCTCGGTGCCGATCACCGACTGAAAGTCGCGCACCATTTCCGGATAGGGGTGCGGGCCGGCGGCGGTGCCGATCAGGTAGTAGGTGGAGTCCACATTGGTGACCCAGTCGCGCAGGGCCTCGTTCATGGCGTCCTTGAGCGTGCCGGCGCCGGCCGTGACCGGCCGCACTTCGGCGCCCAGCATTTTCATGCGCAGCACATTTGGCATCTGCCGCTCAACATCGGTTGCGCCCATGAAGATGGTGCAGGGCAGATCGAACTTGGCGCAGACCGTGGCCGTGGCCACGCCATGCTGGCCGGCGCCGGTCTCGGCGATGACGCGGGTCTTGCCCATGCGCTTGGCGAGCAGGATTTGTCCCAGGCAATTATTGATCTTGTGGCTGCCGGTATGGTTGAGCTCTTCGCGCTTGAACCACACCTTGGCCCCGCCCAGATGTTGGGTCAGCCGCTCGGCAAAATAAAGTGGGCTGGGGCGCCCGGTATAGTGGATGGCCAGGTGCTTGAGTTCGGCCGCATAGGCCGGATCGGCCTTGGCGGCGCGATATTCGTGTTCCAGGTCCAGGATCAGCGGCATCAGCGTTTCGGCGACAAAGCGTCCGCCATAAATGCCGAAGCGTCCGTGCTCATCCGGCCCGTTGCGCAAAGAATTGGTGCGGTCCATGTGATCCTCTCGGCCAATGCCGAGAACATCCCCGGCATGCTTACTCTATACGGCCGCCCTGGCGTTGCGGATGAACGCCTCGATCAGCTGCTTGCTTTTGACGCCTGGCGCAGTCTCCAGTCCCGAGGACGCGTCGATCCCCATAGGCTTCACCTGCTTGATGGCTTGGGCCACATTGTCCGGCGTCAGGCCTCCGGAAAGCATGAAGGGGATGGATGGGTCAAGCGCTTCGAGCAGGCTCCAGTCGAAGCTCTCGCCCAGCCCCCCCGGCCGATCGGCCCCTTTGGGTGGTTTGGCGTCGAGCAGAACGCGGTCGGCAATCTCGGAAAAACCGGCGACCTGGGCAATGTCCTCGGCCGAACCGATGGGCAGTGCCTTGATGATCTCGACCCCGGCTTCGGCGCGGATGGCCTCCACCCGGTGCGGCGTTTCCGGGCCATGCAACTGGATCCAGTCCGGACCCAGCGCTGCCACTTCGGCCACGCAGCTATTGTCCGGATTGACCAGCACCACGCAGCTTTGGATGCGGCCGCGCGCCGCGGAAATCAGCCCGCCCAGCTCGTCGATCGAGACATGGCGCGGCGAGCGCGGAAAATGCATGAAGCCCACCATGTCCGCCCCGGCGGCAATGGTCGCGTCGAGCAGTTCATGGGTCTTGATGCCGCAGATTTTGACGATCAATGGATCGGTCATGATAGGGGGTGGCTCAAAGGGACGGAAAGACAGGTAGGAGCCGCACTGCGCCGTCCATCATCGCAGTTCCAGCAGATCGTCGACATCGGCCATGGGTCCCTTGCGGACCTCGCCGCTGCTTTTGCGCAGCGCGTCCAGCTCCTGGCTCAGATGCTGGGCCTCGCGCCGCCAGTGACGCTCGCGCCGGCGGTGCGGCGCCTGGGCAAACCAGCTCGCTGTACCGCCCAGCAGCACGCCGATGAGCAGGACAATATAGAGGACCACGAAAAGCGGGATGCCGTATCCCGGTGCCGTATTGTCCATGGGTGCGACGAAGGGATTGAGATTGACCACCACCAAATGGCGATTGGCCAGGGCGAAGGCAATCAGCAACCCGCACAGTGGCACCAGGACCAGCCAGCCGACGATTTTGTTGACCATTCGATCTTCCCGTGGAGCCAGCGGCTCCGGTCCTTTCCCCTGCGCCAGAAGGGACTACGAGCGGTTCAACCGCTCGCGGATTTCCTTGCCGGCCTTGAACTGGGGCACGTATTTCTCACCCACATCAACCTGTTCACCGGTGCGCGGGTTGCGGCCGACCCGGGCGGGACGGTTCTTCACCGAAAAGGCGCCGAAGCCCCGCAATTCCACGCGGTCGCCGCGCGCCATCGCGTCCCCGATCTCGTCCAGGATCGCATTGACGATGTTCTCGATGTCCCGTTGAAAAAGATGCGGGTTCTCCGCGGCGAGCTTCTCGACAAGTTCAGACTTGATCATCAAAGGCTCCGGTATCGACCCATTGCCCCTCCTCGGGGTCTATTCAACCTGCCAAAGCGAGACCAAACCGTCAAGCATCACAGGACCTTCGCTGGAAAGACCCAGGATCGAGCGGGCCGACGAGCCGATCAGATCGCCGATCCAGGAGAATTCCCCCGTTTCCTGAGGCCAGACGGTGACAATGGCGCTCTCCGGGTCGATGCCATGTTCGGCCTCCAGCCAGTCGAGGGCCTCATGCTCGCCGCCGATTGCGTCAATCAGTCCCGCCTCCACACCCACCCGTCCGGTCATGATGCGGCCATCGGCCAGGGCCAGGGTCTGCGCCCGGGTCAGGCCGCGCCGCTCTGCCACGATATCGACAAACCAGGCAAAGCTGTCCTCGACCAGCTCGCCGATCGAGACCCGTGGCGCGCCGGTCAGCGGTTCGTCGAAATCGGGCTCCGCCTTGAGAGGGCCCGATGCCACCTTGTCGAGATCGACGCCAATGGTGTCCAGCAGCTTGCCGGCATTGACATGCTGGTAGAGCACGCCGATGGAGCCGACGATGGAGAGGCGCCTGGCAAAGATGCGGTCCGTGGCGATGGCCGTCATATAGGCGGCCGAAGCCCCCAGCTCGTCGATGGTCGAAACCACTGGCTTGGCGGCCGAAAGCCGCCGCAGATCTTCATAAAGTTCTTCCCCGCCGGCGGTGGTCCCGCCGGGAGAATTAATGGCCACGATCACGGCCTTGACGGCATCATCGGCAATCAGCTCGTCGATCACTTTTGAGCGTGACGGGGCGGTGGCAATGGTGCCACCGATCACGATCCGGGCAATGCGATCGCCTTCGGGCAGGCCGGGCAGGGCGAAGCGTCCCACCAGTGCCAGCACCGCAACAACCGCCGCCAGCAGGGCCAGGATGCGCCACACCCCCCGCGAGCGGCGGAAGCGGTCGGCAGCAAGAATGTCATGATGCATCTGGTCGGTCACGGCGGCGTCTCCGGTCTTGCCTAGCAGGTAGCGGTGTCGCGCCCGGATGGCAAGGCGGGGACCATTGCTGGCTTTAGACCAACTGTTTGACCATATAGCGCGCCGCATCCTCATAGGCCTTGAGCTTGTCGGCCAGCTCGGGCCGCTCCTCGGCAACAAAACCCTGCTTTTCCCAGAACGCCACCGAGCCATTGACCGCCACCAGGCTCATGGTGGCAAAACCCATGGCCTGGGCGTGCTTGGTGAGCGCCGCGACGATCTGGCCAGCGGCGCCCACACCGCGCGTCAGCGGCAACAACGCCAGATCGTGGATGTAGTAGCTGTCGGCATCGGCGGGGAGCTGGCCCAGCAGCGTGTCGAGCGCGGGCAGGCTGCCCCGCTTCCAGGGATGGCTGAGGACATAGCCGGCCGGCTTTTCGCTGACTTCGAGTAGGTAGCAGCCATTGCGGTATAGCGTGAACTTCTCCGCCAGCACCGCCTCGGCCTCGAAAAAGCCCGGATGCACCTTATTGGCGATGTCGAACACGGCCTTGAAATCATAGCCGCTCATGGCGCGCCAGGCGACGTCGCGAAACTGGATCATCATCCAATCCTTATACGTGAAACGACCCGCACCATTGGCGCGGGTCGAAAGCTTCAAGATCGTGCTGACGCCTTACTTGGTGTCGCGATCCTTGAGGGCGGCGCCCAGGATGTCGCCGAGCGAAGCGCCCGAGTCCGAGGAACCGAAGTTGGCAACCGCTTCGCGCTCTTCGGCGATTTCCAGCGCCTTGATCGAGAGCTGGATGCGGCCGGTCTTGCGGTCGTACTGGGTGACGCGGGCATCGACCTTGTCGCCCTTGGCGAAGCGCTCGGGACGCTGGTCGTTGCGGTCGCGGCTGAGGTCGGCGCGGCGGATGAAGGCGGTCACATCGCTGTCGGCGATGCGCACTTCGATACCGCCATCGTTGACTTCAACGACTTCGGTGGTGACCACGGCGTTCTTGCGCAGACCCGAACCATCGGTGGAACCGGTATCGGCCAGGTCGTCAGCAGCAAGCTGCTTGATGCCGAGCGAGATGCGCTCCTTCTCGACATCGACGTCGAGCACCTTGGCCTTGACCATGTCGCCACGGTTGTAGTCGTCCAGAGCGACTTCGCCCGACTTCTGCCAATCGAGATCGGAGAGGTGAACCATGCCGTCCACATCGCCTTCCAGACCAATGAACAGGCCGAATTCGGTCTTGTTCTTGACTTCGCCTTCGATGGTGGAACCAACC
>ENA-ORCV01000502-ORCV01000502.1-marine-metagenome-genome-assembly--contig:-NODE-502-length-24592-cov-4.332001_pt1 | contig 24592 bp, 27 predicted proteins | sample MGYA00237779_ERZ508509 | MGnify/ENA primary metagenome ERZ508509 (study PRJEB26180, sample SAMN06268772) | marine metagenome | isolation source: Bioluminescent Bay, La Paraguera, Puerto Rico | place... | reverse complement strand
AGCGCCGCCTGACGGGCCGCGTGCAAAAACTCTGGAAGATTTGCGCCGAAAACGGCCTGCCGTCCTGGGCAGACATTTGCGGTGTTGATTTCGGTTCAGACTGGGATTTCTGTTTTGCGGTGGACCTCGCCCTGTCCCAGGACCGGCCTTACTTCATTTTCATGGGCGACAGGCTCGCCAGGCTCTCCGAGCTCTATCTCTCCGGCGACCAGCGATGGGATGTAACGCCGCTTGATCAGGTCGCCGCCAAGATGGACGAAACGGCGCTGTCCAAAAAACCTGTGTCCCATAACGACGTCATCCGCATTCCGGACGGCCGGCGCATCGTATTTCGCAGCTTGCTCGCGCCGCTGAGCGACAATGGAGAAGACGTGACCCACGTTCTCGGCGCCGTGAACGGCAAGGGGGCCTGAGCGTCCTGCTGGCGGGCCAATTTGATGCAAATTGTCGCGAGCGAAAAAACCCGACGCTCACGCCCCTGTCATAACCTGCCCGGCCGGATGAGAAGTCAGGGCGACAATGCTGAGCGATGTTACGAGTTTGTTTGAGGGCGCGGCGGCGGCGCCGGCGTTGGATCGCCGCCTGACGCGGCGATTGGTGGACGCCTGGGCGCGCGCATCCCGCGGCCATTTTCCGAGCTGGACGGCGTTGCGGGAAATGGATCTCGGCGAGGACTGGGACTGGATATTCGCGGTCGACCTCGAGAAAAGCGTCGGCTTTCCTTACTTCATCTATCTGGGCGATAATCTCGCCCGGCTTTCTGACGTCTATCTGTCCGGCGCAACCGACTGGACCATGTCGCTTCTCGACAAGACTACTGAGGATGTGTTTGCGGCGGTCGCCGCCGAAGCGCCGCATTACCGTGAGGAAGCGGTCACGCTGTGTGACGGCCGCACGATTTTGATGCGAGGCGTGACGGCGCCGCTTGCCGATGACGGGCGCGCGATAACGCATATTGTAGGCGCTGCGAACGGCCGCATGGCCCCGCGAACGCCGCTTGCCGCCGTCTAGCCCATTCCCGATTCAAGGACGTAACGTTACGCCATGAGCCGCCTTGTCCGGGCGGTCTCGCATGTTTAGGTTCCTGCCGACAGACAATCACAACGCCACCCAGGCGCGATTTGCAGCGTGGAACCTGACATGACGGCGGAACTTGGACATTTCATCAACGGCGAGCATGTGAACGGCCAATCGGGCAGGCTTCACGATATCTTCAATCCGACAACCGGCGAGGTGCAGGCAAAAGTCGCGCTCGCGGCGCCGGCGGAAGTGGCGCATGCGGTCGCCGCCGCCGAAAACGCATTTCCCGTCTGGGCGGCGATGAATCCGCAGCGCCGCGCCCGTGTCCTGTTCAAGTTCAAGGAGCTTGTCGAAAAGGACATGGAAAATCTGGCGAAAATGCTGTCGTCAGAGCACGGAAAAATTCTCCCCGATGCGCGCGGCGACGTTCAGCGCGGGCTTGAGGTCGTGGAATTCGCCTGCGGTATTCCGCATTTGCAAAAGGGCGAGTACACCGAAGCGGCCGGCCCCGGCATCGACGTTTATTCAATGCGCCAGCCGCTCGGCGTCGTCGCCGGCATAACGCCGTTTAACTTCCCGGCGATGATCCCGATGTGGATGTTCTCGGTCGCCATCGCCTGCGGCAACACCTTCATCAACAAGCCGTCGGAAAAAGATCCGTCCGTGCCGTTGCGGCTCGCCGAACTGATGATGGAGGCGGGCGCGCCGGAAGGCGTTCTGAACGTCGTCAATGGCGACAAGGAAGCGGTCGACGCGATTATCGAGGATCCGCGCGTCAAGGCGATCAGCTTTGTCGGCTCGTCGGATATTGCTCAGTATATTTACGCCAACGGAACCAAGCACAATAAACGCGTGCAGGCGTTCGGCGGCGCCAAGAACCACATGATCATACTGCCTGATGCGGATATGGAAAACGCCGTCAACCAGTTAATCGGTTCCGCCTACGGTTCCGCCGGCGAGCGCTGCATGGCGACGCCGGTCGCCGTGCCGGTCGGCGAGGGGACGGCGGATGCGCTCGTCTCGATACTGAAGCCGAAAGTTGAAGCGCTTCGCATCGGCCCGTCCCTGTCTGAAGACTCTGATCTCGGCCCGCTTGTCACCGCCGCTCATCGCGATCGCGTCAAGGCGTATATCCGGATGGCGGCGGACGAAGGCCAGGAACTCGTCGTCGACGGCCGCGAGTTCTCGCTGCAGGGCTATGAAAACGGTTTCTTTATGGGCGGCACGCTGCTCGATCACGCCAGGCCGGGACACCAGTCCTATCATGACGAAATCTTTGGGCCGGTTCTGCAGATTGTTCGCGCAGAGAATTTTGAAGAAGCGATAGCGCTGCCGTCTAACCACCAGTATGGCAACGGCGTCGCCATCTTCACCCGCAACGGCGCGGCGGCCCGCGAATTTGCGCAAAAGGTCAATGTCGGCATGGTCGGCGTCAACGTGCCGATCCCGGTTCCGGTCGCCTATCATACGTTCGGCGGCTGGAAACGTTCGGGCTTCGGCGATACGAACCAGCATGGGCCGGAAGGCGTGCGCTTCTGGACCAAGATCAAGACCATTACCCAGCGCTGGCCGGAAGACGTGCAGGGGTCGGAATTCGTCATTCCGACGATGGAGTGAGCATGTGCGGGTAGCGAAACAGACGGCGTTTACGATTTTTACATCGGCGATGCTGGCAGCTTGTGTCACTACGCCTGATGACAAATGCGGTCAGCCTTACATGTTATATATCTCATCGAACAATGAGATTTATTCAAATGAGCATGTTCTGGGGCTGACTGAATTGTCGGAGCTTGCGGATCAGTGGTTTATGGATTGCCCAAATGCTCAAGTGGAAGTCGTAGCGAGCCCTAATTCAACTTCTAGATTTCTCGTGGATGTAGTGAATATCCTGCGAAATTCAGGCTTGTTGGATGTGGCGATTAGTACTGATAGTGCTTAGAGTGCCGAGTTATTATGCTTGGCCTTATTCGTTGAAAGGGTGACGAATGATAAGGTTTCCTGTTTTACTGTTTATCATCGCCTTGTTCGCCGGATGCAGTCCGTCCGGCGAGAAGCTCTGCGCCGAGGCGGTGATGGTCGACATCGCCGGCGGCGGCGAGGTCTTCGTCAACCAAAATCCTGTCCAGATTGATGAAATCTCCGCGGAGCTGGCGTCTCTCCGCGCAGCGTGCGGGGCGAAACTGCAGGTTTTCCTGCGCGGCTACGCCGCCGCAGACAAGGCGACGGCGGAACAGGTCGTCAGCATATTGAACGGTTCGGAAGATATCGGCGAGCTGCAAGTTGTCGAGAAGGGCGAGGAGCCGCATTGATCGAAATCGGCCTCGGCGTTTAAAGCCCCTCGATCACCGATTTCAGATAGGCGACGTGGTTGTCGAACGCGCTTGCGCCCAACGGGGTGAGGCGGGCGCGCGTGCGCGGCCGGTTTTTGTGAAAATCCTTGGCGATGTCGATATAGCCCGCTTCCGCCAGCCGGGTTATCTGCCGGCCAAGATTGCCGTCCGTCGCGCCGGTGATTTTTTTAAGACGCGTGAATTCAAGACGCGCGCCTTCGGGCGCCGCGCGCAGCGCCGCGAGGATTTTCAACCGCAATGTCTGATGAACAATCTCGTCAGGCGCGTCCATGTCTTCCCATCATGTCCGCCACAGCCAGACGCCGCCGAGGATCAACGCCCCGCCGCCGACGAAACCCATCCACAATTCGAACCAGTCCCGCATCCAGAGCCATCCGGCGACCGTCGCTGCGCCGACCGCGACGCCCAGCACCATCATCCGCGCGCCGCGGCTGAACCCCATCAGGATATAAGCCGTAGCGACGGCAATGGAGATCAATCCGTTCGCCTGTTGTTGCGTGCTGACTCCAACGGCGAGCCCGATCGCATTGAGACCGATCAAAATGGTTCCCGCGATCGCAAGACCCGCCAGGAGCGATTTCGGCAGCGATGATCCGGAGTTGTTCCTGCGCCCCGCAAGCCAGCCGAAGAACATGGAAAAACCGGCGCCGGCGGCGATCCCCGTCAGCCACGCCATGTCAGCCGCTTGCGGCTTGAAATAGGTGAGGGTGTTGGCGAGCAGCCAGATGACGCCCCAGACGAAAACAATGGGGCCGGCGCTGTCGTAAAAGGCGAAGGCGTTGGTTCTGCCTTGCGCGGCTTCGATGTCCTTGAGCGCGCGTTTGGCGTCTAGCGCGGCGTCTCTATTGCTGTTCATGGCCGTCATCCACCATTTCTCGCAAAAACAGCACCACTCTACAATGTAGAGCAATCTACGTCAAGGTGGGACAGCAGGACAGCTTGTCCCGCGGTGTTGAGGGGCCTAGGTGTTCGGCGAGGTTTATCATCGGGAGAAGCGAAAAGGTGACGAAAACAAGCGGGCGCTGCATGTGCGGGGCGATCGAATATTCCTTCAGCGCCGACCGGCTCGATGTCACAGCGTGCCACTGCGGTCAGTGTCGCAAATGGAGCGGTCATGTCTGGGCTTCGGTCAATGCGGCCTATGACTCGCTGAAAGTCGCAAAAGGCGAAGACCAGCTTGGCTGGTTCCGGTCTTCCGATTACGCGCGCCGGGGTTTTTGCAAATCCTGCGGTTCGGCGTTGTTCTGGCATGGCGACAAGCTGGATGAGTACAAGCACCGGATCGCCATCGCCGCCGGAACGCTCGATCAGCCGACAGGCGCAGATCTGGCCGAGCATATTTTTGTCGTCGACAAGGGCGATTATTACGAGCTTGCGGACGGCCTGCCGCAAAAAGAAACCCATTAAGGGAGAGCGGCGTGTTCGGGTTGGAAGCTTCCGATATGGCGATGATGTCGGGATGGGTGCTCTATTTCGCCATCTTCTTCACGCCGTTCATCCAGGAAGACGTCGCCGTGATCGGCGCGGCGACGGCGTCGATCGCAGACGCGGCGCCGACGGCGTTTTTGGTGGCGGCGATCCTGAGCGGGCTCGTCTGCTCGGACGCATGGAAGTACTGGATGGGCCGTCTCGCAAGACGTTACGAGTGGGCGCATAAATTCGCCGAGAAGCCGGGCGTTTCCATCGCCGGCGATCTCATTCGCAAGGAATTCGTGCAGACCATGCTGACAGCGCGTTTCGTGCCCGGCACGCGCATTCCCGCCTATATCGCCGCCGGCTTTTTCCAGGTCGACTATGTTCGCTATGTGCTGACGTTGATCCTGACGGCGTCAATGTATGTCGGGTTGATGTTCGGACTCTTTCACTCAGTTGGCGCGGTTGCCGGCGAAAAGGCGACGGTCTGGCTGCCGATCATTGCGGTTATATTGCTAGCAGGATACGTCACCTTCCGCTGGGTCACGCACCAGAACAACAAGGCGGGTCCGATGACGCCGCTCTCGCAGGAGATGGATCATCCCATGCCGGACATGCCGGGTTTCGAAGGCAACCCGCTTGAAGATGGCGACCATGAAGCCAAGGAATGACGGTTGAACTTCCGCCTTCTGCACGAGCGCCGGGGCGTTCGGGAAATGTCGCGGAACGCTCTTTATGCGTATCGGGTTCAAGACTGGCCTCGAGGCTTATCACGTCATCTGGAATGCGATCAGATGAATCAAACGGACTTTGCCGATGACGGATAGGCCGCAGGGTTTATTGGCGACGCCACTTCAGCGGGTATTCGCGTTTGGCGCTGACTATATTGTCATCGCTGTCTACGCAGCGTTTTTGACATTTTTGTCATTCTATATTGCTGACGGCGAGTTCAAGGCGCCCGTCGCAGTTACGGATAAGATCGCCGGACACATGCTTGGTTTCGCCACGATGACGCTGCCGGTCGTGTTATATTTCTCGTTGCTTGAATCCGGGCGCGCCGGCGCCAGCCTCGGTAAGCGTTTATTGCGCGTGCGTGTGACGCAAACGAACGGCGCGCCGCTCGGCCTGAGAAAATCCCTGTTTCGCAATCTACTCAAGTTCGCGCCGTGGGAAATCGCGCACGCCGCCATTTGGCATGTGCCCGGCCGGCCGTTTCTGGATCCGATGCCAGCCGCCAATCTCGGATTTAGCATCGGCGCTCTGACAATTGTCATATTGTATATCCTCTCATTGTTCATTGGCGGCCGCACGCTTTATGACCGTCTTGCGGGAACGATTGTAACAAGGGCCGCCTTATGACGACTGACATTCTATTCGACCGCGTTGGCGACTGGGGCGTTGTCACGCTGAACCGCGAAAAGGCCCTGAACGCGCTCACCTGGGACATGGTGAAAGCGATGCGCGCGCAGCTCATTGAATGGGCGGCGATGAACGCCGTAAAAGCGGTAATGGTCAAAGGTTCGGGCGAGCGGGCCTTTTGCGCCGGCGGCGACATTCGCTGGCTTCATGATGAAGCGAAGAAAGACCCGGCTTACGCTTCGGAGTTTTTCCGCGAAGAATACCGCAACAACGCGCTGATCTATCATTATCCGAAGCCCTATCTTGCGTTGATCGACGGCATCGTCATGGGCGGCGGCGTGGGCGTATCGGTGCATGGCGACTTTCGCGTCGCCGGCGATGCGACGTTGTTCGCCATGCCGGAGACGGGGATCGGCCTCTTTCCGGATGTCGGCGGCGGCCATTTCATGCCGCGGCTCCATGACGGGCTGGGCCTTTACTATGCGCTGACCGGCGCGCGCGCGAAGGCCGCCGATTGTATGGCCTCAGGGATCGCCACTCATTACGTCCCGACCGAAAAGCAGGCCGGTCTTGAAAGAGCGCTTCTTGAAACGCCGCTTTCAAGCCGTGCGCATGCGGATGTCGAAGCTGCGCTCGATGCGTTCAGCGGCGATCCCGGTCATGCGGGCGTCAATGATCTGCGGTCGCATATCGAGCGTCTGTTCGTCGGCCACGAGACGCTCGACGAACTGATGACGGCGCTCGCCGAAGACGATACGGAATTCGCCGCCGGAACGATGAAGACGCTGTCTCGCATGTCGCCGACCTCGATGCGCATCACTTTCGAACAGCTGAAACGCGGCCATTCCCTCGACTTCGACGACACCATGAAAATGGAGTTCCGCATCGTCCGCCGCATCATGGATGGCCATGACTTCTTCGAAGGCGTGCGCGCGCAAATTCTCGACAAGGACCGCGAGCCGAAATGGAATCCGCCGCGTCTCGCTGATGTTAACGATGCGGATATTGCGCATTACTTTGAGCATTTGGGCGGGACGGAACTCGAGCTTCCCTAAACAGTCACCGGGAGTCACAAATGACGAAAATCGGCTTTATCGGTCTCGGCAATATGGGCGGGCCGATGGCGGCGAATCTGGCGAAAGCCGGTCATGAGGTGTTCGCTACGGATTTGTCGATCGGCGCCATCGAACGCGCGGTCGAGGCGGGGTGTCGCCGCGCTGATTCCGTCGCCGATGCGGTGAAAGACGCCGACGTTGTTGTCACCATGCTACCCGCCGGCGCGCATGTCCGCTCGGTTTATCTTGATAAATACGGCGTCATCACCCACGCCAAAACGGGGGCTCTCTTTATCGACTCATCGACGATCGATGTGGACTCGGCCCGAGCGGTGATCGGCGCGGCGGCTGAAAAACATTTCGCGATGGTCGACGCGCCAGTCTCGGGCGGCGTTGCAGCGGCGACGGCCGGCGCGCTGACATTCATGGTTGGCGGCGAAAAGGACGCCTTCGAGCGCGCAAGGCCCGTACTGGAAAATATGGGAAAGAACATTTTCCATGCGGGCGACGCCGGCAACGGGCAGGTTGCGAAAATCTGCAACAACATGCTGCTCGGCATTTCGATGATCGCCACCTGCGAAGCGTTCAACCTTGCTGAAAAACTGGGCCTCGATGCGCAGACATTCTTCGATATCTCATCGACGGCGTCCGGGCAGTCCTGGTCGATGACGAGCTATTGCCCGGCGCCCGGACCGGTGCCGAACGCGCCGTCGAACCGCGACTATCAGCCGGGTTTCGCCGCCGCGATGATGCTCAAGGACATGCGTCTCGCCCAGGAGGCCGCGCATCGCGCGAAAGCCGCAACCCCGCTCGGCGCGCAATCCGAAGCGCTCTATGCGCTGATGGAGTCTGCGGGCAAGGACAATCTTGATTTTTCGGGCGTGATGAAGTTGATCCGCGGCGATCTTTAAGCCGCGGCGTCTTCTACTGAAATCTGTTCGCCGGCGGCGAAGGCGAGGCCGTATTCGTTATTATGCCCCCAGGCGACGCGGGCCTTTCTGACGAAGCCGCTTTTCACGAAAGTCAGCTCGACGAATTGCGTCATCTCGATACCCTCGGCGATGGCGATCCGTGCGCCGTCGGCGCTCAGATTGACAATCTCGCAATCGACCTGACTCAGGTTTTCCGTTAGCAGCCGGCCTTTAAGGCGAACGTCTTTACGGGCGCTTCTACGCCGCTCTTTCGGGTCCTGGTCTCCCGCGATTCCGCAGGGCATGGCTTTCACGATATGACGCAAACGCCGCGACACGGCTTCGCGTTCCGCGGCGAGCTCCTCTTCGGACTTGCCGGTCTCGCGCCAGCGGCGCAACAGCGATTTGTGCGTCAGTGCGACCATACCCCGCATCCTGCCGCTTCAAGGTTAAATTCGAATTAGCGTTAATCCGCTGCGGTCAGGATTTTTGATCCGTCGGCTTCTTCTGGGTCAGGTCAGCAATGAAATGAAGACCGATGTCGTTTTCATCGCGCCAGATAATACGTGCTTTTTTTATCCGCCCGGTTTGAATAAGGCGGAGAACGACGATTTCTGGCAGCGCCTGATCGCTTTCCATCCGCACGAGCGCGCCGGTTTCGCTGATATTGCGGATCACGCAAGGCAGAAAGTCGCTCTTTGAGGTGTAAAGCTTTGCGGGACGGAAAACATTTTCGCGCAGGGCGCGTTCCGCCCGCCGCGTTTTCATCGTCGTGATGGGCGCATTCTTCACTTCCGGCGTGGCGCTTGAGATCGCCGCCAGTCGTTTCGAAATTGCATCCTTCTTCTTCGCCATTCCGGCCGTCCGCATGCAGAGGCCGCCCTCGATCAGGTGATTGAAGGCGGTCTGCGTCAACAAGTTAACCCCCATTAATAATAACACATGATTTACAATAGCTTAGCGCCGAAGGCCTGAGATTGAAAATTCCCTTGGCCGCGAGGGCTGGCGTTTGCCGCCTATCGTCCCCATTTTGCGCGACATGCAGACGGATTCGATCGATGCGCTCGAGAGCAAGGGGGAGGCTGCGCCATTCGGGCGTTCGATCGCGCGCATGTTCGCGGTCCTGTTCCGGCCCGAGCTCAAACAGTGGCGCTTCCGTATCGCGCTCGCCTTCTTGCTCACGGTCGCCGCCAAGGGACTTTCGGTGATCGCGCCGGTTTTCATGGGCGACGGGATCAACAAGTTAACGAGTTCTGAAGCCGCCGCCGCGGGTCTGTCCTTTCTGGCCTTCTTCGGGTTGTTCGCCGCAGCCCGTTTCTTGTCGAACGCCCTGCCGGCGCTGAGAGATGCATTTTTCACCGCCGTCACCCAGGACGCCCAGCGCATCATTGCGGTCGACGCCTTCCGCCACGCCCAGAACCTGCACTTGCAGTTTCACCTGACGCGGCGGTCTGGCGCGCTCAATCGGATTATCGAACGGGGCGCTGGCGCGATGGAATATCTCCTGCGCTTTCTCGCCTTTAATATCGGACCGACCGTGGTGGAGCTCGCCTTCGCGTCAATCATACTGGCGAAACTCTACGGCATTCAGTTTTCGCTCGCCGCTATCGTGACCGTTGTCGTTTACACGCTGTTTACGATTGTCGTTACCGAGTGGCGCAACAAGCAGCGCCGGGCGTTTAACGAAGCCGATACGCGCCTGCGCGGCATCTCCCTCGACACGCTCGCCAATTTCGAAACGGTCAAATCTTTCGCCGCCGAAAACCGCGAGGCGGACCGTTTTGACGGCGCCATGCAGGACTATAACCGCCACTATGTGACGATCATGCAATCGCTGGCTGTCCTGAACGCCGGGCAGGAGCTGATCATGACCGGCGGGCTGTTCGCCGTGGCGGCGATGGCGGGATATGGCGCGCTCAACGGGACCATGCAGATCGGCGACGTGACGGCGATCATCCTGATGCTCGCCAATATCTACCGGCCGCTCAACATCCTCGGCTGGGCGTGGCGGGAGATCAAACAGGGCACGGTCGATATCGAGAAGCTCTTCAACCTTATGGACATGCGCTCCGAGGTCGAGGACGCGCCCGATGCGAAAGACTTTCAGCCGAAGACCGGTGAAATCCGTTTCGAAAATATCCGCTTTTCCCATGAGGGCAGAGCGTCCGGCCTCGACGATGTCACTTTCTCCGTTCCCGGCGGTTCATTTGTCGGGATTGTCGGGCCTTCCGGCGCCGGCAAGTCGACGATCCTGAAACTGCTGTTCCGTTTTTACGATCCGAAAACGGGCCGCATTCTGATCGACGGACAGGATGTGCGGAGCGTCACGCAAGACTCGTTGCGCGCCGCGCTGGGACTGGTGCCGCAGGAAGTCGTGCTCTTCAATGACACGCTACGTTTCAATCTCGCCTACGCGCGCCCCGATGCGGACGATGCGGCGGTCATGGAGGCCGCTGGGCGCGCGCAGCTCGGCAGTTTTATCGAAAGCCTCCCGAACGGCCTCGACACGCGCGTCGGCGAACGCGGCCTCAAACTTTCAGGCGGCGAGAAGCAGCGCGTCGGCGTCGCCCGGGCGATCCTCCGAAATCCGCCGATCCTGATCCTCGACGAGGCGACGTCGTCGCTCGACTCAAGCACCGAAGAAGAAGTGCAGACCGCCCTCAAAGAAGCAGCGCGTGGCCGGACGACCATCGCCGTCGCGCACCGCCTGTCGACAATCGCCCACGCCGACATCATTCTGGTGCTGGAGAACGGCGAAATCATCGAACGCGGGCGCCATGATGAACTGATTGCAAGAGACGGCCTTTACGCCTCCCTGTGGCGGCGGCAGTCGGGCGGGCGGTCCGATGCGGCCGCCGGGGTTTTGCAGCCGCAAGTGGCCGAATAGCCGCCGCCTTATAAAGAGTTAAGGAACGCGGACTAGTTTCGCGGCGCAGACCGGGAGGATGAACCGATGGACATCAACCTGCCGTCGGAACGTAAAGAGTTCCGCGATTTTGGCGCGTATTATGCTAGCGACATTCAGCCGTTTTTCACGCAATGGGAAGACGCGCGGCAAAAGGCCGTGCTGCAGATGGCGCTGACCGGGATCGGCGCCGTGCTGCTCGCCGCCGCTGCATTCAAGTTCGGCCCCTTCGGCGAGAAGAATATCCAGCTCTCGGTGTTTGTGGGTGTCGCCGGGTTCGCCGCCGCCATGTGGCGTCTCAACAAGACCCGCGGAAGCATCTCGGGCGGACTGCTTGAACGCGTCTGCGCGCGGCTCGGGTTTTCCTATCGGGCCGGTCTTACCCGGCCTTCCTATTGCGCCGACTTCGACCGGCTTAGCCTGTTGCCGAGTTTCAATCGCGAACACTGGGAAGACGAAGTGCGGGGAGAGCGAGACGGCGCTGAATTCGTGTTGTGCGAAAGCCATCTCAAATACAAAACATCGGGGAAGAACTCGAGCACGCGCACCGTATTTCACGGCCAGCTTCTGGTTATCGACTATCACAAGAAATTTCTCGGCGAGACGGTGGTCAAGCGCGACGCCGGCATGTTCAACCGTTTCATCAAACCCGGGAAAGGCTTCCAGCAGGTCGGCATCGCGTCGCCGAAATTTGAAAAGATTTTCGAGGCATGGTCGACCGATCAGGTCGAGGCCCGCGAGCTTCTGGATCCGGTTGTGCTTGAACGCTTTGAAGAACTCGACCGGCTGTTCGACGGCGCGAAGCTGCGCGCCGCTTTCTCCGGCGGCCGGCTTTATCTCGCGCTGGAGACCGGCGACAAGCTCAACATGGGCTCGATGTTCAAGCCGATCAAAGGCCCGGAACGGGTGGAGATGATTCTGAAGGAATTCGATCTCATCTTCGATCTTGTCGATGTTCTTTTGAAGCGCGTTGACGGCAGGCTCGACGGCGCGTTTTCCGTCGATGCGATCAGGTCCGCGTAGACCGGTTCCAAATATGTTGCCCATGCGCGCGGTGCGGGGCATATAGGCGAGACCTATCAGCGGCTTCAGGACCCTCATGCCGAAATTCGCCGACGGCGTTATCAAGTTTCAGCGGGACGTGTTCCCGGCGAACAGGGCGCTTTTTGAAAGTCTGAGCACGGGCCAGGCGCCGGAAGCGCTTTTCATCACCTGTTCGGATTCGCGCATCGAAACGGCGATGCTGACCCAGTGCGGGCCGGGCGAGCTTTTCGTCTGCCGCAACGCCGGCAATATCGTGCCGCCGCACACGGAGCATACGGGCGGCGTGACGGCGTCGCTCGAATTCGCCGCGGCGGTGCTGAAGGTTCCTCATATCGTCATCTGCGGCCATTCGGACTGCGGCGCCATGGCGGCGGCGATGAACGAGGAAAGCGTTGCTGCGCTTCCTCATGTGCGCGAATGGCTGCAGTTCACGAAAAAAGCCGTTGAGGAGACGGAAAAACTCGCGGCGGACAAGCCCCGTGCGGAAAAACTCAAAATCCTCACCGAGCAGAATGTCATTCTGCAATATGAACATCTGAAAACGCATCCGGCGGTCGCGGATCGGCTGGCGCGCGGCGACGTTCGGCTGCACGGCTGGGTCTACGATATTCGCACCGGCGAGGTCGAAGCCTATGATGAGGCGAAGGGCGGTTTTGCGCCCTTCGCTGATTTTTACCGGCCGGGCGCCTAACGCACCAGCGTCAGCTTTTCGGCGGCGCGGGTGACGGCGGTGTATAACCAGCGCTGCTGGTGTTCGCGGAACATGAAGCTTTCGTCGAACAGAACGATGTTGTCCCATTGCGAGCCCTGCGCCTTGTGGACGGTGAGGGCGTAGCCGTAATCGAATTCGTCCGCGCCCTTGCGCTGCGTCCACGGCACGGTTTCCGGCCCGTCGAGAAAGAACGCGCGCGGGACGGAGACCGTCACCGCCTTGCCGCCTTCTTCCGGGTTGACGGAAAAGCGCACCCGGCCGCCGCGCGGGCTCATGCGTCGGCCGACCGTCCAGATGCCGCCATTGAGGAGCCCCTTCTTCTTGTTGTTTCGCAGGCAGACGAGTTTCTCGCCGGCTTCCGGCGTCGGGTCCTTGTGCCCGTGCAGCTCGCGCAGGCGGTCGTTGTAGCGCTTGCGGGTGCGGTTGGCGCCGACAAGGATCTGATCGGCCGCCATGATTTCTTCGGTTGTGATCTCCTTGCGCGTCACGAGACGGCATGCGTCCGACTGTTCATCGAAATGCTCGCCCTCGCGGATCGCCATGGAAAGCCGGATGATCGGATTGTCGGCGGCCTGACGGTGGATTTCCGTCAGCATGAAGTCCGGCTCGCCTTCCGTGAAGAAGCCGCCGCCCTTGACCGGCGGCAGCTGCGCCGGATCGCCGAGCACCAGCACTGGCTTGCCGAAGGAAAGAAGATCCTGCCCGAGTTCCTCATCGACCATCGAACATTCGTCGATGATGATGAGATCGGCTTTCGAGGCCGGCGCGTCATGGCGGAGCGCGAAGGTCGGCTCGCCTTCTTCCTCGACGCTTGAGGGGCGATAGATCAGCGAATGGATGGTGGTCGCGTCCGTGCAGCCCTTCTGGCGCATCACATGCGCGGCCTTGCCGGTGAAGGCCGCGAAAGCGACGTCGCCTCCGGCGTTTTCAGCGATATGGCGCGCGAGCGTTGTCTTGCCGGCGCCGGCGTAGCCGAACAGACGGAAAACCTGCGCGCCGCCAGTCTTGCGCCAGCGCTCGACCGCCATGAGCGCGTTATCCTGTTCGGGGGAGAAGTTCATGTTTGGGCAATAGGGAAGCGGCAAAAGGGAATAGAAAAATGAAGCATGAGAATTCCGGCTGTTAAAGACTTTGGTCAAGTTTGCGTATAAGCGATCCGAGCATCTTCAAGATACGTATGATGGTCAATTCAAGCGCTTCATGGGCAACAGGCGAGAAAAAACCAAGGCGTTTCGATAAATCCAACAGCGAGTGGCATTCACGGGCCGAGCCTTGTGCGATCCGAAGAAATTGCACATAAGACCCTCGAGTCCCACGACCATAACCTTCTGCAATATTCGATGATATGGAAACGGCTGCGCGGCGCATCTGTGAAGTTAGACCGTAGAGTTCTTCGCGAGGAAAGTCAGCGGTAGCCTTGTAAATCTCCTCTGCGAATTGCATTCCGGCTTGCCATACAATCAAATCTCTGTGGTCTTTGATGGATTGGTTAGGTCCATTCTCGGCGAAACCGGCAAATAGCTCGCCATCGTCTTCGACGTTGCTTTCCCATTTCCTATCGCCCATTCCCCATTCCCTAAGATAGCTCCACCCACGCCGGAATGTGATCCGACGGCTTTTCCTTGCCGCGGGTCCAGCGGTCGACGCCGGCGGCTTTGAAACGGTCGGCGGCCTGCGGGGAGAGGAGCAGGTGATCGATGCGAAGCCCGTGATCCTTCTCCCAGGCGCCGCGCTGGTAATCCCAGAAGGTGTAAGTGACGGCCGCCGGGATCGCCTGACGGATCGCGTCGGTGAGACCGAGATAAAGGATTTCGCGGAACGCTTCGCGCGTTTCCATGCGAAACAGCGCGTCGTCCGCCCAGCCTTTGGGATCGTAAACGTCTTCGGCTTGCTGGATCACGTTGTAGTCGCCGGCGAGCACGAACGCTTCCTCGTTCTTCAACAGCTTTTCCGCATGCTTTTTAAGGCGCTTCATCCATTTGAGCTTGTAGTCGTATTTCGGACCGGGCGCCGGATTGCCGTTGGGCAGGTAAAGCCCGCCGACGCGTACGGGCTCCGCGCCGTCCGGCATGATGACGGCCTCGATGTAACGCGCCTGCTCGTCGTCCTTGTCTCCGGGGAGGCCGCGCGTCACGTCGTCAACGGGAAATTTCGAGAGCAGCGCGACGCCGTTATAGGTTTTCTGCCCGTGAACCTCGACATTGTAGCCGCGGTCCTCGAACTCGAGCGCCGGAAACTTTTCATCGACGCATTTGATCTCCTGCAGCACGACAACGTCCGGCTTTTCCTTGTCGAACCATTCGAGAATGCGGGGCAGGCGGGCGTTGATCGAATTGACGTTAAAGGTCGCGATTTTCATTTTGATGTCTTCATCCTGAGGAGACGTCCCTTCGTCCTTCGTGACGCGTTCGTTTTACAAACGCCCTCAGGATGAAGGGACGTCGTCTCGAAGGATAAAGTGATGTGGCCTAAGTTCATCTAATTCTGTTCGGCTTTTTCTTTGACGCGGGCGAGGGCGGCCTTGAGATAGCCGGGCCAGAGACATTTGACAATGAACCAGAGAACGGGCTTGGCGATAAGCTCCCTGGGCTCGAAACTGTAGGTCCAGTCGATGCGCGTTCGCCGCGGGTCAACCGCTGTAAAACGCCATTCGCCTTTCGCTTCCCTGACCAGCGGGCCGAACGCGCCGGTGAAGTTGTGGACGCGGTAAGCGAAGTATTCGTCTTTCACAAAAACGACGAGTTCTTCTTCAACGCATGATTTATCGGAAAGCGTGTGGCGGCGCTTTTGGCCGACAGCGCTCCATGGCGCGTCCTGGCCGTCGACATGGATGATGCCGGGAAGCGCTCCGTGTTTCTGGATCAGCGCACGCGCGTCGATGCCAGCCGCCGTTTCAAATGCGGCGGCGAGCGGGGCGTTGATCGTGACGGCGGCGGACGTTTTTATGGGCATCGCATCGATCCATCGTGACTTGTAAAACTCTCTGACGCTCATTCCCGCGAAAGCGGGGTCACAGACGATACATGATTATATGGATTCCCGCTTTCGCGGGAATGAGCGGCAGTGAAGAGATTTATTCTTTTATGAACACAGCGAATTCATCGATCTCGGCGCGGGAGGAGCGCAGCGTGTTCACTTTCGCCGTCTCGTCCGCATAGCCAATCGCCATGCCGCAATAGAGCTGTTCGGTGTCCGGAAGGCCCAGAAACGCCGAGACGGTTTTGGCGCGGGCCGTCCAGGATTCCTGCATACAGGTCGCGAGGCCCTTTTCCATTGCAGCGAGCGCGATCGATTGCATGAACATGCCGAGATGCGCCCACTGGCCCTTGTCGAAACGCCGGTCGAGCGAAAAAAACAGGCCGGCCGGCGCGCCGAAGAACCTGAAATTTTCAGCGAAGCGTTTGAGCCGCGCCAGCTTGTCTTCGCGAGGGATGCCTAAAAGCGCATACATCTCCTCGCCAAGGGTATAGCGCCGCGTGCGCCATGGCTCCTGGAGGCTTGGCGGATAAATACTGAGCTCGCTCTCATCGGCGAGCGGATTGTCAGTGATGGCGTTTTGCACCGTTTCAACCAGCCGGTCGCGGGCCGGGCCTGTCACCACATGCACGCGCCAGGGCTGCAGGTTGCCGCCGGAGGGCGCCCAGCGTGCGATGTCGAGCACTTCCCTGATCTGTTCTTCACTGACCGGTCTGTCGAGGAAGGCGCGGATCGATATGCGCGACTTGATAGCTTCTGTTACATTCATAAATGAACCCGTGCTTGTGTCATCGCCGGACTTGTTCCGGCGATCCGGAGACGCCATCTTGGAGTTTCGAGATCGCCGGGATGAGCCCGCCGATTACAGTGAAGGGCGAAGCGATTGAGCGCAATGGCGGGCGACAGTGACGCATAACGGACGCCAGCATCTCATGCTCGCCGCTACGGTGCTGATGCTCGCCGTCACGGTTTTCCTGATGAAAGAGAACGAGGCGCTGGTCTTCCAGAATAACGGCCGGCTGGTCGTGAAGGAAATCCCGGGCGATCCGGGCGCCGTTTCCTTCATCTGGCGCAGCGAGGTCGAGCCGCCGATGGCGCGGCGATTTGCAGAAAGCTTTGACGAATGGAAAGACCGGTCCGACCGCATCGTCATCGATCTCAACTCGCCCGGCGGCGCCGTTAGGGAGGGCGAGGCGGTGATCGCCGAGATCGAGCGCATGAAACGCACCCATGTGGTCGATACGCGTATCGGTCCGCGCCGGGCCTGTTATTCCATGTGCGTGCCGATCTTCCTGCAAGGCGAACGCCGCGTTGCGGCGGCGAACGCGCGCTTCATGTTCCACGAGCCGACGGCGCGGGATTATTTCACCGGCGAAGAAGCGCGCCAGCCGGCGTTCGAAAAGCGCTATGTGACGAACCGGTTCGTCGAACGGTATTTCGTCAACTCACCGATGGATGAGGGCTGGCGGGAAAAACTCGTCGCCGAGTGGGAAGGGCGCGATGTGTTTAAATCCGCGAAAAAGCTGGTGGATGAAGGCTCGAACGTTGTGACGGATCTGGAGTAGAGCTATCCGGGCAAGCTGCTGCTCTTATTCTTCGATCATTCCCTTCAGCATGGGGCGAAGCGCTTCCGCAACCCGGTCCGAAACGAGCAGGACTTCCGGTTTGTCCTTGCGTAAGGCTACCGTGCCCTCTGCAAACACTTCCCATGAGCTGTTAACGAATTCAGGCGGGCCATATTCTGCAATGAGCGCTTCTCGTACGCGCGCTTCTTCCGCCGCGCCAGTAAGAATCCAGACTTGCTCTAGCGCGCCGTCGCCAAAGACGGCTTCGACCTTTCGCGGAAAGCCGGCGTAGACATATCCGAAACAATCAAACTGTGTTTGCGTTTCCGGCTCGGTGGCGAGCCACGGTTCGTCGATTGTCTGTTCAGCCAGGAATGCGCAGTCGCTTTCAAATTCCGGGCGCAGGGTCTCTGAAGTTTCTCCGAACCGGATCAGCGCGGGCGTCGCTGCAGACTCGGCGAATGTTTCTGGCGCTCCCGCGTTGGAAGGAAGATAAGGCGAGCGCCAGTAATGCATATGCGGGTGAACGGAATCCATGGTCATCAACATCAGACGGTCAGCCTTCATGTCGCCAAGCGCCAGAGCCTCCCGCTTCACGGAAAAACCGGAATAGGAAAGCGTGTCCCCCGGCAACGTTTCGTAGGCTTTGTTGGCGCCGCCGTAAATTTCCACCATGGCGAGACTGTTATCACCGAAGATGAATGCGGCTTCGGCGAGATCAAGGCCATTGCCCCGATAGCTGAGACAGATGAGCTGCGTTTCGCTGGCTTCGGCGATCGGTAAAATCGGCGCTTGCGAAGCGTGCGTCTTCAGCGTTTGGCAGCTCTCTTCGAGACTGGCCTTCGCCGTTGCGACATCAGACCCGAAGGCGACGCCGAACAGGCTTTGCGATGAGTCAGCTGGTTCTTGCGCGAAAGCGGTGGATGAAAGAATTGCGCCGACAAAAACCGCCAGTGCGGCGGCGGATGTATGCTTCATAGCTGACCCCATTCTGGCGTATTTTTGTTGTTTCCAGGCAGCCTAGAAGAGGCGCTTTTTTCTCACAAACGCTTTGAGACAGTCAGTGCCGTAAACGGGGTATGCCGAGACGACGCTCGCCTGGAACGATAAACTCGTGCCGCAGCTGCGGCTCGCCGTGGCGTGAGGGTTTTTACCTTGGTCATCGAACTGGCCTTCGTTGGAAAAGTCTATTCTTCAGCTTGGATAAGAACGGCGCGGCTAAATAAAAGACCGTTGATGACGGTTTTGAGACAGCCAGCGGCTTGTGGGCAATACTCTGATGAAGTGAAGCTTTGAAATAGGGTGCGACTCTTTTTGTCCTCCAAGGCTACCAGTTTGCCGAAAGTTTCTTGACGGCTATCGAGCCATGCTGAAAAACCGCGCATTCGGAAAGTGCGGTTACTGGTGTCAATTATAGGTTTTCGCGTCGGAGGGTCTTAGCAGCGAAAGCTTAAGCGGAAGGGGCTTACTCACTATGCACAAGTCAGTTGCTGGCGTTATTGCCGTCGCCGTCGCGGCAATAGCGTCAAATAGCTCAGCTGAACCGATCAATTTATCGAAGGAACAGATGCTGGCTGATTTCGATCAGGCGATTTCTTTTATCGACGATTTCTCCGTTCACAAAGATCTCAACCGTATCCGGCTCGGGATCGATTACGAAGCGGAATTCGCGAAACTTCGCATGAAAATCCATGAGGGCATGGATAAATGCGAATTTTACGGCGCTGTGAATGGTGCATTGAACCTCGTTCAGGACCTCCATGTGAGTACGATGGGCTACGATTATCTGTCTGCTTACGGAAAGTATCAGAAACGATTTAATTTTGCCGAGGATGAAACGTTTGAATCGGCATCGCGTTTTAAGGAATGCGAACAGACGCGACCGAGCCTGAAGCTGCCGATCATCTTCCAGGATGGGAAGTACATTTTCTACACTGCGTTTACGTATAACGGAATGGAGATCGAAGCAGGAACGGAAGTTCAGACCTATAACGGGCAGCCCATTAGTGAGTATATTCAAGAGAATTACCAGCTCATCCGGGCGGTAAAGCTTGGGAATGGTGAAGAAACTCCCTATACGACGCGGTTCGCGGAGTATGGCGATGATGAGTTTGTGCTCGGATTGAGCGACGGCCGCGAACTCTCCATGAACAAGAATGACAGTGTCGAGTTTTCGGCGCCGGTCACGCATGAAATTGGTTTCATGACCCAGACGGAACCGAAGGTCTTATACTTCGAGCGAGAGAGAATCCTCTACATCGCCATTCCAATGATGAATTACGAGTACGCCGAGGTGATCAACGGCAAGATCGACGATATCTACAGACAGAAGAAAAAGGTCCGAAAAGTAGCGATCGATATCCGCGGAAACCCGGGCGGCAACGATATGACCTGGCGCGCCGTCCTTTCTCACCTGGCGAGCAAGGATGAGGAGCTAAGGCTCAATCTTAAAGCGAAATATAATGACCGTGTGCTGCAGAAATATGCGGAAGGAAGAGATATTGAGCCGGTGAACGTACCCTTGCTGGACGATCGGCAATATTGGACGCTAAACGACAATGTCCTTGACCTGCCCGCCGATGAAGATTCAGTCCGATTTGCCGGCAAAATATATCTCCTGCAAGACGAGTATATTTATTCGTCAGCGGGTAATTTTTCGAATTACGCGCTAACACATGACAACATTATTTCCATCGGAGACACCACTGACTATGTGGGCGGCGGTCAGATCGAGCCGCTATTTTTCAAGCTGGATCATTCGGGGATGTTTTTCCGTATCGAGCCCGTGCTTGACTTTAGCGGCGTTAAGACCCTCGAAGACTTTTCCCATAATCGCGTAGAGGTGCGCATCCCGAGCACGTATAAAGACTACTATCTCAGAAGCACGTATGTGGGGGATTTGTACGGAGTGGAGTTTCTGAGAACGAAAGACAAGCTCTTCAGGTACGTCGTAAAACAGTAAGGCGTACGCAGCTGTTTCTAACGCACCATCGGCGCGAGCTTATTGCTTAAAGCGAAAAGCTCGTGCCGCAGCCGCAAGAGGCGGTCGCGTTCGGATTATTGATCTTGAACGCCGCGCCGATGAGTTCGTCGGAGAAGTCGATTTCCGATCCGGTCATGTAGTCGACGGAAACGGAGTCGATGAGAACGGCGTAGCCGTCCGCGTCGAGGACGAGATCGTCAGCCTCGCGCTCCTTCACGATGTCGAACTTGTATTGAAAGCCGGAACAGCCGCCGCCCTCGACCGCGACGCGCAGCATCGCGCCTTCGGGCTCCTTGCCGAGAATGGCGGCGATCTTCGCGGCGGCGCGCGTCGATACGGTGACGGGAGTCTTTTCGGCGACGGTCATGACTGGCTTCCTTTTACCGCCCCTACATAGGCGCTTTCGGGGGCCGTTTGGAGGGGGGCTTCCGCCCAAAATCCTGCACGCATAAGGCGACCTGAAAGGTCCCAAAAAACAACCCTGAGAGGGCGGTTGGCCCTGGAGCCCAATAAATGGGGATAGTTATGGCGATTATATACTTGAATGAACACGGTTCAATCCCTACCTATGCGGGGAAGGGAAAAAGCCATGTCCATCAACCTCAAGAACCCGATCTACAACAACGAAATCAAAGCCCGCGAGCATCTGGAATCCTTACGCTGGCCGGACGGGGCTTACTGCCCGCGCTGCGGCGGTTTCGAGGTCGTAAAGCTTGGCGGGAAAGCCGCCGATCTAGGGCAATACAACTGCCGCGACTGCCGCAAGAAATTCACCGTTACCGTCGGGACTGTCTTTGAGCGCTCGCACATTCCCCTGACCAAGTGGCTCTTGGGCTTTCAGCTTATGGCCTCATCCAAGAAAGGCATGAGCGCCCATCAACTGCACCGTATGCTCGACGTGACCTACAAAACCGCTTGGTTCATGGCGCACCGTATCCGTGAAGCCATGAAGCCCGCCAGCGGCTCCAAGGAACCTATGGGCGGCAAGGGCAAAGTCGTTGAGGCGGACGAAACCTATTTCGGCAAGGTCTCGAAAGAGAACATCAAAACCGTAGACGAGAAGGGCAAGCCCTTCAAAGGCTCGCGTATGGGGCGCGGCCCTGCGAACAAGCGCGCCGTCATCGCTCTGGTTGAGCGCGGCGGCAAAGCCCGCACTTTCCATGTGGCTCATGCCACCTTCGCCAAGGTCGAGGAAATCGTCGCGTTCAATATCGACCGTGAGAGCCGCTTACATACCGATGAAAGCCGCCTATACAGCGCCTCGCTCGTGCCCGGCATGGTCGCAAAGCACGAAACCGTCCGCCACTCAGCCGACGAATATGTGCGCGGCGATGTCTATTCGAACAGCGCCGAGAACTACTTCTCAATCTTCAAGCGCGGTATGCGCGGCGTCTATCAGCATTGCAGCGAGAAGCACCTGCACCGCTACCTTGCAGAATTTGACTTCCGTTATTCAAACCGCGTCGCCCTTGGCGTGGACGATACTGACCGCGCTAACGAAGCCCTCAAAGGCATCACCGGAAAGCGCCTTACCTATCGGCGGACTAGTGAAGCCAGACTTTAGGCTTCAGGCCGAGCGCTTCCTGCGCTGGCGTAAACGCCGCCATGGTATTTAAGGAAAAAGAGGACTCGACTCCGAGCAATCGGCGCCGAAGACTCCTGTCCGCCTAAGTGATTCGCATCCGATCTGGCGAGCCGTAGCGAAGGGCTACTGCCAAGAAAGGAGGTGATGACCTATGGCGAAGAAGCCGAGAAAGATTGGTCGCGACGCGAGAACCGGCCAATACATCCCGGTTGATGAAGCTCTGCGCCGTCCTAACACGACGGTCGTGGAAACCATCAAGAAGAAGCCGACAAAGCCTAAGAAGTAGGCTTTTTAGGTGACGATGGGCGACCACGTTTAGCTTTCCCGGCGGCGTGGTCGTCTTTCTTCTTTCCTTTGCCGCTTCGGTTAACAGAAGGTTTATGCGGCATAGGCGGCATTGTGAGGGCGCGCTTTAGCGCTTCGTCTCGTTTCTTTTCGTCAGCGGATTTTTTGCCCATGCCAGGCCCTCCATACATCTCACCCGCCTTTGACCATTTCCGTAACGCAGGTTGGCTTATAGGCCAAATGCTTATTGGTTATGGTGAAATCGAATTTGAATTGGCAAGCCTTATTGAGGCTGTCTACCGTGAGCAAGGCCCCAGGCTCGGCCTTAAAACCATGTTTCGCTTGCGAAGCGAAGGCCAACGCCTAGACGTCGCCGACGGCCTGCTAAGATCACGCCTTTCGCAAGACGGATACGCCAAAGAGTATCAGCAAGCGTATGAAGCGATTAAGGGCTCAAAACAGATTAGAAACACACTCAGCCACACCCACTGGATGATCGATTACGGCAAGCTTGCCTACTACAATCTGGAAACCTCAGCCAAGTCACAAGATGACACCGACAAGCTGATGGTTAGCATCGTCGATGATGCGCTGCTTTTAAAGCAACTCGCGTATTTCAACTACACACGCTACTGTTTGATCTTTCTTCAGCAGCAATACGAGTATTTTGACGGCATGATGGGCGGGAATAAGCTTGATATGCCGAAAAAAATGCATCGACCGCCGTTTCATATTCGTCAAAAGGAATACGTTGGTCCGATACCTGAAGAAGAACCCGATACCCCTCCTCAAGAGCCGCCTGATAAGCAGGAGTAGGGTCAGCGCCGGCCTGTCCTGTTGGAGTTATGGTCGATTTTGTGTTCATTCAAGTATACAATCGCCATAGTTATCCACGTCCTTGGAATAGGCCCTATAGTGTTTCTTGCCGATGAACGGGCCCTGTCTTCAAACCGGGAATCGGCTGATAAAAACGGCGCGGGCTGGGCGGCCTGCAGGATATTTGAATTTGTTATGTTTCTAAATGGTTTAAGGCGGAAAGCTCAATGACTATCGAGCCGGGCAAACATCTTCATGCGGTAGCCAAGGGTCCCGCATTTCCCGCCCCCCTTGCGCCTTACGCCGCGCGGGCGGATGAAAGCCGCGGTCGGCTCGTCGCTGAGCCGGAATCCGCGCTGCGCACCGCCTTTCAGCGCGACCGGGACCGGGTGATCCACGCCGTCGCCTTCCGGCGCCTCAAGCACAAGACCCAGGTATTCATCTCCCATGAGGGCGACCATTACCGCACAAGGCTCACCCATTCGCTTGAAGTGGCGCAGGTCGCGCGCACCATCGCCCGCGCGCTGAAGCTCGATGAAGACCTCGCGGAATGCCTCGCGCTTGCGCATGATCTCGGCCATCCGCCGTTCGGCCACACCGGCGAGGATGTGCTGAAGGAGTGCATGGCGCCGTTCGACGGGTTCGATCACAACGCCCAGACCTTGCGCATCCTCACCAAGCTTGAGCGGCGGCATGCGAAGTTCGACGGCCTCAATCTGACCTGGGAAACCCTTGAAGGCGTCGTCAAACATAACGGTCCGCTTACCGGCGATTTGGCGCGCAAACAGACGCCGCTGCCGGCGGCGATTGTCGAATACGCCGAGGCGCACGATCTCTGGCTTCACACCTTTCCTTCGCTTGAAGCGCAGGCGGCCGCGGTCGCCGACGACATCGCTTACAACAATCACGATGTAGATGACGGTTTGCGCGCCGGGCTGTTCGGTTTTGAGGAAGCGCGCGGCCTGCCGCTGATCGGAGAGGCGCTGCGGCGCGCTGAAGAGCGATACAAGGGCGCGACGCGGGAAATCCTGATCGCCGAAGCGGTTTCCGATCTCATCGGCGCGATGGTCGAGGACGTACTCGCCGAAACCGCAAGACGGCTTGAGATTATTTCTCCACAGCATGCGGACGCGGTGCGGACCGCGCCGCGGGCGATGTGCGGATTTTCGGCGGCGATGGAGAGCGACCTCGCGGGGCTCCGGGCGTTTCTCCATGAGAACATGTACCGGCACTATCAGGTCAACCGCGCCCGCAGCCGCGCCAAGCGAATCGTTAAATCCTTGTTTGACCTCTTTTTTTCAGAGCCCGAGACCTTGCCGCCGGAATGGCGGAGCCGCTATGAAGGCGTCGGCGAGGCAAGGCGCGCCCGGGCCGTCTGTGACTATATCGCCGGGATGACGGACCGCTACGCCATGCGGGAATATCGCCGCCTTTTCGGCAATGAGGGGCTGGAGTGACGTTCCTCGATTTCGCCGGGCGGTGCTAAAATGCGCGCTAGGGTTGATTCGGCGTTTCATCGGCGCGCGAGGGCGTTTAAGAGAACCTGGGGCCGCGCCGGAACAGCGGTCCGCGATGCGGGGGCCGGCAAGGAGCAATTTAGGGCATGACCAAC
>ENA-ORCV01000501-ORCV01000501.1-marine-metagenome-genome-assembly--contig:-NODE-501-length-24617-cov-3.020212_pt1 | contig 24617 bp, 17 predicted proteins | sample MGYA00237779_ERZ508509 | MGnify/ENA primary metagenome ERZ508509 (study PRJEB26180, sample SAMN06268772) | marine metagenome | isolation source: Bioluminescent Bay, La Paraguera, Puerto Rico | place... | reverse complement strand
GCTGCGCTTCAGCAGCGCGGGTCGTTGCGGCATCCAGTTCCGCTTTTGTCGCCACACCTGATTTCGCCAACGCCTCGATACGGCGCAGCGCGTCGCTCGCCGATTGTTCTGTTGCGATGGCTCGTTCTAAACTCGCCTGCGCTTCTTTTCGACCAACCTCGACTGAGAATTTTGTTTGGTTCAATGCTGCTTTTGCGACTTCCACATTTGCTTCAGCTGTGAGTAGATTTCCTTCAAATGATCGTAAACTATCCAGTATCGCCAAAACTTGCCCGGCTGATACTTCATCGCCAACGGTCGCCTTGAGTTCATTTACTCTCGCGTCCCCTGCTCCGAAGGGCGGTGACACGGTTACGATTTCCCCGCGGGGGACAATTTTGCCAAGCGCCACAATGTCGCCTTCTGAGACAATGGCAACTTCTTCTTTATCGGAGACTTTTTGCACAGCGACGGCCAGCGGAGTGGACGTTCCCCCGCCGGGTTCAAGACCAGTTGTGTTGAAAAATGCCTGCAATGTTGGCGGTTGGAAATACATGCCGACAATGCCACCAGAAACAAAAACCAGCAAAAACAACGGCACGAATTTCAATCGAGAAAGAACGGAGCTTTTCTGTTTATCGTTCGCCGCTTTTTCAATGCCGGCGTTTTCCAATGGAAGTTCAATCGTGCTATCTCTATTTTCCATAAAGAAATGCCCTTCAAGTCATTTACTGACATATATGTCATTAACACGTAAGCTGCAAGTATGCCAAAAGACCAACCTAAAAAAACACGTCAACGACGAAAGGATGCGCGTCCTGAGGAGATCATTGAAGCAGCATTTGTAGAGTTTGAGGAAAAGGGGTTTGCGGGTACGTCGTTGGCTAACATTGCCCAACGGGCGGGTATTTCTCGCACAACGATTTACCTATATTTTGACACAAAAGAGGCCATCTTTGAAGCCGCGATCAGAAGCGCGGTTCAAAACACAGTGCAAGATGTAGGCGCGCTAAGCGCGATATTTGACGGCAATTTCGAAACTGTTCTTCGAAACGTATTTGATCTGATTTACGCGCGCTTGGCTGACAAACGTGCAATAACAATCTTTAAGACGTTGATATCTGAAGGGCAGAACATGCCAACTTTGGTGAAGTTTTACCGAAATGAAATCATGGCTAAAGGCGAATTTGCCATGAAGGCCCTCATCGAGCGCGGCATTGAAGCAAATGAGCTTTCACCAAGTTGCCGAAAATACGATGTTCGCCTTTTTATTGCACCCGTCGCCTTCGCAGCTCTATGGGGCAAAATTTTTGGTGAACTTGACCCCATTGACATCAACGAGTTTAAACAACAGCACCTGCAGCTGGTACTGGATGCCTTGAAGGCCAATTCTGCGGCGAAGTTGGCGGGTGCCAGAGCTACATAAGCTAAAGCCAACCGCCGCGGCAAAATCTAGTTACATTTTCGCTTTTTACGCTACGCGCGATCCGGATGCACCTTCGAACAAATGCACGTTGGACACATCAACATTGAAATACATATACTCTCCGCGTGCGACATCAGGCATTTTTTCTGACTTGGCGATAAATTCTGTGCCGCGATCTGTTATTAAGTGCACCAGCACATGTTCACCCAAGTGCTCGGTAAGTTCTAGCTTTGCGCGGATTGACGCAGTATTTTCGCTAGCTTTCCGCAAATGCTCTGGACGTATCCCTATTACTGGATCGGTAAGGTCTTGAACGATCTCAGCCGCTTTTTCAGCGCTCACGATATCCGCGACGCCAAAGAAGTTCATCTTAGGACTACCAATGAATTGAGCGACAAAAGAATTCGCAGGGCGCTCGTAAAGTTCTATTGGTGAGCCGACTTGTTCAACCCGACCGTCACGCAACACAACAATCTTGTCTGCTAACGTCATGGCTTCGACCTGATCATGGGTCACATAGATCATCGTGGTACCCAAGCGTTCATGCAACCGAGCGATCTCAAGGCGAGTTTGTACCCGTAAAGCCGCATCCAAATTTGAGAGAGGCTCGTCGAACAAAAACACCTCCGGCTCGCGAACAATCGCTCGCCCGATAGCGACGCGCTGCCGCTGACCGCCGGATAGTGCACGCGGCGTACGATCCAAAAAATCGGTGATTTGCAATATTTCTGCTGCCGCGCGGACACGCTTTTCGATCTCAGGCTCGGGCATTTTCGCCTGCCGCAATCCAAATGCCATGTTTTTGTAAACATTCATATGCGGATACAATGCGTAGGTTTGAAACACCATTGCAACGCCGCGCTTAGAAGGCGCAACTTCGTTGACGACTTGATCGCCAATCGCAACGCTTCCGTCTGAGATTTCCTCAAGCCCAGCAATCATGCGCAGAAGGGTTGATTTACCGCAACCAGATGGACCAACGAAAACAACAAACTCGCCATCTTTTATGTCGAGGTCGATTCCATGCATGACCTGCACTTCACCATATGATTTTTTGACATTTCTAATCGTTAGGCCGGCCATACGTCCTCCATTTCTTTAATCGCCGCGACAATTCCGGGCGCAAAGTCTTTGTAGCTATTTGGTAATTGTCCCCAAAGCGCTTCGCTTTGAGCAAAATCGATTTCTCTACCGTGAGCCAACAGGGGCCTGAGCTTGTCCCAATTTGGCTCATGATATTCAATGTGCATGGCACCTTGGCCATATCTTCTTGCAAATACGAACCAGCTGGCGACGCATTCATATCCGGCTTGCGGCACAATTCCCTGCTCTAAACAGGACTGAAGAGTTGGACGTATATAGATCGGCATTTTTGCCCAGCCGTCCATGCATATCCGTTCTAAGCTGTCCGCAATTGCTTGATTGCCGAACCGAAGTGCAATTGACTTCACATAGGCGACTTTGTCGAATGGTAACTCGATGGCCAAACCGGGCAAGATGTTGTCAAACTGCCATTTATTAAAGTGCAGTTGCAACTGCATGTCATTCATCGCAGCGTCAAATGTCTTATAGCCCGCCAATGCACCCAAGTAGCAAAGGCCTGAATGTCCGCCATTCAAAATTCGAATTTTGGCTTCTTCATATGGGTCGACATCATCAACAATCTCAACCCCGACTGCTCCGAGCGCTGGCATTGGACCCGCAAAATTATCTTCAATTACCCACTGAATGAAGTCTTCACTCTTAACTGGGCTTTGCAAATTTGCGCTAAAAAGGCTCTCGACCTCTGTTGCAAGTTCCCTATCAGCACGTGGCGTAATGCGGTCCACCATTGAACAAGGGAAACGCACATTAACGCGAACCCACTCTGCCAAATCATTTTTGCCAAGTCGTTCGAGATAGGTCAGCAAACAACGCTCAAGCATTTCCCCGTTTGAGCGGATGTTATCACAGCACAAAATGGTAAGAGGCGACGCGCATGTAACCATGCGCTGTTCCAAAGCGTTGGTGAGATATCCGTATACACTTCGCGGTCTAGCCCCACCAATCTCAGAAGCGATTAGGGGTTCATTCAGATCGAGCGATTTGCCTGTTTCATCCAAATAATATCCGCTCTCGGTCACTGTAATCGTAACGATGTGCACCGAATCTAGCGCTAGCAATTGCTCTGCAGTAGCAGGTTCACTCGACCAGTCCGAAAACGTCACATGTGCATTTACAACCTGAAAATCATCTACACCATCTGGCGACGTCGTTTTGACAACATAAGCTTTTGCTTTGCCGTTTTCTCGCGCGAAAGATGCAGCTTCATTTTCTCGCAAATTGACCGCCGCGATTCCCCAACGCAAATCGTTTGTTTGACACATATATTGATCAACAAAAACAGCCTGATGCGCGCGATGGAACGCGCCATAACCAAGATGAACAATACCAATTTCGCATTCATCTGGGTTGTAGGATTGGCGGTTAGCGTGATCAGGCGCAGGCGACGTCATTGAACACTGCTTTCTTCGGTGAGCAAACCGGAGCGCGCCAGCTCACGGTAGCGTGTCGGCGTCATATTTTTCATCTTCAGGAAATGGCGATTAAAGTTTGCCAAATTTTGGAAACCGACGTCATAACAGATGGTAGATACTTGGTCGTCTGATGCATAGAGCAACGAACAAGCATGTCCAATGCGCACACGATTTACAAATTCAACAAACTTATTCCCCGTGCTCTTTTGAAAATTACGTGAAAACGCAGTTGGGCTCATATTTGCCATGTCCGCGGCGGCTTCAAGCGAAAAGTCCGAAGCGTAGTTATTGACGATGTGATCTACCACATTTGCAATGCGGGAGTGTCGGCTATTGCCTTCAGCTTGCGCAAGACTAACCACAGAGAGCGCCTTCTTCTCGGCGTGTTCATTGACCCGTACAAGAAATCGAATAAAAGCGGCGATCCGTTCTGATCCACGCGTATTTCGGATGCGCTCAAAATGCCCGCGCGCAAAAGTGGGATCGAAGCCAACAAACTCGATGCCCGACTTCGCAAGCTCCCACATTGCGTTCATTTCGTTGAACTCCGGGAACGCTCTGGTCAGCTGATCTATGTTTTCTTGGTTGAACTGTACGAGCATATCTCGAAGAGGTACCGGGTCAGGACTAGTCACTTCGTCGGTTATCCAGTTGTGTGGCAAATTGGGACCAGTCAAAAACAATGCGCCTGGCTTAAAGTCACCGATATAGTCGCCGACAAAAGCTTTCCCCCTTGTAGCAACCACCAAGTGGAGCTCATATTCTTCATGGGCATGCCAGCGACACAATTCGGTTGGCCATCCATGTTCGAGATACCGAATAGTTTCGGTTGCGCGATCGACATATTCGAGTTCCGGTTGAATTATAGACATTACTTCACCGCCCCAAATGTTAGACCTTTGACAAGTTGCTTCTGGCAGAACCAGCCAAGAACAATAATGGGCCCAACTGCGGCAGTAGAAACCGCTGACAATCGACCAAAGAACAATCCTTCAGGTGCACGATTGCCTTCAATCAACTTTGAAAGAGTTGCCGCTTCTGTTGTCGTTAAACGAACAGTCCAATAGGCTTCGTTCCAACAAAAGATGAAACAAAGAAGTGCTGTAGAGGCCAATCCTCCCCATGCAAGAGGCAGCAAGATCGACTTGATTTCGCCCCAAAGGCTGACCCCATCCATTTTGCCGGCTTCAATGATCTCCTTTGGTATCTCTTTGAAATAGGTAAAAAGCATCCAAATCACGATGGGAAGATTGATCAGGCTCAGCACGAAGATGACAAGGAAATGAGTGTCATAGATGCCGAACAAATTCTTGGTTAGAAACGTCATTGGATAAAGAACTGCGGCAGCTGGCAACATTTTGGTCGACAGCATCCAAACCAAAATATCTTTGGTTCGCTTTGATGGGTTGAATGCCATTGCGTAGGCAGCGGGCACACCAACAACCAAAGTGAACAAGGTGGCGAAAACTGATGTGATGACGGAATTGATGGCAAAACGCCAATAATCATAATTCTCCGTCATGTTCAGGTAGTTATCGAGTGTCGGCTTAAAGAAAAACAACATCTCTGGCTTCACGGCATCAGCATCTGTTTTGAAGCTAGTGAAGGCCATCCAAAAGATTGGAAAAAAGAAGACGATAGCCACAATCCACGCCAAAATTGGCCAGAAGACTTTTGAAAACTTTGATGATTGCGCAACAATTGCCATTTTGTTTGCTCCCTTAATCCATCAAATTCTTGCCAATCATCCTCAATAGGAAGAAGGCAACGATGTTGGCCAAAATTACAGCGAAGATGCCAGTGGCACTGGCTGCGCCGATATTGTTCGAAGCAAACTCACCGATCAGATACGGCAGGTTTTTATTGCCGTTTCCACGACTTACAATTTCAATCTCAGCGTAAAGAGATAGATGAAAAATGGCCTGGATCATCACAACGATCGCAATCGGACGCGCAAGGTGCGGAATGGTTAGATTGATAAATTGTGACCACACCCCAGCCCCGTCCAAAACGGCAGCTTCTTTTTGTTGCTGATCCTCGGATTGCAATGATGTCATGAAGATCAGCACAGCAAAAGGCGTCCATTGCCACGTCACCATCAAGATGACCGCATATGCCGAAGTTTGCGTCGCGCGGAACGAAATCGGCTGAAGTTCTGGCCATAGAGAGAAAAAGCCACCCAGTAATGGAAACTCTCGCAGACCATCAATCATTGCGTTAAGTCCACTTACAGCTAAGCCGTTCAATCCCAACACAGGGTCAAGGATCATATTGATCCAAAGAACTGCGTTAACTGCAGGCATGACGAAAAACGGCGAGATCAGCAGAACACGGACAATACCGCGCCCAGGGAACGATCGGTTGATCAACACTGCGATCGCTAATCCCAACACAACGGTCAAAACAATAATGCTGGACACAATGAACATGCTGTTTTGTACAGCAAGCCAAAAGTCCTTCGCGCGAAACAAGACATATTCATAATTTCCAAAGCCGCGCCAGTTGCTCAGACTCGGCGTCGTCCATTCCGGGCGCCGTAAACTGTTCAAAACATAGCGGATAAATGAAAAATATAGCGTCATCCCTAGCGGAATAAGCATCCATATTAGCAACAGCGCAACGGCGGGGGTTTGAAGTGCTCTAGGCAATGTGCGCTTGGACATGTTTTCACCATTAAACCAAAAAATGTATGTCTTGGTGTTCTCGACAATTGCTCATGATCGATGAGAAACAATGAAAAACACCATGGAGAGAAAGACCCAAAACAAAAACGTTCGGGCCTTTCACTTTAGTGGGAGCTTAGTAGTAGCCTGCCTCAGACATGATCGCGTCCGCTGCTGCCTGTGAAGCGGCAAGTGCTTCGTCTACTGATTTCGCACCTGAGAGGGCTGCCGCCATTTCTTGCGCCACTGCCGAACCCACCTGTGGGAACTCTGGAATTGCAGCAAATTGTACGCCAACATATGGCTTCAGATCTGTTGTTTCTGGCGCCGCCGATTCAATTGCAGCCATTTCAGCTGCCGCAAATTTTGCTGCGGCTTGGAACTCAGGATATGCATATGTTGATGCACGTGTACCTGTTGGAACCGAACCCCATCCAAAGTCGGGATGATCTGCAACTGCCTTGATGTAATCTTTTGACGTTGCCCACTCGATAAATTTCTGGGCTTCTTCCGCATTTGGAGAACCGGCAGGAACTGCCATTGCCCAAGCCCAGAGCCAGTTTGCACCAACGGGATTTCCTGCATTTGGTGACTGAGCGTAGTCGACACCATCTACTTCAAGGAATGACGCTGCGATTGTGGCGTCAATCCACATGCCGCACTTACCCTCGTTGTAGAGCGCCAAAATTTCGTTGAACGAGTTGCCTTCAGACCCCGGAGGTCCATAGGTACCTAATAGGTCGACATAGAAATTGATGGCATCGCGCCACTCTTGTGAATCGATTGTTGGACGGTAGTCTTTATCAAACCAAGCGCCTCCAAATGAGTTCACGACGGTAGTGATAAACGCCATGTTGTCGCCCCAACCTGGCTTACCGCGCAAACAAACACCGTAGACACCGTCATCTGGGTTGTGAATTGCAGCTGCCGCAGACTTAATATTGTCCCAGCTGTCATTGTCCGCGATGGTTACGCCAGCAGCGTCTGTGAGATCCTTACGGTACATGACCATTGAAGATTCACCGTAGAATGGCGCTGCGTACAGAGTGCCGTCGTGGGAAAGGCCGTTGCGGATAGCAGGAAGCATATCGTCAATGTCGTAAGATGCGCCAAAGTTCAATGGCTCAATCCAACCCGCAGCACCCCAAATTGGTGCTTCCTGCATCCCAATATTAATCACATCATATTGGCCGCCGCCTGTTGCTGTATCCGAAGTGACTTGCTCTCGCAGTACGCCTTCTTCCAGCGAAACCCAGTTGAGCTTCACGCCAGTTTCTGCCGTGTAAGCTTCAGCCACTTTTTGCATGTTGATCATATGACCGTTGTTCACGATCGCGATAGTTAGCTCTGTGGCATTTACACTGGCCGCGCTTGCAGCACATACGGCAAAACCTAGAGCAACAGATTTAAGTTTCATCAGAATATCCTCCCGAGTGTTGCCCAGAATTGGGCTCTACTGCCTTCACCATGATGAAGTTGGGGCTATCACGCTAATATCTTTTTATCTCTGATGTATATTATTTTGCAAATTCTGTGCAAATTTTTCAAAAAACATGACGATTTTGTATCGATCCAATGATTTCGAGATTTATGAAAAATGTGCATATGGTAGTCTTTTGCAACGTTCTTCACTGGCAATGGTGGGAATTTGGCAAGGTATTATTCATGATAGAGCAATGTCGATTAAGACTGGCAAATAACCAAATCGGCAACCACTTCTGTAAGAGCAAAGGCAAATACACACAAATCGAAAAACCGGCATTATCGGCACTGGGATCAGAAATGCCAGAATTGAACTCTTTGTGATTCACGGGCGTCGGTGAACTACATGTATCCCGTCAGCATTTGATAGACAGATTGGTGTTGTTGCTTAAGAGATGATTTTTGGTTCATCGTAACCCTTATGGAGCGAAGATGAAGCAGAAATCAGTTAGCAATCGTTCGAGTTCAGAAAAGCTTGTACGCACAATCAAGCGCAAGACCCGTCGGCAATATAGTGCCGAGGAAAAAATACGGATTGTTTTAGATGGTCTACGTGGTGAGATGAGCATTGCCGAGTTGTGTCGGCGTGAAGGTCTTGCTGAGAGTATGTATTACAAATGGTCCAAAGAGTTCCTTGAGGCAGGCAAAAAGCGATTGGCCGGTGACACTGTTCGCGAAGCCAGTAGTGATGAAGTTAAAGGCTTGCGCAAGGAAGCTGCTGAGCTCAAAGAAGTCGTTGCCGAGCAGACATTAGAATTACGTTTGCTCAAAAAAAAGCATGTTCATGGATAGGGGAGACGACGAATGAGATACCCCGCATCCGAGAAGCTTGAGATCATCCGGCTTGTTGAACAGTCTCACCTGCCTGTCAAAATCACGTTGGACAAGTTGGGCATTGCGCGTCCAACCTTTTATCGCTGGTATGATCTATATCAGCGGTTGGGTGAAGCTGGCCTAGAAGATAAGCGATCTGGCCCAAACAAGGCCTGGAACCGTATTCCGGATATGGTGCAAGGTCAGGTCATCGATCTGGCGCTTGATCAACCCGAGCTGTCGCCTCGCGAGCTAGCAGTAAGCTTTACGGACAGTCAGGGTTACTTCGTCTCAGAAAGCACTGTGTACCGGCTAATCAAGGCACATGACCTCATCACCAGCCCTGCCTTTATCGTGATGAAAACGGCCAGCGAGTTTAAAGAAAAGACAACGCGACCCAATCAGTTGTGGCAGACAGATTTTATTTATCTCAAGGTGATGGGCTGGGGCTGGTTTTATCTCAGCACGGTGCTGGATGACTTCAGCCGATACATTATCTCGTGGAAACTATGCACCACCATGAGTACATCAGACGTCACAGACACGCTGAACCTGGCGCTAAAGACATCTGGTTGTGACAAGGCGGTTGTGTCTCATAAACCACGTCTGCTCAGTGATAATGGCCCTTGCTATGTGTCCAGCGAACTTGGAGACTGGTTGAAGGGCAAAGGCATGAGCCACACGCGCGGTGCGCCTTATCATCCCCAAACCCAAGGCAAGATCGAACGTTGGCACCAAACCCTTAAAAACCGCATCCTGTTGGAGAACTACTTTCTACCTGGCGATCTAACCCAGCAAATCGAAGCCTTCGTCGATCACTAAAACAATCACCGCTATCACGAGAGCCTCAAAAACGTAACTCCAGCCGACGTATACTTCGGTAGGGCACAATCCATCTTAAACAACCGTGAAAGGATCAAGCAAAACACAATCAGACAACGGCGCTTGCAAAGCCGCAAAGCCGCCGCATAATATCAACAACAAAGATGAGCCAGATCATCTCTTAAATCAGACAGCCTTTTGTCTCAAATAATATGATGACGGACAGCGACTTTTAACGGCCAATATATGGTGACCTTATCGACCGAGCAATAGATTCAAAAACGTCATTAAGTTGTCTTCCGTTTTTCGCTCGGAAGAAACTTCCCGAATTTTTGGCGCAGTCCTCCATATCTCTTATGATCCATCTTCTATTTTCTTCAAATAATACCGTATGCACCACGATCCCCATTTTTTTAGCTTGCGCGCACCCATATGCCAAGTTGTCTCTCGCCGTATTCTGATTGTATGTTTCATTATTGGCCGTGCTGTTCGTTTGCCAGGTTGTTCCGCCATCTGTCATAACGATCATATACTTTTTCGTGTTTGTGAAGTCTTGGGGATATTTGTTACTATGAAACTTTCCTCTCCATTTGGGCGACAACATTCTTAGTCCCCAGCTTACGCCTATATCCGTCCCGGTTCCGTCAGACAGAACCCAGCGATCAACTGACTTGTAGATTTGCTTCTTGCTGCTTAGAAACGGCTCTGCCCGAGATTGCGACTTCGGGCACCACGGGTTGGTTTCGACCCAAATGGTAAAATTGCCGACGGCCTCCAAAGAGTGCGAATGTCTCAAGTCGTCATCTGCGGACTTATGATAGAATTTTTTGGGAATGAAGCAGCCACTCCATTGGGCTACGGGGCTCGATAGCCAGTTTTTATATCCACTGCCTAGGTGCACAGAACCTCCAAAGGGAACTAGATTTACAATAGTATTGTCGGATCGTTTTTTGTCTTGAAAGATTGTGTCTGCGAATAATTTCACAGCCTTCCGAAGGTTGCTGATCCGCCCTCGCATTCGCATTGATGACGAAACGTCCAAAACCAAGGATATCTCGACCGCTTCTGTAGGTTTATAAACACGGGAGACAGTGGCGAACTCCAGCTCGTTCACACCGACCAGTTTGATGAAATGGGTCTGTGTCTTCCGTCTTCCACGCACTTCGATAAAATTTTCTTTTTTGTCAATTACCAGTTTGTCAATTGTAAAACTGGTGCCGCTTTCCGCGATCGCGTTGACATACTGTGAGACTTCTTTCTCCAAGACTGAACTACTATGTGAATGGATCTTATGGGCTGCATCAAGAACTGCAGCGTCAAGCGCGATTTGCGTCGATTTCCGAACCGATTGCATGTGTGTGAAATCAACTGCGGAACCAGATAATACCATTAATGGTAACATCAAAAGCGCAAATAGAATGGCAAAATTGCCATCTTCAGACACTAGTAGTTCGCTTACGTACGATCTAAACACCACAGTCATTTCCATCTGAGCAGGATTACTGTGGGCGTTTCACTGAGTTCCTTAAAACGAAGCTCGGTTTATGTACAAACGTTCGTGATGGTGCCGAGCTGCCTTCTGCTATCCTTGAAAGAGCGAACTCACATATTTGCCGGCCAATTTCTTTTGATGAGAAGCCAACCGCGGTGATACCGCCACAAACAAACGGTAAAAAACTTGCATCGCCAAATGAAACCAACGAGACTTCCGCCGGAACTCTGAGATCTAGTTCTTCAAGTGCTTGAACTGCCCCCAGCGCAAGGAAATAGTTTGACGCAAATATTGCCGTGGGTCTTTTACCATCGCTAAAGAGCTCGTGGGTTCCTAAGTACCCGTGTCGCGTTTGCCAGCCACCACCAGCAATCATTGAAGAATCTGGTTTTTCCAGTCCCGCGTTTACGAGTGCTCTTTCATATCCGTTTTTGCGTCCCGTGGCAGTACTATCTCGCAAATCGCCAACGAGTATTGCGATGTCAATGTGTCCCATTTCAATGAAATGATTAACAGCTTGGAACGAAGCCTTTTCATCTTCAATTAAAACACGGTCGACATTCATGCCCTTAATATCGTTGCTATAAAGCGTAAGCGGAACATTAATGTCCTGAAGGATGTCCATTGACTTGTAAAAACCAAGATCGCCAGATGCAATTATAGCGTCAACTTGTTGCGCTTTAAAATACTCGAGAGCTCCTTTTAGAAATGAACCTTGATCTCCATGCGAGAAAGGTAAAACAACATAGCCCAACAGAGTGAACTGATTTACCACTTCTTCAAGAACGCCGGTGTGAAACTCATCGAATGACGGCAGTAAGAAACCAATAAAGCCTGAACTGTTTTTTCGGATGTTGGCGGCGGAGGTATTTCGTCTGTAGGAAAGCTGTTCTATCGCTTCCGCGATACTTTCGCGGTTTTTCCTGCGTAGTTGTTCTCCATTTAGATAGCGAGAAACACTCCCGACTGATACGCCGGCGAGCTCCGCAACATCTGTAATGGTCGACGTTCGTTTTTTTTTGTTTGTCAATTTAACTCCAACGTCTGTGTTTCAAACACAGTCTTTGCGTCGCAAATCTTATCAGGTGCTACAATAAGTTCACAAAGCTTATCCTGATATTTTACCTGAATTTTTTGATGGACTCGGCTTTTAATCTTTGCAAGCGTAAGCTGACCATTTCGCCACTCCAAATCCAAGACCATACCCTTGCGCAATCTAACTCCGTAAAGCGTTCCAGTCCCCCAGTGCGCTGGCAGTGCCGGTAGCAAGTGAACATAATTAGCATTATCTTGGACAAACAACTCCACTATTGAGGCAACGAACCCCATGTTTGCCTCTATGCAGAATGGTGGGCAAGCCATCAGCATATTAGGATAAATGCCGCCGCCATCGTCGGCCGCTTCGAAAAAATTCGAAGGCACCGGCTCAAATAGTCGGTTCATGAATTCAAACGATTTTTTGCCGTCAAGGAGCCGCGCATACGAACGCGCCTTCCAAACGAGAGACCAACCAGTTCCTGTTGATCCGCGAGCATCCAAGAACTTTCTCATGGCATTACATAGATCTGGGTTAGTCTCAAACGTGACATCTGTGCCGGGACACAAACCAAATACGGGTGAAATGTGGCGGTGAGGATGCTCGGCCTCAGGATAATCGCTTTCAAACTCCAATATTCGGCCGTCCTGCGAAAACTTGTAATCAGCAAGGTTCGAAAGCTTCGTCTTTAGCATCTGAACAAACGATGTCTGGCTTTCCCCGAGGATTTCTGCTGCTTCAATTGTGTTGGCAAACAGTTGCCGCGTTATCGCAAGGTCCATTGCCGAGCCAATCGACAAGCTCCCCACGGTTCCGTCTTCTCTTAAAAAGGTGTTTTCCGGTGAGGTAGATGGAATGGTAGTGATTTTTTTGCCATCATTTGGATCAACTACAAGCCAATCAGCGACAAAACGCGCTGCACCTGACAACACTGGGTACGCTCGATCCCGCAAGAAATTCAAGTCATTGCTGTATTGAAAATGTTCAAAATGATGAAGAGCAAGCCATGCCCCGCCAAAAGGCCAAAATGCCCATTTCAAACAATTATCTATGGGCCCTTGCGGCAGAGCGCCGACCGGTGTCGTTTGGCGGTGGAAATCAGTCTGATGATGCGCGACCCACCCGCTAAGACCATACTGAACCGCTGCAGTTTTTTCGCCGGCCTTGGCAAGATCTTCTATGAAATCAAAAAGTGGCTCGTGACATTCAGCAAGACCGCACATTTCAGCGTGCCAATAATTCATCTGTGTGTTTATATTTAGGGTGTAGTTCGACCACCATGCTGGATCGATGTCCTCGTTCCAAACGCCCTTCAAGTTTGCAGGTTGTGTTCCGGGCCGGCTGCTGGAAATCAGCAGGTAGCGCCCAAAGTCAAAAGCTGACTTTGCTAACTTGGCGCTCAGATTGAGTGCTTCGCCTTCTGGCAAGACAGCAGTTTGTGTTTCTTCTCCTAATTCCAACTTTACTGCGTCGAACAGTCGGGAAAAATCTTGAACGTGTGTTACATGTAGACTGTTCAGGTTTCGCTCCGCCGCATCAACGTCAGCGAGACATGCCTCAAGTGGGTTTTGCTCCATGCGATTTGATCGCACGGCCAACAATATCGTAATCTTTCTGAAGTTCTTTACCCGAATTTCTTGATCGCCCCCTAGCACTGCACCATCAGAAACAACACGCGCGACACACTTAAATTCGTTGTGGTTAAATTCCTTGTACTCAACAAAATTATCTCTTGTTGCAAGATCATCTACCCCATTCCATCTCACTTTCGATGGAACTTTACCCCGCAAAATCAATTCTCGACCGCTTGTTTCAACCACGTAGGCAAGTTTAGAGCGCAATTTTAAAACAATTTCGCACTCTCGTGGCCCACCAGACCTAGCGATTTCAATAGCTAAAACACGATTGGGATTTGATGCGAAGTACTTCACATCGACATCCCCATAATCACTGGTGGCAGACACGTGAGCAGTGGCAGACTTGATATCCAACCCTCTGCAATAATCGCGCGCGTTCAGGTCTTCGGGCCAACTTATTTGCAGTTCGCCTGCTGGCAAAAATGGTTGATTGAAGGCAGTGAGAAAATTTTCTGAAATGAGCTTTTCTGCATCTGTTTCATTGCGACTGAGCATGAGAATACGTGCCTGCTCTATAGTTTCCGGACCGCTTGTAATTGGCTCAGGTGACTTCACGCCAGCCCAGACGGTATCCTCATTGAAGGAAAAACGTTCCGTCGGAAACTGACCGTAGACCATCCCTCCCTGATGCCCATTTCCTATGGGAATCGCCTCATTGAAATTTTTGGCAGGGCGATCGAAGCGCAGCTTTCCGAGCTGCGCTGAAACTTGCTCCACAATCTTACTCATAACTATTCCTTGACGCCGCCCGCAGTTAAACCATTTGTTATAAAGCGTAGACCAAAGCCGATGATGATAAGCGCGGGTACTCCCAAGAGTACAAGGCTAGCGTTGTAGCGACCGATATCATCCGGCGTTGCGCCGAGATACTCTTGAAACCGTTGAACGGCCTGGGCGGCGGTCGTCATTTCTTTTCCGGTGAGAAACAAAGACGGGAAAATGAAATCTTGCATAGACCACATCATCGAAAGAGCTCCGATATTGAGTAGCGCAGGCTTGCTTAGCGGAACAAAAACCGTGAAGAACGTACGCGCATGTCCGGCCCCGTCAATCGCTGCAGCCTCGATGAACGAGCGTGGAAGCCCTTCTGCAAAGTTTCGTAGCAACAAAACTCCAAACGGCAGGGTAAGCGCAGCTTCTGGCAAAGCCACAGCAAGTAGATTGTCTCGCAAACCTAACTCTCTGTTGATGAAAAACAAGGGTACAAGCAGAGAAGTGGCAGGTACTGCCAAGAACATCAACACCACAAAATAGAAGAGTTCTTTGCCGCGAAATTCCAAGTAAGCAAAACCATAACCGGCCAACGCTGAAACGGAGGTGACAACAACCGCGTGGATCACTGCAATCGCGAGAGAGTTAACATATGTGCGCCAAAGAGAGATGCCGCCAATATCACCAAAGATAACATCTATGTAGTTTTGCAGTCCGTTAAACGCAAAACCTCGTATCACTGCGTTAATGATTGGAAGCAACCAGATTAGTGCCATAATCACCAACACCGTGCTCATGACGATGCGTTCAAGTTTTCTTCTATGCAAGAAATCCGGCTGAGCGGCTTGATTCACGTTGTACCTACTTCCGAAGTTGAATAAGTGAAATTAAAAATGCGGCGATCATCGCAATCAATGCAGCTGCCGATCCATAACCCACATTGGCGCCCGACGTTGAAAAATTGTAGACATATGTTCCTGTGATCTCGGTCACGCCTCCTGGTCCACCGCCGGTCGAAAAAAACACGATATCGAACGCTCGGAAGGATGTGAGTAATGTCGAAATAACGATTGTCCGGTGCGTGCCTTTCATTAACGGAAACAATATCTCCCACATCAAGCGAGGGGTCTTTGCGCCGTCGAGGATCGCGGCCTCAATAAGTGAGGTGTTTATGGTTGATAAATTGGCGACATAATACATGATCGGCAGCCCGATCAGATAGACGAACAAAACACACACGACACCAAATGCGAGGTTCGGTTCAATTAGCCAGTTTAGAGCAAACATGTCCAAGCCAAGTGCACGCAAAGTTTCGTTTAGAGCCCCCATGCGCGCTTCAAGCGACGTTCGGAAAACTGTCGCGATTAGCGCCAAAGGCATCAATGTCGGCAACAAGAAGACCGTGTATAAAACTGAACGCCCCCTGACACCGCTTGATATAAGTACAGCGATCAAGAACCCAAGCGTTAGTCCAGCACCAATTGCTACGCCGGCGAACAAAAAGTTGTTCTTTAGAGCAATCAGAAAACGTGGATCAGTCAACAGCAATTCAAAGTTTCGCAGACCAACCCATTTCCCATTGACCAAAGAAATTGAAATCTTCTGAAGCGACGTCGAAATCAGAAATCCAGTGCTAAACACGTAATAAACTGCATAGATCACGATCAATGGACCGAAGAAGAAAAGGAACTCCTTGAAGGACATTTTTGTGAGCAAGTTTTGTGGAATTTTCATTTCTGAACCTCACTTAAAATTGTGAACCACCTAGCCTTATGTCTGGGAGGACGACTAGGTGGTTCAAGTGGGATTACTCAGCGTTTGAGTAGCGTCCACTATCCCATTCGCGTTGGAGATACTCAACTTGTTGTTTATGGTCAGTATCACCAATGATGGAAGCGATGATTGTGTCACCAACGACATTAGAAAAGTCGGAAACGTTGTTGCGATGACTTCCAGGGTTCAAAAGCAGATAGGATACCTCGTTGTAGCCTCGACGAGCCTCCTCTGTGCTAAAAATCCCCTCAGCAAGCTCGAAGTCTACGTGAGAAGGAACCACAAATAATGTGTCGCTCCACGCAGCTACTCCGTTGCCCGCAACAACATATTCTACGAACTTTGTCGCGAGCTCTTTGTTTTGTGATGCCTCTGGAACTGCGAGGCCAACTTCAATGAATGACCTAATTGAGTGATCTGTGTTTGGCAGAATCGTAGGAAATGCGGACGCACTGACATTAGTCAATTTGATCCCATTTGCTGCACGAAATGGCGCGGAAAGAATTCCGTTTTCCCACGATCCCTGCAGGAACATTACAGATTGGCCTTGTTGGAATAGTTCAACAGAGCGGCCATAGTCTAAATCCAAAGTGTCTTTTGAAAACACACCATCTTTGTAAAGATTGACTAAGGCGCTAAATGCGGTTTGATACGCGTCGTCATCCCAGCGACCGCCCTTGTTGTAGCGGACCGAGTCAAAGAAGCCAGGGCTTACTTGTTCGGCGATGGTTGTGCCAATCTCATCGAGGAACCAGCCCGCCCCAGTGAATGAAATAGGTACGAGATCAGGGCGCTGGGCCTTTGTTTGCTCAACCAAATTTTTCAAATCGTCGCGGTTTCTCGGGATTGCTAAACCGAGTTCGCCCAACAGGTCCATATTGTAGTAGGCCACGACCGAGCCCAGAACACCCATCGGCGCAATGTACAACTCATTGTCGCTTGCCAGGCTTTTACCTTGTCTTATAGCATTTTCATTGAGCAACTCAGTAATCGGTTTTGACGCATTCTCTTCAAAGAGCGGCTCAATTGGAGAAAGCTGGTCCTTAACTAGCTCCACCATCGAACTTGTTTGAACCGCAACGACATCCAGTTCATCACCGCTCGCCAACGCTAGCGGTAGCCGGTCTTGATATGCTCCAGATTCGAAAAGCTGCAATTCGACTTCAACGCCGGGATTTTCGCTTTCAAAACCTTCTATGATTTTGTTCAAGACTGGCTCACTCGGATGCCATGTCCAGAAGTTCAACTTATTGCTTTCTGCGTTCGCACTGGCTATTCCAGCCAGCATGACCGCGGACGCTACGGTTAGTCTTTTGAGATTCATAGTTTCCTCCTCATGAAACTTGCGGCCACTCGCTGAATTGCGTTACAACCGCCTCCCTGTCGCTCTTTCGAACAGATGTAAATCGAGCGGCTCAATTGACAGCTGGACCCGCTCACCCTTGAGCGCACTTCTGTCTCCATTTAATTTCGACGTAATTGTTGTTTTAACGCCGCCATCAACCTGAAGTGTCAGGTGGCACAAGCTTTCGCTACCAAGCATCTCTACTTGCTCAACTCGCGCTTCGAACATAAGACTTGTCGGCGCCACCCCCTCAAATGGCGCAATACCGATATTTTCCGGCCTAAGCCCAACTAATGGGTACTCCGAACCCGAACCGTCAAAGTCAAACCGTTTTAAGAAGAGCCGACAGGTCGAAACATCCTCTATTATGTTCATGGCTGGATTACCGATAAACTTTGCAACAAAAAGATTTTCTGGACGATTGTATATTTCTTTAGGGGAACCGATTTGTTGAATTTTGCCTTTATCTAGCAACACAACCTGATCGGCCATGGTCATAGCTTCAACTTGATCATGCGTCACATATAGTGTGGTAACCCGAAGCTCTTCGTGCAGCGCTTTGATATCTTTGCGCATTTGCTGACGTAATCTTGCGTCCAAATTTGAAAGCGGCTCATCCATAAGAAAAAGCATTGGATCTCGAACGAGTGCGCGCCCCATTGCCACGCGCTGCCTTTGACCTCCAGACAACTGCGCCGGCTTCCGTCCCAACAAATCTTGCAGCTCAAGTAGCTTTGCAACTTGTAGTATCTTCGCGTCACGCTGGGCTTTTGCAATCCCTGCTAACTTTAGTGGATATCCAATATTGTCCTTAATCGACATGTGTGGATACAAAGCGTAATTCTGAAACACCATTGCAATGTTGCGGTCGCTCGGATGCTCTTCATTTACGCGCATCCCACCAATAGACAGATCGCCATCTGACACAGTTTCTAAGCCAGCAATCATTCTGAGAAGCGTTGATTTTCCGCAACCTGACGGACCCAACAAGACAACAAAATCGCCGTCCGCAACTGACAATGTGATGTCATCTATCACTTTCAGCGCCCCGAAGGATTTGGAAACTGAATCTAATTGCACCTGACCTTTTGCCATCTCGCCTCCTCAAGTTTCAGTGACGTTAACAGGCCAAACTTGAAAAGTCTACAATTAAATTGAAATGTTTCAAGTTTTGACGCACAAGTGATTTTAGTTATCCGCTTTGGGCCGTTTTTTTGACCCAGTACCAAGTTTGTAACCCAACTGAGCGAGAGACTGCTTTGAGCCCAATCCGGACCTTCGTTTGGCACTCATGGTTAGGAGCATTGACCTAAATATGCTGTTTAAGCGACCTGCAACGAGATAGCTTAATCGATTGTACAAAGGCAAAAAAGTTACTCATCGTAAGAAAGAAGTTGTGCGGATGGGCTAGACTTTGACGTTGGATTAGAGTCACCCTGCTCAATGCAACTGAAAGACTTGTTTCTTGTGATTTTTATTAATGTATTTCACTGTAGGTGGTGCATGCGCGGCACCGATGAACCCAACGCCAACAGGTATCAAGCAATCTGATGAATAGCGGACAGTACGTTTCTTTGTCGCGGCGGTTTGTCGAAATCCATTCGACAGATTTTGATAATGAGCCGGACAGTATTTGGGCTTCTCTCGCGACGCGCGAGACGGGAAAAACGTGGGATGAAATTCTCACCAACGACGTTACTATTCTCCTTGGTACTGCTGGAGCGGGAAAAACAACTGAAGTTCGATATCAGGTGGAGCGCCTAATTGAACAAGGCCAAGATGCATTCCTGATGCGTTTGGAAGCACTGCAAGATGGAACTTTGGCGGGCTCATTCGACTTTGAATTGGAACATCAACCTGAGCGCTTTGAAAAATGGAAGAAGTCAAAGAAAGGTGGCTATCTGTTTTTTGACGCGCTTGACGAAGCGCGCCTACCGTCTTCGCGCAACGAGAGCGCACTTGAAAAGGCCCTTGCCATTGTCACTCAGGAAGTCGGGCGACGAGATGGGCCGCTGCATGTTTTGATTACAAGTCGTCCAAGTGAGTGGCTTGGGGATGGCGATGTACGACGTCTAACTCGCTTTATAAAACAGACACGAAATGCCACGCAGGACTTGGGAGCAGATGGCCCAAAACACAAGATTTATCGCCTTGCACCGCTGGCCAGTGAGGATATTGAGAAACTTGCTATTTCTCGCGGAGTAAAAACTTCGGACTTCATCAATGCGGTTAACGTCCATCTTTCCACCGGTCTAATCCAGCAACCGTTGGACGCGCACCTATTCCTGGATGTTTGGGAAAAAGCAATTAATGAGGGCCGTTCCCCCGAGGACGTCTTCAAGTCAAGACTGCAAGTCATGCGCGATTTAGTTGCTTGGCGACTGTTCGGGCAATCTGAAAGCAAGGACCGCTTGAACATTGACATTAATCGTGCTCGTAAGGCGGTCTCAAAACTTGCAGCATTCGTGATTTTATCCGGCAAGCAGGATTTTTCTGTCCAGCCTATGGCAGTAGGCGATGCCATGAATGCAGCAAATATTCTGTCAACAGATATAGAAGCTTGGACACCCGCTGAAGTTCGCCAATTGCTTGCCTGCGGGTTATTCCAGCCTTCTGTCGGGGGGCGTATCATGTTCGCCCATAGGGAGATACGGGACTTCCTTGCCGCTGAGCACTTTGACGAGAGCTTGCGCGCTCGAGCTTATTCCGAAGAGGCAATCTTGCCGCTTTTTGCCGAGGGGTTAGGACGTAGATCCATCCCACAATCAACTGAGCATGTTATGGGCTGGTTGGCAGCTTTGAACAGTTCCGCCAAGGCAGTTGTTGTGAATGTGAGGCCAGCACTACTAATCGAGACTGGAGACCCTAAATCACTATCTGTAGGCGACAAGGAGATCGTGTTACGCCAACAAGCACACCTCTACGAAGAGGTTCGCTTCAGAGGCGAGTGGTTCTATCATGATGATGTAAAGCGCTTCACACACCCTGACCTGTGGCCTGTAGTCAATGAGCTTCTGGACCAATCCAGTTCCCCCGAATTAACTGATTTTTTGATTGAGGTCGCTCGGTTTGGCAAGATGGGTTCACTCGCTGACAAACTGGCGGGCTATGTGCAAAACCCCGAAATTGGCCATCGAAGCAAAGCGGAAGCGTGCACCGCGCTTGATGAGATAGGTGATTATTCCTTTTGCGCTGATGTACTCTCAGCAGCCATGCAATCCACGCCGCCGGACAACGAGGATACGGAATCGGCCCCAAACTGGAATATGTTCCTGTTGAAGGCATTAAAGTACAGCTTTGGCGAAGCTTCCTTGCTTGACGGGATTGCCATTCTTTCAAAAGTTCGGCGAGAACGCTCCAACTATTCGTCAGCAACATTTCGGTATTTGATCAAATTGCTAGAGGACCTGCCCAACTCCCAGAAGAAGATATGGCTGTCAATATTGCTGCGCTTTGCATCTGTCAGCCGATCCGAAAACCGCTATCGAATGCCAAGCGCTTCGTCTCGCTACAACAGATTTGTGCCCGCCATTATCTTTTTGGCTTCAGAGTTATTGGGTGATGAGGAGCAGCGCCCGTACGATGAAAACATACTAGACGCCATTGAATTGGCGATGGGCAGCGATCACAAGACGGACGTATTTGGTCGCAAAGCGCCAACGAAGCAACTGGCAATTGGTCTTCGAGCACGACCAGACGTCAAACACGCTCTCGTTCAGCGGCGAATAACTATATTTTCTGATCAAGTTCAGCGGCACCGCGTTCCGTTCGGAGCGATATACCCTTTGGAATTTGATGACAGAGAAGAAAATGGAGACGTTTTCGATCAGTCCGACGTCTCTCACTTTTGCGAACTCGCATCAAAGATCTCCGATCAAAATGAGCGGAGTTTCTACCTTGATCTGGCACGAACGATTTTGGCCAAACTTCGAGGAGAAGAGCATAGGAGTGCATTAGCTAAGTTCAGAAATTATTTGAGAACGTATGGAGACGAAGATCAACGGCGACAATTCGGCATCCACGGTTGGTTTCTTAGAACAAAATCTCTCTTCCAACATCAATATCGCTATAACGCTCAAAACTGGTTTCGCGACGCAAAGAAAACCATTCAGTCATGGAGAGCCGTCCGAAAAAATCAAAAACTCATCTCGAGCAACCGAAAGAGCATTGCTGCTGGTGAGCTTGACAACGGTGATGCGGTTTGGCTTTTCGAAATGGCCCCAAATGACTTTGGGGCAGGAACGATCCGTGCAGTCCAAGAGAAATACGGATCTGAGATTGCCCAGCTATTTAGTGATGGCTTGCGACAATACTGGAAGGCCAACGACACAAGTTACGCTGAAAGACGAACATATCTCGGCTACATCGGCCTAGCTGGCATCAACTTGGATTACTCTTTTGGGGAGTTGCCCGGCGATAAAGACCTTGCGCGCAAGGCGTTCCGCTTCGCGTTTCATGAATTGAATGGCTTTCCCGAATGGGTTGACGAGCTGGCACATAATTTTCCAAGCCAATTTTGCTCTGAGATCAAAGCTGCGCTGTCAGTGGACTTCATGACTGAGCAAGGTGACGATGATCACCACGGGTCTGATTGCGTGAGTAAGATTGCCTACTCTGATATCCAGACTAGGAGCCTCGTCGCGCCGTTACTCCTAAGGATGATGATTCGTGCCCTTCCAAAGAACCGTCGCGATAGAATGCTCTGTCTAGACATCGTGGCTCGCGCCCCCTCTGTTGAGCGGAACCGTCTTTCGAGGTTTCTCGTCTCAGGGTATCGAGCTTCATTGACCCGGTTTAATCTCAGAGAGGCGTGGTTTTGGCTCGACAGTCTTATGAATGTCAACTCAAGCGCCGCTAAAAGTGTATTGGCCTCGACTTTTGCTGATCTCCAAAGCGCCGGACAAAGAGCGCTGTTTATCGAATACTTGGGCCGCGAGCGAAACGAGCCTGCTCTAGCAGAAGGACCGAACGCTGTGCGAGCTGAGTTTAAACAAGACCCGATTCTCCTTGAGTGGTTGGTTAAGGCATCGTATCTGGCATGGCCTCCCGAGAAAGATGTGAAGCATGAGGGTATGTACTCGCCGGGAAAAGCGGAGCGCGCGGAGAGCAACAGGCGAAACTACACAAACTTGTTGGCGGCCCTTCAAATACCTGAGGCTATCAGCGCTTTTGAAAGACTAGCCACGTCTACTACGCTTTCGAGTTATCGGGACACTTTTTTGTACCAGATCGAATTGATGAAGCGAGGGGCCGGAAGAAGGCCTGAATTTTCCCCTGATGAAGCAATTCAGTTTCTCAACGACCAGTCCAAGGCACCCGCGACTGTGGAAGAGTTCAGGAAGCTTTGCCAATCGCATCTAACGACGCTGCTCGAACGACTGCATACATCCGACGATGATGAAAGTGCATTCTTCCGGCGTGGCGATGCAAAAGAAGGGGATTTAAGAAATTGGCTGGCCGCCCGCCTTAGAGACGTGGGGGAGCGCTACTACACGGTTATTAGGGAGCAAGAAGTTGCCGGTGAAAAGCGACCAGATATCAGGTTGCACTCGAGATTGGACGCTTTGGGGAAGGTGTCCGTTGAGATTAAGCTTGCCGATATGGCGCACTGGAAAGGACATCACTTGGTCAACACTCCTGATGAGCAACTCTCAAATCAGTATCTGTTGGAGACTTCATCTCATACCGGCATATATGTTCTCGTGAATGCGTCCCGTCCGAGGAAAATGGAAAAAGACCAGAGGACCAACAAGGTCATAAGAAGCGCCTTTAAAAAGAAAATCGATGGCAAAATGGTGAACTTTGAGGAACTCGTTGAACTCGTGAGGGAAAAGTGTGACGCAGTGAACGGCACTCTCGCAGACGGGCAGATTGTTGTCGCAGTGACGCGTGACATTTCGGAGAAGCCTTCGGAAACCCTGTGAGCATTAGTATAGGGGCAAAGCCTCGCCAACAGCCTTTTTTCCGAAAGGTTCGCGACTAAAAAGATTACCTGCTCCGACCGGCACTTTAGTTGCGCGAACTCCGCAAAGGTCTCAAAAGTCTGCATAGCGGACGTTCAAAGCCAATAGAACTCATTTGGCCCGCCCTTCAGGTGGTCACTTTTGGCCGTCCTCTCGATTGCCAGGTCACCCGAGAACACGGCGACGGGCTTTGACCCGTCTTGAAACCTAATTCCAGCCTGCATCAAAACCGAACGACACTCCCGTTATCGGTAAATGATCTTCCGCCGCTCTTTGGAGCGGTTCCCGAGAAGAACATTGACCGATCGCTGGTGTTTGATCGAGACCGCAAAATGGCCGCGCTCCTCCACCGGCGCAAACGACGCATTGGTCTAAAATGTGACCATTGGCCAGAATGCTGTGACATCTAACAAAGAATGTCAGATGTCACGCGTAATTGGACCAATTCGAGCGGAAAACCGAAGGTTTTTCGGCTTGTGAGTCAAGCAAAACTAGACCAACGGTCAAGCAACTTTGGACCAAAATCCTGCATCGCGTGTTGCACCTGAATGACAGCTATGCGAACAAAGTGACCTTTTGCTGCTTTCACACGAACGTCCACTTTTAGAATAACGCGTTGCTTACTGCTTTGAAACACCCACAGGCAGCTTGCTCGACGCCTTCATCTCTTTGAGTGAAAGGTTTGAGCGAATGCTGGTCACGCCAGGCAGACGCCGCAAAGTGCCGTCAACAAAGGCGCTGTAGTCGTCCAAATCACGAGTGACCACGATAAGTAAGAAATCGTCTTCGCCCGTGGTGTTGTGGCAGGCGAGAATATTAGGTGTGACCTCGATAATGCGTTGGAATTCGGCGGTGGCAGTTTGATCGTGCTCTGAGCAACTCAGTTGAACGAAGGCCATGACACCAAGCCCCAGCTTTCGCCGACTGAGGTGGGCTTGATAGCCTTCGATGATGCCCAT
>ENA-ORCV01000498-ORCV01000498.1-marine-metagenome-genome-assembly--contig:-NODE-498-length-24798-cov-3.203875_pt1 | contig 24798 bp, 23 predicted proteins | sample MGYA00237779_ERZ508509 | MGnify/ENA primary metagenome ERZ508509 (study PRJEB26180, sample SAMN06268772) | marine metagenome | isolation source: Bioluminescent Bay, La Paraguera, Puerto Rico | place... | reverse complement strand
AAAATGGAAACTACGAGAGGGAAGTCGAGTGAGAACTCGTTACGGATGAAATGACATTTACCAGCAATCAGAAACGCGTGCTTGGACTGGTCGCCCGTACCGAAGGAGTGATGCGTTCCGACATCTGCCATATTCTTGAAATCTCGCCTCAAACATCAATGCGTATTCTGCAGCCGTTGGTGGAGATGGGTGTCGTGGAAGAGAAGGAAAGTCGAGCGGGAACCCGAGGTAAACCGCCAATGCTTGTTAGGTTCCTGAAAGGTAGTTTGGCGAGTGTCGGAATCGCAATTTCTCGCGACCGCATTGTTGTAGAGGTTGAAGATCTCGGTGGCGGGGTCCATGCAAAGCAAGTTCTTGTAAAAGAGATCGCGACTGCGAACGAGCAGCTTTATTGGGTCAAACAACTAGTACAGGAAGCCACAAGCACTCTTCCTAGCACATGCAGAATCGTAGGTGCTGTCGCTGTGGTTCAAGGTTTTTTTGTTGATCGTGGCAAAAGCATCGTTTCCATTGCTGATCCAATTGGTTGGCCACAAATCGACTTGAAGCACGAGTTGGAAGAGTGTGTGTCTGCACCGGTAGCAATTGTAAATGACGGTACGGCACTCGCAGGGGCACTTGTTTCGAGTACAAGTACTCAACATTTTTTGTCCTTGCATGTTGGATCGGGTACCGGGGGTGGAATTGTTTGCAATGGTCAGTTGATTGAAGGCGCATTCGGCAACGCTGGCGAAATAGGCAGGTTATTCGACTTTAGTGAAGTTGAGGTCTCTGAAAAATCACTCCTTGACGCGCTTGAACAGAAGGATTGGCGAGATTGGTCGGGTTTATCGGAGCTCACTCCAGAACAGAACGTCTCGCTGGAAAAATGGATGGGCAAAGCTGGCGAGATCCTTGCTCAAGGTGCAAGTCTTGCGATTGCAATTCTCGACTTCGATACGTTGTTTTTGGGTTCGGCAATGCCATTTGAGCTGACTGTGATGTTGAGTGAGCGGATAAATGTGAAGGCGCTTGGCGAAGAAGTTCACGGGATTGATCCAATGGTGATCGCTCGTCAAACGCCCATTGTAAAACCCGTTTACATTCATGGTCTTGCGAGTCTTGCAAATCAACTCGCCGCCGAAAACTTTTTTACCAGCGCAGTTTAGGGCGGTGCTTCTAAAGGCGCAAAAAGTGAACAGATGCTGGCGTTGGCTTAGCGCAATCGGTGCACTGCAACCTATTCAGAAAATGAGAGTGGAATGACAAAGATTGGAATTGTTGGATTAGGTTTTAGACTTGCCTATCTCGCACAGGTAATTGGGCAAACACAGGACGACGTGGAATTCGTTGGTTATGTCGATCCAGCTCCGGCTGGTTTGTCAATCGTGCAAGGGGTGAAAGCGACTGGGCATGAAACTGAAGGAATGCCGTTAAAGCCACTTAATCCTGGTCGTCATTTTGATAGTCTTCCGCAAATGCTGGAAGAGGGTGACCTGGATCTATTGATGATCGGTTCGCCTAACCACATGCACCTCGAGCATATTCGCATCGCGCTTGAAGCAGGTGTGAAAACATTTACAGAAAAGCCCGTTGTGACAACTGAGGAGCAAACATTTGAGTTGCTTGATCTGTTGGCCAAAACGGGCGGCAACACAGACCAGTTGATGATTGGTTTGGTGTTGCGCTATGCGCCTCTTTATCGCGACTTGATCAAAGCGCGTGACAATGGCGTTCTTGGCGACATTGCATCAATTGAAGCGTCTGAGCATATCGCACCTTATCACGGTGGATTTTTCATGCGCGATTGGCGCCGCTATTCGGAATATTCCGGTGGCTTCATGCTTGAAAAATGCTGCCACGATTTGGACCTTTATAATGGTCTTGTGGGTTCACGCCCAACGCGTGTTGCGAGCTTTGGCGGTCGCAAGAGCTTTGTGCCATCGCGTGAAACAGAAAACGATGTTGAAGTTTACCAGTTCAAGCCTTCAGGTTGGCTGGGCTCTGACAAAGTGTTTGGTGGCGATGCTGACATCATTGATTATCAAACAGCCATCATTGAATATGAAGGCGGCGAAAACCTTTGCTTCCACACCAATATGAATGTGCCGGACGAATTCCGTCGTTTTGCCGTCATTGGTTCTAAGGGCATGGCCGAAGGTGACTTCATTCGCAATTTCTTCAAGCTGACAGACGCGAAATCCCGCGAAACACTTGAAGACAAGTCATATCAGGGGAGCGACCTCTCGGCGCATTACGGCGCAGACGAGCAAATGATCGCAGATATATTCGCGCACTTGCGCGACGGGGCGCCGCTACCAGTTTCGGTTTTGGATGGTCTAGTGGCTGGTATGACGGCAATAAAGATTGATGAAGCTCGACGAACGAAAAGCGTAGTTGACATGGCCTGGACATGGAGAATTTTCGACTCCTACAAACTTGTCGGAGGCTCAAACATTGATCAATAAGTACAAGTGGTATGAGAAAGTCGGCATTTACCTCGGACTAGCGGTGTTTTTGACTTTTATTCTGGCGCCATTCTTTGAGGCTTTTTTGGTGTCGTTGCGCCCATTGAATAAAATCAACTCAATTCCGTATAAAATCGTTACAGAAGGCATGAGTTTTGACGCCTATTTCACAATGTGGAAAAACGTCCCCAAGCTTGGACTCTATATGTGGAATAGCTTCTTTATCGCGACTTGCGTCACGATTATAACATTGACCGCAGTTATACCAGCGGCATGGGCATTCGCGAGATTTGAATTCAAAGGGCGAGACGCGCTTTTGGCAGGATTCTTGGCTATCAATATGGTTGGCGGGGCGATTTTGATAATCCCGCTGTTCAAACTGATGACTGCACTTGGCCTGCTAAACACATATTGGGCGCTAATTGTACCAGGGGCCGCATTCTTGGTGCCAACGGGAATATGGTTGTTGCGTTCCTACCTTATGAAAATTCCGCATGAGCTAGAGGAAGCTGCTTGGGTTGACGGCGCGTCTAGGCCGTACATTTTACGTCGGATCATTATTCCGATCGCGATGCCGGGAATTGTTGTTGTCGCCATCGCGACCTTTATTGGTGCCTATTCCCAGCAGTTTCTGTTTGCTCTTACGTTCAATTCTTCAACGGACCTTCACCCACTACCTGTCGGCATATATCAGTTCTTTGGTCGGTCTCTTACCGTTTGGAACGAGGTTATGGCGGCCAGTTTAGTTGGAATTTTGCCAGTTCTGATTATCTACATTTTCCTTCAACGTTACATCATTGAAGGTCTTACGGCTGGTGCAGTGAAGGAGTAAGCGCGGCTTACGGCAACGACCAACGGGGATCGCACAGTATTTCATTATGCCGTGCGGTCCGCGGCGCCAATATGCAACCCTTTTCGAACCCGATAACTTACCTTCGTGTACAGATGATCTAAATTGACCCCGTCTTTGAGGCGGGTTTTCTCTTCCGTTTTCTCGATTGCTCGGGCGCACGAGAACCCGGCGACGGGTTACAATCCGTCATGAAACTTTTTCCTGAGCTTGCATCAAAACCAGCGACACTACCGTTGCCGGTAAATGATCTTCCGCCGCTCTTTGGAGCGGTTCCCGAGAAGAGCATTGACCGATCGATGGTGTTTGATCGATCGCCCCGATATGGACGCGCCTCTCTAGGAGGACAAACGACACTTTGGTCTAAAATCTGACCATTGGCCAGAACGCTGTGACATCTAACAAAGAAGAAATGGCGCACCGGGGAAGATTCGAACTCCCGACCCCTTGATTCGTAGTCAAGTACTCTATCCAGCTGAGCTACCGGTGCTCCGAGAAGGATCAGCGTTTGCTGACCTCGTCAGTGGTGCAAAGGCATATACTGGGCTGATTTGGATTGCAAGCAGTTCTTGTGCAACTTTTTTGGTTTTTTTGAATTTTTTCAAATTTGGTTTTTGCCAGCTATTTAGGCCGCCGCAGAAACAGGCAATTTCACCCGGAAATGCGTACCTTTTTCTGTGGGCACAAGAGAAAGCTGACCGCCATGTGCTTCTGAAATTTCTTTGGCAATCACCAAGCCAAGGCCTGTACCGCCTGCTCTTCCGGAGCCCTCGAACGCAACGAATAGATTTTCTTTCGCGCGTGGCGGCAATCCAGGGCCATTGTCCTGCACATCAATGTGGATAGCGTCAGGCGTTTCCTCAAAGAGAATTGCAACAATGCCACCTTCCGCGCCGGCAGCTCGATTTTCCAGCGCCTCACGCGCATTTTTCATTAGATTGACGAAAATGCGGGAAAACTGATCAGGGTCGACATTTATGATCATGTCGTCAGGCACATTGTTTTCAAAGCCAATATTCTGATTGGCGTACAGACCTGCATCAATCGAGGATTCATCAATGAGCGCGCGCAAATCAACGGGCAAAAACTTTGGTGGTTCCGATTTTTGCCGGCCATAATCCAACACCGATTGTGCGAAGTTGATTGCCCGATCCAATGTCGTCACCAAGCGTGGCGCGAGGCGTTGAACCTGCGGGTCTTCTAACGTTGCCACTTGGTCAGAGAGCATCTGCGCGGCGCTGAGTGTATTGCGCAAGTCGTGGTTGATCTTGGCCACAGCCAAACCAAGGTCGGCCAGATGCTGCTTTTGGCGCAGCATTGAGTAGAGGTCACGCTCCATCATGGCGAGTTCTTTTTCCGCCATACCCACCTCATCACTTCGACCGGATGGCTGAATAATCCGATGGGCATCTTCTGGCGTTTCGCGGAAAGAAATCATGTTGCGCGTCATCCGCCGGATCGGCCGGACAAGAAGACGGTTTAGGAACAAGAAAATAGCCGCTGCCGTTGCGACAGCTACAAACAATGACAACCAAAAAATGTTACGCGAATAAACGAGCATTTCTTCTCGCAGATAGGCTTCGCTCATCAGCACTTCGACGATCGTATCGGGCGCGTCAGCGGGTTGACCGATAATCCGCATGGTTCTGTCGCTACCGCGAAATATAATGTCGAGCGCGTTTAGAATAAGCGCTGGTGCATCGCGATCTCTCGTATCAGCGGCAAATGTTGCGACCGGCATCGGCATATCGCTGCGCTCAATGAGTTGAGACCGCCCGGCCTTGCGGATAACCAATGCTTCAGCACGCGCCGATTGTAATAAATTTGAGACCATTTCTGGCGTCAAATCCATGGTATCTGGCACCGTCTCAATTACGCGCGCCGCAACGCCTGCAACTTGCACTCGGTCATCTAACCAGCGAATGCGGAAGTTGGCGACCGACGGCAAATAGATCACCACCTCAACCACCAAAATCATAGCGATGATCATGGTGATGAGTTTGAACGACAGCCCGAACCGGGTTGATTCACTTTCAGTGGATTTTTGCGCAGCCATAAAGAACTTTAATCAGAAAGAGGCTAACCAAACAAACGGTTTAGCGCCATTGCACCTTTAAGTATCGGATTGTCGATCTTGTCTTTGTAATATTCGTAACTGATCCGCTTCGCGACTTCAAACAGCGTTGGATAGGGTGCAACCATTTTGGTGAAGGCGCCAACTTTCATTTTGTTCGCAATGGCAAAAGCATAAAAGTTGATCAACTCATCGGCATGCAATCCAACCGCTGCAGCACCTAAAATTTTTCCGCCATTGTCGGTATAGACTTTTAGACAGCCTTCGATCGAGCGTTCTGCTCGTGCACGATCATTTTCATCAAACGCCCATCGCAGAACGCGAAATTTATCGCCAAGCGCTTTGCGCACCTGTTCTTCGTTCATGCCGACGCTCGCGATTGCCGGGTCAGTATAGGTCGCGCGAGGGATGAGATTATCGTCTTGTTTCGCAGGCAAACCAAACAAGGCGTTTCGAATGACAAGCCCAGCTTGGTAACCAGCAACATGGGTGAATTGCAGTCCACCTGTTACGTCACCAATCGCGTAAACCTTACGATTTGTGGTTTTTAGACCCTTGTTGACCTTGATGCCTTTTTGATCAAATTGAATATTGGCGGTTTCCAACCCCAGCCGATCGACATTGGGCGCGCGACCTGTCGCCACCAGCAAATGTGTACCAACAAGATTTTCGATTTCACCTTCTGGCGTTTCCACCGAAACGCTAACCGATTTGGATTTGTGTGAAACTTCTAACACCTTGGTATTGGCACGAATATCTACGCCTTCTCGACGCAACTGGCGCGTGACGAGCTCTGTCATTTCCGGATCATCGCGACCAAGGGGCTCAAACATCTCAACAACAGTAACATTGCAACCAAGCCGTTGGTGGGCCTGCGCGAGTTCCATGCCGATTGGGCCACCACCGATGATAATCAGCTCCGAGGGTTTGCGGCGAAGCTCAAAAATGCTCTCGTTTGTCAGAAATGGCGCATCAGAAAGTCCGGGCACGGGTGGCACAAGCGGGCGCGAACCGGTAGCGATTACAAAACGACGTGCGCGAATTTGAACATCGCCGGCTTGAACGGTCTTTTTGTCAATAAACCGCGCCTCGTCTTCTATTACCTCAACACCTAGCCCGCGAAACCTTTCAACGGAATCATGTGGGGCGATACCTGCAATCACCTGCTTGATGTGATCGTTTACGCGACCAAAGTTGGCCTTGGGCTCTTCCGCTTGAATGCCAAACTCTGGGGCGGTTCGCATAATATGAGCACGACGACCTGCTGCGATGAGTGCTTTGGACGGAACACAGCCCGTGTTCAAGCAGTCACCGCCCATTTTGTCGCGTTCGACAAGAACAACCGACGCCCCCATTTTGGCCGCAGCAGCAGCGACAGATAGTCCACCGGACCCGCCGCCAATTACGCATAAATCAGGTTTTAGATACTCAACCATTGTTCGCCGCCTTTTGATCCGTCGACTTTTTGTCTTTCCTTATGTGTTTGATCACAACTGGAAGAAGCGAAACAAGCCCCAATACACTAAATGCAATCAATAGCTGAGGGGTGACTATGTCACCCAACGCTAATGACACGCCGCAATCGCTACCACCCGCCGCAGTACATGCTTCAAGGGCCTGCGCTTGTGCTTCAACAACAGACGCTATGCCTTCACCGGCATATGCATAGGCGAAGGTACCCGGTGCAATGCCGACAAGCGTCGTCCAAAAATAAATCGCGAAATTTACCCCAAGGATGGCGGGGACGATGTTGACCAACATGAATGGAAATGCAGGCACGAGCCGCAAAAACAACATGTAACTCACCGCATTCTCCTGCATACCAGCGCGAATCTTTTGAACAAACGGCCCTGCACTTTCGCGTAAATGTTCGCCAAAGCTAGTGCTTGCCACCCAATAAAGAACGGACGCGCCTAGAGTTGCACCGATGATCGTCGCGAGACCTGCGATCCACCATCCAAAAAAGATACCGCTAGCAACAGTGAGTACCCACGCGGCAGGAAATGAGAATGCAACCGCAACAATGTAGAGTGCCACATAGCTTAATAGCGCAACTGCAAGATTGTCCGCGACAAACTGTTTTAGCGCCGAATAGTTGCGCACCAGATTTTCAAGCGAAAGGAACTGATTGGCACCTGTAAAGGCAAAAACAGCGATCACCAGCGCCACGATAATGAGTGGCAGCCAGCGTAGAAACTTGTTTTGTTTGGGCTCAATGGTCGAGTTTTCTGTGTTTGCTGCCATCATGCCACCAGGGAATTTAAATAAGTCATTGGTGCAACATAACGATAAATGATAAAAAGTCCCCACCACTCAAGCGAAATTGAGATTGTGTGAGCGGCAACCGGATTTCGTGTTATCAAAATGTGATCAACACCGAGATTTCCCGCATTTGTTTGGGCTCACCTAATTGACTTCACATCATATTTTCAATATACACCGCCCAACTCGGCCATAAACTGTGGCGCGAAGGCATTTATGCATGTCGTGTTACATTGAGATTTTTGGCAATTAACAACTGAATTCGAGAGGAACTTTGCCCGCAATGGCAATGTTATTTGAGCAATGAAGCGTACCTTTCAGCCAAGCAATCTTGTGCGTACACGTCGTCACGGCTTCCGTGCGCGTATGGCAACAAAAAACGGTCGTAAGATTTTGAACGCACGCCGCGCTCGCGGTCGCAAGCGTTTGTCTGCATAAATCTTGATGTGACCCGATGCGTTTTATTGGGTCTATGCAAGATGCAGGTGACACAATGCGCCGTTTGAAAAAGCGGATGCAATTTTTAAAAGCCGCGCGTGGACAAAAAGCTGTCCGGCGCGGCTTTGTGCTGCAAGCAGTGCCCTGCAGTCAAAACGAACCTGGCATTGGATTTACTGTCACCAAACGCGTTGGCAATGCTGTTCAACGCAACAGAATCAAACGCCGGTTACGCGCATTATCTGACGATTTGTCGCAAAACTTTCACCCCAACTATGACTATGTATTGATTGGGCGGAAAGAAGCTTTACATGAACCCTTTAGCCAGTTGCAGCAGTCATTGGCCAAAGCGATCAAGAAAATACACACTTCGGACCGATCCGAAGGACGCACGGGAGCGGGAAAAAGCAAATGAATGGTGAAGGCCGCAATTATATTCTAGCGATCGGCTTGTCGATCTTGGTGCTGGTCGGTTGGCAATATTTTATTGCCGGACCACAGCTAGAGCAAGCGCAGCGACAAGCAGAGCTTCAAGCACAACAAGCTCAAGAATCAGCTTCTGCGGATTTGCCATCGCCAACTGGCGATAGCGCATCGCCAGAGGTTGCGCCTACAACATCTGAAATCATGGGGACCCGTGAAGAAGTTATTGCAGCAACGCCACGTGTAACAATTGAAACGCAAGCGGTAACGGGCTCAATCAATCTGATTGGTGGCCGTCTCGATGACTTAAAACTAAAGCGTTACAACGAGACAACAGACGAAGACAGCCCGATTATCACCTTGCTGTCTCCTCAGGGCACACCAAACCCATACTATTCAGAACAAGGCTGGGTGAGCGCTGGCTCAAACGTGACACTGCCAAACGCAGACACAGTTTGGACTGTGGAAGGTAATGACAAGCTTTCTGATGGCGCGCCAGTTACGCTGGCATATGACAATGGTGAGGGGCTTGTTTTCCGCCGCACATTCAATCTTGATGAAAATTACCTATTTACAGTTAGTCAGTCGGTTGAAAACAATACAGGTGGCGACGTCGCATTGTACGCCTACTCGAGCGTGACCCGACAGGAAACACCTGAAACATCGGGCTTTTTCATCCTTCATGAAGGTCCGATTGGTGTGTTGGGCGACGCCAACCTTGTAGAACTTGGCTATAATGACTTGGTTGAAGAAAGCCCTCGTGATTATAACGCTACTGGCGGCTGGCTCGGCTTTACTGACAAATATTGGGCGACGGCCATCATCCCGCAGCCCAGTCAGTCTATCAAGGCGCGCTACTCGTACAAAAAATCAAACGGTCGCGACACTTATCAAACGAACTATGTGAGCAACGACCCTGTGGTTGTTGGCGCTGGCAAAACCGGCTCCCACCAAAGCTATGTGTACGCAGGAGCCAAGGTTGAAGCGATCATTGATTCATACGAAAAAGGCTTGGGCATTGACCGTTTGGAATTGTTAATTGACTGGGGTTGGTTCCACTTCATCACCAAGCCGCTATTCTATCTCATTCGTGCGCTTAACTCTGTTCTTGGCAATTTCGGCCTCGCGATCCTTGCCGTAACGGTTTTGATTAAGATCGCCTTCTTCTGGTTCGCCAATAAGAGCTACGCTTCTATGGCGGCGATGAAAAAAGTTCAACCAGAAATGAAGGAAATCCAAGAGCGCTTCAAAGATGATCGCATGCAGCAACAGCAAGCGATGATGGAGCTTTACAAGCGCGAGAAGGTCAACCCAATGAGCGGTTGTTGGCCGGTTCTAATCCAGATCCCTGTGTTCTTCTCGCTTTACAAGGTGTTGTTTGTCACCATCGAGATGCGCCAAGCGCCGTTCTTCGGCTGGATCAAAGATTTGGCGCAACCTGATCCAACAAACATCTTCAACCTTTTCGGCTTGATCCCGTTTGACCCTACAACCATTCCAATTCTTGGTGGTTTCTTGATTGTAGGTTTGTGGCCATTGTTCATGGGCATCACGATGTTTGTTCAAATGCGTTTGAACCCACCGCCAGCTGACCCGACTTCTGCGGCAGTATTTGCGTGGATGCCTGTGATCTTTACATTCATGCTCGCAGGGTTCCCTGCAGGCTTGGTGATCTACTGGGCATGGAACAACCTGCTTTCAATCTTGCAGCAATATTTCATCATGCGTCGCCATGGTGTCGATGTTGATCTGATTGGCAACATTGCCGCGAGCTTTAAGAAAAAGCAGCCGGCAACAGATGCCAAAGAGGACGGCAAATAAGCTGAATGTCGCTAGACATATTTGATGGCTAAATTCTAAGATGCGCTGAGTTCAACTTGGCGCATCTTTTTTATGTACGGTCCAGACCCAAACAACCCAACACCTCTTCCCGGCATAGATCAGCTGATCTTTTTAAAGAATTTCATTACGCGCGAAGACATAGAGGTTGGCGATTACACCTATTATGATGATGTTGATCACGCCACCGAGTTTGAAACGCGCAATGTGCTCTATCACTATCCGTTTGTTGGCGACCGCTTAATCATCGGCAAATTCTGCTCGTTGGCGAAAGACTGCCGGTTCATGATGAACGGCGCTAACCATCCGCTATCATCATATTCCACCTATCCGTTTGCGATTTTTAAAGAGGGTTGGGGCGATGGCGACGTTGCGCAATTGGCGACACAAACCCGTGGCGATATGGTTATCGGCCACGATGTTTGGATCGCACGTGAGGCTGTGATTATGCCGGGGGTAACGGTAGGTCATGGCGCGATTATTGGTGCCCGCGCAATCGTGACGAAGGATGTCCCGCCCTATGCCATTGTGGCTGGCAACCCGGGACGTATTGTAAAAATGCGGTTTGACGAGGACACGATTTCACGACTTCTAAAACTTGAGTGGTGGCATTGGCCGAAAGAGAAGCTCACCCGGAATATTGATGCGATTACCAATGCGGACCTAGACGCGTTGGAAAATGCAGTATAGATCGCTGTCATGACTGAGTTTTCAAAAGCCGAAATTGAAGCAGGCCGTTTGTTGTTCGCCCGCCCTTGGGATTTCATCAAGGGATGTGTTCGCATTTCCGACTTGCCGCCAGGTGACCGCACAGAAATCGCGTTTGCTGGCCGATCAAATGTTGGCAAATCATCGTTGATCAACGCGCTGACCAACCGTGTCAATTTGGCTCGAACTTCAAATACCCCAGGCCGCACACAAGAGCTGAACATTTTTGAAGCCAATGATGCACCATTTCGCATCGTCGATATGCCGGGATACGGCTTCGCGAAGGCGCCGAAGAAAACCGTAGAGAAATGGACAAAACTCATCCACGCCTATTTGCGCGGTCGCGCGCCGTTACGCCGTGTGTTTGTTCTCATCGATAGCCGCCACGGACCAAAAGCGGCCGACGAAACGGTGATGAATGAATTGGATTCTGCGGCCGTTTCCTATCAGATTGTCATGACCAAGTCTGACAAGCCAAAGGCTGCGGAACTTGAAAAATCAATTGAAAAGACGAAACGGATCGCTGCCAAGCATCCTGCGGCGCACCCGGAATTGATTGTCACCTCTTCTGAAAAGGGCGATGGCATCGAAACCCTACGAGCGATTATCGCCAGCTTCGATTCTTAAGACGCTTTCGCTTGCAGCTTTTTCAAGAACTGTTTTAGCTCTGCCGCCGCCATTGGTTTGGCATAGAAAAAGCCTTGGAAAGCATCAACGCCGAACGACTTCAAAATGTCGACTTGCGCTTGTGTCTCCACCCCTTCGGCGAGCACTTCGATGTCTAGCGATTTGCCCATATCAATCATTGATTTGGTTAGACGACGTTGATCTTGGTTCTCTTCGATCTCTCGCACGAACTGACGATCAATTTTAATCCGCTTTGGTTGGAGTTTGAGCAAACCAACAATTGACGCATGACCTGTACCAAAATCATCAATGTCGATATCGATACCAAGATCTTTGATAGCTTTTAGGTTTCGTTCGATGACGTCATCGTCTTCATCTAAGAAAATAGACTCAAGCAATTCAAAGGTGATTTTGTTGGGTTGGATGTCCAACTCATTCAAACGCCGCAGCAAGTTTTCATCATGCAATCGTGGCGACGAAACATTGACCGATGCATGATCAATCTCGAGACCAGCTTCACCCCAATTTGCCATATCATCGATGACGGTCGCCAAAATGTCATGGTCGATATCGTCGATGACGTTGATGTCTTCTGCGACTTTCATAAAGCTCAGCGGACCAAGCACCCCTTTATCAGGGTGATCCCATCGCGCGAGCGCTTCTACGCCCACAACACGACCCGTTTTTGCGTCAAATTGCGGTTGGTAGTAAGGGATGAATTGACCCAATTCCAATCCCCAAAGAATTTCTTCGCTATCCTGACGGGCCTTTACAATACGTGCCTGCTGGTCATCTGAGAAAAACTCAAAACAGTTTCTGCCCATTTCCTTCGCGCGGTAGAGCGCGATGTCCGCTTGAATGAGTAACTCTTTCAAATCAGGTGATTTGGACTCGTCGATAGCCACGCCGATGCTGGCACCAAATCGACAGGCGTGACCTTCAAAAATGAGCGGCTCTTTGAGGGTCGTGATAATGTCGGATGCCAGTGCGGCGAGTTCGCTCTTATCGAAACTGCGCTCAACGATGATAACAAACTCATCACCGCCGACGCGAGCAACAAAGTCCTTTTCGTCAATTTTTGACTGCAGGACCTGCGCGACATGCTTCAAAGTCTCGTCGCCGGCGCGGTGTCCAAGCGTGTCATTGATCTGTTTGAAACGATCAAGATCGAGCGCAAGCATCGCCACGGTCATTTTGTCACCAGCTGGGCGCTGATAATCTGCGATTGTTTGATCAAGGAAACGTCGGTTCGGCAAGCTTGTCAGCGGATCATGCAGCGCTAGGTGGCGGATCTGCTGCTGCATGCGTTCAAGCTCAACATTTTTCTGCTCGGCGAGCTGCTTGGCAGAAACAAGGTCTTCTTTCAGCTCAACATCATCCGTCACATCCCAGTTTACACCGACCATACGTGGATCATCGCCCTCGGGATGATAGTAAGCACAACGGGACTGTAGATGACGCACGTCGCCAGTTGGCAATACGATACGGAATTGCGTCATATATTGCTGTTTGTTTGCGATGGCGGCATTGAAGTCTTTCAATACGCGTTCTCGGTCATCAGGATGCAACGATTCTTCAAAAACATTTGCTTCGCGCGTGCTGTCCTCTGGCTCAAGACCGAAAAGTAGATTTGTGCGGGCGTCCCAATAACGTTCACCTGTATTTAGGTTCGCTTCCCATACGCCCACATTCGAAGATGCCAGCGCCACATTCAAGCGTTCCGAAACAAGCCCTAACCGCTGTTCGCGCTTCTTCATTAGTTTGTTTTGCCGACGCGCATGCCGCATCAAATAGCCCGAATATCCTGACGGAATGATGATCAAGAGGGCGCCGACAAATATCCAAAACCGCAGCGAGCTCATGTCCGGCTGAGATGCCGCCCATCCACCTTTTGGGCGCGCCGACAACATCCATGTTCCATTTGGCAGATGCACAACGGTTTGAACCGCAAGCGGATCATCGCTCATATCGGGTCCAAAAAACGCCTCGCCACTTGCACCCAATGAATCGCGTCCAGCGATAGAAACCTCGATCGGTAGGTTCTCATTTAGGAGGCCGCTGTTCGTGTAAATCTTGTTCACATCAATAACGGCAGAAACGATACCCCAAAACTCTTCACCGCGGGGCGTTTCCACGAAAACGGGATATCGGCCAATAAAACCCTGACCGCCCTGCACAAGGTTTACTGGACCAGCAAGAATTAGTCGTTTTTCATCTCTCGCACGGAGTGCGGCTGCGCGTTGCGCTACATTTTTGTTGTAGTCGAGCCCAATCGCCTTTTCGTTTCCTTCAACAGGATAGATCATTGAAATGACAAGATCGGGCGCGCCGGCAACAATCACCAGCTCAGAATTGTCATCGAAGGTTTTTGCGGCAATTTTCGAGAATTCTTGAGCCGTCATGTCGGGCTGCGCGGACAAGGTTGCAACGAGACCTTGCGCCAGTTGCAAGTTGGCGTTTAGGCGCCCTTCAAGATCGGTGGTCAACAAGCTTGCTTGATTTATTACATCTGCTCGAACGGTCTGTTCGTGAATATAACGGTTTTGTAGCTCGGAAAATTGCCAAAAAGCGACTGCAATCACGAGCGCGATCAACGCTGGGATGTTCGTTATGCTCCAAACATGATGTCTAAATGCCTGTTTTAGGCGCAAAAAACTCATAGACACGCTCTTTAATCTCGATCTAGCTGAGTATTTCGAGAAAGTATAAAGAATTCTTTACCCAAACTTGGCGAAAAATCTGCGGAAAACTTCTCCTGCTTGTTGATTGTGGTTATCGCCATCCAACGTCTTTAATGCTTCATTGGCTTGGTCGAGCGGAAAAACTTCGCCTTTGCGCAACTCGAAAAGCTCTGTGGTGTAGTGATCATCAAATTCCGGGTGCGCCTGAATGCTAAAGGTGGCACCGTTTTCGTACGCCAGAACCGCATTTGGAGCGAATTCATTTCCAGCGACGACGCTTGCGGATTTTGGCGGTTGGATGACCTGATCTTGATGAACTACGGAGAAGCGCAACTGGTCCGGAAAACTATCCAGAAACTCTGGTCGATGTTTCACTTCATATTGTTGACGACCTAGTCCCCAACCTTTTTCAGACTTGCGCACATCGCCGCCCAGTGCATCGGCAATCAGTTGGTGCCCAAAGCATATTCCGAGCATAGGGATGTTTCGCGCGTAGGCTTCGCGGATAAGTTCTCTTAAATCATCCATCCAGTCGGTTTCATCATAAACACCAAGCGCAGAACCGCTAATTGCAATGGCTTCGACATCGCCGATTGCTGGGACCGGATCCCCCTCAAGAACAGAAATCACTTCGAACTGAAACTGTTTGCGCTCTTTGTCGATCAAGTCAGCAATCATCAGGCCGTAACCGTCAAACTGACTGCGTAATGCTTCTGGAACCAAGCCCGTCTGGAACACAGTAATTTTCATAATAGATTTCGGCCCCATCAAATCTCTTGATTTCCACTTGTTCCAAAATCCGAGTTGTTTATCAATGGGTGGAATCATATCGCGAGGCGAGACACCGCGCGAAAATTTGGCTATGTGTCATGCAATCGGGTCAAGGGGCAAAGAATATGTCAGTCGACAAAACCAAAGAAGCGGCCATTCTCGCGCAGGCACTTCCTTACATGTTGAGATATGATCACCGCGTTGTTGTGGTCAAATATGGCGGCCACGCGATGGGTGATCCTGAGCTGGCACGCGCCTTTGCACGCGATATTGTTTTGCTGCGCCAATCGGGCGTTCATCCGATTGTAGTACATGGCGGTGGCCCGCAAATCGGCAAGATGCTTGATCGGCTGAACATCACTTCTGAGTTCAAAGATGGACTGCGCGTTACTGACCGCGCAACCGTCGATATTGTTGAGATGGTGCTCGCAGGTGCCATCAACAAACAAATTGTCACAGCTATCACGCAAGAAGGTGGTCGTGCGATCGGGCTTTGCGGTAAAGATGCTGGCATGGTTCAAGCGAAGAAGTTGAAGCGCACTTCAGTTGACCCTGACAGCAATATCGAGCGGATTATTGATCTTGGGTTTGTAGGCGAACCTGAACATGTGAACCCTGAGATTTTACATCGATTGATCGGCGAAGAAATCATTCCGGTAATTGCGCCGATTGCTGCCGGCAGGAACGGTGACACATACAACATCAATGCCGACACTTTCGCGGGCGCTATTGCCTCGGCAATGGACGCAAAACGCTTCTTGTTGCTGACCGACGTTGAAGGCGTGATGGACAATGAGGGCCAGCTAATTGCCGATATGGATGTGCCACATGCGCAAAGCCTTATCAAAGACGGTACAGCGAAAGGTGGCATGATCCCAAAATTGGAGACGGCGATCAATGCTGTTGAAAGCGGTGTTGAAGCGGTTGTCATTGTGAACGGGAAGACCGAACACGCCGTGTTGCTTGAGCTGTTCACCGAACATGGCGCCGGCACTCTTATTCACCTAACAGGTATGGAAGAAGCGGATTTCTAATGCCTCTTTCTGACGTAAGATATTGGGTATTTGATCTTGATAACACGCTTTATCCGCGTGAATGCCGGCTGTTTGACCAAATTGACAAACTCATCACCGCATATGTGTCCGATGTGACAGGACTAGAACGCGCTCCAGCACGCGCGTTGCAAAAAGAGTTCTTCCGCGAATATGGCACGACATTGCGCGGCTTGATGGCAACGCGTGATGTGGACCCACATCATTATCTGTCAAAGGTTCATGCGATTGATTATACGCCGGTGGATCCGGATCCAGCGCTCATGTCAGCCATCCGCAACCTGCCGGGGCAAAAACTGATCTTTACGAACGCAGACACGGCGCACGCTGAAGCGGTGATTGATCGGTTGGGCGGTAGTGACATTTTCGACGGCATTTTTGATGTGGTTGACGCAGAGTTTGAGCCAAAGCCCCATCGCGGCCCGTATGACAAATTTTTGCGTGACCACGATGTCGATCCGACTTCTGCAGCGATGTTTGAAGATATGGAAAAAAACCTTGTAACGGCACATGAGGTGGGCATGCGCACTGTGCACGTCGTTCCAGGCGACGACTTTGAAGACAACAGCCTTGAAGCTTTTGAGCTTGAGCGCAAGGATGATCATGATCATGTGCATCATGTGACCTCGGACCTGGCCACATTTCTCAAGCCATTTGGTCAATAAAAAGCCCGACAGAGTGCCGGGCCTTTTTTTTGTTTAAATATGTAACTCAATTAGCTTGAAACATCACAGGTCTCATCTGTAATTGTTGGCAAGTTGAACGTTTCCCGAACGTGGCACCATGCCTCCTCAGCAGTATCAACCGTTTTGAATAGTTCCACATCATCGGGCGAGATCGTGCCTTCTTCCGCAAGCGCATCGAGATTGATCACACGGTTCCAGAAATGTGAACCAAACAGCAAAACGGGCACTCGCTCCATACGTCCGGTTTGAATTAGCGTTAGCGTTTCAAAAAACTCGTCCATTGTGCCGAAACCACCTGGGAAAACCGCGATAACTTTTGCACGTAAGAGGAAATGGATTTTACGCGTTGCGAAATAGTGGAAGTTAAAGCAAAGGTCTGGCGTGACATATGTATTTGGCGCCTGTTCGTGCGGCAAAACGATATTGAGGCCAATCGAAGGTGCGCCAACTTCTGTTGCGCCCTTGTTGCCCGCTTCCATAACGCCCGGTCCGCCGCCTGTCACCACGACATATTCTTTATAGTCCAATGTCTCAGATGTCAGCGAAGCCAGACGTGCGAACTTGCGCGCTTCATTGTAGTATTTGGAATTTTTCTCGAGATTGGCTTTTTGGACGTCATTCTTCGCCGCCCATGCTTCTTTGCCGGGGGCTGGTAAACGGGCACCACCAAACAACACGACCGTTGAATTGATACCGCGTTCTTTCAGCCATAGCTCAGGCTTTAGAATTTCCAGTTGAAGACGAATTGCCCGCGTGTCTTCGGACGTCATAAACTCTTCGTCAGAAAAAGCGAGCTTATAGGCCGCCGCTTCTGTCTGAAGCGTTTTTGGAACGCGCTTTTGGACGTTGATGTCTTCTTGAGACGTTCTTAAGGCGGTGCGACGACGTTTTGACATAAATCTCTCCAAATATTCGAACCCTAATGGTTACACAATCGCGTTAACGTTCTATGCGCGCAAGTGAATCGCAGATTCGTCATGAATTTGTGAAGCCCCGATCTATTCAGATGAAACATGAGTTGACAGCGAAGGCTGCACCGCTAATGTCAGCGCACAATCAAGATATGTGAAATTGGAGAGCTAGCCGATGCCTTTTACTGACTTGGCCAAAACGATTAATGCTGCGTTTGAAGACCGCGCAAATGTTTCGCTGACAACGCAAGGCGAAGTGCGCGACGCCGTCAATGAAGCGCTAAACCTATTGGATGAAGGCAAACTGCGTGTTGCCGAACAAGGTGAAAATGGCGATTGGACCGTAAATCAGTGGGCAAAGAAGGCAGTTCTTTTGTCATTCCGTTTGAATGACATGGAAGCTATTCCGGGCGGCCCAGGTGGTGCGCATTGGTGGGATAAGGTTCCTTCAAAGTTTGCCGATTGGAGCGAGAACCGTTTCCGCGCTGCAGGCTTTCGTGCAGTGCCAGGCGCGATCGTTCGCCACTCTGCACATATCGGCAAAGACGCAATTTTGATGCCATCATTCGTCAATCTTGGCGCATATGTTGATGAAGGCACAATGGTCGACACATGGGTGACCGTTGGTTCATGTGCACAAATCGGCAAAAACGTTCACCTTTCAGGCGGTGTTGGCATTGGCGGCGTGCTTGAGCCATTGCAGGCAGATCCTGTAATCATTGAAGACGATTGCTTTATCGGCGCGCGCTCTGAAATTGTTGAAGGCGTGAAAGTGGGTAAAGGCTCCGTGATCTCCATGGGTGTCTTTATTGGTCAATCGACAAAAATCGTGAACCGTCACACTGGCGAAATTCATATGGGTGAAGTACCGCCATATTCAGTTGTTGTTTCAGGTTCATTGCCGGGCAAACCGCTTCCAGATGGCACACCTGGCCCTAGCCTATATTGCGCTGTTATTGTGAAGCAGGTGGACGAAAAAACACGTTCAAAAACTTCTATCAACGACTTGCTTCGAGACTAAGACCCTATGGCCGCTGCCGTCGAACTCTTAAAAGACCTCATCAAATGCCAATCTGTCACGCCTGAGGAAGGCGGGGCACTTGGTGTACTTGAGCGATTCTTAGAGCCATTAGGTTTTAAGTGCACACGGGTGCCGTTCGATGGCGACGGCAGCTATCGGGTTGATAACTTGTTTGCGACACGCGGGAACTCTGGTCCACATCTTGTTTTTGGCGGACACACTGATGTTGTGCCCGTTGGCGATGAGGCTGCGTGGACCCACGATCCATTTTCCGCAGATCATGACGAAGATGGTATTGTTTGGGGGCGCGGCGCGGTCGATATGAAAAGCGGCGTGGCGGCCTTTTGCGCAGCCCTGCCCGACTTTGTTGCAAGCGGTGAAGCGGACAAATGCACCATTTCGCTGCTGATCACCGGAGACGAAGAAGCTGACGCCGTAAACGGCACTGTGAAAGTGCTCAAATGGGCGGACGAACAAGGCTACAAATTTGACTTCGGGTTGGTTGGTGAGCCAACGAGTGCTGAGACTTTTGGTGATGTTGTTAAGATTGGTCGACGCGGTTCTTTGAGTTTTTCAATCACTGTTTCCGGTGAGCAGGGTCATGTGGCGTATCCACACAAAGCCAACAACCCATTGCCTGTACTTGCTGGCATTGCCCAACAGCTTTCCAGCGAAAAACTGGATGACGGCAATGAAAACTTTCAGCCGACTAACCTAGAACTCACCTCAATCGATGTGGGCAACTCAGCATCAAACGTGATCCCCTCTTCAGGCAAATTGGTTGGCAACATTCGGTTCAACGATCAATGGGATGCGCGTAAACTTGAATATTGGCTTTCAACCCAGATCCTAAAAGTGCCCGCCAAAGGTTGCGATGTTGAATTGAACATCAAGCAACCTGTGTCGCGATCATTTGTGTCGCATGGATCAAAGCATGTGGATATGCTTGTATCTAGTGTCGCAACAGTCACAGGAAATGCACCAGAACAATCTACAGGTGGCGGCACTTCGGATGCGCGGTTCATTGCAGATTACTGCCCCGTTGCTGAGTTCGGTCTTGTTGGCAAAACAATGCACCAGGTCGATGAGCGTGTGGAGGCGGCAATGGTAGTTGAATTGCAAAAGGTCTATGCCCACTTCTTGGGTAAGTTTGCAGCTAAAGGGTAATTTAAAGTGGAACAACGAGACCTCATCAATGAGCTAGGTTCAGCAGCGCGAGGTTGCTGGGGCATTTTGATGGGTGATCGTATTGCCGCCAATCAAATTGACGGATCGCTTGGCGGTGTTGCGACGAGTTTTATTCCGCTTTTGATCGCACTTGCTTTGCAAGCAATGTTTTTGCTGCCACTACCTGCTGATGTGATTGCGCCGCCGACAGTGTTTGTGCTGTTGCACCTGCTGGCCATTAGCATTGCCGGATTCGCAGGGGTTTATGGCTATTTGCGCGCGCGAGGCGCCATGATTGTCATGGAGCAATATATCGTTGCGCACAATTGGTCGAATTTGTTCTTCCTAGTCATCGCCCTTGTTTTGAGTTTTCTACTGCCGGGTATGATCGGCAGCACGATAATGTTTGTGGCGACAACATTGTTTTATTTTCGGGCTGCGAGCTTTTTGTTGGGCATCAGTGGGCCCGATGTGATTTTGATGATTGGCGCTCAGTTCTTGACCATGGTCGCCAGCGTAATCGCTTTGATGGTCATAGGCATGATCATCCCCGGCATTGGTTTCCAAGTCGTTGTCAGCTAGTAGTCGACCTGCGTTAGATAAAGCCCATGGGCTGGTGCAACGGGTCCACATGCAGTTCTGTCTGCTGCATCAAGGGCCGCGCGAAAATCAGCGGGTGACCATTTACCTTCTCCAACCATCTTCAATGATCCGACAAGCGAACGCACTTGGTTGTGCAAGAAGCTCAAAGCCGATGCATTGATGAATACTGTTTCGCCCTCGCGTGTCACATCTAGCCGATCAAGCGTGCGGATAGGAGAATTGGCCTGACAAATGCTTGCGCGAAAGGTGGTAAAATCGTGCTTACCGAGTATGAGCTGTGCGGCTTCATGCATTGCTTCCGCATCAAGCGGCTGAGCAACATGCCAAACACGCATGTGATCAAGCGCTGGCCGCGCTTTGCGGTTTAGAATTTGATATTCATAGTGCCGCGCTTTTGCGGAGAAACGCGCTTCAAAGCTCTCATCCACCTTTTCCCACGCCACAATAGCGATTGGGTTTGGCTTTAGGTGATGATTGATCGCTTGCGCCACGCGGAAGGGTTCATAATCCTTTTCTGTATCGAAATGGATGACCTGACCCAAGCCGTGCACCCCGGCATCGGTACGTCCGGCGGCTTGCGTGTTTAATCGCTGACCGCAAAACTTCTCAATTGCATCTTCAATTTTATCCTGCACAGCGCCGCGACTGGTTTGACTTTGCCAACCACAATAGGGCGTTCCATCATATTCTACAGTTAGCTTAAAGCGCGGCATCCAGCACCGTGCCTTTTAAACTTCCCGTGCCGCGAATGAATGTTTCAACATCCATCACGCTTTTGCCTTCGCGCTGCACGCGCGTAAGCGACAATGCGCCGTCACCGGTTGCGATGGTCAACCCGTCATCCAAGATAGTTCCGGGCGCGCCAGTTCCATCCGTGAGGCTAGACTTAATCGCCTTCACCCGTGTTGGCTTACCGTTCAATTCAACCTCAAACCATGCACCCGGGAAAGGCGACAGACCACGAATTTGGTTGTGCACCTCAATGGCGGTCTTCGACCAATCAATTCGCGCTTCGGCCTTATTGATCTTTTTGGCGTAGGTCGCCCCCTCTTCCGGCTGCGGTTCGAAATGAAGGCTATCACGCTCAAGCGCAGATAGGGCACGACGCATCAAATCGCCGCCCAATACCATCATTTGATCATGTAGCTCGTCGGCGGTCATGTCAGGGCCGATTTGGATCTCTTCCACAAGACCAACATCGCCCGTATCCAACCCTTCATCCATTTGCATAACCATGATGCCCGTTTGGGCATCACCAGCCATGATCGCGCGTTGGATAGGTGCGGCGCCACGCCAGCGTGGCAATAAAGATGCGTGCAGGTTCAAGCATCCTTTTTTCGGCGCGTCCAAAATCCGTTTTGGTAACAAAAGACCGTACGCAACAACCACCGCCACGTCGGCTTCCAGCGCTTCGAATGCAGTAATGTCTTCTTCGTTTTTGAAGTTGACCGGCGTACGCACTTCAAGGCCAAAGCCCTCAGCGAGTTCGTGGACAGGTGTTTTGCGTTCATTTTTACCGCGGCCAGCGGGGCGCGGTGGTTGCGAATAAACCGCGACCACATCATGACCCATACCAATAATCTCGCTAAGGGTTGGCACAGCAATATCTGGCGTACCCATAAAAATGACGCGCATGGCTTAGCTCGCTGCTCGTTTCGCAATCTTTTGGAATTTTTTGATCACACGATCACGCTTCAATCGAGATAGGTAATCGATGAAAAGCTTGCCATCCAAATGATCAACTTCATGCTGCACAATTGTCGAAAGCAAGCCCTCGCAAGTCAACTCGTGGCTCTCGCCTTGCTCATCCAAAAACTCTACTTTGCAGACATCCGGACGTTCGACATCCTCATAATATTCAGGGATCGAAAGGCAACCTTCTTGATGTACGCGTAGTTCCGCTGAAAGCCAGATAATCTCTGGGTTGATCATTGCCAGCGGGCGCGGCTCTTCTTCCTCGCCAGCCGGGTCCATCACGATGACACGATGCATCACCCCGATCTGCGGCGCAGCCAGACCAACCCCCGGTGCGTCGTACATGGTTTCAAACATGTCTTTGACCAAAACTTTGATCTCATCGGTGATTTCGCCCACCGGTTTTGCGACTTCGCGCAAGCATGGTGTTGGAATATGCAAGATTGGGCGAATAGCCATAATCTTCAAAAGCCTTCGTGAATTATTTGGTGTTGCTGTTCGATATGATGAAAGCACCCAATGGGTCAAGCATAGTTGGGGTCGCGGCCTTATCGAAAAATCTTCAAATGGGCATTTCCGCGCCAGTTTTAAAGGCAATAAACGTGCCGCTAACACACCGAATCAAATAGAATTGAAAGATGGAACAGATCTTTTTCTCTGCATTTGGGCGTGATTTTTCGGGTGTCGAAACAGTCCTGATTATATTGTCGTTGTTGGTGGTGCTCACGATTGTGTTTTTCGTGGCGAACATGCAAAGCAGCCGCAAACACCGCGAAGATGCAATTGCCCTTTCGGAACGTAACGCTGAGATGGAGCGTCATCTTGCCGATCTGATGCGCGTTCAATCTGAAATGACCGGACGCATGCACACAATGTCTGAGATTTTTGGATCGCGAACGTCTGATTTGGCGCGACTTTTAACAGAACGCATCGACGGCGCGACGCATCGTACCAACCAATCTGTAAATGAGACCCGAGCCAAGACCGAGGAAAGCCTCGCCAAGCTCAATGAACGCCTTGCCGTTATTGATCGCGCGCAGTCAACAATTGCCGATCTTTCAACCGAAGTGGTGACGTTACGCGACATTTTGGCCAACAAGCAAACACGTGGCGCATTTGGCCAAGGGCGGATGGAAGCCATCATTCAAGATGGGCTGCCAAACAATAGCTTTAGCTTTCAAGCGACTCTTTCAAATAACTCACGTCCCGACTGTTTGGTCACGCTGCCAAACGAGGCGCCAAACCTGGTAATCGACGCGAAGTTTCCACTTGAAGCTTGGCAGCGGTTGCAAGAATCGGAATCACCTGAGGCAATAAAGCAAGGCATCGCTTCGTTCCGCAACGATATGAATGTGCACATCAAAGCGATATCCGAAAAATATCTCATACCGGGCGAAACCCACGACACGGCGTTTATGTTTGTCCCATCTGAGGCAATTTTCGCGGACATCCACGAACGTTTCGAGGACATTGTTCAAAAGGCCCTACGCCAGCGCGTGGTGATCGTTTCGCCTTCACTTTTGATGTTGTCCATTCAAGTGGTGCAGGCTTTGTTGCGTGATGTGAAAATGCGCGAGCAAGCGCACATAATCCAGCAAGAGGTTTCGAACCTCCTCGCAGATGTCAGCCGTTTGTCAGATCGCGTGAACAAGCTTCAAACGCATTTCCAGCAAGCCAACAAGGATGTGGAGCAAATCCTTATCTCTACGGGCAAAGTCACCAAACGTGGCGAGCGCATCGAGCAAATGGAATTTGAAGATCGACTGCCTGAAGGCGAAAATCAGGAAAAACTGCCGCTGTCATAATCGGGTCGCCGAAATTGGCGGCTTAAATTAAGGTCAAGAAAAACGCTGAGGATCGCCTTTGTCATTTCTTGTACCGCTCATTTTGTTCTTGATCCCTTTGGCCTTCTCCCCTGGGCCTGGCAATCTCTTCTTCGCGGCACTTGCTGCGCGGTATGGTTCCCGCAATACCCTCCCCGCACTGGCCGGGTATCATGTGGCGACCATGTCTATCACATTCATTGTCGGGTTAGGTTTCGAAATTGGCACCGGAGACAATGAACAGTTGACGCGGATACTAGCCGGTGCTGGATCGATCTATGTGTTGTATCTTGCGTGGAAGCTGGCCTCTTCGAAGCCAGAAATCGCCGCCCATACAGCGAAGCCTGCTTCATTTCTGGACGGCTTTTTGCTGCTGACCTTTAATCCGAAGGCTTACGTGATCATCGCGCTATTGTTCACCCAATTTCCGCCGGGGGAGATCACGCCAACCGCTCCGTTGGTGGGGAACTTGCTGATTTCAACAGCATTCACACTACACAATCTATTCGCATTCATTGTGTGGATCATCGCCAGCGATAGAATTGGAAGCGGATTTAGAACGACAGCAAACCTAAAACGCATGAATTATGTGTTCGGTGCGCTATTGGCTGCCGTTGCCATTTGGTTGTTTGTGGGGAATCTAACTTAGAAATCTGTTCGTGCGCTTAGCGCTTGGGTAATGGTTCCTTCGTCGAGATAGTCCAGCTCTCCGCCCACCGG